>Ga0070741_10019113_pt1 | contig 10983 bp, 8 predicted proteins | sample Coa_R1_4_FD_66440 | JGI IMG/M metagenome (GOLD analysis project Ga0070741, IMG submission 66440) | Surface soil microbial communities from Centralia Pennsylvania, which are recovering from an underground coalmine fire - Coalmine... | ecosystem: Environmental > Terrestrial > Soil > Unclassified ...
TCTTCGGGCATTGCAGTGGGGATGGCGACGAATATCCCGTCGCATAATCTCACCGAGATCATCGACGCCACGATTCTGCTGATCCAGAAGCCGGAAACGCCGCTGATCGAGATTCTCAAGATTGTACAAGGGCCCGATTTCGCCACCGGCGGCCTCATCCTTGGGCGGCAGGGCATCCTCGACTACTTCACCAGAGGCCGCGGCACACTAAAAGTGCGCGCCAAGGCCGCCATCGAGAAGTTCGGCAAGGATCGGGAAGCCATCATCGTCACCGAGATTCCCTACCAGGTGAACAAGGCGCGGCTCATCGAGGCTGCGGCGGCACTGGTCAATGATAAGAAGATCGAAGGCATCTCTGAAATTCGCGACGAGAGCGATCGCGACGGCATGCGCATCGTCTTCGAACTGAAGCGGGGCGAGCAACCCGAAGTCATTCTGAACAACCTTTATAAACATACCCAGCTTCAGGTCAACTTCGGCGTCATCATGTTGTCGATCGTCAACGGCCAGCCGCGCGAGCTTGGCCTGATGCACACGCTGAAGTATTTTATCGACCATCGGATCGAGGTCGTCCGCCGCCGTACCGAGTTCGAACTGCGCAAGGCGCGCGAGCGCGAGCACATCTTGCTGGGCTTCCAGAAAGCGCTCGAGAACCTCGACGCCGTCATCAAGCTCATCCGCGCTTCCAAGACTCCCAAGGAGGCTCGCGACGGACTGGTGGCGCGCTTCGAATTCACGGAAAGGCAGGCGCAGGCGATTATCGAAATGCAGTTGCAGCGCCTGACCGGCATGGAAATCCAGAAGATTCTGGATGAACTGGCCGAGATCCAGCGCCGCATCTCGGAGTACCTGGAGATTTTGGCTTCGGAAAAGAAACTGCGCGGCGTCATCATCGACGAGCTGAAGGAAGTCCAGAAGGAATTCGGCGATGAGCGGCGGACCCAGATCGTCGACGACGTGGGGGAGATTCGACTCGAAGATCTCGTGGCGGTGGAAGATGTCGCGGTCACGGTCACGCACGGCGGATATCTCAAGCGCACAGCCGTCGACACGTATCGCCGGCAGTCGCGTGGCGGCAAGGGCCGGATCGGGATGGGCACGCGCGCCGAGGATTTCCTGGATCACCTGATCATCGCCTCGACCCACAGTTATCTGCTGATTTTCACGGATAAGGGTCGGGTGTACTGGCTCAAGGTTTACGAAATCCCCGATGCGCAGACGTCGGGAAAGGGCAAGCATATCTCGAACCTCATCAGCCTGCAGCCGGACGAGACGGTCAAGGCGTTCCTTGCCGTGCGCGAGTTCGTGCCCGACCAGTACGTGGTTATGGTGACCAAGCACGGCGTCATCAAGAAGAGCGAACTGACCGAGTTTGACAATCCCATGTCACGCGGCATCATCGCAGTCGGACTTGATGAAGGAGATCAACTCATTGCCGCGAAGCTGAGCAACGGCAAGAGCTTCATCTTCCTCGGATCTCACGACGGTCAGGCTCTGCGCTTCGAAGAAGGAGACGTGCGTCCGATGGGCCGGCAGGCGCGCGGTGTGCGAGGCATGAATCTCGCAGACGACGATTACCTGGTCGGCATGGAGGTGGTGGACGACGAGAAGAGGCTGATCCTGTCGATCTCCGAGCACGGGTACGGTAAGCGCACGCAGCTGGAGGAATACCGGCTCACGGCGAGGGGCGGCAAAGGTGTCATCAATATGAAGACCACGACCCGCACCGGCAAGGTAGTAACGATCCTATCCGTCGGCGAGGATACGGATCTGATGATCGTGACTAAGGACGGCAAGATCATTCGCCTGGAATCCGCCGAAATCCGGCAGGCAGGTCGCTCTACCCAAGGCGTACGCCTGGTGCGGATGGAGGAAGGCGATCGCGTGGCAGCTGCCAGCATTCTGCCGGATGAAAACGGCAACGGCAACGGCAAGGGCGACAACGGTCCGGACGGGCAGGGGAGTCTCCTGCAATAGATCACCAGGGTTGTGGTGCAGCCAATCCTGGTTGCAGCCGCTTTGCCAGGCAGCCTGAACCGCCGAAGCGCGTCTACGGGCGGTGATGCCTGGCAGTGATACCTCTGTGATACCGGCGGCGGCTTCAAATTCCCAGGGCGCTTGGAAACCTCGTCTGAAAGTCGAGCAGCCCGACCCACTCCGGGCGTATCATGATCCGCGCCATCGAGGAAACCATGCCGCCGAGCTGGCGCACCCAGGCTTCGCCCTGTTCTTCGCCAAAGTAGCGATGAGCTGCCATCCGATATTCGGGGATGATGCCGTCGACAAGTTCGACGGCGGCGGTGCCACGGACCATTAAGACCTTGTGCGGAAAAGCGTTGTCGTCGATGGTCAACGCCACCTTGGGGTTGATCGCAAGCGCTTTGAGTTTCGGGGCCTTGGCGGGCGTGCCGAGCACGAACTCGCTGCCGGTCCAATGGAACCAGATGGGCACGACGCGCGGCGTGCCGTCCGGCCAGACGTAGGCCAGCCTTGCCGGGATAGCGGAACGTAGCAGTTCCTGAGACGCCGGCTCGTTGAGCAACGCCAGCGATCCTTGTGTGACAGGCATGCCTTCATCTTACGTCCGGGCCCGGCGAGCCGGAGGTTATAATTGGGTTGTGACCACGATCGTGGACTTGTCGAACCCGGCGAAGCTGCGGGAGAAGGAGCAGAAGCTGTTCTCTATCCTGGGCGATCTCGGCCGCGTCATCGTCGCCTACTCTGGCGGAACCGACTCCGCTTATCTCGCCTGGGCCGCGCACCAGGCACTCGGGCAGAGCGCACTGGCCGTGACCGCGGATTCCGCATCCATTCCCGAATCGCACAAGCGAGACGCGGAGCAGTTCGTGGCCAGGTTCGGCATCTCGCACGAGTACATCGAGACGTACGAGTTCGACAATCCCGACTACGTGAAGAACGATCCGAACCGCTGCTTCCACTGCAAGGACGAGCTGTTCACTCGTCTGGAAGCGATCGGGCGCGAGCGCGCGATTCCGCATATCATCTACGGGGTGAACGTCGACGATCTCGGAGATTATCGCCCGGGACAGAATGCCGCGCGCCAGCACAAGGTGAACGCCCCGCTGGTGGATGCCGGTCTGACCAAAGCTGAGATCCGCGAGTTGTCGCGCCTGGCGGGATTGCCGACCTGGGACCGCCCGGCATCGGCCTGCCTGAGCTCGCGCATCCCGTACGGGACGCCTGTGACGATTCAGAACGTGAAGACGGTGGAAGTGGGGGAGGAGGAATTGAAGGCCCTCGGATTCCGCCAGTTCCGCGTGCGTTTTCACGGCGAAGTCGTCCGTATCGAGATCGCCCGTGAGGAGATGGAGAAGGCGCTTACGATGCAGATGGCAGGAAAACTCACGTCAATTTTTAAGAAGCTCGGGTTCAAGTACGTCACGCTGGACCTGGAAGGCTATCGCCAGGGATCGATGAACGAAGTGTTGAAGCGCTGAGCCCGCTGTCTCCTGCTGAACCTTCCCCTGGACCACCCCCCTTGACAACGACCTTTTACAGGCCAAGAATATGGTCAAGCTCGAGGGAGGTGCTGTTATATGTCCCAAATGCTTACCTGGTCATTAATCACATGGGGTTGCGTTACGGCGCTCCTGGTGATCATTCTGATCTACCGTTCCCTGGTCTCCATGAAGGAAGACGACCAGATTTTCCTCGATCCGGCGGAATCCAAGCTGCAGCAGGAACAGGAGCAGATTCTGCACCGGATCCGGAAAATCGATCCGTATGCGAAAGGGCTTGGCGTTGCGTCGGCTGGGCTGCTCCTCGTCAGCGGAGGAGTTTTCATGTACGAGGCGCTCAGCCGGTTCTGAAGGGGATCACTTCTCCTTCTTTAATATCTTCAGGTTTGCGGGCAAGGTGAAGAGGTCGTCTTTCAGATCCTTGTTGAGGGTGATACTGTCGGCGTACATCTCGAAGATCTTTTCGCCGTTGCGCTCGCGTTCAACGGCGAAGGGCCACATGACGCCGCCGCCGATGTCCCGATACTTGGAAAAACGGGTTGCCTCGATATCCCATTCCTTATCGGTCGGGTTGCGACGCTTGTAGACCTGATAGACCGGCAGCTTGGTACTGCTGTTGAAATAGACGGTTACCGTGCGATTGTCCGCATCGGTAATGTCCACGATTTCGACCGGCTGATTTTCGCGCACGTCCGAACCTTGCGAGTAGAAGGTCAGGCCAGGCTCGCCGAGCCGCATGCGCAAAATGTACAGGATGTTGTGCATGGTCGTATCTTTGTAGCGCGCCAGTGTCTCATCCGGCAGAGGTCGCGCGCCGCGCCAGGTGAGTTCGTAGCCTTCGCCTGATTCGTTGAATATGATCGCGCCGGCGGATTGGTCTTTTCCGAACGTCTCCCGCTCGCGCACGCCGAGGAATCCGGCCACAGGGGGCTCCGGCCGGGTCAGATAGCGTGTGTATATATGCGCTACGGCGAGGCCAGAGAGTTGTTCGCGGTAGAACTGGTAGGCGCGCCCGGTTTCCGTGCGGTCCCTCATGGTCAGGAAGTTTTGGCCACCCAGCGCGGCTACCGCTTCGTCGATCACACGTTTGCCGCGCTGCTGGCCGGTTTCGGCGGCGGTGAGGACGAATCCCGCGGCCAGCAGCAAAAGAACCGGTGCGGAAGAGACCGATGTCAGACAACCTATCTTTCGCCTCAACCCCTCAGCGCCGATCCGAGGAAATCGTAGTGGCGGCAAATAGGAGTCTGCCACGGGTTTTTCCCGCTCCGGTTGTTTTGCTGTTGTTATCTTCATGGCTTCTTTTCGATGTCGTCGGGCGTCAAGCCTTGGTTCAGCTTGTACTCCTGGACCGTTATTTCCGCAGCCCTGCGGCCGTTCTGGCTGATCGTAATCTTGAACGGCAGCTTGATGCCATCCACTTCCTTAATATCGCCGAAGGTGTTTTCGACTGACGCGGGCGCTCCCTGCATTGCGACCAGTTGATAGGCCAGCTTTTGGGGCAGTCCTTTGTCGTCGAACGTCAGTTTCACCTGGTTGCCCTTTTTGTCGGCGATTTCAACCGTATCGTCGCCTACGGCGTTTACGGTACGATCCGGATTGCGGTCGCTGAGCAGTAGCGACGGCCACCACCGGAATGCCTCGCCCTGGATCTGTTTCAACTGCGGGCCCACCAGCGGCACGCGATTCTGGCCCTGGATCATACCGCCCACCTTGCCGTCCCAATACGCGATCACAAGGCCAAACGGAAGCTGGCTCTGCTGGCGGAAACTACCGGGCGCCAGCCAGATGTTCGTTTGTTTCGCTTTCAGGCCGCCGGATGTGGCTTCGGCCTGATAGTCGCAGATCTGCGTGGCGTCTTTGACCGCCGCCAGTTTGTCGGCGCCTCCCGCGGCCCTTTGCGCGCGCTCCAGTAATTGCTTACCCTTGGCCAGGCTTGCCGGGTCTGCGGCAGCTACGACCGCCTTCGGTTCCGGAATCTTCAAATCGATCGCGGTGACCGGGGCTCCCAACGAAGCCAGCGGTTGCAGGTCTTGGGGTGTGCCCACCGCCACCACCGTCAGTTCAGCCGGCTTCAGATATTGTTTGGCCACTCGCAGTACATCGGCACGCGTCACCGCCGCCAGCGCCTTCTGGTACTGGTCAATGAAGTCCTTTGGATAGCCGTAATACTCATAGGTGATCAGGCGCCCGAGAGTCTTGGCTTTGGTGTCGAAGGCGAAGACGAAGCTATTCAGCGCCGTGTCTTTGGCCAGCTTGAGTTCGGCGTCGCCGACCTCGGCGGTGCGTATTCGGCCGATCTCGTCGTCGATCACCTTAATGGCCTCCACAGTGGTCACGCCCCTGGTGCTGCCGGCGACCTCGAAAAGTCCCGGATGATCGTAATTCGCACCCCAGTTTGCGCTGATGCTGTAAGCATAGCCAAGGTCGGTCCGGACTTTCCGGAAAAGCCGGCTCTGAAATCCGCCGCCCAGGATATCCGCCATGACTTCGAGGGCGGGGTAGTCCTTATCGCGGAAGACGCCCCCCAACTGGCCGATGGCGAAGAAGGTCTGGGTGACGTCGTCTTTGGCCGCGACGAAGATGCCGGGAGCCGGCTTGGCATCCACCTTGGGAAACGGTGGAACGGGCGACTGCTGCACGGTCCAGCCGGCGAACAGATGTTCGAGTTTCGCCTTCATGTCCCCGGTGGAGAAGTCGCCGCGGACGGCCAGCATGATATTGGCTGGGAAATAATACCGCTTATAGAAACCGACCATGTCGTCGCGGGTGATGCGGTCGACGGTTTCGTATTCCATGCGCCATCCGTACGGCGTATTGCGGCCATAAACGATGTCGGCAAACTCGCGCTGCGAGATGGCGTGCGCATCGTCGTTACGCCGCGAGATGCTGCTGCGCAGTTGTGTTTTGGCCAGAGCTACTTTATCCTGGCGGAACTCGGGCGCGGTGAGCAGATCGCGGAAGAGAAGCAGTACTGCGTCGGTATTCTCCTTCAGCGCGGAGAATCGGACTGTGCCACTGGTTTCGCCGATACTGCTTTCCACCGACGCGGCGATATTTTCGAGTTCTTCGTCGATCTGGTCGCCGGTTTTTTCTTTTGTGCCGCCACTGCGCAGCACCATGCCGGTGATGGTGGCCAGCCCGACCTTATCCGCCGGATCGAACAGATTGCCGGTACGGACCAGGGCCGTGCCGTTGACCAGCGGGAGTTCGTGATCCTCCAGCAGGTAGAGCTTCATCCCATTGGGCAGCGTGGAGACGTCGACCTTCGGAATCTGGATGGGCCGCAGCGGCGGATATTTCATCTGTTCCACGGTCGCGGTAGTAATGCGTGGAACGGCCGAACGCTGGACGGAGGGAGCTTTAGCGGGCATTTTGGAAGGCCCCGGCGCCGGAGTCTGGGCCGCCGCGATCGCGATCGAAATCAACCCCAGGAGGATCTTTTTCATTTCGAGGCTCCTTTCGGCGGCACGGTCTCCGATTCCGTCCGGCTGGAAACCACCAGGTACTTGCGGGCCACACGCTGTACGTCTTCCGCCGTCACTTTGTCGATATCGTCGATGGAGGTGAACAGTTTGCGCCAGTCTCCGTAAGCCGCATAGAAGGCCGGGAGCAGCGCGGCCAGGCGCGAGTTGCTGTCGAGGCTGCGAATCAGGCCGGCGCGCACGTTTGCCTTTACGCGCTGGAGCGCAACCGGATCCGGGAGCGAGGCCTTGAACTCCTCGATCTTCTGATTGACTTCTTTCTCGTTCTCGGCGACGGTGTGACCCAGGTTGGGCACCAGGAAAAAGATGAACAGATTCGCATACCGGCTATCCGGAAAGCTGCCTTGCGTTTCCACCTGTAGAGCCAGCTTTTTGTCGCGGACCATATCTCGATAGAGAATCGACGTGCGGCCTTCGGTCAGGATTCCGCTCATCACGTCGAAGACCGGATCGTCCTTGTCGTACTGGTCCGGGCGCTTGTAGCCCATGATGAGAAGCGGCTGGCTGCGCGACTCCACTTCAGCATGCTTGGGACCGGATTGCGGAGGCTCCACGGTGTGGACCAGCGGCGGCATGGGCCGTTTTTGCAGCGGACCGAAATACTTCTCAGCCATCCGCTTCGCATCGGCCGGATTGACGTCGCCCACGATCGCCATCGTAATGTTCGACGGGACGTAGTAGGTCTTGAAGAATCTGGAGGCGTCCTCACTGCGGAGATGCTCAATATCACTGGGCCAACCCGTGCCCATAACCCGGTAAGGGTGCGCCTCGAACGCGGTGGCCAGGAACGCCTGCAGCAGCTTGCCCTGCGGCGACGATTCCACACGCATCCGGTACTCCTCCATGACGACGTCTCGTTCCTTATAGAATTCCCGGAATACGGGATCGAGGAATCGCTGCGACTCCAGCATGAACCACAGTTCGATCCGATTGGAGGGCAGACTGTAGAAGTATTCGGTCGCGTCCAGACCGGTCTGCGCATTCATGCCGACGCCGCCGTTGCTCTCGATCAGCGACGTGTAGGCGTTCGGCTGAACCAGCGCGTTGGCGCGATCCATGGCGGCCTTCAGTTCGGCCCGAATGGTGTTGATTTTCTCCTGGTCGGCTTTCGCACCTTTGTTCTGCTCGGCATCCAGCTGGTCGTAAATCGCTTCGACCTCGTCGATAGCCTTCTTTTCGGCCGGCCAATCGACGCTGCCGATTGCCGATGTCCCCTTGAACGCCATGTGCTCGAACATGTGGGCGATCCCGGTTTGCCCCTTGGGGTCGTCGACGGAGCCGGCGTCGACGTAGGTATGGAACGAAACCACCGGAGCTTCGTGGCGCTCACAGATAATGAAGTGGAGGCCGTTGGGCAGGGTGAACTCGGTAATCTTTTTTTCGAACTCCTTCAGGCTTTGGGCGCGCACCAGGAGCGGAAGTACAAGAATCCACAAGCTGCGTTTGAACATGCGTATACTCATTTGACGTTATCGTAACGGCCGTGGGTTGCGCAAAGGGCGTCAGAACGCCTTTGACGCTCTCCCATAAATATGGGAGCCTTGTAGATGTGAAGACAACATTGGAGATCCCCGATGCCATCTTACGCCGGGCCAAGGCCAAGGCGGCTGAGCGCGGGATTCCCTTGCGTCAGTTTATCACCGAGGCGGTTCAGGAGAAGCTGGGGTGCGGAGGACCACACGAGAAACCGTGGGTAAAGCATATGGGCAAGCTGGCGCATCTGCATGAAGAGACCGCGCGAATCAATCGCATAATAGAAGACGAGTTCGAAAAGATCGAGGCAGAGGACTGAAGCTTTGATCCTCGACACGAACGCGCTCTCTGCGACGGCCGAACGGCATCCGGCGGCGCTTGAGGCTGTTGCCGCCGCACAAGATCTGGCGATACCGGTGATCGTATTAGGGGAGTACAGGTTCGGAATCGCTCACTCTCGACGCCGCAAAGAATATGAGCACTGGCTGGCAGGAATGATGGCCGATTCCACGATTCTCGGAATAGACCAGGACACGGCGTCTCATTACGCGCAGATTCGAATCGAATTGAAGGTCTCCGGAAAGCCAATTCCGCCCAACGATACCTGGATCGCGGCGTTGTGCCGGCAATATGCTGCTCCGCTTTTGAGCCGCGATCGTCACTTTGATTTCGTGCCGGGACTCCAGCGCCTCGCCTGGTAATGGCCACGACCTCTTCGGCGCGCGCCGCGTTCCGCTATGCTGACTTCCGCTACTATCTCGCCGCGCGATTTCTGGCGGCCATCGCTACCGAGATGCAGGCGCTGGCCGTGGCTTGGCAGGTCTACGGACTGACGCGCCGGCCGCTCGACCTCGGTCTGGTCGGTCTGGCTCAGTTCCTGCCCGGCATCTTTCTTTTCCTGCTGGCGGGACACACGGCAGATCGCCTGCCGCGACAGCGCATCCTGCAGGCTTGCGCCTTCGCATTTTCGATATGCTCTCTGCTCCTCATCACCTTCACACTGCGCGGGCTGACGGTGGTATACCCGATTTATCTCGCCATTTTGTGGAACGGCGTGGTCCGGGCGTTCAACGGTCCGGCGTCGCAAGCCTTCCTGCCGCTGCTGGTGCCTGCCGCCGAGTTTCCTTCGGCGGTTGCCTGGGCGGCATCCACATTTCAGGGGGCGACGATTCTCGGTCCCCTGGCGGGAGGACTCGTTTATGGCGCGACCGGCAGTCCGCTGGCGGTCTATTGCGCCGCCGCGGTTGGATATGTGATCGCGTTCGCGCTATTCTCCGCCATGAGGCCCCGCGTGGTGGAACGCGTACCCTCCGGCCGCTCGCTGCGGGTGGTATTCGACGGCTTTCACTATATCTGGCGCAATAAGCTGATCCTGGGCGCCATCTCGCTGGACCTCTTCGCGGTGTTGCTCGGCGGTGCGGTGGCGCTGTTGCCGGTTTACGCGAGCGAGATCCTGAAGGTCGGCGCCACTGGACTCGGCCTCCTGCGCGGCGCTCCCGGCATGGGCGCGATCGCGACTGCCGCGGTGGTGGCGGCTTGGCCCGTGCGCCGCCGAGCCGGAGCCAAGTTATTCCTTTGCGTTTTCGGATTCGGCTTGTTCACCCTCGTGTTCGCGCTTTCGCGTAATGTCATACTCTCGCTCGCCGCGCTTTTCGTGGTGGGAGCCTGCGATATGGTGAGCGTGGTCATCCGGCATACCCTGGTCCAGTTGGGAACGCCCGATGAGATGCGCGGACGCGTCAGCGCCGTGAATTCGGTATTTATCGGCGCCTCCAATGAGGTGGGTCAGTTCGAATCAGGCTTGACGGCTCACTGGTTCGGCGCAGTGCCGGCAGTCGTGATCGGCGGCCTGGGCACGATCCTGGTGGTCGTGCTCTGGGCCTGGCTGTTCCCGGAATTACGAAGCGCCGATACGATCCACGAGAAGTGAGAGCCTCACCGCAACGCCTGCTCGAGGTCGGCGATGATGTCCTCCACTGCCTCGATTCCTACCGACAGGCGCACCAGGCTTTCGCGAATGCCCATGCGCTCCCGATGCTTCGGTGAGATTTCGCGATGCGAACTCATCACCGGATAAAGCATCATGCTGTGCACGTCGCCGAGCGACGTCGCCCGCACGATCATCTTGAGCGCGTTCATGAAGCGGAAGACTTCCGGGCGCCCTGCCCCGCGCAGTTCGAAACTGACGATCGCGCCGTACAGTCCCTGCGGGAACTGGCGCTGGATCGTGGCTGCGTCCGGATGCGCCGGATCGCCCGTGAAGTAGACCCGCTCCACCTTCGGATTCCCCGCCAGCCAGTTCGCCACCTTACAGGCATTGGCGCTTTGCCGCTCCATGCGCAGCGGAAAGGTCTTGATGCCGCGCATGGTCAGATAGCTCTCGAAGGGGCCCAGCACCGGACCGACGGTGCGCGAGAGACTGCGCAGTGTCGCATAGTGCGGTTCGTCGGAGATTACTACGCCACCCAGAACGTCGCCATGTCCCGCCAGATACTTGGTGAGACTGTGGACCGAGAAATTCGCCCCGAGTTCGAGCGGACGAGCCAGCA
>Ga0070741_10019114_pt1 | contig 10983 bp, 3 predicted proteins | sample Coa_R1_4_FD_66440 | JGI IMG/M metagenome (GOLD analysis project Ga0070741, IMG submission 66440) | Surface soil microbial communities from Centralia Pennsylvania, which are recovering from an underground coalmine fire - Coalmine... | ecosystem: Environmental > Terrestrial > Soil > Unclassified ...
TTCCTCGCAAAGTACCCGAATCACGCGCTGTTTCACTCGTTGCAGTTCGATATCGAGGAGCGGCACCGGCAGAAACTGTCGGCGTTTATCGCAGAAACAGACCGCCGCGCGGACCAGGAGCCGGATCTCAACGTGCGGGTGGCGCTGCTGGAGGAAGCAGCGCGCCTGTATCCGGACGAGAAGCACTTCCAGAGTTCGCTGCGGCTGGTCAAGGACAAGCGCGATCTGGTCAGCTCCATCGTCGACAAGGCACAGATGTATGAAGAGCGCCAGCAGTTCCACGAGGCGCTCGATCAGTGGCAGATTCTGAAATCGATTCACGCGTCGTATCCCGGACTGAACTTTGAGATCGAGCGCCTGGAAAAGCGGCGCGAAGCGCAGGCGCGCGAGGGAGAGAAGGCGCGGCTGGTGGAACAGATCGATCGCTCGATCGAACTCGGCGAGTACGACCGCGCGATGCAGCTTCTGCAGGGAGCGCTGGCGGACTTTCCCGACGATCCGGAGTTTCCGGAACTCGAGAAACTCGCGCGCAAGAGCCAGGAGCGCACCACGCAGGCGCTTGACCTGATGGCAAAATCGCGTGAAGCCGGTGAGTCGGGGAGCTACGAAACCCTGGAGCTGCTGCGCCAGGCTTACGAACTCGACGGACGGAACGCGGTGGTGCGGGGCGTGCTCGTGAACACGCTGCTCGATCGGGCCGGCCGGTTGATGAATAGGGATTTGAAGGCTGCCGAGCCACTGTTGCACGAAGTTTTACAGATGGAGCCGAACCATCCGGCGGCGCAGAGCCTGCTGAACCAGATCGCCGACCGGCAACGCGAGGAATTCGTGACTTCCTGCGCGACCCGCGCACGGCGGCTGCAGACTGAGGGCGATCTGGACGGCGCGCTGGCCCTGGTGCGTACGGGACTGGAGAATTATCCGAAAGAAAAGTCGCTGCAGCAATTGCAGGCAACGCTGGAACGAAGTAAGGCGGGGGATGCGACGAAGGATTCGATGCGCGCACAGCCGAGCGCCGCACCGCCGGCGATGCGGCCAGCCGGGACGCCGCGGGAACAGCCGCCTTCGATTGCGGACGCTGTGACAATGCCCGTCGTGCCGCCTCCGGCACCGTCATCGGACGTCGTGCACGATGCCGAGACGCAGGCGCTGCCGCTGTCTTCCAAGCCGGCGGACGTCGACGCCACGGCCACCGTCATGCGACCTCCGGATGCGCCGACGTCGCCGTCGTCGGCAACGAGCTCGAGCAGGTCCAAGTGGGACGAGCGGATGCAAAAATTCCGCGAAGGCACGGCGGCGAACGAAGAGCAGATGCTGCCGAAGACGGCTGCAGACCCACCGCCGCTTCCGCCGCGGTCCGCAGCCCCACCCGCGCCGCCTCCACCGCCGGTGATGCCTCCTGCCGGACGGCCGGCATCAGGCGGCCCAACGACGGCAACGCCGCCTCCGGCGCCACCGCCAGCCGCGTCCAAACCGCCCGCGGCCACCCCACCGCCGGCGCCGCCGGCCGCGTCCAAGGCACCGGCCGCGCCGCCTGCCGCACCGAATTCGCCGCGTGCGACGGTTCCACCCGCTCCGCCGGCAGCACCTCCGGTTGCGAAGAAATCCCCAAACGTGCCTCTGCTGGCCGGCGTCGGGGTGCTCGTGCTGCTGATCGCCGGCGGCGCATTCTGGTACCTGCGCGGCAGAAAGCCGGTTCCGCCTCCGGATACCGGACCGGCGAAGATCACGGTGCGCGCGTCGCAGGCGCAGGCCACGATCCTGATCGACGACAAGCAGTGCGGCACGGGCTCCTGCGAGATCGCGCTCGATCCCGGCCAGCATCGGCTGGAAGCCCGCCTGGAAGGCTTCGCGCCGGCGACCTCGACGCTTGACGTCAAGCCTGGCGAGAAGAATCCTGCTCCGGTGGAACTGACGATGACCGCGCGGCCGCCTTCCGTCACCATATCGACCAACTTGAACCAGGCCGCGGTTGCGGTGGATCAGGGAGCCGAGCAGCCCATCCAGAACGGCGAAGTGCAGTTGACCGACCTGGCTCCTGGAGAGCGCACCATTCACTTCAAGGGTGAGGGCTCGCAGGCGACTCTTGCCGTGACCATGTCGCCATCGGCGGCCCCGGAGATAAAGCTGCCCATCCAGCAGCAGAACGTGGGCGCGACCATCGTTTCCGGCATGGGGCAGACGGCCAAAATCTACACCAGCTTGCAGAATGCCGACGCCAGCGTCGACGGGAAGCCGGCGGGCAAGGTCGGCCCGAGCGGTCTGGATCTCACCAACCTGGCTCCCGGCCCGCACGAGGTGCTCGTGTCCGCCGGGCAGAACAGCTCGCATCGCCTGGTCTTCGACAGCGGGCCGGTGCCGGCGATGGCGGTCTTCCTCGGAACGGAGAAGAACCTTGGTCTGCTGCGTGTCACCACCAACGAGGACGACGCCACTGTCTACGTCAACGGCGACAAGACCAAGCGGGGCACACAGAAAGGGCGACTCCTGCTGTATCTCTCGCCGAAGACGTACACCATCCGGGTGGAGAAGGAAGGGTTCCAGACTCCGGCGGACATAACAGTCGAGGTAAAGAAGGGCGAGGAGGCGCATGCAGACTTCCAGATGGCGCGGCTGCCGCAAGTGGGATCGGTCCTGGTGCAGAAAGCCCCTGCGGGCGCCGAGATCTCGATCGACGGCACAGCGGTTGGAAGGACGCAAGCGGACGGCACGCTGTCGTTGAGCACTGTGAGGCCTGGACCCCACACGTTGGCCGTGAAGAAGGAATCGTACAAGCCGCTGACGCGCGAAATCACGGTCGTGGCAGGTCGCCAGGTCGACATCGACGGCGCGCTCCAGATGCTCAGCGGCACGGTCAAAGTGAATATCGCGCCGCAGGATGTGCAGGCGGCCCTCGCATGGCGCCGTGAGGGCGAGGACACCACGCAGCCTTTTAACGGAACCACGGTAGCGCTGCCGGAGGGCACTTATACGATCCTCGGCCACGCTAACGACTACGAAGATGCGAAGACCACGGTCAAAGTCGTCGCCGGACGCGAATCGGCGGCCGTGCTGATCTTCAAGAAGGCGCCCAAGGCTGGCGCCCCCGAAGCCGGCCCACGCACCTTCTCTCTGGCCGATGTCGAAAAGGCCGGCGGATGGACGAAGGAGAACAACATCCTGATGCGCACCGGCGGCAACTACGTGATCCTGCCCGTAGGATCCTCGCCGGGAACCTACTCCTTTACCGCCATGATGCAGAAAGGCAAGCGACTCGACTGGGTATTCGCCTTCACCGATACCAAGAACCACATCGCCTACGAGCTGAACGACGATCATCTCGAGCGGATGGAATACGTGGACGGCAAGAAGCAGAACCAGGCGAAGCCGAAACTGCGGGTCAAGCTGGATCAGTGGATTCAGGTGACGATTGAGGTAACGGCGAACGCGATCGTCACGAGTATTGTGCAGGAGGGGAATAACTACCCGGATATCGACCGGTTCGAGAATCCGAAAGGCGGGTTGAAGGGCAAATTCGGATTCCGCGTGCCCGGCAAGGATCGGCTGGCAGTCGCCGCTTTCGCGTTCAACGGAAAATGAACGGGCAGTGTTCTACGGCAGCGGCGCCGGTGCGCGCTTCACGCGCCCTTTGTACGCCTCCTCGATATCCACGTGGTTCACTTCCAGGATCCGGCCCAGCACGATATCCATATTGTTCTTTGCCTTGATGTACTGATTCAGGGCGGCGATCTCGTTGGCCTGCGCAGTCACCACGTCACGCTGCACCAGCACGACGTTCAGAAATGTCGACGTGCCTAACTGATACTTGCGCTGCTCGCCCGCGAAGTTCTGCTCCTGCAGTTGCCGCGCCTTTTGCGCGCTGTTGTAGGCCTCGCGCGCCTGCTCGAGCGCGATGCGCGCATTCACCACATTCAGCCGGATCGTGTTCTGCTGCTGGTGCTCCTGAATCTGCGCCTGCCGGTAATCGAGCTCGTTTTTGATCATGTCCGCGCGCGCGGCAGAATTGCGCAGCGGCACATTCAGGTTGAAACCCACCGAGTAATTCGGGAAATTTCGCCCCAGCACCTGCGCCAGGATCGTGCCGTAGCCGCCCAGAAAATACGGATTCGCGGGGGCGCGCGTCACACCGGTGAAATCCTGCCCCGTCGGGATCGGGATGGTATTCACCTGGCCGGCAAGAGCGTTGTTCTGAAGGTCTACGAAGACATCGAGGCCTGGAAGCATAGCGTTTTTCACGCCCTTCATATTGATGCGGCTGTTCTCCAGGTTAATGTGCGATTCCCGCAGCTCGGGCCGATTCTCCAGCGCATACGCGATCATGTCCTGGATGGGTTGGATTTCGTCCGTGGCAGTCAGCTCGATCCGATCCACCGGGATAATGTGCGCGTCGATCACCGCCGCGCTGTCCACGCCGGACCGCGTCAGCGCGCTCTTCACGATCATCTCCTGTTGCAAGACCTGCGTCTTGGCGCCGCGCATATCGAGTTGCGCGGTCTGCACGCCCGCTTCGGCCTGGATCAGGTCAATCGGCGCGATGGCCCCGGCGGCTATACGCTTCTTGTTGTCCTCGTACAGCCTCTGCGCGAGTTCCAGCGCCTTCTCCTTGGACTTCAGGTTGTCGTTGAACGTCACCAGGTCCCAGTAGAGATCGATGACATTCTTCACGGTAGCCATCACCTGCTCTTTGAAATTCAGGTCAGCGACCGTCATGTTGTTTTTGGCGATCGTAATGGCGCGCTTGTTGGTGGCCCAGCCGAAGCCCTGCAGCAGCGGCTGGCGGATGCTGATCTCGGCGTTGCCGGTGATGCTTGGGTTGAAATCGTTGAGCGGCGCGTTCTGGAACAGGTGCTGCTGGGACCAGTCGATCGTAACCTGCGTGCCGGACAGAAATGATTTCTGAATGCCGTAATCGAGCGTGCGCGCGCTCGATACCAGGTAATTGGTGCCGGTGGTGGCGCTGGCGGTGAGGGGGCGGGTCTGGTGCGTGCCCTGCCAGCTCGCGAAGGCCAGCGGCTCGAGGTTCGGGATGTTGCTGCCGGCGGCCTGAATGGTGAAGCCGCTCAGGATGCTCGACTGTCCTGTTGCGGAAGTGCCCCCCGCGCCGCCCAACGCGTTCACGCCGCCCAGCACTCCGCTGGATGCCGACGAGAATCCGGCCCGGATGGTCGAACTCTGGAACCGCAGCAACTGTCCGGCGCTGGCGCGCAACTGGTCCGTCTCGGCCTGCTTGCGGTCGTAGCGGTGATACTCGATATCCAGATTGTTCTCGAGCGCGAGCGCAATGGCGTCCTGCAGGGAGAGGTAAATGTTGCCCGCGCGCATGAGTGCGTCGAGACGAGTCGAGTTGGCATAGTTCGTCTCAGGCTGACGCGACGGCAGGTATTTCTTCAGCACGCTCGAAAAACGGCCGGTGCCGTCATAGGTCTTGATCTCGGGCACCTGTGCGGCGGCGGTCGCGGACAGGCAGAGAAGCAGAGATATGGTTCGCATGATTCCCCCAGGGGAAATGTCGAGAGCGGCACGCGGTGTACCATGCCGTCTCACCCCTAAGTCACTGACGACGGAAGGCTTCGCCGGTTAGCAGCTTACTCGCGGTGTCCGATTCCGAACGGAGGATGCCGGAATCGGACACTCCGCGAGCGCTTGTGCCGGTTCGCATTCCGGTATAATCTCGGAATCGAATGAACGCCCGACTCGTCGCCATATCCGGTCCCCTGGAGGGAGCTACGTTTCCGATCGAAGGTGAACTTTCGATCGGCCGCGACCGCCTGAACACGCTCGCGATTGAGGACCGGGTGCTTTCCCGCCGGCATTGCGCGATCCAGGAAAGCGACGGCAAGTGCAGCCTTCGCGACCTCGGCAGCAGCAACGGAACCTACGTGAATGGCCTGCCCGTCACCTCGCGCGTGCTGAACGACGGCGACCAGATCACCGCCGGGCAATCGCTATTCCTGTTTGCGTGCGGAACGGCGGGAACCGCGGCGGCAGCGGGCACGGTGGAACTCGACCGCGGCGGCATCAACCCGCTGAGCACCGTCATGCTCAAGCAGGAGGACGCCATTTATCTGCGTCCGCAGGAGGTGCCGGAAATCCCCGGCGCCGCCAAAAATCTGCGCGCCCTGCTTGCGATCGGTGGCGTGGTATCGTCCGTCCGCGGGCTCGATGCGCTCGAGCGTAAACTGCTCGAAGCCATTTTCGACGTGATCCCCGCCGAGCGCGGCGCCATTCTGCTGCCGGCCCCCAACCCGGGCGAGTTCGACTCTGTGTGTTATTGGAGCCGGGTCGAAGAGAATCCGGCGATGCGCGTCTCCCACACGATTGTGGACAAAGTGATGCGCGATGGAGTCGCGGTGCTCTCCAACTCCGTGCTCGAGGGAACGGGCGTCGAACTCACGGAAAGCCTGGCGCAGGCGAAGGTCAGCGCGTTGCTGGCCGTCCCGCTGCACACGTTCGACAAGGTGCTCGGCGTGATTTATCTGGATGCGCGCGACGGCATCACCCGCTTCGAAGAGGACCATCTGCAATTGCTCACCGGCATCGCCGGACTGGCGGCGCCCGCCCTGGAAACGGCGCTGCTGGTGGAGCGGCTGGAAAAGGAAAACAGCAAGCTCAGGGCCGAAATCAACATCCAGCACGATATGGTGGGATCGAGCGCGCGCATCCGCCAGGTTTTCGATTTCATCGCGAAGGCGGCGCCGTCCACCGCGACTGTCCTGGTCCGCGGCGAAAGCGGCACCGGCAAGGAACTGGTGGCGCGCGCCATCCATCGCAACAGTCCCCGCTCGCAAAAATCCTTCGTGGCCATTAACTGCGCCGCGCTTACCGAGACGCTGCTCGAAAGCGAGTTGTTCGGCCACGAAAAAGGATCGTTCACGGGCGCGGTGGTGCAGAAGCGCGGAAAACTGGAAGAAGCGGCCGGTGGATCCATGTTTCTGGACGAAGTGGGCGAACTGGCGCCTGCGATGCAGGCCAAACTCCTGCGCGTTCTGCAGGAGCGGGAGTTCGAGCGCGTCGGCGGTCTGCGCACGATCAAGGCCGATATCCGGCTGATCGCCGCCACGAATCGCGACCTGGAGGAGGCGGTCGCCGGCGGAACGTTTCGCCGCGACCTTTACTATCGCCTGAACGTCGTGGCGGTGAACATGCCGGCGCTGCGCGAGCGGCGCGAGGACATCCTGCCGCTGGCGAATTATTTCGTCCGCAAACACGCGCGCAGCACGACGCGGCAGATCCGCGGGATTTCGCCGGAGGCTACGCCGTACCTGACCAACTACGAGTGGCCCGGCAACGTGCGCGAGCTGGAAAACACCATCGAGCGCGCCGTGGTCCTCGGGTCGACCGAGTGGATCCTGCCTGACGATCTGCCCGACAGCATCATGGAAACGGAGATGGAGGAGACCTCCTCGCCGGGCAGCTTTCATGAACTGGTGAAGGAGGCGAAGAAGCAGATCGTGCTGAAGACGCTGGAGCGCTGCGGCGGCAATTACAACGAAGCGGCCAAGGCGCTGCATCTGCACACGAGCAACTTCCATCGCCTGATTCGCACCCTGAGCCTGCGGTCGGAAGTGAAAAAGCGCGGTTAAACCCACGCCGCTATCGTTCGCGATTCTTCACTATCAATTCTGATAACGCGGTTCCCGCTGCCGCGGCCCGTCAATTAAGTTATCTCCTGCATTTTCAATGACCGGTGTTTTGGCACGCCCATTGCCTTTATGCAACCCCGTAAGGAGAAGCAAAAAAATGGCATTCGACGCGTTCCTCAAAATCGACGGCATCCCCGGCGAGAGCACTGACGACAAACACAAGGACTGGATCGAGATTCTGTCCTACGACTTCGGCATGGAGCAGCCTTCTTCGTCTACCGACAGTTCGGCCGGCGGCGGCACGACGGAGCGCGTCAACGTCGACGATTTCAAAGTTGTGAAGCACCTCGACAAGGCCTCGACTAAGCTCTATGAGACCTGCTGCACCGGCAAGCACATCGCGACCGTGACTTTGGAACTCTGCCGCGCCGGTGGCGACAAGCTGAAGTACCTGGAAGTGAAGATGGAAAACGTGGTGATCTCGCTGGCGAAGTCGGGCGGACTCGCCGAAGCCGAAGACGGATTCCCCACGGAGCACGTGCATTTCAACTTCGCCAAGGTGAAGTGGACGTATACCCAGCAGAAGCGGGCCGACGGCTCCGGCGGAGGCAACGTGGCCGGCGGTTGGGACCTCACTGCGAATAAGGTCTACGCCTAATCAATCTCGGAGGGTGCCGTCCGATCGGAGGCGGACGGCGCAGTGACCGGCGAGCGAGGCAAATGTGCCCGCTCGCCGGCCTGACATTCCCCGCCGAAGAGTTTCATCGCCCCCACATGTGGGGATTCACGACATTCGGAATTCAAGACATTATAGTCTTATGATCGGTTCTGACTTCCGGGCTGTCGATTTGCGTCACACCCCTAAAACCTGCGATTATAGCGGGTCCAGTAAGATGCAACACTCCTTCAGGCCCCTGGTTCCCCTTTTTTTCCTTTTAATTGCTTCTGCCTTGGCGCAGGACTTTCGTGCGACCCTTTCGGGACGCGTCACCGACAGTTCCGGTCTCGGCATTCCGGCCGCCAAAGTCACCGTCATTCAGAAATCGACCGCTCAGGCAACCGTGGTCAACACCAATCAGGACGGCTTCTACAGCGTTCCGTACCTGCAGCCGGGCGTCTATGACGTCGAGGTCGCGGCCAGCGGCTTCAGCAGCGCTCGCACGCCGGACATCACTCTGCTGACCGCGCAAAAGCTCGAGGTCCCCTTCAGGCTCGAGGTCGGCGTAGTCAATCAGACGGTGAACGTAAACGACACTGTCGAGACGATCGAGACCACCGACGCTTCCGGCGGGCTCAATTTCGACTCGCTGCAAGCCTCCGAGTATGCGTTGAACGGCCGCCAGGTTTACATGCTGATGGACCTCACGCCCGGCGTGTTGTTCACCCAGGAAGCATTCGGCCAGAGCGGATTCTCCGGGACGCGCGGCTGGGACGCCACCGATCAGTACGTGATGAGCGGCGGCGTGCGCGGCACCAACAGTTTCAGCCTGAACGGCGCGCCCATCAGCCTCACGGGCCAATGGCAGGTGGCGCCAAACATGGAAGCTATCCAGGAATTCAAGGTGATGGTCAATACCTACGATGCCTCCATCGCACGCACCGGCGGCGGCAGCGTAAACACTACCTTGAAATCCGGCGGCGCCAACTGGCACGGGTCGCTGTTCGACTTCGTGCGCAACAACAACCTGGATTCCAACTACACGCAGAACAATCGCGCCGGCCAGCCGCTGGGCAAACACATCACGCATCAGTTCGGCGGGACGATCGGCGGCCCGATCCGCAAGGGCAAGGATTACATCTTCGCCAGCTTCGAGGGCTTCCGTGAACGGCTGCCCTCACCGGTGACGGCCAGCACGCCGCCGCCCGATCTCCGCGATGGCCAGCACTTCACGCAATACGGCATGAACGTCTTTGATCCTGCCACGGGCCACACCTGCGTTGCCGGCACGGACGCGACTTCCTGCCGGAGCACGTTTATCCGCGATCCCTTTCCCGGCAACGTGATTCCCGCCAGCCGCATGAGCCCGATCGGCCTGAAGATGCTCTCGTACTACCCGAAGCCGAACGTGCCGAACCTGGCTTCGAGCGTCTACACCAACAACCTGGTGCTCTCGAACAACGAGGCGGAATTCGATTACAACCAGCCCATCGCGCGCTGGGACCACCAGTTCGACGATAACAATCGCTTCAACGCCGTCTTCACGTATCAGTTGGGCCACTCCTACCGCAACACCACCGGCATCCCCTATCCGGCGATCGGCGGCGACATCCATCAGGCGCGTACCAACTTCAACATCATTACCGATTACACGCGCATCCTCTCCCCGACGACGGTTTTCGACGTGCGCGCTTCGTTCGGCCGGTTCAATCAGACCGTTCCTTGCGGCGAGATTGGCGCCGTCAGTGCCAAAGACCTCGGGATGACCGGTCACGTCAACGCTCCGCGCGATCCTCAGGACTTTCCGCCGCTGGTGCAGGTCGATCAGTTCGCGAACCTGTTCTGCAATCCGAATCCGATCTGGAAGTGGACGGTCGACAATCAGTGGAACGTGGTGCCGACCGTGACCAAGGTGGTCGGCAACCGCACCCTGAAGTTCGGCGCGGACCTCGTCTACGCAATGCGCGCCGATGCCGGAACCGGTTACGCGAATGGCAATATCAGCTTCAATCGGTACGGCACGCAGCAGTATCCGCTGAGTTCGATCAACAACAAGGATGGCTCCGGCCTCGCCGACCTGATGCTCGGCATCCCGGGCACCGGGTACGTCGACTACAACGACACCTACTATCGCACCTGGCCTTACATCGGTTTCTTCATTCAGGACGACTGGAAGTTGCGCCGCAATCTCACCCTGAACCTCGGTCTGCGCTATGACGTGCAGTTGCCGCTGATCGAGCGCTGGAACCGTGTAAACTCGGGCTTCGATTTCAACGCTGTCAATCCGGACAGCGCGGCGGCACTCGCCAACTGGAATGCCAATGCGGCGGCGTACAATGCGACGAATCCGAAATATGCGTATCCGCTGGCGCCCACCGCGCTGCTGGGCGGCAAAACGTTCATTCAGCCGGGCCAGACGCGCCGGATCTACAACACCGATTGGCAGGATATTCAACCGCGCATCGGCGTGGCCTGGCAGTTCCTGCCCAGGACCGTGCTGCGCGCCGGCGGCGGCATCTTCCATCGGACGGCGACGCAGAACGGCTATGCCGACGGCTTCAGCTTGCAAACGCCCTATCAGCGCTCGATCAACGGCGATATCACTCCGAGCGCCGGCCTGACGGGCGGATACTCGCTCCAGGACCTGTTCCCCAACGGCTTGCAGGTTCCTGCCGGCTCATCGCTCGGATTATTGACCAACGTCGGCAACGGCGTCAGCTTCGACGGGCGCCAGCGGGTAAT
>Ga0070741_10019115_pt1 | contig 10983 bp, 10 predicted proteins | sample Coa_R1_4_FD_66440 | JGI IMG/M metagenome (GOLD analysis project Ga0070741, IMG submission 66440) | Surface soil microbial communities from Centralia Pennsylvania, which are recovering from an underground coalmine fire - Coalmine... | ecosystem: Environmental > Terrestrial > Soil > Unclassified ...
GAATTCCATCCTAGCCGTGGCCAACATGCTCTATGCCCGGAACAGATTGAGTTCCTCGGAAGTTAATTGGACGATCGAAAACGTATTGCTCACGGAAGCTTCTATCGTCTCTTCGTTCGCAGAATGCAAATTGGGTCACCTGCGCATTCGAGCTTGAAATACGACATGCCGCGTCCGGGATTTCATTGGATCGGAGCCCCGGGCATTAAGGCAAATTTGCAGTCGAGCCTTTTCATTTGCGCCAGGTAGATCAGATGAAATACGAACGGTCGAGGTCCTCCAATATTCTGGAAGTGTCTCGCTTTAGGTCCGTCGATCGCAACCAAGGAAATCTAAAATCAAATCGCTTCGTGAATTTTAACAGATGGCGACAGTCGCCGTAGTGATCCGTCAGTTTCCGTGCAATTAAATACTCTAGGGATCGTCTCTTGGTCTGGTCCGAATATCCCGATGCCAAAGGAAGTTCATAAGCGACTGCGAAAATGGTTCGGTTTTGCACGTGCGGGAGCCAGGGATATCTTTTGGAATCCCAGCGCCGTCTGGCGTCGTTTCTCAGGGGCACCCAGCCTCGTTTGAAGTTTCTGGCTTCGGATCTTTCCCCCAAATAAAAAAGATCATCAGGTTTTAGAATGTTCGGCACGTCGGTTTCCGTAGCGGCCCATAAATAAAAATAAATGATCGGGGCTGAGCCCTGCGGCCATGTGCAACCCTGCAGCGGCTCTCCCCAAAACGATTGGTTCCATTCGGAGACCTCTGGATCAGGTCCGGCGTGCCCAGTGACACGAAGAATCAATTCGTGCTTTTTTAAGTTGTCGTTTGACACGGTTCTTTTTCCCCTACTTCGGCGCCGGTTCGACCGATGTCTGACTCGGAAGAAAATCGACAGTTTTGGCCTGGGCTTGCGAGTGGGTCTGGCGCAAATGACCATAGATCATCATTGCGGTTTTTCCACCGTCCTTGTGCCCCATCCAGCTGGCCACCGTCGGAATGTCCACTCCTGCCTCGATACAGCGGGTCGCGAAAAGGTGTCGCAAGTCGTGGTGAGAGAGGTGAGCTATTTTCAGACTCAAGCAGGCGTTGGTCAAAATGGTCGCCAACGATTTTGTCGGCAGGACGCGGTCTTCCCTTTGCGCCTCCGGAGATTGCGCCTTGATTTTTTCAAGCAACTCTCGCAATTGAGGAAACAGCGGGATCTCGTATGGGCCATATTTTGCCTTGCGGAAGAATAACTTTGCGGCCCCGTTGGTGCCCCACTTGATATCTTCCCAGCTGACCTCGCCAGCCGACTCGATTCGACACCCCGAAAATAGCAGAAAGTCGAAGAGCCAAGCGCCAAGCGATGCGGAACATTTTGAACGACGGTAAACCTCATTGCGCAGCTTTATCACCTCGTGCGGCTCGGGCAAATTGTTCAGCGTTCGCTTGTAATCATATTTGACTGCTACATACCGCAGCCCAGGGCGGACTTCGTTGGCCAGTTCCTTGGTGATCACATTCTCGGCGACCGCCACGGAGATCAGCTCGCGGAGGACGGTTGTTGCGCCGTTCGTGCGAGTGGCGCAGTATTTTTTCCGGTGGCGGATTTGCCACTTCGCGAGAACGGTCTCTGTCAATTGCATCAGCTTGAAGAGATCGAACGACGCCCAAGTAGTTCGGATGTTGTCAAGAAGTTCTAGCTTGTATTCGATGGTCGATCGTTCAATGTCACCCCGAATTTTCTCGGCTTCCAGCCATGCCCGATAAGCTTCGATCAAGGCGCCCCATGTTCCTCCAACACCGTGTTTGACAACCTTGAGGGAAATGAGCCAATCGCGCAGTTTTTCCTTTGCCACAGGAAAAGATTTCGTGCGGAGGCTCTTGCGAATCTGTTTTCCATCTTTAGGCTTGACTCTTCCGTAATATACCCCCGTCTCTTTAAGTAGAAACAGGTTCGGGATTTTCGTTGGCAGCCACGTTTGTGTTCGCGTTGGAATCTTCATGTGCTCGCTAAAGGCGAGCCTCCAAGCCCACCCCACAGGAATATCGGTCAGGAACGAGTCGGGCTTTAGCTAAACAATTGCCAATCAGTCACTTGCCAATTATTGGCAAGTGTGTGGCAAGGAATAGTCAGATGTATCGTCCACATCAAACACACCCGGGTCCGATCCAACGGGAAATTTTAGGTCGATTAGGGTTCCGCGATTTGTTAGGACAAGAAATTCATTTTCTTCGCCTGCGATTGGGAATGAGTCTGTCGCAGGTGTCCATAGATCATCATGGCGGTCCGTCCGCCATCCTTGTGCCCCAGCCAGGCCCCTACAGTTGGAACGTCCACGCCCGCCTCAATGCAGCGCGTGGCAAATACATGCCTCAGGTCGTGGTGGGAGAGGTGGACGAGATGGAGGTGTTCGCACGCATGAGCTAGGACCGTTTGAAGCGAACGAGTTGGCAACACCCGATCCTCTGGATTTGCATTCGGATATTCCTTCTTGATGGTCTCCAACAGTTCCCGCAATTGCGGGAACATCGGGATTTCATATGGACCATATTTGGCTTTGCGAAAATACACCTTGCCGTCCCCGTTGTTGGCATCCCACTTGATGTCAACCCAACGCACCTCACCCGCTGATTCGATCCGGCAACCGCTAAACAGCAGAAAATCGAAAAGCCAGTAACCACGGGACCCCGCTTTTTGACATCTGTTCTGGACCTCGCAGCGCAATCCAACGATTTCAGGCGGTTCAGGCAGATTGTTCAAATGACGTTTGTAGTCATACTTGACTTTAACGTAGCGCAGTCCTGGGAGCGAGGTGGCCGCAATATGCTTCGCCAGCAAGTCGTTTTTCACCGCGACATCGGTCATTTCTCGCAGAACGGTTGTCGCACCATTGGTGCGCGTCGCGGAGTATTTGGCGCGGTGGGCGACAATCCAGTCGCTAAAAATCTTATCGGTCAGTTGCGTGAGTTGGAACGTATCGAAGCTCTGCCAGGTCGAGCGAATGCTCGCGATCAATTCCTGCTTGTAGGCTATCGTGGAATCGGTCACCTCCTCCTTGATTTTCTCACCTTGCAGCCAGGCTGTGTAGGGATCATGCACGTCTGCCCAAGTGCCGCCCGTCGAAGCCTGCGCAATTTGAAGGGTCAAAAGCCATTCCCGAAGCCTTTCCTTGGCGACCTCGAAGGAGGACGTTTCGAGGCTTTTGCGGATCTGTTTGCCTCCTTTGGGCTTGACCCGACCATAGTAGATGCCCGATTCTACCAGCAGAAACAGATTTGGTATCTTGGTTGGTTTCCAGGTCTGCGTTCTAGGGGATTTGTTCATAGCGGTTCAAATCTTACCTGGACGTCGATCCTGTAGTCAACACGTAGTTCAACAGGGAAAAACGCGAAATACGCAAGTCGTTGATACTGAACTGTTGGAGAGGTGGCTGAGTGGCCTAAAGCGGCGGTTTGCTAAACCGTTGTACGGGTTAAACCGTACCGGGGGTTCGAATCCCCCCCTCTCCGCCATAAACTGTCTCCAATTTCGGCAGCTTTGACTCCTCTCACTCAAGGAGAAGCCCACCGCACGACCTGATCTTCAATTCGCCTATTAGTCCAAATTACAATGCACTGACCGTCATCGTGTGCTATTCTCGTTTCGAGATCGCGATTCACGATCGTCCGAGCGCTCTGTTGCAGAGAGACGCCAATTGCTGCGCACAACTGGTTGGAGGCCCGCGGATCCTTCAGCGTGAACTGAAATCTCCAAAGGCGGCCATTGAAAAAATTAGCCGTCGCCCAACCATTGTAATCGTGAATCTTAAATGAATCGGCGACAATATCGATCTCGGCACCGGACCCAGATTTCTCTGAGTTCGTGACGCGCCACCCACCACTATTTGTCATAGTGACCCGCTTGAGTTGATCAGTTGAGATGCCGCTCACAATTCCATCTACCATCCTTTGTCCCTGGAAGGGTGGTGGTCTACAAGACTCTAGGACAAGGACACTGGCTAGCGAGCAGATGGCAAAGTATGCCGGCTTCACCAAATTGATCATACACTCAAAGCGATGGTCCTACAAGCGTGTTCCCAGTGAGTGAGTTCCAAAATCGAGGCGTCGAGTACGAGAGTTTCCCATAGTTTTGCGGAAGGCCAGCCCGGTCAGGTTCCGCCCTAGCCGCGTCGGCATCAAAGCCAAGACGATCAGCGCAGCCTGGCTGATGTCAAAGAGAATCAGCCACTCCAACGCCTTGTCCATGAAACCGTAGGAGTGCAGGCCAACGCCCAGCATGTTCACGCCAAACCAGGAGAAACTGGTGACGATATTCCCAAACAACGCCATGGCCATCAATCCTCGTTCCCGAATGATCCCAGCCCACCGCGCGTGAAGAATCATCGCGTTCCAAAGCACGATTAGCAGGGCGCCGTTTTCTTTCGGGTCCCATCCCCAGAATCGGCCCCATGATTGGTCGGCCCAGATGCCGCCGAGAATAGTGCCGAGAAAACTGGTCAACGTCGCAAAACAGACAATGCCGTAAACCATGCGGCCGAGCGCTTTCGCCGTCAGCGCGGAAAGACCCGGCGCAAAGAAATCGCGCACGATATAGATGGCGGCCAGGAGGCCGGCCAGGAACATCGAGGAATAACCCAAGGTGATCACGACCACGTGCGTGGAAAGCCACAGATTGGTATCGAGCACGGCGCGCAGCATCTCCATCGTGTCCCCGCTGAGGGCGAGATGATGGGCGATGATCAACGTGGTGAAGCCGATCGACCCTGAGGCGACCAGTCCGATGCCTCCTTTAAAAACGCGCTCAAGGACCAGTCCCAAAGCCACAGCGCCCCATCCGATGAAAATGGCAGAGGAATAGAGATTGGTTACTGGCGGCCGGCCTTCAAGAAACATGCGAAAGCCCAGACCAAGCGTGTGCATCGCAAAGGCCAGAAATAGGAGCGCAAGTCCGGCGCGGCGGAGAGGTTCGGAGAGGTTGAGCCAGAAGACACAGCCGAGAACCACCGTTGCGACGTAAATCACCATGCTCTTGTAAAATGGCTCAATCTGATTAAAGAAGAATTCTTGGCGGCCTTTTTGGACGGCGGCTCCGAGACCATTGGCGTTGAGCCAAAGCTGATAGTCTTGCACCGCCTGATTGAAGGCCGTGGGATTGCCGGCGTGGCGCGCGGCGGAAATCGCCCCGAAGCATTTGAGGGCGGGGTGAAGCGGCGCGGCACCGGCCAGGCTTTCGCCTGCGGTTGTCCAGGCGCTTCGCGGCTGCCCGGGCCTGGGGGGGATGGCTCTGACGTAACCCAGAGTCTGCGCGCGCTGGCAACGTTCGAGGAAGCCCGGCGCCTGACGGAAATTGGCGCTGTTGACGAATTGAACATCGTCAGGACCAAGGTTGTATTTCAAGCGAGTGTAGAGAATAACGCTTTGATAGAGGTGCATCAGGTCGCGTTGGAATGGGGTGCGTTGTTTCTCGGCGTCGTCCCCCCGGGCGGATTCGGTTTGCTGAAGCGCCTGGGCCTGGCCTTGGAGTTGGTCGAGTTGGTTGGTCAAGTCGTTGAACGAATACGCCTCCAAGCCCGAACCCTTGCCGCCAAACATGCCTTCCAGGTCGGGATGTTGCATCCGGAAGACTTTCAATTCGTCGGCCTTGTCCGGCTCGGTCATCACTTGCAGCAGCCAGTCATTGGCCCTGATGCTTGAGCCTTGGCCCGTTGGGACGGTGGATTTGCCGCTGATGCTGAGGAGGGTGTTGCGTGCCACAGAGTCAAACGGCTGCACGCGGCCGTCCAGTAAAACCGGCAAACGCCCAAACGCGGGTGTGTCAAATCCGTTGACCGGTTTGGGGGGCAGGGTTCCGGACAGAAACCATAAAGCAACCATGACGACACTGGCGCAGGGCATCCATTTCTTCATCATTGATTTCATATGGCGGCGGGCAACCCGGCTGCGCCGGCAGTCGGGCGCGCGGCGGAGATTTTTTTTCCGGGCTGCGCTGGGGCAAGACGTTTTCCGGCAAAACGGAACAGATGAGCCAAAAACTGGGCCAGCAATCCCAGCCCCATCAAGGCGCAGGCCACGTAAGGGGTGACAGAAGCCGGGTTGCGCACCACTTGCAGTATGGAAACTTTGTCGCCATTTTCAAAGCTGGCCTGGTAAAAGGTCTCGCCACGATAACGCAATGGTTTGTTCATGCTGATCAACACGTCGCGGTTTTCGCCGCGGGCGGGATCGTTGAGGTGGATTTTGCTGGAAAAGGAGCTCGGAATGTCGGTGCCGGCGTAAACGTCGTGGTGGAATTGAAGGAGCGTGATGGAAAAGGGTTGATAGTAGCGCGTGGGGCGGAGCGCCAGTTGATAGGCGCGGCCCTGGAGGGAAAAGCTTTGCGCCCTGTCAACCGGCGCATTGAGCATCCCACCGACTTCCTGCTGCAGGGCTTCGACCCACGGATGTTTGGTCAACCAGGTCGAGACGACCCAGCTTCCCACCGTGCCTTGGTCGTTGACAATTTCGACCAGGGCAGCCGGCTTGTCTTCGTCATCGAGTTGTGTGGTCTTTGGGGCGGCAGCAAACCACACGCTGCGGCCGATGCCATATTTGGAGTTGATTTTTTCGCCCTCGCCGGTCATCGGGCCGGCGGGAACGGAATTGGCAAAATATTTTGACACGCGAACTGTGAACGGAAGAGTGGCAGGGTGGATATCGCCGCCTTTCTCGAGCATTGAGGCCGGGATGCTGACGACGGAGTCCTGCGTGGGATCGGTGGAGTCGATGATCGCCAACTCGGTCTGGCGCGAGTCTTCCGAGTAGTTTCTCGGGACGCCGACTTCAAGGCGCATCGTGCTCTCGACTTGATAGCGCTCGGTGAAGAACTGCCCCAAGAGCAGAAGGATCAGGCCGGAGTGAACGATGAGTATGCCGATTTTGCCGCGGCTAAAGCGAAATCGAGTGATGTGGGCGGCCAGAAGGTTGACCGTCAGAACCAGGCCAATCAGCCAGCCGCCCGGAAAAACTGGAATCTTCCAATGAGCTCCCTTTGGCGTCCAATAGACAAAGAAGCTGCGGAAGAACTCGGACTGCACGGTATAAAGGCCGAGATTGACTTGCGCCAGGGTGCCGGCAAAGACCAAGAGAAATGCCAGCGCCAGGAAGACGAGGGTCAAGCGCAACGAGCTAAAAAACTGGACAAAGCGGTCCATTTATCTTGGGTCACTATCCCGCCAGGACAGGCGCCTGGTCTTGCCGTTTCTTGTTTATCGCATCGCATATCTTGCGAAGCGCGATTTGGCGGGGGCTCTCCGGCTGAAGGGCGAAGCGCGTCGGGGTGGGTCGTGGCGGCACGCCCGGCAATGCCAGTTGGAGGCGATCACAAACCTGGAGAAGTCTTTTCGCGGGAGATCCTGGGTCGACCCGTTGTCGAGCGGATCATTCTCTCCAGCAACAGTGGCACGGAGAAGCGGTCATTGCGCAGCGCCTCTCACGAGACCGTTTTGGATGGAAGGGCGCGCGACTGCCTGCCAGGTCATTTCCGATCCGCGTTCTCTGCATAGAAAGCCAACATTTGGTCGCGAGCCGTCTGCAAACGCTCCAGTGTCACTTTGGAAACCCTCTTCATTAGCTCGTATCCAAATGTGGGGTTGGCGTCGCAATGTTCGCGGAGACCGGTCCCATAAAAAAATGTCGCCGAAATACGAGTCACTGCGCGAGCGTTAAAGCGCCAGATGTGCGGCGGAAAAAGCCAGGACCACCCTAAAGCACTGCCTGGGCCGAGCCTCTGAAACGGCACCAAACCGCGGCCCGGCACGTCTGCCTCGAGTTGCACTTCTCCCGTGTGAATCAGATAAAAGCGGTTGGCCGGCTCGCCTTCGCGAATGATCACTTCTTCCGGCTCAAATTCCGCAGACATTGAGGCCTCAGACAAAATGGCGAAATGTGTTTCGCTCATTCCCGCGAAAAACGGATGCGTGTCAGCGCTGATTCTCATAGGTATTTCTGATGCGGGCCGAATCCCATGATGACGGGCCAAATTAATGGGTGTCAATAGAGACGTAAGACTCCCAAAAGACTCCCACAGGCGACGCAGCTCTCCGAGGTCAGATCATAGCCAAAAACGGTTCAATCTTGCACAAGAATTCGTTGGCCCCAGCCAGCAGCAGGCGCGTCAGTAATATCGGCTTACGGCTGCTGACGGTGGACTCTTTTATGAACAACAGCGCGGAGGCGATTTGGGTCGAAAGCCCGGTCATTACGAATTCGGACGCCTGGCGAAATTGAATGGAGAAAGGACCGTTGCGCTCTTCTTGCGTCCACTAAGGACGCCTAGGAGGATCGAGGAAGCATTGAAGGCAAGAGGCTCGTCATGAGGTGGTTCATCGCTCACGCCGGTTCGCCTCTCACTTATCGCTCTGAAGTTTTTTGGGCGCTCGGCGCGCCGTCCGCGATTAGGATTTCCCGCTCGTCCACAACAAATGTCGCGTGATGCCCAAGAATTGCGAAGACCGTAATAGACCAGTCGGGCCAGAATAGGCGAAGAAAGGCAAATTATGAAACATGGCCGCGATTCTGAAGTCCTGGTCGTTGGGGCCGGGCCGGTTGGCATGTTAACGGCTTTGCTTCTGAGCGAAAGGAATATCGGCACGCGCATTATTGACCAGCACTCGCGCACCGCCGGGCATAGTTACGCCTGTGCCCTGCATCCGCATTCGCTCGAATTGCTGGATCGGGCCGGTTTGGCTTACGACATCATTCAGAATTCGCATCGCATCGAGACCATTGGCTTTTTCCGCGGCAAAGACCGGCTGGCCCAGATCAAGCTCTCCGACCTCCCCTCGAAATTCCCATTTCTGGCTGTGCTGGAGCAAAGCTCCCTGGAAGACATGCTGGAGCAAAAGCTGCGGCGTTTCGGGAATATCAAGGTCAATTGGAACCATCGGCTGGCCGGGTTTGAGATGAAGGAGGATGGGGTGCTGGCCAATGTGGAAAGACTCGCCCACACGGGACGAGGCTACAGCGTTCCGGAATTCGAATGGGGCGTGGAGAAGGAGATCCTCGAAGAAACGCGGTTTGTGGTGGGGGCCGACGGCCAGAACTCGAGGTGCCGCCACTGCCTGAATATCCCTTACCATTGCACTGGGGCGCCCGAGCGCTACGCGGTCTTCCAGACGCACATCGAGGGTGAGGTGGGCCACGAGGTCAAAATCGTTATTGACAAGGGCGTGGCGAGCGTGATGTGGCCGCTGGGGGATGGCGACTGCCGTTGGAGTTTTCAAATGATGGAAATCGAGCCGTTTGGCGACTTTCCCGAAAAAGACCGCGAGCGGGTCACCATTGTGGAGCCGCCCAGCCCTGAGGACAGCCTCACGCAGTCCCAGCGCTTTATCGCCCTGCGGGCTCCGTGGTTCCAGGAGAAGATCCTCTCGGTCGATTGGTCCAAGGATATTCAATTCGAGCATCGCATCGCGGCAAAATTTGGCCAGGGGCGTTGCTGGCTGGCCGGCGATGCCGCGCACCAAACCAGCCCGGTGGGCATGCAAAGCATGAACATCGGTCTAAAGGAAGCCACTGACCTGGCCGACCGGCTCCGCCGCATCCTGCGCGAGAACGCCTCGACGGACCTTCTGCAAGCCTATGATGGGGAACGACGCCGGGAATGGATGCGAATGCTGGGGTTGTCCGACGCGCTAAAATCCGACGGGCGGGCCGCCCCGTGGTTGACGGCGCAAGTCAACACGATCCTGCGTTGCCTGCCAAGCTCGGGCGACGACCTTGCGTTCCTGCTGAAGCGCCTGGGCCTCGGCTTTGCCTGAGGCGCCCGGGCGGGCGCCGAGCTACCGAGCGGAGGGAACACTTGACAGCAGAACAAGGCAGAACTTCGACTGATATATTCAGCTTTTCTGGTCGCGGCAAGCGTCAGCAGCAGGCGATTTGCAGGCTATGCCCGGCCCATTAGTGAGCGAAGGGACTTTGCGAAAGCCGTCAAGGCAGTGACGCAAGCTTAAGAGGGGATGTTTCCACAACATCCGCTGGCCGGCATAGCGCATGATGGCGCGAGCCTGATCGCGGCGCGCGCGCTGATAGCAATGGACCGGGCAGTTGGCGCAAGTGGGCTTCTCCTGGCCAAATCGGCAGCGCTCCAGCCGCACATGAGCGTATTTAAGAAACCTTGCGCATTCAGGACATGGCCCATCCGGTGTTCGGTGCAGGTCGCGACAATAAATGTGGACCATGGCGGACATCGTTTTCCATTCACGCGCCAGGCGATTAGCCGGAAGGTCATCGGCGGCCTTGCAGCTTGGCGCCTGGGCGGTTGGACGCCGTTGGACCAAGGCTCTCATCTCTGCGCTCTCGACTCCCCCGGCCGGTTGCCTACTCCAAGTTGCGGTTTGGCGTTGGCGGGGCTCCGGCTCATCTGCTCGTAACGGGCGTAGTTTTCCAGAATGGCAGCTTGCGCGGTTTCCAGCAGTTGCTGGCCGCGGTCCGCATTCCGGAGGGAGGCGCCTTGGAAGCGGGCTTCCAATTCCCACAGTTTTTCGAGGGGAACTTTAGGCGGGGGCGAATCGAGTTTGAGTCCGGGCTCGCCGGCGGCGGCGCGGCGGGGGTCGAAACGGATGAGAGGCCAATAGCCGGTGTCCACGGCGAGTTTTTGATGGTCCAATTCGCTGCTCAGATTGTAGCCGTGCTCAATACACGGGCTGTAGGCGATGATCAGCGAGGCTCCGGGATAGGATTCGGCCTCCTCGAAGACTTTGATGGTATGGCTGTCCCTGGCGCCCAAGGCGACGCGGGCCACGTATGCTGTTCCGTAGGACATGGCGAGTTGCGCGAGGTCTTTTTTGGCCGAGGCTTTTCCGGAAGCGGCGAAGCGCGCGGTGGCGCCACGGGGGGTGGATTTGGATTGCTGGCCGCCGGTGTTGGAATAAACTTCAGTGTCAAGGACAAGGATGTTGACATCCGCGTTGCAGGCGAGGACGTGGTCCAACCCGCCGAACCCGATGTCGTAGGCCCAGCCATCGCCGC
>Ga0070741_10019116_pt1 | contig 10982 bp, 8 predicted proteins | sample Coa_R1_4_FD_66440 | JGI IMG/M metagenome (GOLD analysis project Ga0070741, IMG submission 66440) | Surface soil microbial communities from Centralia Pennsylvania, which are recovering from an underground coalmine fire - Coalmine... | ecosystem: Environmental > Terrestrial > Soil > Unclassified ...
CGACAATCCTACGCTGAAGAAATTCACCGAGCAAAACTGGAAGATTCTCGATGTGCTCCTCGAAGTGGCAAAGGAACTCGGACGTCCGCCGGCGCAGGTTGCATTGAACTGGGTTGCCACCCGGCCGGGAATCACTTCAACCATCCTTGGAGCGAGCAAGTTAAGTCAACTGGAAGACAATCTGAAAGCGATTGAATTCGCGATTCCCGCAGAAATGCGCGCGCGCCTGGATGAAGTTGGCGCTCCCTCATTGATTCATCCGTACGAATTCTTCGAACCGTTTATTCAAACAATGATTCACGGGTCGTCACCGGTGAAAGGCTGGCAGCCTCGTGAGAAAAAAGTCGAGGCATCTTCGAGTAAAGAGATTGCCGGCGTCGCAGTCGACGCCTAGGAAGAACGAAACAGGGAAGCATGGCAGAAGAACGCATTGTCGGAATTGATTTAGGCACGACGAACTCTCTCGTCGCCTTTATGCAGGGGGAGACGCCTGTCGTGATTCCGGGCGACGACGGGTCGAATCTCGTGCCTTCGGTGGTGGCGCTGGATGAAAACGATCAGGCGATCGTGGGTAACTCTGCACGTAAATATCTGATTGAAACTCCGGAGCGCGCGGTTTATTCCATCAAGCGCCTGATGGGACGCGGAGTTGAAGATGTCCAGGACGAATTACGGCTCTTCCCTTTCCGGCTTGCCGAGGATTTGCAGCCTGGAGAAGTTCTTCGAATCACGCTCGGACAGAAGACTTCAACGCCTCCTGAAATTTCTGCGCTGATTCTGCGGCAACTGAAGCGGAACGCGGAGCGCTACTTTGGCGCGCCAGTGACGAAGGCGGTCATTACCGTCCCAGCGTACTTCAATGATGCGCAACGTCAAGCGACGAAGGATGCGGGGCGTATTGCAGGGCTGGAAGTTCTGCGACTCGTGAATGAACCTACGGCCGCGTCGTTAGCATATGGCCTGGACAAAAAGCAGAACGGAATCGTTGCCGTCTACGACCTTGGTGGTGGCACGTTCGACATTTCAATTCTTAAGCTGCACGATGGCATTTTTGAAGTCATTGCGACGAACGGCGATACCCATCTCGGCGGTGATGACATTGACAACCTGCTGATCACGATTGCACTGGACGATATTCGTGGGGATCTTGGGCTCGATCTTCGGCGCAATGCGGAGGCGGTGCAGGCGATTCGCAAAGCGGTGATTGAAGCGAAGATCGCCCTGTCGTCGCAGACTTCCATCAAGCTGGATATTGATTTGCCGCAAGGCAAGCGCTACCGGCGGGAAATCACGCGCGAGCAGTTTGAGCAGTTGATCCAACCGATCATCGACCGCACGGTTGGGCCGTGCAAGCAGGCGTTGAAGGACGCGAATCTCAAGCCCGAACAGATTGATGAAGTAGTGCTGGTCGGCGGATCGACTCGCATTCCCAAAGTTCGCAGCCTGGTAAAGGAACTGTTTCACCGCGAACCGCATACCGATTTGAATCCCGACGAAGTTGTGGCGTTGGGCGCCGCGGTGCAGGCGAACATTCTCGGCGGCGGTTCTGAGGCGACCGAGAACATGCTGCTGCTCGACGTTACACCGCTTTCGCTCGGCATTGAGGTAGCGGGCGGCGTGACGGACAAGATCATTCTGCGCAATTCGACGATCCCGGCATCGGCCACGCAGTTCTATACAACGCAGATCGACGGCCAGGCGAACGTCGCCATTCATGTGCTGCAAGGCGAACGCGAACTGGCAAAAGATTGCCGTTCGCTGGCGCGATTCGATCTGAAAGGGATTCCTCCGATGGCGGCGGGGATTCCGCGGGTTGAGGTTAAGTTCCTGATCGACGCCAATGGCATTTTGAATGTCACCGCGCGCGAGCAGCGGAGCGGGAAACAGGCGGAGATCCAGGTGCAGCCGAGCTACGGACTGACCGATGAACAAGTCGAGGGCATGATTCTCGATTCGTTCGACAATGCCGAAGAGGATTTCCGGCGGCGACAACTCATCGAAGCACGCAACGAAGTCGCGACTATTATTGCCGCGCTCGACAAGGGGAAGAAAAGCCCAGCGTGGAATCAACTGAGGTCAGACGAGAAGAAGCAGATCGCGAAGCTTGAGAAAGCGCTGGCCGCGGTGAATCAGGAAGACGATTACCAGGCGATCCGAAAGGCGATTGACGCGCTCAATCAGGGCACGATGCGCCTGGCAGAGCTCATGATGGACACCGCCGTCACCGGAGCGCTGAAGGGTAAGAACATGGAAGAGACGGATCTGGGCGAGGGGCCGACGGCGCCGCATCCCATGGCGAAGGCAGAGTTCAAGTGAGTCGTGATTGTATCGCGACGGCAAGTCGGTGGGACGTTTTCGGAAAAAGGGTAGGGATGTTTCCACTTCGCTCAGGATGACGAGTAGGCTGTACGACAGATAGCAGATTTAGGAGCAATGATGGCAGACGAAAAAACGCAGGGTGCGGGGACGGTGACGGAAGATGCTCCGGGTGAGAACACGGTGCAGATTACGTTTTTGCCTGAGGGCAAAACCGTGACATTCGAGCATGGCAAGTTGCCATATGAAGATCATGGCAAGGAAGAATCAATTCTTGATATTGCTCTGAATTTTGGGGTCACGCTGGATCACGCTTGCGGCGGGAATTGTGCATGCACGACCTGTCACGTGTGGGTCAAAGAAGGTGCTGAGAACCTGTCGGAGATGGATGACGATGAGGCGGACCGTCTCGACATGGCTGCAGATCTGCAGCTGAATTCGCGCCTCGGTTGCCAGGCGCAGATTACGAAGCCGGGAAAAGTCGTAGTGGAAATTCCATCGTGGAACCGTAATTATGTTTCGGAAGAGCACTAGAAAAGAAGTTTCGAGTTTCACGTTTCCAATTTCTGTTCCCGCTTCGTAAGCTCGAAGCATTTATTTTGAGACCTGTCGTTTAGAGGAGCTGGCCATGGCGAAGCAATTTACGTGGGACGATGCGGAAGATCTGGGCATTTTGCTTTCTGAGGCTCATCCGGAACTCGATCCGCTGGCGGTGCGCTTCACCGATCTTCATCGTTACGTGACGGAGCTCCCTGATTTCGGCGGCGATCCGAAGGCGTCGAACGAAGGCAAGCTCGAAGCCATCCAGATGGCATGGCACGAAGAGTATCAAGACCGCACGCAAGCCTAAACCTGCTGCCGCTGCGGAAATCGAAAACGGGGCTGGACTGAAGTGTTATTTCGCGTCCTTTGCCCTATCTAAGTAGAACTTCTGCAAGGTGTAGAACGCCAGTTTCCTCTGGCCCCGGTTCGAGATCACGCCTTTGCGGTTGTGATAGTCCTGCACGCCGGGAAGAATTCGCAACGGTGAGCGGAAATCCATCAAAACCCACGGGGTCAATCCCACAAGGTTCGGGATGCGCTGGATCATCGCGAGCTGATGCTGAAACAAGTTGTCCTGATACTCCTCCGTCCAGCGTTCGTCCTTATCGCCGTGACGTCCGGCTACGGCTCCAGCGCCGAATTCGCTGACGATAACTGGCTTGTTGTAGTTGGACTTCCATTCGATCTTGTCGGCGTCTTGGGGCGTGCCCCCGTACCATCCCAGATATTCGTTCAAGCCGAGCACATCGAGCACGTCTCCGAGTGGATCGGACAATGTACGCGGATCAGTTCCCGAGCCTTCAACATGATTCAACGCCGAGGTGACCAGGCGTGTAGAGTCCATGTCGTGCGCCTCCTGCGCAAGCTGGCGGATGAACGTCAGCCGCTCGGGTTTTACAGGAGTTTCATTGGACATGGACCACAGAATGACGGCAGCGCGATTGTGATCGCGGGCGATCATATCGCGCAATTGCGCTTCGGCATTGGCAAGCGTCGCGGGGTTGGTCCAATCGATGTCCCAGTAGACGGGAATTTCGGACCACAGCAACAGGCCCATGCGATCCGCTAGGCGTACTTCGTTCTCGTTATGGGGATAGTGCGCCAGGCGGACAAAATTGCAGCCGAGATCCTTGGCCCATCCGAGCAGAGTCTGCGCATCTTCCGGGCTGAACGCGCGGCCTTCGCGGAAGGGAGCCTCCTCGTGCATGGAAATGCCGCGCAGGAAGATGGGCTTGCCGTTCAGCAGGATTTTGGATCCCTGGACCTCCACAGTTCGAAATCCAATCTGATCGTGAACCGTGTCGTTGCCGATTGTAAGATCGACGTCATAGAGCTTGGGATGCTCGGGGGACCAGAGTTCCAGCCTGGCGTGGAAGTGAAAGTCTCCGCGTCCATTCGCATCAGAGTTAAAAGTTTGGTGGACGCCAGCCTCGGGAATTGAAACGGTGATCTTCTGCGCGGCCTGAGCTCCATTCAGCTGCACCGAGCCTGAAACTTCGTCCTGCGAGCCCTTCGCCAGCTGTACCCAGTAGTCTTGGATGAATGTTTCGGGCACTTCGATGAGCGACACATCACGGGTGATTCCGCCGTAGTTCCACCAATCGTACTTGATGCCGGGCACGGCGTCGGCATGGCGCGCATTGTTGACTTCGACCACGAGCGAGTTCTCGCCCTCGCGCAGGAGCGAGGTGCACTCGAAATTGAAGGGAGTGAAGCCGCCTTCGTGCTCTCCGAGTTTTTCGCCGTTGAGATAAACGGTCGCCTTATAGTTGACCGCTCCGAAATACACGAACGTGCGAATGGCATCGCGTTTGTGATAGTTAAACATTCTGCGATACCACACCGGCCCTTCATAAAACATCAACGCGTCGCGCTGCGTGTTCCAATCGCCAGGAACGTTCATGACGGGCGAAGCGTCGAAGCTGTATTCCACGAGGTCGCTTTTGTCTTTCGGCTTCGCATCGTGAAAAAACCGGTCCTTGCCGTTGTCAAAGGGATCGACGATGACCCGCCACGCACCATCGAGGCTCACGGTGGCACGATTGGCGACGTTTGCTATCAGGGTAGAAGGGGCGGGGGCGGAGGCGGGGGCGGCAAAGGCCCATCCCGCAAACAGAACTGGCAGTAACAATAGAGATCGCTTCATTTCGGCCTCGGTTGCCCATGGTAGAGAGCGACTTGGAATGTCGTCAATTCGAGGATGAGAAGGGTGGGCGGCGAGGTTTTACAACTGGATGACAACTGGTTTGATGAAATGCGTAGGATCAAGGCCATGAGGGCCGCGGATATATCCGGGCCCGACTCTCTCTCCGGCCAAACGGAAAGGGCGTGGCATGCTAGCCACGCCCCATTTTTTTTTAGTGCGCGAGCTCAGCCGACCGTCACTGGAGCGGCTTCCTCGACGTTTGCTTCGCGCAGGAATTTCGCGGCTTCCTCCGGCGGCGTGGGATTGATGTAGAAGCCCGTACCCCACTCAAAACCAGCGGTCTTGGTCAGCTTGGGCATGAACTCGATGTGCCAGTGATAGTGATCGTTGGTCGGATCCTGCACCGGTGAGCTGTGGATGACGAGGTTGTAGGGAGGATTGTCGAGTACACGGTCGGCGCGGCCAAGCAGATTTTTCAGGGCGCGCGCAAGATTCTCGAACATATGCGAGGAGGAGTTCTCGAACGCAGATTCGTGCTGTTTGGGGAGGATCCAGGTTTCGAATGGGAAGCGCGGCGCGTAGGGCGCAAGCGTCACGAAATTTTCGTTTTCGCCGACGACGCGTGTGCCGCTATCCATTTCCTGGCGGATGATATCGCAGAAGACGCAACGTTCTTTGTAGAGAAAATATTGCTTGGCGCCTTCAAGCTCCTGGGTCACGTTGATGGGAAGGATGGGCAGCGCGATCAACTGCGAGTGCGAGTGTTCCAGCGACGCCCCAGCAGCCTCGCCGTGGTTCTTGAAAATCAGGATGTACTTGAAGCGGCGATCTTTCTTAAGGTCGAGGATGCGGTCGCGAAACGTCCAAAGAACATCTTCAATCCGTTTTGGAGGCAAAGAGGCGAGGGTGGCGTTGTGATCGGGAGTTTCGACGATGACCTCGTGCGCGCCGATGCCGTTCATGCGGTCGAACATTCCTTCGGCCTGACGATTTAAGGTTCCTTCGATACCGAGCGCGGGAAACTTGTTGGGCACGACGCGCACAGTCCAGCCAGGAGTATCTTTCTGGGCACCACCGCCGTTGGGATTCGGGCGATACGCCTGAATCTCAGGAGGGGTCTTGCCTTCATTGCCGTAGCAAAAGGGACAGAATCCGCCCTTGATTTTCAGGTTTTCTCTTACAAAATCGGTTGGCCGTTTGGCCCGGTCCGTGGAAATAATCACCCATCGTCCGACGATGGGGTCTTTTCTAAGCTCCGGCACTATAGGTTCCTCTCAACGAAGTTGCGCAAACCTCATATTTTACGCCCCTAGTGCGGCGTTGCGAAACACTTCAATCTCAGGACGCGAGTCGTTAGGGTCGTAATAGACACTCACCACATCGAACCTCCACTGACAGAAGGGTACTCGCCGCAGGTATTCGCGAACGACTTCCGCAATTTCCCTTCTTTTATGCCTATCGACGGAGGCTTGCGGCGTCTTTACATCTTTGGTGGTACGGGTCTTGACCTCGATGAAGCAAAGGACATTTTTCTCCCATCCGATGAGATCGATTTCTCCGTGGCAGCGCGGCGAACGAAAATTTCTTGCGACCATGACGTATCCGATTCTCCGCAGGTGAAAGTATGCGGCTAGTTCTCCACGGGCACCAACTCGCAGGTGGGCCGGGCCGTGAGAAGGCAGAACGCGGGCTGCAAACCAATCGAGCGTCGTGACGATAGCGTGGGTAATACGCGAAAGCATGAGAACTTCGATCACGCTATGACATGTGGCCGGGGGCCGGCAGTGATTTTCCTCACATCGCTCGGAAAAAATCACACATGTACTGATTTGGGAAGTTATGGGCGTCTACGTAGTGCGTTTATGGAACGCGTTCATGCGGGTTGAAACCCTTGCAGGGAACACCTGATGTTCGCGGCTGGCGAGTCCGCATAATCTGGAGGTGGTCTATCGCACCAGCTTGCACGCTTAAAGGAGCGGCTGTCGCATCGCGCCAAGGCGCGGAAAGAACGAGGGTAGTGGGTTTCAGCACGAAAAGACGGGTTGAGTTCTCCGCTAATTCGATTTCCGAGGGGCCGCATGAGAATCGCACAGATCGCTCCACTTTATGAAAGCGTTCCGCCCAGACTTTATGGAGGTACCGAGCGGGTAGTCTCGTGGCTGACGGAGGAATTACTGCGCGAAGGTCACGACGTGACGCTATTCGCCAGCGGAGATTCGCTCACCAATGCGCGGCTTGTTCCGGTGACGCCCCGAGCGTTGCGACTGGATTCCCAGTGCGTGGACCCTCTTGCCCATCACGTGAACCTCGTCGAAAAGGTAGTTCAGTATAAGGACGAGTTCGACATCATTCATTTTCATATTGACTACTTGCATTTTCCGATCAGCCGGCGGGAAGCTTTGCCGCAATTGACGACACTGCACGGCCGGCTGGACATTCCGGACCTGGTTCCACTGTACCGCGAGTTCAACGAGATGCCGGTAGTCTCGATCTCCGATTCGCAACGCCTGCCGTTGTCATGGCTGAACTGGTATGGAACCGTGCACCACGGGATGCCGAAAAACACTCTCAAGCCGTACTCTGAAGCGGGCAAGTACCTTGCTTTCTTAGGCAGAGTGTCTCCGGAAAAAGGGCTGGACAGTGCGATCGAGATTGCGCTCCGCGCGGAAATGCCGTTGAAGATTGCGGCCAAGGTAGACCGCGCCGACAAAGAATACTTTGAATCGCAGATCAAGCCTCTGCTGCAGAGTGATCTGATCGAATTCGTGGGCGAGATCAGCGACTCCGAAAAAAACAAGTTTCTAGGCGAGGCGCTGGCATTTCTTTTTCCCATCAATTGGTGCGAACCCTTTGGAATTGTGCTGATTGAATCGATGGCGTGCGGCGTTCCGGTCGTGGGTTATCCTCTAGGATCTGTTCCGGAGATTATCGAAGACGGCGTATCGGGTTTTCTCGTGGATAACGTTGACGAAGCTGTCGACGCGGTGAGAAAGATTTCGATGATCGATCGAAAGAAGTGCCGCGAAGCGTTTGAAGTCCGGTTTTCTGCGCAGCGAATGGCGCAGGACTATCTAAGTATCTATCAACGGATTGCGAAACCAGAATCCGAAACCATTGCCCTGACTGACGGAGGTCTCCGGTGGATGAAATTGGAACCGCCCAGCAGTACTACATAGCGGCAGGATCATCGCCGTCCGATGATCGCGCGCGTGTATTGAAATACGGAAAAGCATTTGCCGTGTTCAACCGGTATGGCGACATTGAGCCGCTGGGGCTGGGCGAACACGGAATTTTTTTTCGCGGGACGAGACACTTATCGGAGTGGGTGCTGTCGCTGTGGGAAGCGCGGCCGCTGCTTTTAAGTTCGACGGTGAAGTCCGACAATTTTTCTTTCCTGGCCGATCTGGCGAACGTGGACGTGAGCGATGGCCAGCAGGTCATTGTTCATCGCGGACTGGTGCACATCATCCGGTCGCGATTCCTATGGCATGACGTTGCGCATGAGCAGATCAGCATCGTGAACTACGCGCTGGAGCCGATCAAAGTTCCGATACGGCTCTCATTTGCCGCCGATTTCACTGACATATTCGAGGTGCGAGGCATGCGGCGCGAGCGGCGCGGGCGCCGCCTGGCAGATGAAATCGAAAGAGATTCGATCCTGATGACCTATGAAGGTCTCGATGGCGAGCAGCGCCGGACGCGGATTGACTGCGACACAGAGCCGATCAAGATCACTTCTTCTGAAATGCAACTGGAGGCCGATCTCCGCCCGGGCAAGTCTGCCGTGTTTCACTTCTCTGTTGCGTGCAATCCCCAAGGACGCCACGTTGCGCTCGGGTATGAACGCGCGATGGCGGGCGCGGAAACGGAGTTGAAAGCCACATCATCCAAGGTCTGCGACATCTCCAGTTCCAACGACCGGCTCAGCCGTTGGATCCGGCGGTCCATGGCCGATGTGGAGATGATGACCATGGGGAATCCCGAGACCAACTATCCGTATGCGGGTGTGCCGTGGTTCAGCACGGTGTTCGGGCGCGACGGAATTGTTACGGCGCTGCAGATGATCTGGATTGCACCTCAGATTGCGAAGGGCGTGTTGCAATATCTCGCCGCAACGCAGGCCACAGAGATTGACGAGAAGAACGAGGCGCAGCCGGGAAAGATAATTCATGAAACGCGCCGCGGCGAGATGGCCAATCTAGGCGAAGTTCCATTTGGGCGCTATTACGGGAGCATCGACAGCACGCCGCTGTTCCTGATGTTGGCGGGAGCGTACCTGGAGTTCACGGGCGATCTGGAATTCCTGAAGCATCTGCGTCCGCATATCGACCTGGCGCTGGAATGGATCGACCGGTACGGGGATGTCGACGGGGACGGATTTGTTGAGTATGCGCCGCATGGCGACAAAGGGCTGATTCAGCAGGGATGGAAAGATTCGAACGATTCAGTGTTCCATGCCGACGGGCAAATTGCCGAGGCGCCGATAGCGCTGTGCGAAGTGCAGGGATATGTTTACGCGGCGAAGATGGCCGCGGCGAAGATCTACGCGGAATGGGGAGATCAGCAGAGGAAAACTGCGCTGGAGAACGAGGCTATCGACCTGCAGGCGCGGTTCGAGCAGGCTTTCTGGTGCGATGAGCTGTCGACGTACGCGATCGCCCTCGATGGGCACAAGAAACCGTGCCGGGTGCGCACTTCGAATCCGGGACATTGTCTTTACACGGGGATTGCAAGCGTGGACCGGGCGAATCTTGTGGCGCACACGCTGGTGAGCCATGATTTTTTCAGTGGATGGGGCATTCGGACGGTGGGATGTCACGAATCACGCTACAACCCTCTTTCGTATCACAACGGCTCGGTGTGGCCGCATGATAACGGGATCATCGCGGCGGGGATGGCGCGTTATGGATTTCGGGAATTCGCGGGACGCGTTCTGATGAGCCTGCTGGATTTAAGCAGCGCCGTCGAACTACAACGGTTGCCGGAACTGATTTGCGGCGTGCAGCGCCGAACCGGTCAGGGGCCGACACTGTATCCAGTTGCGTGCTCGCCGCAGGCCTGGGCTGCTGGGGCGGTGTTCATGCTATTGCAATCGTGCCTGGGAATATCGATAGATGCGCAGAAACGGCGTGTAATTTTCGATCGTCCATTCTTGCCGCAGGGCATTCCGCAACTGACGATCAGCGATTTGCGGATTGAGGACTGCCGCATCGGATTATTCCTGGAGCGCGATTCAGGACCGGTCAGAATCCAGGTAACTGAAAAGCATGGCGAGATTGCCGTAGTGGTGAAGTAAGTATGTTTGCTTTTGACCCAGCGCCACTTTCAAACATCGGCATCGAGGACGAAGGTCCGCGAAAAAAGCAAAGCCCAGCTTTCTTCGAGCCGGGCTTGTGAGGAAATTACAGAGTAGCTAGGCGTTCGTGCCTACTGCGGCGATACATTCTTCCAGAACATCCACAGCAACATCGGCCTCTTCTTTTGTCACTATGAGAGGCGGACAGAGGCGGATGGTGCTTGGTCCGCAGCCGAGGAACAGGACGCCTTGTTCGAACGCCATCTCGACGATGCGATCGCGTTCGGCGCTGGCGTATTCCTTGGTAATTTTGTCGCGCACGATGTCGACGCCAATCATGAGGCCGCGTCCGCGGACATCGCCCACCAGTTTGAGCTTCGAAGGCCAGTTCGCCATGCGTGACAGGATGTGATTGCCGACCTGCTCGGAATTCTTGAGCAGGTGTTCTTTCTCGATGACATCGAGCGTTGCCAGCGCGGCGGCCACTGCAACGGGATTCCCGCCGAAGGTGGAGGCGTGCGAACCCGGAACCCAGTCCATGAGATCGGCTTTGGTCATGGTGACGCCGAGAGGCATGCCTGAAGCGACGCCTTTGGCCATGCAGACCATATCGGGCTCGACTCCGGTGTGCTCGACTGCAAACCACTTTCCGGTACGCGCGATGCCGCTTTGCACTTCATC
>Ga0070741_10019117_pt1 | contig 10982 bp, 6 predicted proteins | sample Coa_R1_4_FD_66440 | JGI IMG/M metagenome (GOLD analysis project Ga0070741, IMG submission 66440) | Surface soil microbial communities from Centralia Pennsylvania, which are recovering from an underground coalmine fire - Coalmine... | ecosystem: Environmental > Terrestrial > Soil > Unclassified ...
CCCGACATCCTGCTCATGGACGAGCCGTTCTCGGCCCTCGACGAGCAGAACAAGGTGATGCTGCAGGAGGAGCTCCTGCGCATCTGGGAAGAATCGCGCAAGACCGTGCTTTTCATCACCCACAGCGTCGACGAAGCCGCGACCCTGGGCGATCGCATCATGGTCATGACCGCGCATCCGGGCCGCGCCAAGCGCATCATCGATGTCCCTTTCGCGCGGCCGCGCAACGTGCTCGAGCTGCGTGCGAAGCCCGAATACGGCGAGCTCGTGTTCAATATCTGGGGCGAGTTGCGCGAGGAAGTGCAGCGGGCCCGGGCGCTCGACGAAGGAGGGGCGAAATGAGCACCGCTCGTCATGCCGATCTCGAAGCCGCGGCGGCGCCTCGCGCGCACGATGCCGAGGAGGTGGCGCACGACACGGCCATCGCGAACGAAGCGCAGGCGCATCCGGGTGCCACCAATCCCGTGCGCGAGGCACGCCTGGGCGGGCGCCTGAGCGCGAGCAATCGCGACCGCATCATCAACATCATCTCGCCGATCGCGATGCTGGTGCTGTGGGAAATAGCCTCGCGCACCGGCGTGCTCGATGCGCGCTTCTTCCCGGCGCCCTCGCAGATCTTCGACACGCTCGTCACGCTCATCAAGAACGGCCAGCTCTGGAGCAACACCTGGGCAAGCCTGCAGCGCCTGTTCTGGGGCACGTTGCTGGGCGGCATTCCCGCGCTGCTGCTCGGGATCGCGATGGGACTCTATCGACCGCTGCGCGCCGTGATCGACCCTCTCGTTTCGGCAACCTATCCCGTCCCGAAGAGCGCGATCATGCCGCTCATCCTGCTCATCTTCGGGCTAGGGGAGGCGTCGAAAATCGTGATGGTGGCGATCGGCGTGTTCTATCCGGTGCTGATCAATTCCGTCGCCGGCGTGCGCGAGATCAACAAGGTGTATCTCGACGTCGGGCAGAACTTCGGCGCCGGGCGATGGCAGGTGTTCCACACCATCGCGCTGCCGGGCGCGTTGCCGCTCATCATGAGCGGCGTGAAGCTGGGGATAGGCATGGGTCTCATCCTCATCGCCATCGCCGAAATGATCGGTGCCAAGAGCGGCCTCGGCTACATGATCTGGAACGCGTGGGAAGTGCTGTCGGTGGAGACCATGTACGTCGGCCTGCTCACCATCGCCCTGCTCGGGTTCCTGTTCACCATCGTCCTGAACGAGGTCGAGCACGTCCTGATTCCCTGGCGTGCGCAGAGGTAGGCCGCCGGCGCCGGCGCGGCCCGCGCGTCAAGCGCCGGTCAACCCGCGGTAAAGCGCGAGCAGGCGCGACGGCAGCTGGTTGACATCGTCGAGCACCTCGTAATCGATGCCGTGGCACATGGTGCGCAGGTAATCGTTGCCCTGCGGATCGATCGTCAGCACGAAGGTCTGGATGCCCCTCGCGCGCGCCTCGTCGAGCGCCTCGCGCGTGTCGCGAACGGCGTACTCCACCTCGGCGTTGTCGCCGTACTCCTGGCCGTAATCGAGATCGAATGGCCGGCCGTCCGAAATCAGCACGAGCAAGCGCGTGCGTGCCTCGTTCGAGCGCAGCTTGCGCGTCGCATGGCGAATCGCCGGTCCCATGCGCGTCGTCTGCCTCGGCGCGATCGCGGCAAGGCGCGCCGTCACGCGATCGGACAGGCGCTCGTCGAGATCCTTCATCACCATGAATTCGACGTGCTCGCGACCCGCGCCCGAGAAGCAGTAGATGCCATAGGCATCGCCGATGCGCTCCAGCGCGGTCATGAGCAAGGCCACCGTCTCCTTTTCAAGATCGATGATGGTGCGATAGTTGCGGCCGTGCAGCGTGCGGGCGCGCTGCGCGATCGGGGACGCCGCCGCAGCCCCTGCGATGTTCACCTGCTCTCCCGTCGACGAGCTCACGTCCACCAGAAACGCCGCCGTCACGTCGCGCGCGAGCTTCCGGCGCGAGATGTAGACCTGCTCCGAGGGCGAGAGCCCCGCGCGCAGATCGACGCGCGCCTCGATCGCGGCGTCGAGGTCGAGCTCATCGCCATGGGGCACCCGGCGCACCTTGCGCAAGGCGTCGCGGGTGAGCCGCTCGATGTGGCGGCGAATCTCCGGCACGAGCGTGCCGTACGCCTGGAGCGTTTCATCGAAATAGCGCGTCGAAGACCCCGGCGCGATGCGTGTCTCGCGCACGCGGCACCAGTTCCGGCGATACGCGCGCCGGACGTGATCCCATTCGGGATACACGAACGAGGAGACCTCATCGGCATCAAGTTCCCCGGACCGGCCCGGGTCCGGGTGCTGCGCAAGATCATCGGCGTCATCATGCTCGACCGGCTCGCGCGAAAGCGGCGGGCCCTCGTCATGGTCGATGTCGGTCAGCGCCGCGCGCCGGGCGCCGGCGCGGCGGCGCGGATCGCTGAAACGATACGTCGCCTGCGGGTCGAGCCCGTGATCGCGCCCATACGATGTCCAAAGGCGATCGCGATAGCCCACCGTGAAGATCGTCGGCAGGACCTCGCCGCCTTCCGCGCCCGCGAGCGCCGTGAGCCCTCGATAGGCGCGCCACGCCGCTTCGGCACTGTCTTCGACCGTGGCATCCGGTTCGCGCAACGGCGAAAGCGCCGCGCGCAGCCGTCGCGCCGTCTCCTGCAGCCGAGCATCGAGCGGGGGGAGCGTATCGTCGCCCAACGTCACCCGCACCAGGTATTCGGCCAGTGCGTCTCGCGGGCGCAGCTGCGCGAAATCACGACGTTCGAGCAGCGCGGCACGCTGCACGCGCTCGTACGCGCTGCGCAACCCTGCGTAGCGCCGCTTCGACCATTCGTCCAGGCGCAGGTCCTCGCATAACGTGAAGAGCTCCACGGCGAGATCCCGCTGCTCGAACTGCCGGAAGAAGAGCTCCAGATCGGATTCGTGGCCCGTTCGCGCGACCTGCACCAGGCGTGGGCGCTGGCGGGCGTAATGGCGCGCCTCGCGATGAAACCGGAAATCGAAGGTGCCGCCTTCGTGATGCGCGGCGCGGTGCGTGAGGGCAACCTTGCACCACGCGAAATTCGCCGACGCTTCTCCAAAGCGCGCGACAGTCTCCGGCAACCAAACCGTGTGATCGCTATCGTGAGACTGCTGCGAAGGGCCGCAGGAGACGAGCGCAACCTTGCGCCCGCAAAGGGCACGATAGTAAAGGCCCAGGATGCGTGCCGCCTCGTCGAGGGACTGTGCGGATCGGCGATGGCGCGCATCGCCCTCATGGCCTCTCAAGGAAACACCGCCTCCACGACCTCGCGCACGCCGCGGGCGAGCAGCGGGTCGTCGGTCATCGCCTGCACGATCGCCACGTCGCACGCGCGCCGTGCGGCAACGCCTTGCGCGATCATGCGTCCCGCATAGATGAGCAAGCGCGTGCTGGGGCCGTCCAGCAGGCTGTGTTCGTCGAGGCGCCGGAGCTGCATTCCGATGAGCGCCAGCGACCCCGCGATCTCGGGCGCAACACCGGCCTCGCGCTCGATGATGCGCTGCTCGAGGTCCCGTCGCGGGTAATCGAAGTCGATCGAAACGAAACGCTGCCGCGTGCTGGGCTTCAGGTCCTTGATGGTGGATTGGTAGCCTGGGTTGTACGAGACCACCAGCATGAAGTCGGGATGCGCGCGTACGAGCTCGCCCTTCTTCTCGATCGGCAGCAGCCGACGATGATCGGTCAATGAATGAATGACGACGATCGTGTCCTTGCGTGCTTCGACGACTTCGTCGAGATAGCAGATGCCGCCGCCGCGCACGGCGCGCGTGAGCGGACCGTCGAACCATTCGGTGCCGGTCGCAGACAGCAGATAGCGACCGACGAGGTCCGTCGCGGTGAGATCCTCGTGACAGGCGATCGTGACGAGTGGCATGCCACGACTGCAACGTACATCCCCTTGCGCCAGGCGCCAGGACATGTGCTCGAGGAATCGCGTCTTGCCGCAGCCCGTGGGCCCTTTGAGCAGCACCGGCATGCGCTCGCGCCACGCCGCTTCGAACAAGGTGATCTCGTCACCCACCGCTAGATAGAACGGCTCTTCGGTGAGCCGGTATGTCTCGGCCGCCATCGTCGCCGGCGCACGCATGATGCGCGCGGCGTCCTCATCTCTCATGTCGTTCGACCTCCGGGCAGTTTCGCGTGATTGTAAGGCCCGTTGCACCGCCGTTCGCACCGACCCGAAACGCGCCCGACGCTCGTGTCGGACGCAGTCGCGCCACTTGTAAGACGCATCCGACATCGCGCGCGAAGCTGCTGACGCCGCGGCCTCTCTGCATCCGAATGGCCACGTTCAAGAGGTTGTAAGTACGTCACGACGTCTTGCGTCGTGCGTCGCGCGAGACGTCGGAAAACGTTGCGCATCGCACTGCAAATGTTGACGTGCAACCCGCCGCGGCATGCATTTCACCCTCGCGCTTGCGTGGCATGTCGCTTGCGCTTCAACGCATGCAGCAGACGCGTCGAGGAGACAGCCAATGGCGGTACCACAGGTACGTTGTCGCAGCGGTGTTGCGCGCGAAAGAGCATTCGAGGGACAGGGTTATGTCCGCCGGGGCGAGCTCGGCAGTCCTACACGCACCATCACGTGGCTGTGCTCGCTGGTGGTGTTCATCGCGTGCGTGTTCACGGCCGCCACGGCGCACGCCATCGACGATCCCACGCACAAATACCGCAATCTCGCGCCCGGTCTGCGCTGGTCGGGCAACACCATGAGCTGGTACTACGCACCGGCGGGACAGCCTGCATGGACGGATGCGAACCAGATGGTCACGCTCATTCAGCAGGCGATGAACGCGTGGTCCGCGCAATGCGGCGTGCAGTTCAGCTATCTAGGAACCACGCCGCAGCAGGCGACGGTGGAGGATGGCGCGAGCATCATCGGCTGGGTTGCGACCCTGCAGGATCACGCCGGCAATACGAGCTGGTACATGCGCGCAGGGTACATGACCGAGGCCGACATCCAGCTCAATGCGAGCGCCAATGGCTCGCCGGTTGCAACGTATCCGATCATCCTGCACGAGCTCGGCCACGCCATCGGCCTCGATCATTCGGAGGTGCCGACCTCCGTGATGGCCGGTCCGCCGGCGTCACCCGCGTTCTCTTATGCGACCAACCTTACGCCCGATGACATCGCGGGATGCCAGGCGCTGTACGGACCAGCCCACAATGCGGTAGCGGCATCGCAGGTGTCGGCCATGGCGTGCGGCACCCCGCCCGCCGGTCCGATCCGGTACTCCGCCTGCGCGCCGGGCATGATCGGACAGATGCAGGAACAGCAAACGTTCGCTTGCAATGCAGGCACATGGGTCGATGCAGGCTGGCGCGTCGTGCAGAACACGTGCACGGCGCAAGCGTCCGTCGTGGCAGCCGATGCGACGGCCATCGAGTATTACCATCCGCTGCTCGATCATTACTTCATGACCGCCAACCCGGCGGAGCAGGCGACGCTCGCCACTGGTGGTCCCGACGGGCAATGGCGCCCCACCGGCGTTTCGTTCCCGGTGTGGAAGCTCGCCTATCCGAACTTGCAACCCATGTGCCGCTTCTACGGCGATCCCACGATCGATCCCAACACGGGCAAGCGGCGCGGACCGGACTCGCACTTCTATACCGCGAATCCCACCGAATGCGCGAGTGTCACGACACGCTTTCCAGTGTGGATCTTCGAAGGCTACACCTTCTTCGCGGCCTTGCCCGACGGAAGCGGAACCTGTCCCTCGGGCACGCAACCGGTCTATCGCTATTTCAAGCCGCAGGGCGATCCCAACCATCGCTATGTCACCACTGACGCCGCCAAGGCGGAGATGCAGGCGCGGGGCTGGATTGCGGAAGGCGTGACCTGGTGCGCGGGCCGCTAGCCGCGCACCGCAGCGTTCACTGGCTCGCCACGATGGCGATGCGTGCGCGCGGCGCGGGATCGTCGCAGAACAGCGCGTAACGATTGCGGCCTCCGCGCTTGGCCTTGTACATCGCGGCGTCGGCATTGCGCAGCAAGGTCGTGGGATCGGCGCCGTCCTGCGGGAACAGCGCGATGCCGATGCTCGCGCTCGTGCGGATCGCGTGACCGGCCACGACGAACGGCTGCGTCATCGCGTGCAGCACGCGCTCGGCCACGCTGATCGCATCATCGGGAAGCGTGGCCGCGTCGACGATCACCGTGAACTCGTCGCCTCCGAGCCGGCTGACGCTGTCCACCACGCGCACACTCAAGAGCAGGCGCGCGGCGACGTCGCGCAACAGGAGGTCGCCCACGTCGTGGCCGATCGTGTCGTTCACCTCCTTGAATCCGTCGAGATCGATGAACAGCAGCGCGGCGCCTTCCTGGGCACGGCGGGCGCGGTGCAGCGCGACCTCCAGCCGGTCCTGGAACAGGCGGCGATTGGGCAACCCCGTCAGCGTGTCGTAGTTGGCGAGCCGCTCGAGCTGCCGCTGCGAAGCCTTGAGCGCTGAAATGTCGCTGAACACGCGCACGAAGTTGGCAATCGCGCCGCTCTCGTCGAGGATGCAGCTCGCCGTCGCCCAGCACGGCAGCACGTCGCCATCCTTGCGCTGCTGCAGAAGCTCTTCGGTGATGCGACCCTCGCGCTTGAGGCGCTCGATGAACTCGTCGTCGGAATCGAGGTGTCCCGCGGCGAAGGGCAGCGAGCCGACCTTCTTGCCGCGCAGCTCGTCCGCGCTGTAACCGGTCAGCTCCGTGAACGCGTTATTCACCATGATCACGCAATCGTCGCAGTCCGAGAGCAGCACTGCGTCGGCCGTGGTCTCGAACACCTTGGACGCGAGCCTCAGCTCGTCCTCGCGCATTTTCTCTTCGGTGACGTCCGTCGCGATGGTGATGATGAATTCGACGCGGTCGTCGGCGTCGAAGATCGGCGCCCGCACGATGTCGAGGTAGCGCCGGCCGCGGCCGGGCGCGTCGATCGGCTCGTTGCGCAGCTGCTGCACCATGGGACTTTGCAGCATCGTGCGGTCCATCTCCTCGATGCGCTGCACATAGCCGTCCGGGCCGAAATCGCGGAACGTGCGGCCGAGGGTCTGCGCGGCGGTCGCACCATACATGTATTCGGACGCCTCGTTCCACACCACCACGCGTCCCATGCTTTCGGGGCACGCACTGCGCACGAACACCCCGACCGGCACGTTCTGCACCAGCGCCTGCAGGAACGCGGTGCGCTGGCGCAGTTGCTCCTCGTCCTGCTTGGCCTTGGTGATGTCGCGCGCCATGATCGCAATGCCGTCGCGCGCACGCACCACCTGGTGCCGCAGCCACAACGACGGCCGGCCCGGAGGCTTCAACTCGATCTCTTCCTCGAGCGCGACACCCGTTTCCAGCACGCGAATGTAGCGCTCGAGCAAGGACGAGACGCCCGCGCGCCGCAACACCGGCAGGAGCCGTCGCCGCGCGATCGTGTCGGCGCCGACCTCGAGCAGGGCGGCCGCCCGTGGATTGGCCTCGGCGATGACGAAGTCCACCACCTGATCGCGCTGGTCGCGCAAGGCGCGCATCACGGCGAAGCTGTCGAGGCCGGCGTCGGCAGCCGCACGGAAGAGCGCCTCGGCTTCGAGTGCACGCGCCTGGCTGCGGCGCAGGCGATAGAACAGGATGGTCGCGACGGCGAAGAACACGACGATCGCGGTCGTCACCGTGGACGCGATCAGCACGTACACGGAGCGTCGTTCCTCGTATCGCGCCATGATCTCCGATTCGGCACGGCCGGCGATCACGACCAGCGGAAGATCGGGCAGCTTGCGGTAGGCGATGAGGCGGTCCACGCCATCCACCGGGCTTTTGCTGCGATACGATCCTGCCGGGGTCGTTTTCAGCCGTTGCAGCACGCTCGCGCGCGAGCCGTCGCCGAGCATGTCCAGCTGGTCGCCGATGCGGCGCGCCCGGAATGCACCGTCCGTGCCGAGCACCGCGATCAGCCCGTGGCGTCCGAGATACCGCTCCTGGTAGAAATCGGTGAAAAAGCGCGGGTCGACCGCCGCCACGATCACGCCGGCGAAGGCTCCATTCGTCCCGTTCAGGCGACGCGTGAGCGCGAAGATGCGGCGGTGGGTGACGCGGTCCACGAACGGGCGCGAGAAGAACGCGACGCGGCTGTCCCGCGCCTGGTGAACGCGGAAGTGCTCGCGATCGGACACATTGACCGGGAATGGCAGCGGCAGGGTCGACGCCACCACGTCGCCGTTGCGATCGGCAACGCTCGCCTGCACGAACGTGTCCGAAGCGAGCAGACCGTCGCGTGTCAGGCCCGCGAAATCGACGGCGCCGTCGCGCTCGATGTCGCTCTTGACGAGCAGGGCGGTGCGATCGAGATCGCGCAATGCCCGGATGCTGTGCTCCTCGAACGTCGCGACGAAGCTCTCGACATCCTCCATCGCGTCGCGGAACATCGTCTCGCAATCCAGGGTGAGACGCACGACCACGGCGGTCCAGAGCGCGGCCACGAGCAACGCACCGAACACGGGAATGAACAGCACGGCGCGCACGGCCGGCGCCGTGAGCTCGTGGTACAGCCGGCAGAGCGACTTCGCCAAGCCTCGTGGCGACATCGTGACAGGTCCCTTGCGCGCGCGTCGCGGCTTGGGCCGATGATGGCGTGTCGCCCGTCAGTCGAAGCCGCGAACATGGGGCGAAAATCCGCCCAAATGGTTGCGAACGATCGTTCGATTGGGGTTTAATGCCGGGATGCATCTCAACCCGGAGCAAGAACAGGCGGCATCCCACGGAATCAACGGTGATCGCCCCACGACCGGGCCCCCGCTGCTGATCATCGCCGGCGCGGGCTCCGGCAAGACCCAAACCCTGGCCCATCGCGTAGCCCGGCTGATCCTGCACGGCGCGGACCCGGAGCGCATCCTGCTGCTCACGTTCTCCCGGCGCGCGGCGCTCGAGATGCAACGCCGTGTGCGGCGCGTTCTCGACAACGGCTCGGGCAGCGATGGAACGCGCGCCGCGCCGGAGCTCGCCTGGGCCGGAACGTTTCACAGCGTGGGCGCGCGGCTCTTGCGCGAGTACGCGCCGCGCATCGGGCTCGACCCGCAGTTCACGGTGCAGGATCGCGGCGACTCCGAAGACCTGATGGGCCTCGTGCGCAACGATCTCGGCCTCGGCAGCACTGCGCAGCGGTTCCCGGCGAAGGCGACGTGCCTTGCGATCTATTCGCGTTGCGTGAACAGCGCGGCGCCACTCGATGAAGTGCTGAAAAGCACGTTCGCATGGTGCGCACCCTGGCAGGAGCAGCTGCGCGCGCTTTTTGCGGCGTATGTCGAAGCGAAGCAGTCGCACAACGTGCTCGATTTCGACGACCTGCTGCTGTATTGGGCGCAGATGGCGGGGGAGGGGACCTTCGCACAGGAGATCGGGGCGCGCTTCGACCATGTGCTCGTCGATGAGTACCAGGACACGAACCGCCTGCAGGGCAGCATCCTGCTCGCCATGAAGCCGAACGGGCAGGGGGTCACCGTGGTAGGCGACGACGCGCAGGCGATCTATTCGTTTCGCGCCGCCGACGTGCGCAACATCCTGGCGTTTCCCGGTACGTTCGACCCGCCGGCCGCGGTGATCACGCTCGAGCGCAACTACCGGTCGACGCGCGCCATTCTCGACGCGTCGAACGCGGTCATGGAAGAGGCGCGCGAGCGTTTCACCAAGAACCTGCGCACCGAGCGAGTATCGCCGCACCTGCCCGAGCTCGTCACGCTGCGCGACGAAGCCGACCAGGCGCGGTTCGTGGCGCAAAACATCCTCGCGCTGCGCGAAACGGGTCTGACGCTCAAGTCGCAGGCAGTGCTGTTTCGCAGCGGATCACATGCCGCGCAACTCGAGCTCGAGCTCACGCGCCGCCGCATTCCTTACGTGAAATACGGAGGCCTGCGCTTCCTGGAGGCTGCGCACGTGAAGGATGTCCTGTCCTTGCTGCGATTCGCGCAGAATCCGCGCGGCCGCATGGCCGGTTTTCGCGCGTTGCAGCTCGTTGCGGGAGTTGGTCCCGCGACGGCGACCAAAATCCTCGAGCGACTTGCCGCCGCGGCCGATCCCGCAGGCACGTTGGCGACGACGGACCTGGGGGCACCCGGTGGCGAAGGCTGGGAATGTTTCGCGCAGTTGTTCGCCGGCGTGGCGCGCGACGACGCGTCGTGGCCGGCCGCATTGGATCACGTCCTGCAGTGGTATGAGCCGCAGCTCGAGCGACTCTACGATGACGCGCGCGTTCGCCGTGCGGATCTCCAGGCGCTGCACGCCATCGCCGCGACCTATCCTTCGCGCGAGCGGTTTCTCACCGAGCTCACGCTGGACCCGCCGTCGGCCGTCAGCGACGAGGCCGCCGCACCGGGACAGGACGAGGATTACGTCGTGCTGTCCACGATCCACTCGGCCAAAGGGCAGGAGTGGAAGACGGTACACGTCCTCAACGTGGTGGATGGCTGCATTCCATCGGACATGGCGAGCGCAACCGCCGAGGAGATCGACGAGGAGCGCCGGTTGCTGTACGTCGCCATGACCCGCGCGAAAGATCGGCTCTTCCTGCTCGTGCCGCAGCGATTCTATGTGCATCAGCAGGCGGCATTCGGTGATCGCCATGTCTACGCGTCGCGCAGCCGCTTCCTGCCGGATCGCCTGCTGCATCAGTTCACGTTGCGAGCGTGGCCCGACGCGCCCGCCGATCCGACGACAACGGTGCATGCCGCCGAGCCGCTTGCGGCCATCGATCTCGCCGCACGCATGCGCGCGGCCTGGCGCTGAAGCGAGCCAACGCGGCGAGTCAGCCGCGCACGTCGCGCTGCAGCGCCGAATCGTCCGGACCGCGCGCGTAAGCCGAGAACTCGTGCCGGATGACGCTCTGGCCGTGCTTCCAGTTGAGCACCCACACGTCCACGCTCTTGAGGGTGAGCGTGCCCGAGCCGCCGTCGCGACCATGCAGCGGAAGGCCGAAGATGGCCTGATTGACAAGCCCGCA
>Ga0070741_10019118_pt1 | contig 10982 bp, 9 predicted proteins | sample Coa_R1_4_FD_66440 | JGI IMG/M metagenome (GOLD analysis project Ga0070741, IMG submission 66440) | Surface soil microbial communities from Centralia Pennsylvania, which are recovering from an underground coalmine fire - Coalmine... | ecosystem: Environmental > Terrestrial > Soil > Unclassified ...
GTTTTGAACCCAGAAATTGAGCGCGCGCTCGAAACGCAAATCGCGCCATGGCTGGAACATATGCGCTGGCGCAGCGATTTTGCGGAATGGCGGCAGCGGCGACTGTGGCAAGAAAATTACCAGCGCGACGCCGTAGAACAGGTGCGGCGTATCGCAGAATTACACGCGTCAGCAAAAAATGGATTCGGCAACAAGGCGCGCGTCCTCGATCTTGGCGCGGGCATGGGCGGCTTCGCCGTTGCCATGCTGCGCGCAGGCGAACGGATCATCGCGTTTGATTACAATTTCGCGTACTGTGAAATTGCGCGGACCCGCGCGTTACGTTACGATTTGAATTTACCCGCACTTGTCGGTGCAGGCGAACAGCTACCCTTCGCCGACGCGTCATTTCATATCGTGACCTGTTGGGATGTTTTGGAGCATGTCCAGAACCCCGCGGGTCTGCTCGGCGAAATTTCCCGCGTGCTGGATGAAGGCGGCATTGCTTTTATGTCAGCAATCAATCGCTTGGCGTGGATTGACCCACATTATCATTTGCGCGGCGTCAACTATTTGCCGCGCGAGTGGGGCGAAAAATACATCGCATGGCGTCAGCGCACAAAACAATCGGAATTGCGCGACCGTCAGCATTTAAGCGACATGCACTATTTCACCTACAGCGAATTTCAACGCCTCGCCGCACAATTCCATTTCCGCGTTGAAGATTTGAACAAGTCGCGCTCTCGCTTCAACAAATACCCGCGTCCGCTTGGCGATTTCCTGTATGACTCTTGGCGCACGTTCGGCATGGGCACATATCACTTGGTCTTGTACAAGCTCCCCGCACCGAAACGGCGCGTTTCAAAAGCTCTCGACGAAACCTTCCCGACTCCCCAGGCCATAACCGCCGCGAGGAATGACCGATGAGCGCGTCGCCGACCTCGCTCGGTCATCGCGTCTCCAGCGCGATGATTTGGAACAGCGCGCTATTTCCCGTCAAATTCCTCATCGCGCTCGGTTCGGGTATGGTGCTCGTGCGCGTTTTGAACAAACACGATTACGCGCAGTACTCATTGATCCTTTTCACAGCCGCCTTGATTGGGACATGGGTAGATTTAGGAATGGAGCGCAGTGTCTCGCGCTTTACGCCCGAAATCGAAGCGAACGCGGGGCGGAAAGGCTTGGAAAAGTTTTTCGCGTCCGTCTTTGGCATCAAGCTGCTCATCATGCTTCCCGTCTTGGCCGCCTTTGCGCTCTTTCCCGATTTTTTTATACGAGTACTCGCACTGGGCGATGATGGAGAAATTTTGTTGGCGGGCATCGCCGCGCTCGTTCTCTTGGGCGCGATTGCCGATGTCTTCATTCAATTCCTCTATACGCATTTCAAACAAATTGCGACGAACCTGCTCGACATTGTTGCGTCGCTTGTACAGCCATTATTGGTCGTCAGCTTTGCCGTAGCAGGCACGGGCGTTGTCGGCGTCGTAATCGCAATGGTGCTTTCCAGCGTGTTGCTCGATGGACTTGCGGCGTGGCGCGCGCGCACGGTGGTGACACAAATTCCTCTGCGTGAAGGGACGATGCCCCATCGCTTGTGGGCGCGCTTTGCCAATGTTTCCGCACTCAACTTTCTGATGACCGCGACTGCTTCGCTAGCTGATCCTAGCTTTGCCGCCCTTGTCCTCACTGGCTCGAAACAGCTCACCGCCGTCGCGGTGCTTGCCGTCGGCTATCGCTTTGTGCAATACTTTTTGCGTTTTCTCGTCGCGCCGCTGACGGGAATCCAGACGCCGCTCTTTGCGCGGCTCTATTCCGAAAAGCGGATGAATGAAGTGCGCGAAGCGTACGCGACGCTCACCAAATTTTTCGTATTTACCCTCGTGCCGTGCGGTGTTGCCATGATTTTGCTTGCGCCGCGCCTCATTCCCTTTCTCTTTACTGAAACGTACGATACGTCCGCCACCGTTGCGATTGTGCTGGTCATCTTTCTCTTTGGCGAAACGATAACCAGTCTCCCGCAGACCATGTTGATTGTCTTTGAAGAATCGCGCGCCGTCTTATGGTCGCGCGTAATTTCCATCTTGAGCGTTCCCCTGTTGCTGCTGCTCGTTCCGCCGCTCGGCGCGGTCGGCGCGGCATTGTCCATCGGCGTACCGCGCTTTCTTTCCCGCGTATTTGCTACGGGCTATACAGTGCGCCATTATGCCATCCATTTCCCGTTTGCTTTTTCCGCACGCGTCCTCGCCGCGTCCGTAGTGGCTGCGCTTCCATTATTTCTCGTACGGGAGTGGGAATGGGTGTGGGTTACGCTCGCGGCGGTGCTTTTCGCCATTTTGTTTATGCTCTTGTTCAAACTCTTGGGCGGCTTTGATGTGGAAGAAAAACGGCGGCTTGTTTTATTGAAACTGCCGTTCAAGGATATTTGGTTGCAATGGCTGTGAGCGCAGACCCTTCGCGGGGAATGTACGACGCTGATTATTTTCAAGCGCAGATCAACAAATCCGATGATAAAGTAGCGTTTCAATACGGGCGTCTGCTTGAATTCATTGGACCGCTTGCGCCCGATCCGCGCATTTTGGACGCGGGCTGCGGAGCTGGACCCGCGCTGCGTTATTTGCATCAACGCGGCTTGATTCCGTTCGGCTCCGATCTCGTCGAATATCCCTTGATGCAGGCACATCAATTGGTTCCTGCCGCGCGGCTAGTTCAATGCAATTCGGATCAGGCGTTGCCCTTTGCCGATAACTCGTTCGACGTGATTCTAATGAGTGAAGTCATTGAGCATGTCATATCACCCGAATTTACACTGCGCGAATGTTGGCGTATCCTGCGGAATAATGGCACAGTCGCGTTGACGACGCCGAATCTTTGGGATATACGCCGCGCGTATTATCCTGCGCTCGGCAAAGTGTGGTCAGGCGATGCGGATGCGACCCATCATATTCTTTTTAATCCGCGCACACTGCGCGCGGTATTGATACAGGCAGGTTTTGCAAAGGTTCGCGTGCGCGCCGGATTCAAACCAATTGGCTGGATTTCATCGCGCAAATTAAAGTTGCGGACTGCCTTGCCGGGGCTCGTGTGGATTGGCAATACGTTGATTGGCGCAGGCATCAAACAGTGAAATGAAAGTTGCGCTCTACAATCTCACGACGACAACCCAGTACGGCGGTGTCGAAAGTTTTGTGTGGCAGGTTGCGCGCAATTTGGCCGCGCGCGGCATTGATATAACGATTGTCGGCGGAAATGGTTCAATTCGTCATGCTTATCCAAGCGTGCGCGTGGTTACATTTCCATTCACGTCTCGCGCGACATTGCGACGCGTGCCTGGTCTCGCCAAGCAGTACACCTTAACAAAATTAGTGGAGCGATTGAGTTTCGGTCTGCGCGCCCGCGCATTCATGGCGCGCGAACGATTCGACATTATTCATATTCAAAAGCCGTACGACCTTCCTGCCGCCGCATGGTTCAAGCGGAACACACCGAGCAAAATCGTATTCGGCTGTCACGGCACCGATTTTTTTCCAACCGACCGCCGTTTCGTGAACGCGAGTGACATTGCCGTTTCCTGTTCCGCATTCAACGCCGACCAAGTGCGCGCCCATTACGGCATTTCGCCGCGTGTCGTATATAACGGGATTGATCCGCAGCAGTTTTTTCCGCAGACCCCCGATGCGGAATGGCGAAGCCGCGTGATTGGTGATGCGAATGCCTTGACGATGTTTTATGCGGGCCGCCTCGTGCGCTGGAAAGGGGTACAATATCTAATTGATGCCCTCGCCCTGTTGGCGCAAACGCGCAATGTTCAACTGCTCATTGCAGGCGAAGGCGAATATCGTCACGAATTGGAACAGCGCGCGCGCGAACAAGGCATCGCCGACTGCGTGCAGTTTTTAGGGTATATTCCATCCGACGCGCTGCCGTCTTATTACGCAATTGCCGATGTTGTCGCGCTAGCGAGCTATGCGAATGAAACATTCAGCATCATGTCCGCCGAAGCGATGGCGTGCGCGCGGCCTGTCATCGGCACGCGGTTTGGCGGCATTCCCGAAGTGATTGCCGACGGCGAAACAGGTTTTCTCGCCGAACCCGAAAATGCAAATGACCTCGCCGAAAAGCTCGGTCGCTTGCTCGACGATGCTGCCCTGCGTGAACGATTTGGTCAATGCGGCCGCCAGCGCGTTCTAAAATTATTCACATGGGACACCGTGACGGAACGCGTTCTCGACGCATACAAAATTGTTCTCAATGAATCTCCTGCCCGATAACCACGAATCTACGCGAATGAGTTTTTCGATGTGTCCTTTTCACGGTATACGCGATACGCGATACGCGATACGCTACCTGCTATCTGCTATCTGCTATTTGCCATCGGCTATCTGCCACCTGCCATCATGCACATCCTGATTGTCACCACGGGCGGTATCACCCGCATGTTCCGCAATTGGCCCGAAGTGTTGCTGGCGAAAGCATTAGTACAGCGCGGGCATCGCGTCCGCGCCTTTACCTATTTCGACAAAAATTCGGATACCTTGAATACGCGGCGCGAAAATATTGAAGGTATCGAGGTCGAGCGCATTCAACCGAATGGCTGGCTGACCCGCGAATTTTGGAGCGCGCTCACACGCGGACCCGCGCCCGATGTGATTCACATTCAACACTTGCGGAATCAATTCGCGTTTCAAGCGGCATATTATGCGCGCCGTGAAACCATCCCGTACGTCGTCACGCCGATTGGTCCGCTGCATGACCAGTTTCTCACGCGCGACCGCGACCATCCGTTAGACACCGAGCCGTTGTATCACAACCTCATTTGGGGCCGCCGCGAAATTGTCAACCGCGCCGCGCGAGATGGCCGCGTCAAGCATCATGTTGAAAATTACATGATGCATTATCCGGTGCATCATGCTTCGGCGGTGATTGCTTGCTCCGAACATGAACGCAAAATTTGGTCGCACATGGGTATCGAGAGCGTGAAGATTCCGCTTTGGGTGGATGTGCCGTTCATTACTTCTCTGCGCGGCGAATGCTATCATCAAGAATTTTCACGTCCCATTATCTTATTCGTCGGTCAATTCAAGTATCGCAAAGGATTTGATGTATTGGCGCGCGCCATGCCGTTCGTGTTGGAACAATTTCCCAACGCGACCTTCTTGTTCGTCGGGCACAGTCCCATTCACCGCCGCGACCTCGAAGCGATTGCCAAGGAGCAAGGCACGACCGAGCATTTGAAAGTTATCGAGCGCGTGAGCGAAGAGGACAAGGTTCGTTTGTACAACTCGGCGGATGTTTCCGTTCTCCCCACGCGCTACGAAGGGTTTGGGTTGCCGCCCCTCGAAGCGATGGCGGCTGGCTGTCCAGTCATCGCTTCGGATATTCCCGTCGTGGATGAAGTAGTTGAGAATGAATACAATGGCTTGCTCGTCCCGCGCGATGAACCGCAATTGCTGGCGGGCGCAATCGCGCGAATGCTCAAGGATGATGCATTACGCATTCGCTTGATTCAAAATGGGTTTGATACGCTCGAGCGTTTTTCGGAACAAGATTTGGTCGCTCGAATTGAAGATGTTTATACGCGCGTGATGCATGCGCCACAGCCAGCGGCGGCAACATGAACGTTTTGATAACCGGCGGCGCGGGGTTTATCGGTTCGCATCTTGTCGAAGCACTAGTCGCGCGGGGCGAACGTGTGCGCGTTTTGGACAATTTGGCAACGGGCCATTTCAATAACCTCGCGGCGGTACGTGACCAAATCGAATTCATTGAAGGCGATGTAGCCGATCCGCAAGCAACTGATGTTGCCGTTCGTGATATTGATGTGGTTTTCCATCTTGCCGCGCTGCCATCGGTTCCACGTTCTATCAAAAATCCGCGTGCAACGCACGACGCAAATCTAACTGGCACGCTCAATGTATTGCTCGCGGCGCGTGATTATCATGTCAAGCGCGTCGTCTATGCCAGCAGTTCGTCCGTCTATGGCAATTCGCCGATTCTGCCCAAGCAGGAAGATTTTCCACCACAGCCACTTTCTCCCTACGCCGTGACCAAGCTGGCGGGTGAACAATATGCGCGCGTCTTTGCCACGCTTTACGGGCTTTCTATTATCTGCCTGCGGTATTTCAACGTCTTTGGTCCGCGTCAAGACCCCAACTCGCAATATTCGGGCGCGCTCGCCAAATTTATTCAGTGCGCGCGTAACCATGAAGCATATCCTGTATTTGGCGACGGCGAACAATCGCGCGATTTTACCTATATCGAAAATGTCGTGCGCGCGAATTTGCTCGCAGCATCAAGCGAATTGGACGGCGCAATTGTAATGAATATCGCGGGCGGCGCGCGAACGACATTAAATCAAATCATCGCCATACTGAATGAACTCACGCATCAAACATTGCCAACGCAGTATGGTCCCGCGCGCATGGGCGATGTGCGCGATTCGCACGCCGATATTTCACGCGCCCGCGAATTGCTCGGTTATACGCCGCTGGTGAATGTGCGCGAAGGGTTGAAGCGAACACTGGCGTGGTATGAACGGCAATGAAACTCCGTTCCGCCAAACCCCAACGCCTGCTGCTCCAAACAATTGACACATTGCTCGCCAACCCGAATGCCCGCGTGCTCGATGTTGGCGCAGGAAGTGTGGTGGAAAAAAATCGGCGCGCGGGACAACTTGCGCTTGCCGACAAGTATGAATTGCTCGTGCGGCAGCGCGGGTATATTGGTCTCGATGTCGAACCCGGCGCGAATGTGATGCTCGTCGCTGACGCGCACGCGTTACCTATTGCGAATGCTTCGCTCGACGGCGTAATTATGGTGTCCGTTTTGGAACATCTCTATGATCCTATCCGTGCGGTAAATGAAGTGGCGCGTGTCCTCAAACGCGGCGGCTTGTACTTTAGCTATGCGCCTTTTTATCATCCGTATCACGCCTCGCCGCACGATTATTTTCGATTTACCCGCGAAGGCTATCTCTCCTTGCTGCGCGAGTTCTCAAAGGTCGAGATCGTTTCAGGGGGAAATTACATCGCCGTGGCAAACGATTTGGGAGCGTACGCATTTGGCGGAAGTCGCGGAGGGCGAGCTCTCGCGCGTGTTCTCGTAGAATTTCCTCTCTCTTTATTTTTTCGCGCGTTTGATTCACGCGGGACAAACGATATTGCCGTAGGGTTCGCGGCCTTAGCTGTGCGATAATCACTATGGCACTATTGCGCTAACACACTATCGCACCAATACACAATCGTACTCTCACTCATGCTCCTCTGTTACGTCGCCTATTCGCCCCTCGACCTCCAGTCCGCGAATTCCATTCAAACGTTTAATACCGTGCGCGAATTGTCGGTGCAGTTGGGCGACGATTTGCAAGTGCTCGTGCCGCGTTTCGGAAAGGAAGCGCCACCGCCGTTTCCAGTAAAACGATTAGCGAGGATTCCTGTCAATAAATTGTCTCGGCTCGTGCCGAGCGCGTGGTATTCATACGTCGAGCGGATGCTGTATGCCGAACGCGCCAAAGGCATGATTCAACAGCTCGCGCCCAGTCTCATCTACACGCGTGATGTCATTTGCGCGTATCGTTTTGTCCGAGCGGGGCTGCCTGTCCTCTATGAAATACACGATTTAGAATCAAAGCATCCGGGTCAACATAAAAGCGCGCGGTTGAAAGTATGGCTCGAGCGCGGGGACGAAACGACATTGCGCGGCGCACGCGGCCTTGTTTCACTCACCGAAACGTTCCGCCAAGAACTGCTTGCGCGCAACTGGCAACCCGCTGCGCGCATTTTTGTAATTCCCGACGCCTACGACGCTTCAATCTATTTCCCACGCGACAAACTCGCATCGCGCGACTCGTTACAATTGCCGCGCGATGCAAAAATCGTCACGTATGCGGGATTAACGTTCAAATATCGCGGGCTAGAGGTTTTGCTGCGTGCCTTTCAACAGTGGAACGAACCTGACGCGCGACTCGTCTTGGTCGGCGGACGTGATTTTGAAGTCCGTGAGCTGCAAGCATTGGCACAACAGCTGCAAATCGCGGCCAAAATCGTATGGGCAGGGCGTCAATCGCCAAATATGACTGCCGCCTACCTCGCCGCCGCCGACGTGTTGGTAATTCCCGATACGGTGACGGATGCCACCGCTTCGCCCCTCAAAATGTTTGAGTATATGGCGATGGCACGACCCATTGTGTGCGTTGATCGTGCCGCATTACGTGAGATTTTGGGCGATGCGGCATTCTATTTTCCACGCGGCGATCATTCTGCGTTGGCAAACGCGCTGTGCGAAGCAATTCAGCCAGAAGCAAATCGAATGGGCGAACGAGCGCACGAGCGCGCTGCTGAATTTACCTACGCCAAGCGCGCAGAAAAAATTATTCGCGCGGCAAAAGCAGTAGCGAACGCATGAATTCCATTACGCTGTTCGGTCGCGTGCGCGTCGAGCGCGGTCTGCTCGTCATGTTGATTCTCTTTCTCGTATCGCTGCCTTTTGTGACGCCGCGCGTGGCGGCTTCGGATGAAATCGAATATTTTTCGTACCTGCCGTCGCTCGTGCTGGATGGCGATTTGGATTTCCGAAATCAGTACGAATACTTTTGTAACCGCGATCTCGAAGATTGCGTTCACTCGCGCTTTAAGGAAACGTTTCTCGACCTCAAAACGCCGACGGGTTTGCAAATCAATTTTGGTCCCATTGGCACAGCGGTCTTGTGGCTGCCCTTTTATCTCGTGGCGCATTTATTTGCCTTGCTCGCGCAAAATTTCAATCCCACACTCGCCGCGAATGGGGTTTCGCCACCATACATTTACGCCGTATGTCTCGCGTCGGTTTTTTACGGATGGCTCGGAATTTATTTGTCGTACCGAATTGCGCGTACGTATTATGGGGATTGGCTCGCGCTCGGCGCAGCGCTGGTCATTTTGTTTGCGACGAACGCGATCTATTATATGTATGTCGCGCCCGCCTTTAGCCACGCCGCGTCGCTTTTTACCTCCGCGTTGTTTGTCTTTGTTTGGTGGCACACCCGTCAGGCCCGCGCCAATGATGGATGGATGAGTTGGCTGGCGCTCGGTTTCAGCGGCGGTTTAATGACAATGGTCCGCGAACAAGAAGCTGTATTCTTTATAATACCTATAGTCGAAGGAATATCTCTCTTCTTTCAAGAATTTCATTCGACCACATCTTCCCCTCCCCGCGTCGGGGCGGGGCTAGGGGTGAGGTTTGCACTTGGCCACTGGCTTTTCGGTGCGCTATTGATGCTGCTCGGCGCGTTTGTCGTCTTCATCCCACAGCTCATCGTCTATCGCGTCTTGAATGGAAATTTTTTGCCCGCACGCAATGTTACGGATAAATTTACGTGGGACGGCGCGCACATCGGCGATATTCTTTTTTCCAATTTTCACGGCTTGATTACTTGGACGCCCGTGATTTTGCTCGCCGTAATCGGTCTCGTCTTTCTGTCGCGCCAGGATAAATTGTTATCGGTTGCTTTTCTAATAGCCCTCGCTGCTGAAACCTATTTGCTCGGATCATTTTCAACGTGGTTTGGTGGCGCAGCGTTCGGAATGCGCCGTTTTATTAACTGTACTGTGATTTTTGTCGTCGGACTCGCGGCGTTTGGAAATGTTTTGCAAACGCGTGTTCCTCGTCCGCTACTCCTCGGCGCGGGCGCGTTGCTTATTGTCTGGAATTTCCTTTTCATTATTCAATTCGTGACTGGCATGGTGCCGCGCCAAGAGCCAGTGGACATGCTGCAAATGGCGCGCAATCAATTTTTTGGGGTGCCGCCGCGTCTTGCAGAAATCGCAGGGCGTTTTTTCACAAATCGCGGTTCGTTTTACAATCAATGAATTAAAAACCCGAAAGGTCTTGGAGACCTTTCGGGTTTAAACCACTCTTGTTTTCATCCGACCTCTTGCCTCTGCTCTGCTGTCCGACCGACCACGCGTCGCTCGAATTACGCGAGGATACGCTGGTTTGCACGCGCTGCGGAACTATTTATCCCATCCACGATGGATATGCGGAGTTATTGCCGCGCGCCGAGTATGAACATACGACGCAGTATGTTGACGAGGCAGGCGCGCAAATCCTCGATTACCGCGACATCGCGCGTCCACTGCTTTCGGCGCAGGTCAAAAACAATTTACTCAATGATTTTTTGCGATTTGAAAAAACGGATGCTGTTCTTGATCTCGGCTGCGGGAATGGAAAATTCGCCTATTGGAATCGCGAAAAGGTACATACGATGCTCGCGGCTGATCTCGCGCCGTGGTTCGCCGACCGCGCCCGCGCCGTGCTTCCCCTTCTGCGCGCCGATTCGCGCGCTCTGCCTATTCCGGATGCGACGCTCGATAAAATATTTTCGCTCGACGTTTTTGAACATCTGACCTTCGAAGATTTAGACCGCGTCTTGAATGAAGTGCAGCGCGTCCTGAAACCCAACGGGCGCATTTTTGTTTTCTCCAACACGCGCGAACCGCCAACGCTCGCGCCCATTATGGCTCCACAGCAAGCAGTGACACGCTGGCTGAAAACGCGCGGCGCGGTGGATTTTACGCGCGATGATTGGCGCAAAGCCGACCACGTCAAAGCAATTCGCACGTACGACGAATTACGCGCGCTATTCGAGTCTCATCATTTTCAAATTGAACGTATTGCGTTTTGGAACGGCGTATTTCAAGGCTGGGTCGAAAATGTAATTATGAAACTCGGCGAAAGCTATATGAGTGGCAAAGCGCGCGGCAAGGATAAATTGGAACAACAAGTGAATGCGCGGGCGATCGTGCGCGCTTCCATGAATTCATCCAATGGCGGCGTATATACGTTTCCCCTTGAAGCCTTATCCAAAGTGATGCGATTGGATTTGATTCTGTTCGGCGGGCTGCGCGCCGGTCCTTATTTTTTGTTAGCGAAAAAAGTATGAACATTCTCATCATTGGCGGCACACGATTTATCGGCAAGGCGCTCACCGCCCAGCTCGTTGCGCGCGGACATAACATTGTGCTGTTTCA
>Ga0070741_10019119_pt1 | contig 10981 bp, 5 predicted proteins | sample Coa_R1_4_FD_66440 | JGI IMG/M metagenome (GOLD analysis project Ga0070741, IMG submission 66440) | Surface soil microbial communities from Centralia Pennsylvania, which are recovering from an underground coalmine fire - Coalmine... | ecosystem: Environmental > Terrestrial > Soil > Unclassified ...
GTGATGCCGGCCGCGAGCAGCGCATCGACGAGGCGGTCGTAGAAGCCGAGGCCGGCCCCGTTGACCAGGCCGTCGCCGTACGGCCTGATCCGCGGCCAGGCGATGGAGAACCGGTACGCGTCCACGCCGATCGTGCGCATCAGCGCGATGTCGTCGCGCCAGCGGTGATAGTGATCGCAGGCGACGTCGCCGTTGCCGCCGCCGGTCACCTTGCCCGGCGTGTGCGAGAACGTGTCCCAGATGGACGGCAGCCTGCCGTCCTCGGCTACGGCACCCTCAATCTGATAGGCGGATGTCGCCACACCCCAGACGAAGCCGCTGGGCATCGGGCAATCCAAGTCTTCCTCCTAGCTGGTGTAGACCTGGAATTCCCAGAGGGAGTAGCCCCACTGGGTGCCGCGGACGGTGCCGAACATGCGGATGTACCGGCCGCTGCCGGTGACCGCGAGGGTCTGGTTGCCGCCGGTGCCGGCGGTGACGGAGTTGATGGTGGTCCAGGTGCTGTTGTCGTTGGAGACCTGGATCTGGAACGCCTTGCCGTAGGCGGTTTCCCAGTTGAGGGTTACCTGGCAGATGTTCTTGGTGCTGCCGAGGTCGACCTCCAGCCACTGCGGGTCGGAAAACGCGCTGGACCAGCGGGTGCCGAGGTTGCCGTCGGTGGCATTGACGGCGGGGAACGAGCTGTTCTCCTGCGAGGACGCGGTCGTGGGCTGATGCAGCGCCGCGTTCATCGTGCCGCATCCGGTGCCGGAGCCGGATGGCAGCGTCCACAGCTGCTGGGCCGAGCCGGTGCAGGTCTCGATGTCGAGCCGCGAGCCGGTATTGCCGCCGGGGTCGGACAGGCACAGGCCGGAGTGCGGGTTGACCAGCTCACCGTTGGACTGGTGGGTCCAGTTCTGGGCGGCCGTGCCGTTACACGGATACCAGTCGACGTTCGTGCCGCTGGTCGTCCCGGCACTCACCACGTCCAGGCACCCTCCCTCGGTCCGCAGCGTGCCGTCGGTGTACGGGGACCACTGCTGACCGGAGCCGCCGTTGCAGCCGCTCGCGAACATCGGGTTGCCCTCGGTGTTGAGCGAGTTCTGATTGGTCAGGCACAGTCCGTTGAGGCCGGTGACCTGCCCCGTGGCGGTGGGGGTCCCGGTGGGGGTGGAGTTGCCGCCCTCCTCGTAGACCGCTACGTAGGCGACGCTCATCGACGCCCCGGACGTCGTGGCGGACGTCGGGGTGTTGCAGTTGCAGATGCCGTTCGGGTAGTTGCCGCCCATCGCCAGGTCCCACATGATGAAGAACCCGTGGTCGATGGCCTCCTGCCAGGCAGTCGTGCCGACCGAGGCCTCGGTGATCGTGCTCTCGACCGTCCCGTCCATCAGGAACTGCAGGGTCTCGGCGCTCGTGTTTGTCCGGTTGATGATCACGGAATAGGTGTTGTAGCCGGTCTGGCACCCGGTGGTGGGGCACGCGATCAGTGCGTGACCGGGGCTATTGGCCGCGTCGTGCAGGGTCTGTGACGCCTCGTTCAGGCCGTTGACATCCTCCATCATGTCGATCTCACCGGACTGGGGCCAGCCGCCGCCCGTCCGCATCGGCGAACCGAGGGCCCAGAACGCCGGCCAGTATCCCAGCCCGCTGGCCGGATTTGGCTGCTCGATCGAGGCGGTCATCTCCAGCTCACCGCCAGCTGGCGCCTGGAAGTCGTCTCGTGTGCTCTCCAGCCGCGCCGACGTCCAGCTGCCGCCGTTGCTGATCGCCTTCAGCACCAGGTGGCCGTTGCCGTCCAGGAAGGCGTTGCTGGCCGAGCTGGTCATGTTCTCTATCTCACCGGTGCCGAACCCGGTGCCGATGTCGTGGAACCAGTTGGCCGACGACGGCGCGGACCCGGCCGGGCCGGCGAAGTTGTCCCCGAACACCGTGGTCCAACCCGGCGGCGGAGGTGGCACGGAATCGGCGCGTGCCTGCTGCGCGGTGCCGACGGCCACCGCGATGCCGGCCAGGCAGCCAGCGAGCAGGATCAGTGCGTTCACCACGAATCGAATCTGGCGATGCATATGTGTGCTCCTCCAAGTCCGGCACCGCTGGGCGCCGTCAGGTCCCGAATACCTGGAACTCCCACAGCGAGTAGCCATAGCCGGTGGCGCGCTGGGTGCCGTACACGCGGATGTACCGGCCGGTTCCGCTGAGCGGGATCGTCTGGGTGCCGCCGGTTCCCGTCGTGGTCGAGTAGATCGCGGTCCAGTTTGTGCCGTCGGCCGAGGTCTGGATCTGGAATGCCTTTGCGTAAGCCGCTTCCCAGTACAGGACCACCTCGCTGATCGTGTGCGTCGCACCGAGATCGACGATCAGCCACTGCGGGTCGGACGACGCACTGGACCAGCGGGAGTTCCAGTTGCCGTCCACCGCCGCGGTGGCCGGGTAGCCGGAGCCCTGCACCGACGACGCGTATGCCGGCCGGTTCAGCGCCAGGTTGGTGCCGCTGGGCGAGGTGATCCCGGGTGTCGCCATGATCTCGTTCGAGTCAGGCGAGCCGCCCACGGCGTTGCTGGCGGTCACCACGTAGAAGTATGTGCTGTCGTTGGTCAGGCCGGCGTCGGTGAACGTCGTGGTCGTGCCGCTGACAGTACCGACCGGGGTGGTGGCCTCACCGTCCGACATCGTGCCGCGGTAGATGTTGTACGAGGTCGGGTTGCCGTTGCTCGCCGTCCAGTGCAGCGTCACGCTGCCCGTCCCCGTGGTCGCGGCCAGGTTCGCGGGCCCGCTTGGCACCGAGGCGGTCGCCGGGGTGACGGTCAGCTCGTCGACGCGGGAGACCCCGTGGTCGGACTCGGCCAGCAAGCTGATCGAGTTCTTGCCCGCGTTCAGATGCGTTTGCAGGGACGAGTGCTGGTAGGTCTCGAAGCTGCCGGTGACCGGGAAGCGCGCGCTGGTGGTGATGACGGTGCCGTTGACCGCGACGCCCATCTGCCGGTCGGTGACGCCGGGGAACAGGCCGGATGCGAACGCATAGCGCCAGTCGATGGTGTACAGGCCGCTGGCCGGCACCACGACGTCGTTGAACGTCATGCTGCCCTCCTGGGCGTAGGCCATGTCGATGACCACGTGGCCTGGGGAATTCGCGCCAGAGGAACCGAGTACCTGCGGGAACCAGCCGGTCAGCGTCTGGAACCAGTCGAATCCGCCGAGCAGCGCGTCCTTACCGTAGAAGACCAGCGAGTTGCCTGAGGCAACACCAGGAGTGCTGCCGCCGGTGCCGACCGGTGGCGGAGTCTTGGTGGCGTCCTCGGCCGAGCGAGGCGATTCGCCAGCCGAGTTGACGGCGGTGACCTCATAGAAGTAAATCGGCGTGCTGGAGAGGTTGGTGTCGGTGTACGCGGGGCTGGTGACGGTCGCGATCGGCGTGGCCCCCTCGCCGCCGGCCGAGGTGCCGCGGTAAATGTGATAGCTCGTCGCGCCGGGTGTGGGCGCCCAGTCGAGGCTGACGGTGGTGTTGGCGTTGCCGCCGGCGTTCAGGTCTAGCGGGGCGGGCGGCGGCGTGCCTGCCGCGAAGGCGGGCAGCTGAGCCTGGGTCAGCACGCATGCGGTGCCGAGCACGGTCAGGGCCAGCAGGCGGGCCGGCCAGGTGACCGCCTGGCGGAAGTATCTCCTCATCGCAGCTCCACTACACGTCGGAATTCCACTACTCGTGCGGGATCCGCGCATCGGGTTAGCCGGGTGAGATACGCGACGAGTGGTGGATGTATGAGCTGAACGTAACCAGGGTCGCCTCTTCCGTCAAGGCTTAAATGAAGACTTGACTAATGTGGTGCGATCGCGGCGCGGCCTTGGCCGGGATCTTTGACCTCGTGGAGCCCTGCGTGCCGGGGTCGGCTGCTGTGCTGGCTGCCGGCAATGACCGGTTTGTTCCGGCATAGCCTTGCGGGCGTGCCCGGATCGCTGGCCGCCCGGCGGGTCGGCGGCAGGCTCGGTGGGCCTCGGTTTAACGTGGCGGATTTTCCCTTCGTGGTAACGGGACCCTTGGTTACGAGGGTCGATCTTCCACAAGGGGGAAATCGTCCACGTTGTTGGCGGACCTGTCGTGCGCTCCTATCCCGGTAGCCGCACACTGCACTCCAGGCACAGGCAGCGCGCGGCCACGCCTAGCGGGAATCGGGTCTTGACGGCCGGTACGAACACGATTACGTTACAGCTTAAAATAAGGCAAAATTCAAACGGAACAAGTGGCGCCATGTCGTGGTCGAGCGGGGCTGGCCGTGGCGGCACTACCGGCACCACGGTGCCTGCCTGAGTCCACCCTCGCGAGAGGACACCCATGAGCCCCCGCGCGCACCTGATCAGAATCCTCGTGTCTTTCATCCTGGCCACCGCGTGCCTGTCCCTGGCGGCCGTGAGCGGCCCCGCCGCCCGCGCGGCCGCCTGCGGCACGACGAACATCGCGCTGCACCGGCCCACTACCGCGTCCTCGCAGGAGAACAGCTCGTTCCCGGCTCCCAATGCGACGGACGGCAACCTGGGCACCCGCTGGTCAAGCGCGTTTTCCGATCCGCAGTGGCTGGAGGTTGACCTGGGTTCGGCCCAGTCGATCTGCCAGGTGGTGCTCAACTGGGAGACCGCGTACGGCAAGGCGTTCCAGATCCAGACCTCGCCCGACGGGTCGACCTGGACCAGCATCTTCTCAACCACCACAGGGACCGGCGGCAACCAGACGCTCGGCATCAGCGGCAGCGGCCGGTACATCCGCATGTTCGGTACGGTCCGCGGCACCCAGTGGGGCTATTCCCTCTGGGAATTCCAGGTCTTTGCCAGCAGCGGCGGCGGTAACACGGTCACCGTCACCAACCCTGGCTCGCAGACCACCACCGTGGGCACCGCGGTCAGCCTCCAGATCCAGGCCAGCGACTCGGCGTCCGGTCAGACGCTCTCGTACACCGCCACCGGGCTGCCCGCTGGGCTGTCGATCAGCGCGGCCGGACTGATCACCGGGACACCTTCCGCTTCGGGCACGTCGAACGTGACGGTGACCGTCAAGGATGGCACCGGGGCAACCGGCTCCACGTCGTTCGGCTGGACTGTGAATGCGGTCGGCGGCGGGAACGGAGAGCCGCCGCCCTCGTTCTGGGGAAACACGAGCGCCATTCCCGCCGCGCACAACGTCCTGGAATTCTCCATCGTCAACCAGACGAATGGTCAGTATCCGGACAGTCAGGTGTTCTGGAGCTTCAACGGGCAGACCGAGTCGATCGCCCAGCAGCGGTACATCGACATGCCGGCGAACTCGGCCGGCCGGATGTACTTCTACCTGGGTACGCCGAACGGTCCGTACTTCGACTTCATCGAGTTCACCGTCGGTGCGTCGTCGATCAACATTGACACGACCAGGGTCGACAGGTTCGGTCTCAAGCTGGCGATCCTGCTGCACGGCCACGACGGCACTGAGCAGGAGATCGGCGAGAACTACGCGACCTTCCAGGAGAGCCGGACAGCCACGTTCCAGCGGTTCCAGAACTTCGTGCCCGCCCAGTTCAAGGAGCTCGCGACGGACAACGCACCGTTCGGCATCCCGTCACCCGGCAACGACCCGGCCTTCCAGGCGGGTGGCGCCGACGCCAGCTACTACACCAGCTATGCCGCGGCCAACGGCGACACCAGCGACTCCACCGCGCAGATCTTCGGGTGCGGCGGCACGCTGGCCGCCAACCCGCAGCTGTGCGCGGCGCTGAACCGGCACGTCGCGGGCCTCACCACGGCACAGCAGCAGAACCCGGCGAACTTCTACCAGGCCGCTCCGGCGAACTACTATGCCGAGTTCTGGCACCAGAACGCCATTAACGGCAAGCAGTACGGCTTCCCTTACGACGATTATGCCGGGCAATCCTCCGACATCTCGGGGGCCAACCCGCAGTTCGCGGTGGTCGCTATCGGCTGGTAGCCGGGGCGTCGCCTAGCTCATTCCATTCCTTCTCGGGCCTGTCCGGAGGTCTGTTCGCCATGCCTGAACTAAAACGATCCGCGCCGCTGGCCCTGTGCGCCGCGTTCCTGCTGGTAATGGCGACACTGATCGGGTTCGCCGCGGCCGCCCCCGCGGCCCGCGCGGCGTCGGCCGCGTCCGCGGTCACCACGTTCAAGAACGACAACCAGCGAGACGGCCAGTTCGCCGGCGAGACAGCGCTGAACGAGTCGGACGTCAACGTGACGCAGTTCGGCAAGCGAGTCCAGTACTCGGTCGACGGGCAGGTCTACGCGGAGCCGCTGTTCCTGCCGAACCTGTCCGTCGGCGGCGGCACGCACAACGTCGTGTTCGTCGCCACCGAGAACGACAGTGTGTACGCGTTCGACGCGGACGCGACCAGCGCCGTCGCGCCGCTGTGGAAGGTCAGCCTGCTGCCGGGTGGCGCCACCGCGGTGTCCAGCAACGTGAGCGGCTGCGGCGACCTGACTCCGGAGATCGGTATCACCGGCACGCCGGTGATCGACCCGAGCACCGGAACGCTGTTCGTCGTTTCCTACGACACCGAGGGCGGGAACCAGGTCTACCGGCTGCACGCCCTCAACGTGCTGACCGGGGCGGACAAGTGGCCGGCGATCGTGATCAGCGCATCGGTACCGGGAACCGGGGTCGGCAGCTCCGGCGGCACCATCAGCTTCAATCCCACGACGAACCGCCAGCGCCCCAACCTCCTGCTGGAGAACGGGAAGGTCTACGTCGGCTTCTCCTCGTTCTGCGACATCGGGGCATATCACGGCTGGATTCTGAGCTACAGCTTCAGCACCACCGCGTTCACGCTCGCGGGTGCCTACGCCGACACTCCCAACGGCAGCGACGGCGGAATCTGGAGCGGCAGCGGCGGCGCCATCGCCGGCGACCCCAACGGCAACGTCTACTACCTGAGCGGAAACGGGACCTTCGACGCCAATACCGGCGGTCCCGACTACGGCGACAGCTTCGTGCGGCTGAACGGCTCGCTGCAAGTGCAGGACTACTTCACGCCATACAACCAGCAGTGCCTGTCCGGCGCCGATCAGGACCTCGGCGCTGGCGGACTGCTGGTGATCCCGTCGGCCAACGTGGTGATGTCGGCGGGCAAGGAGGGACGCGTCTACGTGGACAGCACGACGAGCATGGGCAAGTTCACCAACGACCCCAATCTCGCCTGCGGCGGCACGGACTCGGCCAGCACGACAATCGACAAGGTGCAACAGGAACTGCCGCCAGGCACGGTGGGCAGCCTGTTCAGCACGCCGGCGCTGTGGACCGGACCCAGCGGGCAGGACATCTACTTCACCCAGGTGAACGGTCCGACCAGGGAGTTCTCCTGGAGCGGCGGGAAGCTCTCCACCGCCCCCACGTCGGCGTCGTCGGCGAACGGCGGCGACCCGGTCGTCTCAAGCAACGGGACCGCGGCCGGCACCGCCATCGTCTGGAACCAGGACTTCGGCGGGGAATTGCACGCTTACGACCCGACGAACCTTGCCCACGAATACTGGAACAGCGGCATGAACTCGGGCCGCGACGGTCTTCCCGGTGAGGTCAAGTACGCGACGCCCACAGTGGCGAACGGCGAGGTGTTCGTGGGGCTGCCGGCGGGCCTGGCGATCTTCGGCCTGCTCTCGTCGACCCCGCCGCCCCCGCCGCCGTCGAGCCTCCAGATCAACGCGGGCGGGTCGGCGGCGTCGCCGTTTGTCGCGGACGAGGACTTCAGCGGCGGCGCGACCGCGGCCGTGACGAACGCGATCAGCACCACAGGCGTGACCAGCCCCGCGCCCCAGGCGGTCTACCAGAGCAACCGGTACGGCAACTTCAGCTATGCCGTTGGCGGTTACACCGCGGGGGCGACCGAGACGATCCGGCTGCATTTCGCCGAAGAGTACTGGACTACGGCGGGGTCGCGGGTGTTCAACGTGTTCATCGACGGGACCCAGGTGCTGACCAACTTCGATATCTTCGCCGCCGCTGGCGGTGAGTACAAGGCAGTGGTCTCGCAGTTCTCCGTGACCGTGCCGAGCGGCGGGACGATCACCCTCCAGTTCGCCGCCGTGAAGGACAACGCCCAGGTCAACGGCATCGAGATCCTGTCCGGCGGGTCGGGTCCGCCGCCCCCGCCACCGTCGAGCACGCAGATCAGCGCCGGCGGTCCCGCGTCCGGTACGTGGGCAGCGGACGAGGATTTCACCGGCGGCGCGACCGCGGCAGTGACGAACGCGATCAGCACCACGGGCGTGACCAACCCGGCGCCTCAATCGGTTTACCAGCACAACAGGTACGGCAACTTCAGCTACGCGATTCCTGGGCTCACCGCGGGGCATGCGTACACGATCCGCTTGCACTTCGCCGAGGAGTACTGGACGACGGCTGGGTCGCGGGTGTTCAACGTGCTCATCGACGGCACCCAGGTGCTGACCAACTTCGATATCTTCGCCGCCGCCGGCGGTGAGTACAAGGCGGTGGTCTCGCAGTTCTCCGTGACCGCCCCGAGCAACGGGACGATCACCCTCCAGTTCGCCACCGTGAAGGACAACGCGCAGGTCAACGGCATCGAGATCCTGAGCTGAGGAGCGCTCGCACGACAGGTAGACCACCTTCAGCGTGCCCGCGGTCCGCGAGCGGCGCCACCGCACACTCGGCCGGCGCCGCTCGCGGCCGCGATCCCGGGCCGGCTTTTCTCACGGTTTTTTAACGGCCGATGTCGAAAACGATCATGGGATCCGGCCTACTATCCACATTGATTCAGGGCTTAGATTAAGTCCCCAAAGGAGCGCCCTATGCACAGACCCAGCGCGTTCACTCGCAGGAGCCCGCGGCTCATCCGGTTCCTGGCGGCGGCCGTGACAGTCGGCGGGTTCACCTTGCTGCCACTCGGCACCAGCGCATCCGCGGCTCCGGCCGCGCCCGTATCGCCATGTCCGGGGGCGTCGGCCACCGTGTTCGGGCCGAACGTGTGCGTGTTCACGCCCTCGATGTCCCAGACCACCATCCAGACGGACCTGAACGCCATCGCCAGCCAGCAGGTGCCGCTGGCGAGCCAGTTCACCAGCCAGCGGTACGCGGTCTTCTTCGAGCCGGGAACCTACGGCTCGGCGGCTGACCCGCTGACCTTCCAGGTCGGTTACTACACCCAGGTCGCCGGCCTGGGGCTGATGCCGCAGGACACGGTCATCAACGGCGCCATCGACGTGTTCGCCAACCTGTGCACGTCGGGGACGAACGACTGCAACTCCGACGTCAACTTCTGGCGGTCGCTGTCCAACCTGACGCTCAACGTGGACCATCCGAGCACGGCGCCCACGTTCGTGCCGCCGATCGTGGATCCCGGCGGCCCAGGCTGCGCGAACGCGGAGGAGGCATGGTCCGCGTCGCAGGCCGCGCCGATCCGGCGGGCGATCATCAACGGCAGCGTCGTGTTCCAGGACTTCTGCGCGTCGAACGACTTCGCCAGCGGCGGCTTCATCGCGGACAGCAAGATCAGCGGTGCCCTGGACTTCTTCGGCAACCAGCAGTACATGGTGCGCAACAGCTCGATCGGTGGCGCGAGCGGCTGCCCGAACGGGCTGTGGAACATGGTGTACTCCGGCGTGACCGGCGCTCCGGCGCCGGTGTTCGCCGGAACGTGCCAACAGAACACCGTGCTCGCGGCCAGCCCAGTGACCGAGGAGGAGCCGTTCCTGTACACGGATTCCTCCGGGAATTTCCAGGTATTCGTGCCCGCGGTACAGCACTCGTCGTCCGGTACGTCCTGGGCGAGCGGGTCAGAGGCGGGCACCTCGGTGCCGCTGTCCCGGTTCTTCGTGGCCAATCCGGACACCCCGGTCACCGCGATCGACGTCGCGCTCGCGCTGGGCAAGGATCTGGTCCTCACGCCCGGTGTCTACAACCTCGACCAGCCGATCCTGGTCAGCCGTCCGGACACCGTGGTGCTGAGCCAGGGCTTCGCGACGCTGGTACCGCAGCACGGTGCGCCCGCCATGGCTGTGGTGCCCAACAAGGGCGTGAAGCTGTCCGGAATGATCATCGACGCCGGACCGCAGCGGTCGCCGGTGCTGCTCTCGGTGGGGACCCCTGGTCCCGGCGCGGCCACTGACCCGGACCTGATCCAGGACGTGTACTTCCGGATCGGCGGTGCGGAGACCACGCCGGTGAACGCTTCGGTAAGCCTGCTCGACAACGCCGGCAATTCGATCATCGACGACGTATGGGCCTGGCGGGCCGACCACGGCAACGCGGTGGGCTGGACGACGAATCAGGCCGCCACCGGCGTGGTGGTCACCGGCAACGATGTGACTGCGTACGGCCTGGCCGTGGAGCACTACCAGAAGGACGAGGTGCTCTGGGCCGGCCAGGGCGGCACCGACGTGTTCTTCCAGAACGAATTGCCGTACGACCCGCCGAGCCAGGCGGCCTGGATGAAATCGCCCGCCCAGGACGGCTACCCGTCATTCACGGTCAGTCCGGCGGTCAAGACCTTCCAGGGTTACGGGATGGGCAGCTACGTAGTGTTCATCCAGACTTCGGCCACCCTGTTCGACGCCGAGGCGTTCCAGTCGCCGGATACGCCCGGAGTGCGGTTCCACAACGTCTTCGGCGTGTGGATCGCGGGATCAGGCGGATACAACTCGGTGATCAACGGCGTAGGCGACCCAGTGAACTCGGTTAGTCCGGGCACGGTCGAGCCGGTAGACGTCACGGCCTATCCGTGACGTCGTAATGCACCACGAGCGGCTGGCGCCGCGTCCTCGGACAACGCACGCGCCAGCCGCCCGTCGTCAAGCAGCCTCGCCGGGGTGAGCACTGTCGTTTTGAAGCCCACTACGATCCTGGTGGCTTATTCTCCTGGGCTTCGGATGTGCCGACCCGGCCATCTGCCGGCAGCCGCCTGATAGCGACTGGAGCTGGCGTGCGGCATGGGGCTGACGATGCGCCAGCGCGCCGCCTGGCTCTGCATCAATGTGGTGGATTTCCCTATCGTGGTGGACTGACCTTTGAAAACGAGGG
>Ga0070741_10019120_pt1 | contig 10981 bp, 8 predicted proteins | sample Coa_R1_4_FD_66440 | JGI IMG/M metagenome (GOLD analysis project Ga0070741, IMG submission 66440) | Surface soil microbial communities from Centralia Pennsylvania, which are recovering from an underground coalmine fire - Coalmine... | ecosystem: Environmental > Terrestrial > Soil > Unclassified ...
ATGCATTCTTCCGCCGTGCAGCCCACCTCGCCCTCATCATTTCTGAAAGGCGCTTTCTTCCCTCAGGCGTGAGTCTGTTCCGGCGCCTCCCTTGGGCTTTACCACTGGTCGCGGAACTCCCTCTGCGGCCCATCTTCTTCCTGCGCTCGGCCCAGCGCTTCTTCATCATTTCTGATAAACGGCGTCTGCCGGCTGGCGTAAGTCTGTGCGTACGTTTCCTCCTACCATTACCGCTTACACGAGCGGCCCTACCCAACGAATTTGAGCTGGCAGTTTCGAGTGCTTGAATAGCGTCGTCCAGCCGGTCACGTTCAGCTTTCAGTTCATCTAGTATCCGTTCCCTGTTCACTCGCTGTCTCCCTTCCGTGCGTTTTGTAAAACCGAGGGAGTGTAGCAGCGCCGCGCTAATCCAGCTAGGTTTATCTACCTCAAATGCAGTCATTTTCTGATGCTAAAACTCCTCCTCGCAGTGACTTCTATGACATCAGCTAGCAAACGGTGTGACAAGCTTGCCCTACAAAGCATTGGCCATCGTTCCACAATCCAAATGACGTGGCCGTAGCTGTCAGGCTGCGGTAGGGGCACCGGAGGCTTGTGGCGGGCTATTGTTAATGGTCATAAATTAGCGCCCGCAAACGCAAGAAATAGAGAAACAATCGTTCCCAGTATAGGTGCTCCCCATCTGCGCCGAGGGTGAAACCATGACGCACTCACAACCAGCAGTCTTGTTGCTCGCGTTCGGTTTATTGGGGCTCTCCTGTGCCGACGCTCAGCAGGTCGCCAGTCCCTCAGGAAGCGAGCAACAGGTGCTCTATCTCAATCGCGCTAACAGCGGGCAACACGTAGTTGCGATAGTCGGGCAACCGATAGAGGTCACGCTCCAAACCATTGGCGCAGGGCACTACGAGGCTCCGCAGATATCTTGCTCGGCAATCCGTTTCGAGGGTTTCGCGTTCGCGCCAGCCCTGCAGGAGCGACCATATGCCGACTTCGTTCGAACAAATTGTTGAGGAGTTGGGTCTCTCTCCCGAGGAATACCAGGGTTCCGTCCTACTGAAAAACTGGGTGCGCAACAATATGGATAAGCGGTACGTTCCTTCGGACTTGCTGAAGGCTTAGAAGGGTTGAGGTTCCTCTTTCACCAGCTTGGAACCCTGCGATTGCCGGTGGATAATCTCTGCAAGCAATCGTCATGGATGAGCCATCTCTTGCTGAAATCATCACGAGACCTGACACGGAGCGTTCCACGGCTCCCGCCTACAGGGTTCTTTACGACGGTCAGTGCGAGATTTGTCAGGCTTGTGTGGCGTGGCTGAACACCCTCGACCACGAGGATAAGACTGTTCCCCTGCCAATCAGTGCAGAGATCCTATCCGCAGTCGATTCTCGCCTCAGATTGGACGAATGCCTCCGGCAGTTGCACGTCGTTACTCCTAAGGGCGAAGTCCTCGTCGGCTGGGATGCTGTTGCGAGCCTCGCTCGATTGTTTCCGTCCACGTGGATCATTGGAATTCTAGGGCAGTGGTTTCCGTTTTGGAACTTCGGGCGGCTGCTCTACGGCTTTGTGGCAAGGAACCGATATTCGCTCAGTAAATGCCGAGGCGGAGCCTGTCGAGTTGCTAAACCAGAAGCGGTACGACGCCAAGCTCGACTTGGAGCGTTCTGGTCGTGCTACTCACTGGGCTTTTTCATTCGGTTGCCGCTTGTCATTTTGTCGGGCATCAAGGCGGCGATGCGAAGGATCAGCATCTTTGCGCGGACGTATCATCAGCGCCTCGATCTGTTGGATGGCAAACTCACCATTTTGTTTCTGAATGGGTTCTTACCCAACATGGTTCCGTTGCTGTTCGGCGAACTGTTCACGACTGTGCTCTACAATGGTGTAGCGGTTGATCCAGGCTCACCCAAGATGCGCAGGTCGCTTCAACGGCACCTTCGCCGAATAAAATCAACAATCACGAAAGTCATCGCCACACACGCTCACGAAGAGCACGTCGGCAACCTAAATTGGCTCTCCGAACTAACTGGTGCTCCGATTTATGTTTCCGAGATGACCGCCCGGTTTCTGACGCCATTCAAGAAGCTCCCATGGGTACGTGCCACGATCATCGGCCAACCACCGAATTTGAATCAGACTTATCACGTGCTCGGCGATGCAGTGGATACCAAATCTGGACAGTTGAAGGTGAACCCTACTCCCGGCCATTGCGATGACCACATCGTTCTTTACGATCCCAAGGAAAAACTGCTGCTGGCGGGCGATGCGTTCATGGGGAGTTATTTCGCGACACCCAATCCTGACGTGGATAGCCACAAATGGCTGGTCAGTCTTGAACGCCTGATGGAACTGGATATCGAGATTCTGGTCGAAGGACATGGACACATTCACACATTGCGGGCTGACATCCCCGATTTTCCCAGTGTTGTCATCCGAGAAGACCCCAAGCTCGCAATTTCTCAGAAGCTCGACTATATGCGATGGCTTCGCGAGCAGATTGAGGCTGGATTTCGAGAACGACTTCCGGTTCGTGTCATCGAAGCGAGTTGTTTTCCTTGGGGCCGGCGAACGTCGTGGGAATCCTGCGCCACGGATGAATGTATCCGGCTCCTCAGCCTCGGCCACTTTTCGCGCACCGAACTCGTTCGGAGCTTTGTGCGCACCGACTCAAATCCACTGCCCACTGTCTATGAAGTGCGACTGTCTGGAGGAGAGTGATCCCTCTGCCGCCGAGCAAAGCAGAACAGGTCGAATCGGCTGAGCTTATCGGAAGTTCTCAGATTGGTTGGTTTCCGATCCGAAGGGAAAGCAGGACTAACCACGCGACGGGAACCGCTACCGACTCAAACGTCCGCTGTTGCCGTATTGTGAGAGTTCCGAAGATTAGAACCAGTCTCATAAATAGTCCGACCGCGAGCATGCTTAAGGTCTGAGTCATTGGGAAGAAGAAACATCGAAAATCTTGCGCGAAAGTTCGATGAAATCCAGCGAGCTTTGCTGCCCTTCCAGGTTTGATAGGATCACTACTCCAAACTGTCGTTCCGGCAAGAGATACAGAACACTGCTGACACCCTGCTGATCGCCACCGTGGCCGGCCTCCTGCAACCCGCGATACTTGCCAAGCGGGCCACCTAGGAAAAAGCCAAGACCATAGATTGTCGGCTTTTTGTCAGGAGTCGTCGCCGGTGTGAGCATCTGATCTAAAACCGCCTTGGGAATGAAGCTTAACGAGTACAGCCCAGTCACGAACTTGCTCATGTCTCTTGCACTCGAATTGATTCCACTTCCGGGAGGTTTGTTGCTGACGTCCACGAAGACAGAGTTCTGCAGCTCGCCACTAGCGGAAACTCTGTACCCCCGCGCCCGGTGTGGAATAATCGCGAACACATCATCGAGACGAGTGGCAGGCATCTGTGCAGGATCGAAGATTGCCTGATGCATGTAGCGATCATAGCTCATCCCGGAAGCACCCTCGATCACGCAGCCGAGTACGATGTAACCGTAGCTGGTGTACTTCATCTTGGTTCCAGGCTCAAACTCTAGAGGATCGCTGGCGAACTGAGTCAATGCGCCCTTGATGCTCGAATAGTGCTTGGTATTGGCAGTTTCTTCTTCATTCCTGTAATCGCGGATGCCGCTCTGATGAGAGAGAAGTTCTCTTGTCGTAATCGGCCATGGCTTCCTAGGAAAGTCTAGGCAATATCTCTGGATGGGGACATCGAGGTCCAGTTTTCCTGCTTCGACCAGCTTCATTGCAGCGGTCGCAGTAATGGACTTGGATATTGATGCGATGCGGTAAACCGTATCGGCGGTGGCGGGCACGTTGTTCTCAACGTCGGCCAGACCGTAACCCTGTATAAGGATGACACGGCCGCGATCAATGACGGCCACTGACAACCCTGGAACGCGGTGATCCGAAACGTAGGAGGTAACCAGCCCATTGATGGCCGTTGCCTGCTGAGACGCCGTCTGCGTGGCTGCCGGGGGACCAACAGCCAGCAAGAGGATTGCGAGCATACTCGTTGCTTCTCGGGAAGACACTGTTCTGCTCCAAAATGGGTATAGCGTGATCGCATCATACGACTTCCTTTTGAGAATAGCATTTTGCATCGCTGAGGTGTTTCATCGCTCAGTTCCCGTGGCCGGCGCATGCTCTCTTTGTATGGTTTCTAGCTCACTGAGAATAACGGAGGCTGGCTCACCGTTTATGAGACCGGTTCTAGACCAGCGGTGAACGGAGGAGCCGAAAGCAATACGGCAGGTCAGCCGCATCGTCCGTATCCCGCAACAAGGGCGTAAGCGGCAATGTAGCCAAGGAACCCAAAATTATCCGCTGTGTAGCTTCTCTGTTTGGCTGTAGTTATCGTTACTGAGTGTTGTTACTATCCAATCATATTGCTACTTCACTCCCATTTGATACAACTTATCCATGTGCGTAGCGACGTTCTGAAGTGTGTCGCTGATGAGGTAGACGTTATAAGTGCTCTCACCCGCAGGGAAGGTGATGTTCCGCGGTATACCGTCACCGCCGCCCCTGACCGCATTGGTTGTGACACAATCGCCCGAGTCCTCTGCGATACCGTCGCCTGCGCAGATGAAATTTCCAATGATGAAGAAACTGGCGGCACCGCCATGCGCTTCATCCACCGCGTACACCCCCATGGCGAAATTACCCGATGCATCGGAGATGATGGTCCCTCCGGCTTGTGTGTAGAAGATGTATTCGTTTCCGGTAGTGCACGCGGGCGGTGGAACCGCGCCGGTGACTTCAGTCAGCTGTTTCGAGGGAGCGTCATAGACCCAGAAGCGATTGAAATTGGCGCGCAGATAGACGGCCGGCTCGGCCAGGCCGCCCTGTGCCGCCGCCGGAAGAGTCAGGTGCGTGGTGTATTGGGCAACAGGGCCCATGTTGTTGAAATTCAATGTAACGTCTTTGCCCAGGACGATCTGGTCCCAGATGCTGGGATGGTCGGGATCGCCCCCAAAGACGGTGGGGTCCCAGTTCAAAGGGATGGTACGGGTGGACTGGGTGTTTCCGTTGTTTTCAAAACGCAACAAGGGAGAGCCGTGAGCGGTAGCCGGAATAGAGCGGCTGTAATAGTCACCTGCTTCATTAGGATTGTAGAGATTCAAATTGCCAGTTGGATCCAGATAATAAAAGGCGGCCTGAATCTGGCGGCCGTAGTCCGCGTTGTTGATGAACTGCATTCCGTTCCAAGTCCAGCGCCACACAACCCCGCCAGCCACCGCATTCGATTCCACAGTTACACCGCCGACTGTCAGGTCCAGCAGAACCTCGCCCTGACTTCCGTATCGTGGATATCCGTACGCCGGCAATGGCTGCGGCACATATCCAGGGAGATCTTCCGAAGGCAGCATCAGCGCGTGGTCGCCGGTGGCGCTGTTGAATCCTTCCGGGATCTGTACCAGTCCCGGCGCGGAGTTGGTCCAGGGATAGCCGAGAACCTCATCGAGCGAAAATCCGCCAAGCAAGCCAACAGCATCGGCATGATCGGTGCCATCGCTGTTGACCACGCGATTGAGAGTGGTCAACTCGGAGCCTGTAGCGTCCGAGACATAGTAAAGCTGGGCTTCGAGAGGAAAGCTGTTCCTTTCGTTGGGACCGAACGAGGTCATGCGATCCGTGCCGTTGACCACCACGCGGTAGAGCGTGCGGAGAACTAATGGTTTAGGAATCGAAGATGGAGAAGGCGGTGGAGGTGGAGACAGTACCGTGTTGGATACCCCGCCGCAACCAGAGGTAATCAGCAAAACAATCGTAGCCAGCCAAATTGGCAACGAGTCTTGCGCCACCGCTAGTATGTTCCGTAAATGGACAGAAGAGGGGGACTCCAAACGTCCGGCCGGTTTGTATTCCAAGCCCATTCCAGACCTCGCAAGTCATTTGACTGTCACGTTGATCGTTGCTGAATGCCGAATGGCGCCGGAAGTGGCGGTCACGGTAACGACATAGCCCTGTGACACAGGAGGCGGCGGGGTGCTGTGTCCGGAACCACACCCGGCCAGGAATATCGCTATTGTAAAACTGGCGAAGATCAGAATCTTCCTGCCGCTGCGCTTTTTCCTACGCTCACAAGGGAGCAAGAAGAACCCCAACCCGGCAAATGGGACCGTAGCGGCAAAAAGGGCGAGGTGATCTGGGAACGATTGTGGAGCGAGCGCGGCTGAGGGCCCGTCGGCGTTTACAGTCAGGGTAGCACTGTTTGCAGGCGTGACGGAGTTCGGTGAAATGCTACAGGTGGGCGCCGGCGCCGGTCCTGTGATGGAACAGGTCAAAGCAATGGTTCCTGAGAAACCGCCTTGGGCTGGAAACATCAATGGATCGCTGACCTGGTTTCCGCGCGTGACGTTCAGGCTCGTACTTGCCGGGGTGACCACGAAATCGGGGGTTATGACGAACGTGGCTGCAACGGTCATGTTTGCAGTCATGGTGACGTCACATGTTGAACCTGAAGCCCCTGAGCAGCCGCGGTCCCAGGACTGGAATGTAGAGTTCGAATCGGCGCTCGCACTGAGATGCACTGCCGTTCCGCCGAGGAAAAGAGGAGAGCAAGTCGGCCCGCAGGAGAAACCGTCAAACGGAAGGGTCGTCCCCCAATTTCCAGTCACCGTACCTGTACCGGATCCAGCCTTCGTGACCGTTAAGGTGTAGGTGCTGTCAGTCTGAGTTACGGAGTTATTGGCCAGTGCCAAATCGTCCTCAGTGGCCGAAACGCTCATACTATTGGTTAGCGTGGGCAGTGCGGCAGGCGTCACCGCGATTGTGATCGCGGCGTCACCAGCGGACGCGAGTGAGCCCACATCGCAGGTTACAACTAGTTTCGCTTGCGAGCAGCTTCCCTGGGTAGTCGTTGCAGAGACGAAGCTGACGCCCGCAGGAAGGGTGTCTGTGAACACGATGTTGGTGGCGCCTCCGGGGCCCTCATTCAGGATGCCTGCAGAATACGACATCGCCATCCCAGCGCCCATAGGATCGAGACGGCGGTGAGCCAGAGCGATGGCCATGTCGGCGCCTGAACTTTGGCTGTCATTGAGAAGTACGATCAGCAAATTATTTTCAGAGTCCAAGGCGACCAAGTCATCCAGTCGGTCGCCGTTCAGGTCGCGGGCTGCCAGGGCCGTCGCAGCGTCCAAGGGCATGGGAAAGGGCACGGCAAAGCTCCCATCAGCTCGTCCCAGTGCGATCGAAAACCCACCCGGATCGTGGTCGGTCAGCAAATCGGTCTTGGTGTCTCCGTTGAACTCGCCCGGAACTATTTGACGGATTAGGTCAGTGCGAAGAAGGCCCTCTCCTCCAGAGAAGAAGACCATCTCGGTGCCAAGTGTTCCGTTGTTATTCAGGAAAACGCTAACTGTCTGGGATAGGTTGGTGGGACAAAAGATGTGACATCCGGGCGGTTTGGGGGCTCGAGCGCTACTTTCAACGATAAGGTCGGGCTGGTTGTCGTTGTTGATGTCTCCAATCCATAACGTATCCACGCTTCCACTCACGGTTGCCGTACTACCCTCTTGAAATGTGCCGTCACCGTTGCTGAGCAAGAGTTGCGCGCCATTAGGAACGACGATGGCCAAATCAGGGTTGCCATCGCCATTGAAATCCGCTACGGCAAAAACAGTGCTCGCGACGTTACTTGGCAGCAATTTGGCTGGCTGGAAGGTGCCGTCCCCATTGCCGACCAGAATCTCCAATGTGAGAGCTCCAGTGCTCGGATCGGAGCTCGTGACGATCAAGTCCGCTTTTTTATCGCGGTTGAAGTCCGCGGCAACGAAATACCCGGTTGAAGGGCTCAGTGTTGTCACCTTCGGCCCTTGAAATGTCCCGTCACCGTTCCCGAGCAACACGCTAATTTGAGCGGCTTGTGTGTTGCCATCGCCAGGTTGTAACAGCACGAGGTCAGGTTTGTTGTCGCCATTAAAATCGGCCACCAATACTTGACTGGGGGTGAGGCCGGCGGGGAAGCTGACCGATGGGTGAAACGTTCCGTCGCCGCGCCCGAGCAGGACGCTAGCGTCGCTGCTGCCCGTATTTGCCACTACGATATCAAGCTTGCCGTCTGCGTTGAAGTCAGCAATCGCCAGGGAGGTGGGATTTGTCCCAACCGAGTACGTGTTCTTTGCTCGGAATTCGACTGCGAAGCTTCGCGGCGCAAAACTGCACACCGCGAGTCCACAAAAAAATAAATGAAGTAGCCTTCCGATCCGCTGGTTCATTACGGCCCTCCCCAAACGCCTGTGGAATGCTGGCAGTGTTTACCGACCCGTCGGGGGTTCTGAAGCGACGCTTAGCTTCCAAGAGGGTGTGCTTATCTCCACTGCGAAATGACGTCAATCACGCACGCATGTTTTCTTCGTATCAGAGCAATTCATTGGAACCGCGAGTGTTACGCCTACATCTATTCTTGGATTAGGGAACGGGAGTACACTCTCCCGAGCCATTCGGGGTGGGGGAACTCCATGGCGCAAGCCCATTCAGCTCTTGGCGCCGTTCGGTTCGGCGTCTTTGAAGTCGACCCGCGTGCCGGCGAACTGCGTAAGCAGGGCGTGAAGGTCAAAATCCAAGAGCAGCCCTTTCAGGTTCTCCTATTCCTGCTGGAACGGCACGGCGATGTTGTAAGTCGAGAAGAGCTGCGGCAGAGAATCTGGCCGGTCGACACCTTCGTGGATTTCGATGCCGGTCTGAACAATGCCATCAAACGCTTGCGGGAAACCTTGGGTGATTCTGCTGGCGCGCCGCGTTATGTCGAGACCTTGCCCAAGCGCGGCTACCGTTTCATTGGACAACTCAGCGGCAACGTGCCCGCCCCGCTCCCGGCAGAAGGAACTCGCGCTTCCGCTGATGACGCGGTTCCGGTCCCGCATTCTCCGAGGGTGGGGATGCGCATCGCAACCGGAACGGGAGTCATCCTGTTGTTAGGCGCACTCCTCGGTTTTAACTCGGCGCGCCTCCGCGAAGGCCTATTCCCGAAAACCAGTATCCCTGCCATCCATTCTTTGGCCGTATTGCCGCTGCAGAACTTATCGAGCGATCCTTCTCAGGAATATTTCGCTGAGGGAATGACTGACGCCCTAATAACCGAGCTATCGCGTGCCAGCGGGCTAAAAGTGATCTCTCGCACTTCCGTGGTGAGGTACACGGCAAACGAGAAGTCCTTGCCTCAAATAGCAAAAGAACTGAACGTCGATGGCCTAATCGAGGGAACGGTGCAGCGGGTTGGTAACCGCGTGCGCATCACGGCCCAACTCATCTACGGACCAACGGATCAGCATCTGTGGGCCAATAGCTACGAGCGCGGTACGAATGATGTTCTCGAGCTTGAGGAGGATTTGGCAAGGGCTATCGCAAGAGAGATTCGAGTTCAACTCACACCCGAGGGCGAGCAGCGGCACCCGACACACGAGATAAATCTGAAGGCATTAGAGGCGTTCCTTCAAGGGCAGTACCATCGCGAACAGGCCAGTTTAATCTTGGCGGTAAATGGCAAAGACGACGATTTTCAGTCGGAGATCGATACAGCAATTCGCTACTTTCAAACCGCAGTAAGTGAAGATCCTAAGTACGCGATGGCCTATGCGACACTTGGACGGACCCTGTGGCTGGAAAAGTCAGCCCTGGCCGCCCCGATACTTCATAATTCGAAAGGAGTTAGTCAGGCAAAAGCGGCGATTGAAAAAGCGGTTGCTTTGGATCCCCTGCTCGCAGACGCTCATATGGAGGCCGGCCTTTTCGCCTTCTTAATTGATTGGGACTGGGCGGTGGCCGAGCGGGAGTTCAAACGAGCAATTGAGCTTAACGCGAACTTAGCAGAGGCGCACCAATGGTATGGGGAGTATCTGGATGCAATGGGTAGGTTAGATGAAGGACAGAAAGAATTTGAAATCCTGCAACAGCTCGATCCAGGAAATCAATTGATACCTGATGTTTTCTTTCATCGGCGGCAATTTGACCGCGTCATCGAGCTCAGGCGCATCAACGTGGAACGCCATGCCTACGGACCCAGCGCACATTACGATCTCTCGTTTCCTTTGGTGAGGGTCGGCCGGTACAAAGAAGCAGTGGATGAGTGGATCGAAACGATGGCTGAGCTGAACTATCCCGATGAAGCTGAGCATATTCGGCGCGGCTATGCCAGCGCAGGTTTCGAGGGGGCAACGCGGGCGTGGGTATCTGATGTGGAGAAATATAAGGACAGCCCAGGTGTTCCGACCGAACTGGCGCCTTATTTGTATGGATTGTTAGGTGACAAGAATCGAGCTTTCGCCGCGTTGGAGAGGGCCTACATCGCCCATAGCGCCTGCATGCCGTTCCTGCGCATCGACCCGAACTGGGATGAACTTCGCTCCGACCCGCGCTTCAACGATCTGGTACGCCGTGTCGGACTTCCTTGATCATTTCGTCGTTTCATTGTGGTGGCTATGCTCCTGGTTGTGAAATTCGCGCGGTCCACCTCCCCTACCGTGTTGCTCTTCTTTTCGCTTGTTGCTTTTTCCCAAACACAGACTACCGGGCGACTCGCCGGCAGGGTGCTTGACACGCAAAGCGCCGCCATATCATTTGCACAAGTCTCTGTAGAAAATCTGGAGACAGCGGAGCGCCGTGTCGCGACAACCGACAACGATGGCAACTATTCTGCGGGCCCCCTGGCGCCCGGCAACTACCTGGTCACCGTCGAAGCGCATGGGTTCTCGGTCGCCGCATTCAGGGTAAAGATCAGCGTTACAGAAACCACGATCCTGGACGCAGTTCTCCATGTAGAACGGACAACTAAGGAAATCACGGTCACCGATGTTCCACCACTACTCCAGTCCAGCAGCCCACAACTGTCTACAACTCTGGACATGCCAACGATTTCTGTCCTGCCGATGCCCACGCGGAACTTTCTCCAATTGACGGCGCTCGCATCAGGCGTCTCGATGCCTGTCACCAACAATAGCGCTATAGGCCGAAACTCTCCTAATTTCTCC
>Ga0070741_10019121_pt1 | contig 10981 bp, 11 predicted proteins | sample Coa_R1_4_FD_66440 | JGI IMG/M metagenome (GOLD analysis project Ga0070741, IMG submission 66440) | Surface soil microbial communities from Centralia Pennsylvania, which are recovering from an underground coalmine fire - Coalmine... | ecosystem: Environmental > Terrestrial > Soil > Unclassified ...
GTTTCTGGTTGACTGCGTTCGGCGGGCTGCTGCTTTATTTCAGTTTTCTCGGCGGCAGCGGCCTGTACGGCGCCGGCAATGCGCCCGACGTCGGCTGGTGGGCATACTCGCCGCTTCCCTCAAAGGCGTTCTCGCCGGGTCACAGCGCCGACTACTGGACTATCGCACTGCTGGTTTCCGGATTCGGCAGCATCGGAACCGCGATCAACATCATCGCCACCGTCCTATGCATGCGATGCCCCGGAATGCACCTCGGCCGCATGCCCCTGCTGGTTTGGCTCAATTTCGTGATGTCCGGCATGGTTTTGATTGCGGTAACTCCGCTATCCGCGGCGCAACTCATGCTGCTGGTGGATCGATATCTGGGCGGCCACTTCTTCGATACACAAGCCGGTGGCTCCGCGACCCTCTGGATGCACTTCTTCTGGATTTTCGGACACCCGGAAGTCTACATCCTGGTTATTCCGGCCTTCGCGTTCATGTCGGAGATCATCCCGGTATTCTCCCGGAAACCCATCTTCGGCTATCCGGTAATGGTCGGCGCCACAGTGTGCATCGCCTTTGTGAGCATGAGCGTATGGGCGCACCACATGTTCACCATTGGAATGAACTCGTATGCCAATAGCTTTTTCGCGATCACCACGATGGCGGTCGGAATTCCGACGGGCATCAAAATCTTCAACTGGCTCGGCACCATGTGGGGCGGAAGAATCCAATTCAAGACGCCGATGCTCTTTTCGATCGGATTCCTGTTCCACTTCTTAATCGCAGGTCTTACCGGTATTATCCAGTCCAGCGTACCCGTCGATTGGCAGCTTAGTCTTTCGTACTTCGTTGTCGCTCACTTTCATTATGTGATCGTCGGCGGAATCCTATTCGCGCTGTTCGCAGCTTTCTATTACTGGTACCCGAAGGTGACCGGCCGAATCCTCAGCGAACGCCTCGGCAAATTGCATTTCTGGCTGCTTGTGATCGGCTTTCACCTGACCTTCGATGTCATGCACATCCCAGGGATTCTAGGTATGCCGCGACGTATCTACACTTACGAGCCCCGTCCGGGCTGGGAGACACTGAACCTGGTCGTCACGATCGGGGCGTTCATTCAGGCCGCGGCGATTATGGTTTTTGTGTACAACCTGGTCGTCTCCTACTGGAAGGGAGCAAAGGCCGGCAACGATCCATGGGATGCATGGACGCTCGAATGGACTGTTAGTTCTCCGCCCCCTGCTTACAACTTCGCTACGATCCCGGTCGTCGCAAGCCGGCGCCCGCTGTGGGATCTGAAGCATCCGGAAGATCCGGACAGCCGCTATGAGTAAGAAGTGCCAACGATGAGTGCGATCACAATCCCCGTACAGACGCCCCGAGCCTGGAGCCTTCCGGATCGCGGCAGAGTCGCGATGGCCGGCCTCATCGTGGCCGAATCGGCGATCTTCACCATCTTCGTCGTGGCGTATCTCTTTTACATAGGGAAGAGCCTCACCGGACCCACGCCGCGGGACGTGCTGCAGACGCCTGTCTTCCTCACAATCTGTCTGCTGTCGAGCAGCATTACAGTTCACATGGCGCAGAAATTCCTGGAAAACGGCAAGCGAGCTGCGTTCCTGGTGTCTTGGACCCTGACATTCATTCTCGGCGGCGTTTTTCTATTCGGTACCGGCGTGGAGTGGCGTCGGTTGATCTATGAGAAAGGCCTGACCATCTCCACCAATCTTTTTGGAACTACCTATTATTCGCTGGTTGGTCTGCACGCGTTCCATTTAACCGTGGGCCTGGTGATGCTCGCGATTGTGCTGGTCTTCGGCCTCGTTGGTCGCGTAGGGAGGGAGCAGTCCGGCCGCGTAGGGGTGCTTTCGATGTATTGGCATTTTGTGGATGGCGTCTGGGTCGTGGTTTTTACCGTCGTGTACGTTCTAGGGCGCTGAGGAAGACGAAATGGCAACTGTGCAATTTATCGAACTAAACGAGGAAACTCGATCGGCGCCGGAAGAGATCGAGGCGCCGGCGCCGACTGCCTGGCCGCTCGTCCTGGCCTTCGGATTCACACTGATCTGCGCGGGACTCCTCACCAGCGCGTCGGTGAGCGTGTTGGGTGTAGTCCTGGCAGTTGCCGGATGTGTCGGCTGGTTTTGTGAAGTGTTGCCGCGTGAACACGAGGTGCCTCTGCCAGTAGTTCCTGAAGAACCGACAATCAGGACAGAGCGGCGTGTTGTCGACAGGCTCCCGGTCGCTCCCGATCAGGTGCGCGCCTGGCTGCCCTTGCATACGCATCCGATCTCGGCAGGTATCAAGGGCGGGTTGGCCGGTAGTGTGGCGATGGCCGTGATTGCCTGTGCCTACGGCCTTCTCAAGGTTGGAAGCATCTGGTATCCGATCAATCTTCTGGCTGCATCCGTATACGCCCAGTCGATAAAGCTCGGATCCGAACAGCTAAATTCCTTTCATGCGGACAGTTTCGCCATTGCGTTTGGGCTGCATGTAATCGTGTCCATAGCGGTGGGGTTGCTCTACGGCGCCATGCTGCCGATGTTCGCGCGCCGGCCCATCCTGCTCGGCGGCTTGATCGGCCCGGTGCTGTGGTCGGGATTGCTCTATTCGATGATGTCGCTGCTGAATCCTACGCTGGAAAGCCACATCGATTGGTTCTGGTTCATGGCTTCGCAAGTAGCTTTCGGCGTAGTAGCCGGCCTGATTGTCGTGCGGCTGCCGCAAGTGCCGACGCGCGAGAACATACCGTTCCTGCTGCGTGCCGGCGTGGAAGCGCCGGGAATGATGCCGCCAGGAAGGGGGGAGGAACGTTTGTGAGCAAACTTTTTCCATTTGCAGCGATCCTGGCCGTGCTGCTCTCGTCTTGCGCGTCGGCGCCCGGCCGCCCACGCGCAGGTGCGGAGACCCTGGCGCCGAACGAAGTCCTCGAATTCAATGCGCTTTACGCGAATAACTGCGCAGCCTGCCACGGCGAAAATGGGCGCGGAGGTGCGGCCCTTGCGCTGGCCGATCCGGTTTATCTTGCTATCGCGGAGGACGATACCATTCGCAAGGTCGTCGGCAGGGGCGTCCAAGGCACAGCGATGCCGGCTTTCGCGGAAAGCGCGGGCGGATTGCTCACCGATAAGCAGATCGACGTGATTACCAAAGGTATTCGATCGCGATGGAGCCGGCCTGGAGTACTCGACGGCGCCCACGCGCCTTCCTACACCGCGGAGTTCGCCGGCGATGCGCAGCGAGGAGCGGCCGCGTTCCGGACCTATTGCGCATCCTGCCACGGCGCGGACGGGCGAGGGGGCCCAAAAGGCAGCGCCGTCACAAACGACTCTTTTCTGGCATTGGTCAGCGATCAGGGCCTTCGTACCATCGTGATCGCCGGCCGTCCCGAACTGGGCGCGCCCGACTGGCGTGGAAACGTTCGCGGTAAACCGATGTCTGACCAGGATGTCACCGACGTGGTGGCGTGGCTGGTCTCGCAGCGCGCGCAGGTCCCGGGGCAACCATATTCTGCTTCGAATTACCCACAGCACTAGGAGTTAAGACGATGTCTGACCAAACTACCACCCGGCGCCGCCTGTTCATGAAGCTGGGAATCCTCTTCAATGGATTCGCGGCGGCCGTGCTCGCAGTGCCGATCGGGCGCTTCCTTCTATCCTCGGTTACGCGTGGACGTGCGAACGGTTATCTTTCCTGGGTTTCGCTCGGTCGTCTGAGCGACTTTCCAGAAGGCGAGACCAGGCTGGCCACCTTCCGCAATCCGCTGATGATGCCGACCGATGGCAAAACAGTGGACACGGCATGCTGGGTCCGGCGTGTCGAGGGGCAGAAGTTTCAAGTCTTTGCCGTGAACTGCGCACACCTCGGGTGTCCGGTTCGGTGGTTTCCGCAGTCTGGTTTGTTCATGTGCCCGTGCCATGGAGGAGCATATTACCGCGACGGCTCGCGCGCCTCGGGTCCGCCTGAGCGCGGTTTGTTTGAGTATCCGTACAAAGTAGACAACGGCCTGATTACCATTCAGGCCGGTGAGATGCCCACGCCAGGCGCGAGCGTGGCATGCACGGAAAGGGAGCGGCCATGCGCCTGATTTCGCGCATCGGGGGGTGGTTCGACGAGCGCTTGCAGATCGCTGCGCCGATCCGTGATGCTGCCGAGCATCCCGTGCCGCGGAACACGGCAAGCTGGTGGTACGTATTCGGCAGTGCGGCGCTGGTTGTCTTTATCCTGCAACTGGTGACCGGCATTATGCTGGCGTTGGTCTACGTTCCCTCGGCCGGAGAAGCGTGGAACAGCCTGCAGGCCCTGAATCACGATATCGCGCTGGGCTGGTTCATCCGGGCGCTGCACGGCTGGGGTTCGAACTTTATGGTGGCGATCGTCCTGATCCACATGACGCAGGTCTTTCTGTTCGGCGCGTACAAGTTTCCGCGTGAGCTCACGTGGATTGTCGGCGTGTTCCTGTTGCTGATGACGCTGGGCATGGCATTCACCGGACAGGTGCTCCGTTTCGATCAGGACGCGTATTGGGGATTAGGGATCGGAGCGTCCATCGCCAGCCGCGTTCCTATTGCGGGTCCCGCCATCGTAAAGCTGATGTTGGGCGGCCCGATTATCGCCGGCGCGACGCTTTCGCGATTCTTCGCCATGCATGTCTTCGTAATCCCCGGATTGCTGATCGGCTTCGTGTGCCTTCACCTTCTCATGGTGCTCAAGCTGGGCATCAACGAATGGCCGATGCCGGGACGCCTGGTAAGACGGGCGACCTACGTGAACGAATATCACGCCTTGACGCGGAAGGATGGCGCACCGTTCGTCCCGTTTGCCGTCTGGAAGGATCTGTTCTTTGCTGCATTCATCCTGCTGGCGGTGGCCGCCTGTGCGGCGTGGTTCGGTCCGTTTGGGCCGGCAGGTAAGCCGGATCCGACGATCATCCAGACCGTACCGAAACCCGATTACTTCTTCCTGTGGCTCTACGCCTTACTCTCGCTGCTGCCGCCTTCGATGGAAACGCCGGCGCTGCTGATTGGACCGGTTTTGGTCATCCTGGGCCTCTTGCTTCTCCCGTTCCTCTCTGGTGAGGGCGAAAAGAGTTGGAAGCGGCGGCCCATTGCTGTCCTGACCGTTCTGTTGCTTGCGATCACGCTTGGAACTTTTACGCATCTCGCCGAGTATGCCCCCTGGAGTCCGCAGATGAACGCCTGGAGCGGCGCCTCGATCCCGGATCAATTTTTGAAATACACCAGCGCGGTCGAACGGCAAGGCGCGCTGGTCTTCCAGGTTAAGCAGTGCCGCAACTGCCATTCCCTCGGCGAGAATGGCGGAGAACGCGGTCCGGCTCTGGACACGGTGGCTATGCGGTTGACGCAGGACCAACTCATCCGGCAGGTGATTCAGGGAGGCGGCAACATGCCTGCGTACGGCAAGAACCTGTCGCCAGCGGAGACTACAGCGCTCGTGGCGTTTCTCGAGACCTTGCATCCGAGAGGACAGGCGCCCGCGCGCGATGCATCCCGCGACGTGGTTCTGGGCGAGCGGCGATAGAGAGCTCTCATGACGTCCCTCATGATTACAGCTTTCATACTTTTCGCGACAACCGTGTACGCGCGTGGATGGCTTCTCGTGCGTGCGGCTTCGGTGGGGATCATTCCGGCCTGGCGCGCCACCAGCTTCCTCCTCGGTCTGTTGCTTACCTGGATCGCGGTGGCTTCGCCCATTGCGGCTCTCGACGGCAGGATGCTGACCGCCCACATGGTCCAACATCTGCTGCTGATGACGTTCGCGCCGCCGTTGATCTGGCTGGGAGCTCCTGTGTTGGCGATGTGGTTCGGCCTGCCTTCGGCGCGCCGCCTGTTTCTGCGGCCGGCGCTGCAAAAGCTCGGCGGAATCCTGGGACATCCCGTGTTTTGCTGGCTGGCGGCCACTGCGGCGTTGGTGACATGGCATGTGCCGGCCGTGTTCCGGTTGGGGATGCAATCGGAAGCCTGGCATTTGCTCGAACACGCATCCTTCTTCGCAACGGGATTATTGTTCTGGTGGCCGGTGGTCGAACCCTGGCCGGCCAGATCGCGCTGGCCACGGTGGTCGATGCTCCTCTATCTTTTCCTGGCCACGCTGCCGTGCGACGTCCTTTCCGGGTTGCTCGTGTTTTCCGACCGGGTTGCATATCCGATGTATCTCTGTATACCGCATCACCCCGGGCTTTCGGCACTTGAGGATCAGCAGTGCGCCGCCGCATTGATGTGGATGTGCGTAACGGTTGTTTTCCTCGTGGCGGGCACCGTTCTTTCCACGCAATTGCTCTCGCCGGAGGTACACTCCCCGACCGCGGAGGCGGTTTGACCCATGAAACGTTGTAACGTTCTGCTGTCGATGACTGTACTTTTCCTTCAGGCGAGCGCCTTGGCCGGTGGAAGCACGATGGAAGCGCCAACCTCGATCATGGTGGCCTCCTACTGGGGTTATGTTGCGCTTCCGCCCGCTATGATCGTGGCGCTGGTGGTGTACGGTTGGCTGCTGCCGCGAAACAGGTGAGGCCATGCGAGATTATTTGGAGTTGACCAAACCGCGAATTACGCTGCTGATCGTGATTTGTACCGCGGTCGGCTATGCATTTGGCTGCGGACGTTCCTTTAGCCTGCCGACCGCCGTCCATGCTCTGCTAGGCACGGCATTGCTGGCATCCGGCACGGCGGCACTGAATCAGTGGTACGAAGTGGATTCCGATGCGAAGATGCGGCGGACGCGCATGCGTCCCATCCCTGCTGGAAGGATGAAGCGCAGCCATGCCTTTGCATTCGGTGTCACACTATCGGCTGCTGGTTTCGCGGAGCTGTGCTACGGCACGAATCTGCTTACGGCGGTTCTCGGTCTGTTCACGCTGTTGAGTTATTTACTCGTGTACACGCCGTTGAAACGGCACTCACCGATCTGCACGACTATCGGAGCCGTTCCGGGGGCAATGCCTCCGCTGATCGGCTATGCGGCCGCCGCCAACGGCATCGGTGCCGGCGGACTGGCGTTGTTCCTAATCCTATTTGTCTGGCAGTTTCCTCACTTCGACGCGATCGCCTGGTTGTATCGCGACGACTACGCCCGCGGGGGAATCCGGATGCTTCCCGTGATAGAACCGGATGGCGCGTCCACCGCCAGGCGTGTCGTGCTCTGCTCGCTGCTGCTGGTGCCGATCAGCCTGCTGCCAGTTTTGCTGGGTATGGCCGGACTGGTGTATGCCGCCGCAGCTGTCGCCGCCGGTCTCGGATTCTCGTACTTCAGCGTCCGGTTGGGACGTCAGCGAACGCTGCCGTGCGCGCACGCAGTCTTGCTCGCGTCGGTCGTTTACCTGCCTGCGCTCCTCGCCGTCATGGTGCTGGACCGCCGCTTTCTTTGAGCAAGCGCGCGGCGGTCTGCTTCCGCGCCGGAACAACCGGCTGGATATCGTAGTATTCGCGAACGCGATAGCTATCCCCTCAATCACGGTAACGTCGGCGTGATGCAGCAATCGATCAAGCAAGGTGACGATGCAAGTAGCGTTGGGGAAGACTTCGTTCCACTCTTTGAAGGTCGATTCGTGGTGAGGATAAGCGGCTTGCGTTCGTAACGGCGGTTGACAACTTCATACAGCAGGTCGGCGGCTTTGTCATCGAACGAGAGATAGCCGACTTCATCGATGCACAGCAGTCCAACATTGGCGTAGTTCCGCAGCTTGTAGCGACGGCCTTCGGGTGACTGCCGATGCAGGTCTTCCAGCAGCGCGGCGTCGGAGCGAAACAGCACGGAGTAGCCGGCCAGCACGGCTGCGTGACAGATATTTTGAGCAATCATCGTCTTACCTAAACCGTTGCGGCCGATCAGGACCAGGTTGCGCGCTTCGGGCAGGAAATCTAGCGTAAGGGCACGCTCGATGACGTCGCGTTCGATCTTGGCCGGCCAGTTCCAGTCGAAGTCGGCCACGGGTTTGAAGCGTTTGATTCCCGAGAAGCGTAGCCGCCGTTCCAGGCTGCGGCGCGAGCGTTCGGCGCTCTCCTGCTGGGCCATCTGTTCCAGGGTCTGGCGCGGCGACCAGCGGCACTTGGCAGCGCGCGCAAGAAAGTCATCCAGTTGAGTGGGGAGGGCGCGTAGTCCGAGTTGCTGCAGTTGTGCAGGCAGGCTATTGCTCGGGGTCGTCGTCTTGAGTGCGGGCGAGCTCATCATAAGTCTCCAAACTGTGTGGCCGAACGTCAATGGATTGCGCCTCGGGATGGCCGCTCAGGTCCAGAACGACACGTCGTGTACGGGGCTGCCGGCGCAGCAGAAAGGCCCACCGAGGCGGCGCGTGGGGTGCCATGCGCGATCGCTTCGAGGATGGCGCGGCGGAGTGCGGCCGGGCCATACTCGTCCAGTAGTCTGGGTAATGGTGCGATCTGCGTGCCCGCGGATTCACCCGCGGCAAAGGCGAGGTCGAGAAGGCTTTTGGTTTCCGGCACGGCCACTTCCAAGCGGCCGGACGGATTACTTGTGCGGATGATCGGACGGATGATGGCGCCTGCGGCGCGGATGATGTTGCCGGGGATCGACCCCAGGATCAGTACGACGCGCATGCATTACTCCGGCCGCCACCATGTGAACAATTGCTCTTTCAGTTGCTCTGTCCGATTCCGGTAATTCGGAAGCAGTGCCAGATTGTTCATCTCGGAAGGATCGCTCCGTAGATTGTACAACTCGGGAATGTCATGCACGTTGTGACAATACTTGTAATCGCCGGATCGCAACATGTAACGCGCCTGGCCGGTGCCCAAAGCGTGCTCGGCGAATACCGGTGCGGTAAGTTTCGTGGCTGGCTCTGCCAGAGACTTGGCCAGGCTCGTCGTATCGAGTCCGGAGGGAAGGGACACGCCGCAAAGCTCAGCCAACGTGGCGAGAAGCTGAACCTGGCTGACAGGACTGTCGCAGACTGCGCCGCGCGGCGTTACTCCCGGCGCCCGGATGATTAGCGGCACTCCGACCGAGGCTTCATACAAAACGAACTTCTGCCAGAGCCCGTGTTCTCCCAACATATCGCCGTGGTCGGATGTATAGACAACAATCGTGTCTTCCTCTAACCCGAGTTCTGTGAGCGCTCGCAGAACCTTCCCGATGTTGTCGTCGCTTTGGGCGAGGCAGGCATAATACATCGCCAGCAGGCGTCTCGCCTGTTGTGGATCGCGAACCTCCGGAGTAACCCGCCAGTACTTTATACTTTCCTGCACATACTTAGGCGCCGACGGCAGGTTCACCTTGCCCCAGGAGGCCGGGAGCTGCATATCGTTCGGATGAAACATGTTTCCGAAACGTTCGGCCGGCATGAACGGCGCGTGCGGTTTGAGCAACGAGCCGACCAGAAAAAACGGATGCCTCCTGCCGAAGGTTTTCAGGAATCGAATCAATTCGCGGGAAACGAAACTCTCGAAGTGATCTTCCTCCCGCAGCGCGGAAATCCGCCCCACTGGAGCCAGTCCCTCGCGATCGTCCCGGTTGATTGTGCCCAGCCACGGGTCGCCCGACTCTTTCCACAGATCCGGTATTTGCGGCAGACCGCAGCCCGAATCCGGATAGTAAATCTCCTCGGCAACGAGCTTCGTCTTCGGCCCTAAGTACTGATGCCAATCGTTGAAGTCCAGCTTAAAATCGAAGCCATGCGTCTGGCCATCCAGGAAGTGCATCTTGCCGATGACGCCAGTCATGTATCCAGCCCGGTGGAAGTAGTGTGCCGCGGTCTCTTTTTCGTAAGGCCACGTGTTGTAGGGCAGAAGCTTGTGGGGATATAGCCCGGTCAACATCGAAGCTCTGGACGGAATGCAGACCGGATCCGTGCAATATGCCGAATTGAAGAGAACTCCGCTGCGCGCGAGCGCATCCAGATTGGGAGTTTTGGCCACCCGACTTCCCGCGGCGCCTAGCGCTGCACGCGTGTGCTGATCGCACATGAGCAGCAGCACGTTGCGTGGCGGGCCGCCGGCGGCGCGCGTTTCGAGAGCGGAAGAAAGCGAGGCGATGCCAGCCGCCGCTGGGCCGGCCGAGAGGAAGCCTCTCCTGGTCACACCCATCCGTAGTTCCCCCCCAGCGCGTCTGCCCCCGGATCAGAAGCCATATTTCAGCGCCAATTGCGCGGTGCGAGCCTGGTCGGCGCTGGTGATCGTGCCGAATGCAGGAGTCCCGAGCGTCAACCCGGGCGTGCCCAGGTTCGGATGATTGAAAGTATTGAAGTACTCCGCGCGGAACTGAACGAAATGCCGCTCCGTTACCCGGAATCGCTTCGCCACGCCCACATCCCACGTTTGTTTTCCCGGGCCGATAATCACGCCGCGGCCCGAATTCCCGTAGGTAAACGCCGGAGCCACGAAACAGGCCGTGTTGAACCATTCCCTGATGCTCGAGTCATCAAGCGCTCCGTCACATACTCGAACCGGCCGCGTGCCCAGGCCGACGTTGGCGGAGTCGCCCGTTGCCGTTACGGTCAGAGCGTTGCCCGATTGGAAGAGGGTCACACCGCTGAGTTGCCAACCGCCAACAAATCCGCCGAGAACCTTTCCGTGATTCAGGAACGGCTTTCCAGGACCAAACGGCAGTTCCCAGATATAAGACACGGTGAGCCGGTTTTTCACCTGGGACTCCGACAGCCCTCGATCGAGATCCAGGTTACGCGGATCGACCGTAACTCCGCTCTGCTCATCTCCGGATATATCGATGTTTCGTCCGAACGTGTAGGCCGCCATGAGGCTGAAACCGGCGGAAAACTGCTTCTCTACCCGCGCCTGGAAAGAATGGTAGTTGCTGTTCGCATCGTATTGGAAATGCGTCGCCGGTCCAAAGTCGGGCAAGGGGCGCCGAGCCTGAATCGCACCCGGACCCGGGGTGAGCGGAATGTTCAGCATCACCTGACGTCCCATCTTCAGCGCCAGATTGCCCACGTAGCCCACGTCGATCATCCAATCGCGCGCGATCTGCCGCTGCACGTTAAAGGACCACTCCTGAATGTACG
>Ga0070741_10019122_pt1 | contig 10980 bp, 7 predicted proteins | sample Coa_R1_4_FD_66440 | JGI IMG/M metagenome (GOLD analysis project Ga0070741, IMG submission 66440) | Surface soil microbial communities from Centralia Pennsylvania, which are recovering from an underground coalmine fire - Coalmine... | ecosystem: Environmental > Terrestrial > Soil > Unclassified ...
TAGAAATAGAGGTCGATGTACCCGGTCGGCCCGCCCCGGTTCTTGAGCGCCAGCAGCTCGGTCGCGCCTTCGACTGCCTGCCCGCCGCCGTACATCTCTTCGCGGAACAGGCCGAGCACGATGTCGGCGTGCTGTTTGACCGTTTGGCGTGGGCCGAAATCGTCGAGCGTCGGACGAGGGTTGGCGCGGGTCTTATCCAGGCCCGGCAGATGTGCGGTCACCAGGATGACGATCCCCAGCTCGATCGCCGCGGCCTTGAGCGCCCGGACGGCGTCCTCGCCCTCCGGGAGACCCTGCAGCGAATCGATGACGGCGAGTTTGAGACCCTCGACGGCGCGCAACGCATCCGTGAGCTCGGCCGGCAGACGGTGCACCATGAGGGCCGCGTCTCGCATACGCAGCGTCGCGGCCGCGACACTCGCGCGCGTCGCCTCGTCCAGGGTGCCATGGCGCAGGTCATCGATGCGCGCCCGTCCCTCGATGGCCAACATCCGTTCGTACACACGCTCGGCGGTCATCTCACCTGTGTAGTAGCGCACGACCGCGCCGCGGGCCGCGGCACGCATGGCGATACCCACCGAGAATGCCGACTTGCCGCTCCCCACGTCGCCGCCGAGGACCACGAGGTCCCCGATGCGTAAGCCGCCACCGAGCATTTTGTCGACAGTCGGGAATCCCGTGGGAACCGTGTCCCCGGCTGGTGCGCCATCGGCCAGGGCGTCGATGCGGCGCAGCAATTGGGACAGGGGTGAAATGTCGGGAGGGCGGCTCACGCCCATAGACGACGGTGAGCCGTATTAGTCAGATTGGGGCGTGCCGGTGGCCACCCAGTCTCCGTATAAGCCCGTCCCCGGTCCAGTCGACCGGGTCACGTTCTTTACCATGCAGCGCAGGCACCGACGCGCCAGTTGGCGCTTTTCGGCGCTGGCGATCGTGGCTGTTGTGCTGACGGGGTTTCCGCTCAGCATCCTGATCACGCCACTGCTGTACGCCATCGTGCTGCTCATTGGCGAGATCACGCAAGCGCGGTGGCTCGCGCAGATCCACGAGTTGCCGCTGCTGTTCCCTCATGCGCTGGCATTCCTCGCGGGCAAGCCCGGCGTTGTCGTACCGCTGCGCGAGATCTGGATTGTCTCCGTGGCCCTCGTGGCGCCCGGAGCGATCCTGTTGCTCGGATTTTGGGCGATGATCCGCGTCGTGTTCCGCCGTGCGGGTGTCGGCGGTGTGTTGCTGACGCTCGGCGCCCGTGACCCGAACCTCAACGATTTCGAGGAACGCCAGCTCATGAACCTCGTCGAGGAGATGGCGATCGCCGCCGGCGTGGTGCCGCCGCGCGTGATGCTCCTCGATGCCGCGGCCGCGGGCGGCGCCGCGAACGCGGCCGCGGTCGGCTGGTCGATCAAGGACGCGACCATCGTCGTCACGCGCCCAATGTTGGATGGACTGGGCCGCGACGAGACACAGGCGATCATCGGGCGGCTGATCGGTGCGGTGGGCAATGGCGATCTCAAGATCGCGCTCATCATCCTCTCGATCTATCAGACGATGGGTGTGGTGAGTTTGCTGCTCAACGCGCTGTTCGGGTTTCGCGCCTGGCGCATCCTGTTCCGATTCGTGCGCCTCGCCATTCTCCCGCATGGCGCGGCCGAGCAGGACGCCGTGATGACCGCGCTGTCCAGAGCGGCGGGTTCGGACGAGGATATCCAGCGCTACAACAATCGGCACCAGAACTCGGGCTGTCTGTCGCTCGTCGCCCTGCCGATCCAATGGTCGGCGATGTCGATCGACATGATCGTCGGATTATCGAGCGGGCTCTTTGTCGGCCAACTGATCGGCGCGATGTGGAAGCGTCGTCAACTCCTGGCCGACGCCACGGCGGTGCAGCTGACCCGGAATCCCGACGGCCTCGCGTCGGCGATCGAGCACCTGAGTCGCTTTCCGGTGATTGTGCCGAAAGCCGCGCCAGTCTCCCACCTGTTCGCGGCCTGGTGGGGATCGTCATCGCGCGACGAGAACGATTCGTCCAACGCGGCCTCGCTGTCGCGGTCCATGAACGTCGGCGCCGAGCGCCGGCTCAAGGCGCTTCGATCGATGGGCGCACATATCGCGCTGACCACGCGGAAGCCTTCGCTTCTTGGCGCCGTTTTAATGACCCTGCTCCTCGGGCCGTTCCTCGTGCTCATCGTCGGGATGCTCGCGGTCGTGATGGTCATGGTCATGGGACTGGATCTCCTGTTCATGATGATTTTCTTGCTGGCCATTTACTTCCTCTCGCGGCTCATTGTGACCTACGGGCCCGGAGTCGTGCATTCGATAGCAACGCACGTGCATTAGGCTTGTACCATGAGCCTCGATCCAGCGAACTGGGACGAATTTCGCGCGCTTGCGCATCGCATGGTCGATGACATGCTCGACCACCTCTCTACGCTGCATGAACAGCCCGCATGGCAAGCAATGCCCGCCGACGTTCGCTCATCGCTTGCCTCGGAGCCTCTGCCGCGGAGCGGGTCCGGCGCCGAGTCGACGTACGAGGATTTCGTCGCGAAGGTAATGCCGTATACCAACAGAAATGCCCACCCACGTTTCTGGGGCTGGGTGCAGGGTAACGGTACGCCGCTCGGTATGATGGCGGATATGCTCGCCGCTGGCATCAATCCGCACATGGCCGGCTTCAATCAAGCGCCGGCGCTGGTGGAAGAGCGCGTGATCGGATGGCTCGCCGAGCTGCTCGGTTTTCCTTCGGACGCGAGCGGTCTCTTCGTTTCCGGTGGTTCGATGGCGAACTTGCTCGGTCTCGCCGTCGCTCAGAATTCATCCGCTCAAACGGTCTGCTATGGTTCGAGTGAGACGCACAGTTGGATAAAGAAGACCGCGCATCTTCTCAAGTTCGGGTTCGAATCCATCCCGGTTGGGTCAGACGATCGCATTGATCTGGATGCGCTTCGACGCGCCATCAAAACCGAGCGTCCGTTCGCGATTATTGGCACAGCGGGCACGGTGAACACGGGTGCCATCGATGATCTCAACGCGATGGCCGATATCGCGCGCGACGAAGGCATATGGTTTCACGTCGATGGGGCTTTCGGTGCACTTGTCAGCCTATCGGACAAGCTGCGGCCACTGGTCGCCGGCTTGGAGAGAGCTGACTCAGTCGGATTCGATCTGCATAAATGGGGATACCTCCCATTTGAATGTGCCTGTGTACTCGTGCGAGACCCGGCGTTAGTGAGAGCCACATTCGCGACTAGCGCGAGCTACCTCGAACCGGCGACGCGAGGCGTGATCGCCGGTGGACTGCCGTTCGCTGAGCGAGGGATCGAGCTCACGCGCGGATTCAAAGCGCTAAAAGTGTGGATGTCCTTTAAAGCGCATGGCACGGACGCGCTGGCTCGCATGATCGAAGAGAATGTCGAGCAAGCGCAATATCTCGCCGGGCGTATCGAGGCGCATCCGGATCTCGAACTGCTCGCACCAGTGGCGCTCAACGTCGTCAATTTTCGTTATGCACCGGGTGACGACGCGGTCACCGCCGAGATCTTACTGCGTTTGCAAGAGACCGGCGTCGCGATTCCATCTGGGACGACGGTCGCGGGTCGGTATGCGATTCGTTGCGCGATTACGAATCATCGCACGCGTCGCGACGACTTGGACGCGCTCGTGGATGGAGTCGTTGCAATCGGGCAGTCGCTTACGGCTCCAATTCGCTGAACAACCGCTCCAGCTCAGCCCGGCTCGGCGCATCGAGCATGGGCCCCGCTGCGTCGATCACGGTGCGCAGTGCCGTTCGAATGGCCGGGGTGTCCGCGCCTGTCGCATCGGCGAGTCGCGCAAATGGTGTCCGAAGCGCCGCCGGCAATGCCAGAGCCGACAACCATTGACGGGCAGCGGTGGCGCGCGCGGCCCGCGCGGGAGCCGGAAGCGCGTTCGGGGGTAAGACGCCATTCACCAGGCGCGCGGTCGTGAACGCGGCCAGCGCGACTTCGCGGTCGCCGCCGATTTGTCCGCGGCCGGCGAGCGCGGCTAACGCCGGAAACCGAAACGGCGTCTCTCGGACAGCATAAGGTGGTCGCGAATGAGCGCTCAGCGAGAACACATGACGAATGTACGGCGCGCGGGTACATTGCGCAGTACGATGGCACCGAGTCCCAAGGCTGTGTTGTGGGTCGATGACGAGGCCGAACTCCTGGAATCCCACCGGATTTTTCTTCGGGAGAGCGGCTACGAAGTCGAGGCCGCGACCAACGCGGACGACGCTGTCGAGCTCCTCCGCCGCCGGCCGTTCGACATTGTGCTGCTCGATGAACAGATGCCTGGCAAGCGCGGTCTCGAGATTTACCGCGAGCTCCAGGCGATCAGTCCGGCGCTACCCGTCGTCATGGTCACGAAGAGCGAGGAAGACGCGACGCTGAACGAAGCGATCGGCAACAACATTCGTGACTACCTCACCAAGCCGATCAATCCGCGTCAGGTCCTGGCCGTTGTCCGTCGCATTCTCGAGGGTCCTCGCATTCGCCAACAGGCGTTGGCGCGCCGGTTCGTCGAGCGCTTCCGTGCCATCGAGCTGGAGCGAGCCCGCCCGCTCGACTGGCGTGGATGGATCGAGCGGTACAGCGAGCTGATGTCGTGGGACGTCGAGCTGGCGGCCGGCGGCGAGATGGGATTGTACGAGTCGCTGCGCGGTCTTTACGCTGACATGCACCGCGAGTTCGCGGCGTTCATGATGGAAGCCTATCCGTCGTGGCTCCGCAATCTCGAAGGGGACCGTCCGCCCCTGTCGGTGGACGTCATCAGCGAGTTTCTGACGCCGATCCTGTCGCGCGAGAAGGCCGCCGTCTTCGTCGTCATCGACTGTCTCCGTCTCGATCAGTGGCTCGTGCTCGCGCCGCTGTTGGCGCCGTTGTTCGACGTCGAGGTCAATCACCACTTCGCGGTTCTGCCTACCGCGACGCCGTACTCCCGCAACGCGCTCTTCAGCGGCCTGTTCCCCGGCGAGATCGCGGCGCGGTTCCCCGATTGGTGGGGGCCGGGCGATCGGGAGGACGAATCGCTCAACGCGCACGAACGGGATCTGCTGGACGCCAACCTCAAGGAACTGGGCCGCTCCGTCCCGGTCCGTTACCAGAAGATCTCGACGGCCGTCGACTCAGACGAGCTCGATCGTCGAGTGAACGCGTCTATCGCTCCAGAAGGCGTGAGCGCGTTTGTCTTCAATTTTGTTGATTTGTTGACCCATGGGCGCAGTGAGTCCGCCATTTTGTACGAGGTCGCACGGGACGAGATCGCGTTGCGCCAGCTCACCCGGCAATGGTTTCAACGGTCCGCGTTATTCTCCGTGCTCAAAGAAGCGGCGAGACGAAAAATCTCCGTGCTGCTGACCAGCGATCACGGCTCGATCCACTGCAATACGCCGGCGACCGTCTATGCCAAGCGGGATGCGACGGCCAACTTGCGGTATAAGTTTGGCGAGGACGTGCGCGCCGAGCATGCGGAGCACGCGTTGTTGTTCCCGAATGCCGATGCGTTGAGGCTGCCGAGGCGCGGGTTGGGCGCGAATACCCTGCTGGCGGCGGGGGATACATTTTTCGTGTATCCGACGAAACTGCGTGAGTACCAGAGCCGCTATCGCGGCTCGTTCCTGCACGGGGGCGTGACGCCCGAAGAGGTCATTCTCCCCGTCGCGCTGCTCACGCCACGACGGTGAACTAAGTGCAAGCCGTGTATCGGCGGTTACTGCAATTCCTCCGGCCGCATGCCTGGCGCATGGCGGCCGCGATCGCGTGCAACATGGCGTCGGCGGTGCTCGACGCCTACGCGTTCGCGCTGCTGATCCCGTTCCTGAACGCGTTGTTCGGGCTCAAGACGCTGCTGCCGCAGAACAGCGCCTGGCTGTCCCGCGTGCTGGCCGGCACGATCGGCATGTTGCTCGATCCGAACGACAAAATGCGGTCGCTCGAGATCGTGATCGTGATCATCGTCTGTACCGTCGCGCTCAAGAACATGTTCTCCTGGCGCGGCGGTACCTTGGGTGCGCAGCTGCAGGAGTATGTCGTTCGCGACATGCGGAACGCGGTGTATGTGCATCTGCAGCGATTACCGCTCCGCTACTTCACGCGCACCCGTGCCGGTCAGATCCTGACGAAAGTTTTGACCGACACGGACCAGACCAAGGCGTTGATCACGCAGGTCGTCACGCAGGGTCTCCAGAACGCCTCGCTCATTACCACGTACATCTGCGTCCTGTTCGCGATCTCCGCCCACCTCACGTTACTGGCGTTGGTCGTCGCGCCCGCCATTATCGGCGCGCTCCAGCCGCTCCTCCGCAAGCTTCGAAAAGGCGCCAAGCGCATCCGCAATGACTACGGCGAGATGATGAGCGTCGTGCAGGAGTCCGTGAGCGGTATGCGCCTCGTGAAGTCGTTCCGCGCCGAACCGTACGAGGAGCGCCGGTTCGTCGAGGCGAGTCAGCGCTACTCGCGGGAGATGGTAAAGCTCAGCAACCACGCGCTCCTCTCGCAGCCGATCACCGAGACGCTCGGCACCGTGGTCGCCGTCGGTCTGCTCTGGATCGGCGCCCGGCAGGTGCTCGTCGGCGGCACGCTTCAGGCGTCGCAGCTCATCGTCTTTCTGTCCATCGTGATGCGGCTGCTGCAGCCGCTCAAACAGCTCACGCAGCTGTGGACGACCGCCGCCACCTCGGCCGCCGCCGCGGACCGGGTGTTCAGCATCCTGGACGAGACCAGCGAGACCGCGACGGATCGCGGCACGCGCACGACCGATGGTCTGCACGAGGGCGTCGTGTTCGAGCATGTGTCGTTCAGTTACGCCGCCGACGACCCGGTTCTCACGGATGTCTCGTTCACGGCGCGCAAAGGCGACGTGGTCGCGCTGGTCGGGCACAGCGGCGCCGGCAAAAGCACGCTCGTTGATCTGATTCCGCGCTTCTACCAGCCCACGTCGGGGCGGATCCTGTTTGATGGCGTAGATGCCGCTGATATCCGTCTCAACTCGCTCCGGGCCTTGACCGGCATAGTGAGTCAAGACACGGTGCTGTTCAACGACACCGTCAAGAACAACATCGCGTATGGCGCCGAAGGCGCATATAGTGGTGACCAGATCATCGCCGCCGCCAAAGCCGCCAATGCCCATGGGTTCATTAGTGAGCTGGAGAACGGGTACAACACGATGCTCGGCGAGCGAGGGACGAGGTTGTCTGGTGGCCAACGCCAACGCATCGCGATTGCGAGAGCTTTGTTGGTCGATCCGCCGATCCTGATTCTCGATGAAGCGACGTCGGCGCTGGACACGGAGTCGGAGCGTCTCGTGCAGGAGGCGATCGATCGACTTCTCGCCGGCCGCACGGTCTTCGTCATCGCGCACCGACTCTCGACGATCCGCCATGCCGACCTGATTCTCGTGCTCGAGCGCGGCCAGGTCGTCGAGCGCGGCACGCACGAGGCGCTGCTCGCCGCCCGTGGGGCGTACTATCGCCTGCACACGGCGCAGGATCGCGACCCGCTGCGCGAAGGGGTCGAGCCCGCCGGCGCGCTGTAAGCCCACTTGCGCGTTCTCTTCTACTACTCGTCGCCGGTCTGGACCGGCAGCGCACGCGTGTTCGCGTCCGCCGCGCGCGGACTCGCGGACCGCGGCTACCAGGTGACGTACGTCTGCCCGCCGGGCGGCGCGGTCGAGGCTCGGGTCGCGGCCGACGGGTGCGAGGTGATTCCGTTCGAGCCCGGCGGCGCCATCGCCTTAGAGAGCTGGCGCCTGCACCACATCTTTCTCGAGCGATTCGTCGAGACGGTGTTCGTGCATTCGGACCGTGAGCATCTCGCCGCGGCCGGCGCCGCGCGACTCGCTGGACGTGGCGGCATCATCCGCCGCACGCCCGCCGGCGATCATCTGCTCGCGGATCGCGCGACGAAGCTCGCCTCGCGCATGGCTTCGACGGGCCTGCTCTTCACGACCCAGACCGAGGCCCAGGCCGCGCCGCCGCTGCCACGCGTGCGGAATTCGCTCGTCGCCGAGTTGGGGATCGATCCGGCTCGCTACGACGAGCTGCGGCCCGCGACGCTCAACGTCCACAACGGCGCGCCATCGCCGCGTCTCATCGTCTGCGTCTACGATGCGGGCGGTAAGCAGCGCGCCGCGACCGTGCTGCGGACCATGGGCATGCTCGCGCCGCGGCATCCGGAGTTGCACTTGCTGCTGTTCGGCCCCGGCGCCGATCACGAGGACCTTCGCATGCAGGCGGCCGCGCTCGACATTGGTCATGCGGTCACGCATCTGGTGGCGCGTGACGACGATCTCGCGGTGTTGCGTGCCGCCGACCTGGGATGGGTGGTCGCGAGCGATGACACCGCTGTCTATGGTGTCCTCGACTTCATGGCGATGCGTGTTCCCGTCTTGATCGACCGTGGCACGGTCGCGAGCCGCTACGTCGCCGACGGCATCAGCGGCGTCATGTTGCCGCCGGGTGACACGCCGTCCACCGCGGCGACGATCGCCGAGCTGCTCTCTCAAGACGACCAGCGCGCCGCCATGGGCAGCGCCGGCCGCTCGCGCGTGGCGCGCGAGTACACTGAGCGCTCCATGGTCGACGCGATTCAGCGCGCCGCGGACGAGGCGCGCGATCGGAGTCGGTGGAAATGAGCGTCCACCCGAAATGAGCGCTATCGCGCCGGATGTCCGGCACGTCTTCGTCACGCAAGATTACGGGCCCGATCTAGGCGGTATCGCCCGTGTCCATGTCGAGCTCTGTCGCCGTCTGGCTCATGCGGGCGGCGTTCTCGTTTCGACGGTATCACATGCAAACGCATCCGAGTTCGATGCCGGCGAACCATATCGGATCGCACGCGAGCCCTTTGACATCGCCGCCGCGAAGCGAGCGGCGAACCAAGTGCGCTGGGCGCAGTCACTCCCAAAAACGGGAATCCTGCACTGTGGCAATATTCGCCCGGCTGGTTACCCGGTGTGGTACATGCGGCGCCCGTACGTCGTGTATGTCTACGGCCTAGACCTCCTCAAAGAACGCCGCAAAATCGCCGTGAATCCGGTGAAGCGTTGGACCCTGCGCCGTATCCTCGGTGATGCGAGAGGGATCGTGGCGATCTCCCAGTGGAGCGCGGATCTCACGCGCGAGGTCATGCGGGAAGCTGGCATCAAACGCCCTCCACCGGTCGCCGCAATTGATCTCGGCACGGATCCTGATTTCTTCCGTCCAGGCGTTGTCGAAAAAAACGCATTGCTGACCGTCGCGAGGTTGGTCCCCCACAAAGGCCAGGATGTGGTGATTCGCGCGCTGGCTCGCTTACCGGCCACCGTACGCTATACCGTCGTCGGCGCTGGTCCGGATCGGCCTCGACTCGAGGCGATCGCCCAAGCGGAAGGCGTAGCCCAACGCGTGGCGTTCACAGGGGCGCTCTCGGACGATGCCATAGCGAAAGCGTACGCGTCGGCCGATGTATACGTGGGACTATCGAGAGAAGAAGGCGTGCAGGCCGAGGGATTTGGCATATCGTTCATCGAGGCGGCGGCCAGTGGCGTGCCGAGCGTGGCGGGACGGTCGGGCGGTGTCGCGTCGGCCGTGCGAGATGGTGAGACGGGAGTCCTAGTGTCGCCGACAGACCCGGCAGCAGCGGCAGCCGCGATTCGGCGCTTGCTGGACGACCGCGCCCTGCGGGACAAGATGGGTCACGCGGCGCGTGCGGCCGTTGAGTCGCACTACAACTGGGACCGCGTCGCACGCGAAACGATCGCATTCGTCGAGAAGGTCTGCGCATGACCACCTTCGCCCAGGCAGCCGAGTTCTACGCCTTGCGCGGCGCCGTCGGTGCCATCGAGATGCTCGACTGGCGACGCGCCGGCGCACTCGGCGCCTGGATCGGCTCATTCGGCTACCGCCCACTCGGCATCCGCCGCGCCGTCGTCGAGCAGCAAATCGCCTCGGCGTTCCCGGATATGGATCCGACCCAAGTCCTCCGCATTGCCAAGGGTGCGTACCAAAACCTCGGCCGCATCGCTGCCGAGATCGCGCTGACGCCGCGACTAGGACGGCAGGGGGTGCTCGACCTGTACACCGAGGTCGTCGGGTTCGAGTTGATCGAGGACGCCATCGCGGCTGGGCGAGGGTGCATCTGCGTTACCGGTCACATTGGGAACTACGAGCTCGGCGCCGCGTTCACGGTGGCGCGTGGCGTTCCGGTCGACGCCATCGTTCGCCGGCAATCGAATCCGTTGTTCGACCAATACATCACGGAGAGTCGCGGGGCGATGGGCATGACCGTCGTCCGCGACTTCGAGGCGGTGAAGGGAAGCGTGCGCGCGCTCCGCGAGAACCACCTCCTGGCGGTCATCGCCGACCAGGGCGTGAAGGGTCTCGCCTCGACCTTCGTCCCATTCTTCGGCCGCCCGGCCAAGACCCCTCGCGGCGCCGCAACTTTCGCCGTCCGCCTTCGCTGCCCGCTCGTCTTCGCCGCCTCGGTTCGCCTGCCCGACGGTCACTTCCGCTTTCAAGTCGAGCCAATTCCCGTCCCCGACACGGGCGATCGCGAGAAGGACATCGATACCACAGTGGCGCGCTACACGGCGGCGCTCGAGCGCGTTGTTCGGCAGTATCCCGAGCAATACTTCTGGCATCATCGGCGGTGGCGTCGACAACCTCCGCCGACTTGATTTCGAGTATGAAGTTCGACGCCCGAGTCACCGAGCGGTTGAATGCTGTGTATGCCGATCTCGAGTCGAAGGCTGACCGTGCGATATTGGCCGCGCAGCGCGAGCGCCTCCAACGTGATGCTGGTCCGGCAGGCTGGTGACTCCTTGGTTTCGCCTGCGGTCTGATTCGCGAGCGTTGATCGGCCTCGCGCTGATCCTCGCAATCGTGTGCGCCGCGATAGCGGCGCCATTGATCTCTCATGGCGACCCGATCGCGCAGGATCTTGGGATCCGTCTGCAAGCGCCGTCGATGCAGCACTGGTTGGGTAC
>Ga0070741_10019123_pt1 | contig 10980 bp, 10 predicted proteins | sample Coa_R1_4_FD_66440 | JGI IMG/M metagenome (GOLD analysis project Ga0070741, IMG submission 66440) | Surface soil microbial communities from Centralia Pennsylvania, which are recovering from an underground coalmine fire - Coalmine... | ecosystem: Environmental > Terrestrial > Soil > Unclassified ...
CGCACAGGTCGGCCACGAGCCTCGGCTTGTCGTCGTTGGGCACCAGGCCCCACACGTTCGCGAGGCCGAGAAAGTCGCCCGGGCGGCGCGTCGCCGAGCACCCGGTCACGACAATCCTGGCGGCGGGATTGAGACGGGCGACGCGACGGACCATCTGCCGCGCGGCCTGGTCGGCGGCCGCCGTCACCGAGCAGGTGTTGACGACCACGACGTCGGCGCGCTCGAGGTCGGCCGCGGCCGCGCCGTGCGCCCGAAGCTCGCGCTCGAAGCCCAGCGAGTCGGCCTGGTTCACGCGGCAGCCGAAGGTCACGATGGCATACGTCACCGATGAGCGTCCCCGGACTTCAGCCGGGCGGACCGAAGCCCGCTCCACGTCCTTGATGACAGGGAGCCCGCCTCGCCTCGTCACTTCTGAACGCTCAGCAGAGCCTGCGCGCCGATGTCCCGCCGGTACTGCATGCCCTCGAAATGAATCTTCGCCACCCCCTCGTACGCGCGCGCCATGGCGGCCTGGTACGTGTCGCCGCGGCCGACCACCGTGAGCACCCGCCCGCCGGCGGTGACGAGGACGCCGTCGCGGACGGCGGTACCCGCATGCAGCACCTGCGCCACGCGCGCCGCCTCAGCCAGCCCCGTGATGGGCCGTCCGGACTCGGACGACTCGGGATAGCCGCGCGATGCGAGGACGACCCCGACGAGCTTGTCGGGGGCGAACCGGCACGAGCCGGCGCGCAGCTGCCCCTCGGCGGCGCCGACGAGGAGCGGGAGCAGCGGCTCGCCGATCCGCGGGAGGATCACCTGCGCCTCGGGATCGCCCAGACGCACGTTGAATTCGATCACCTTCGGGCCCTCCGGCGTGATCATCAGGCCGACGAACAGGAACCCGCGGAATGGGTGGCCGTCGGCGGCCATGCCGGCGACGACCGGCTCGACGATTTCGCGCATGATGCGCGCCTCGAGCTGCGGATCGACGAGCGGGCAGGGCGCGAACGCCCCCATCCCGCCCGTGTTCGGGCCGCGGTCGCCATCGTAGATGCGCTTGTGATCCTGCGCCGCGCCGATCGGCATCGCCTGTCGGCCGTCGCTCAGCGCGAAGAACGACACCTCCGGGCCGCGCAGGCACTCCTCGACGACGAGGCGCTCGCCGGCGCGGCCGAACGTGCGGCGGCGCATGGCGGCGTCGATGGCGGCATCGGCCGAGGCGAGATCGTCCGCGATCACCACGCCCTTGCCCGCAGCAAGGCCGTCGGCCTTGAGGACCACCGGGAAGCCGAACTCGCCCGATCGCACGATGCGCTGGGCGTCCTCGGGCGAGTCACACGTCCGGAAGCGCGCGGTCGGGATGCCGTGGCGGCCCATGAAGGCCTTCGCGAACGCCTTGCTCGATTCGAGCCGCGCGGCCTCGCGTGTCGGGCCGAGCAGCAGACGCCCGGCGCGCGCGAAGCGATCGGCGACGCCGACACTGAGGGGCAGCTCGGGGCCGACGATCGTGAGATCGATCCGCTCGCGCTCGGCCAGCTCGAGCATGCGATCGGGATCGGCCAGATCGACGGGGACCGTGCGGCCGAGCGCGGCCGCCCCGGGATTGCCCGGCGCGACGACGATGACGATGGCGGCCCCTTCGGCCGGGTCGGCCAGACGGAGGGCGAGCGCGTGCTCGCGGCCGCCGGCACCGAGGACGAGAACTCTCATGAGATGAGGAGGTTAGAGCGCATACCGCGCACCAGGCCCACTGGGCGCGGACGCCGACTCTCCGGTTGACCTTCGAAAGGAATGCGCCTAGAATCCGCGCTCACCGGCTGACGGGGTCCTGGTTTTTGGCTTGCGGACGAGCCGCGCTGTGATAGCCTAACACATTTGAATTTGCGGACTTCGAGGGGGGAGAGGACGCGTGGCTGAAGTCAAGATCCAGGAGGGAGAGTCGATCGAGAGCGCCCTGCGCCGCTTCAAGCGCAAGGTGCAGCAGGAAGACATCATCAAGGACATCAAGAAGCACTCGTTCTATTTGAAGCCGGGCGACAAGCGGCGGGCGAAGCAGGCGCTGGCGCGCAAGCGCAATCGAAAGAAGCTCCGGCGCGAATTGGAGTGAGCGGCCTTCGCCGACGCTCAGGGCGGGCCTGGGCGCGCCGGGGGGACCTCCGACGAGGTGGCGAGCGATGGAGTTCCAAGACCGGATCCTCAGGTGCGTGGACTGCGGTGCCGAGTTCGTCTGGACGGCGGGGGAGCAGCAGTTCTTCGCCGACAAGAATTTCAAGAACGAACCGAAGCGGTGCAAGAGCTGCAAAGCCAAGCGCGCCAGCCGCCCGGCCGGCCCTCCTGCCCCCCGCGAGCGCGTCGAGACCGTCACGGTCTGCTCGGCCTGCGGCAAGGAAACGACGGTCCCTTTCCGCCCCACGCAGGGCCGGCCCGTGTTCTGTAAAGAGTGCTTCCAGTCGCGCAAGTTCGCCGGCGCCGGCGGCGTCTGAGTCGTTCGAGCGCCGGAAGGCGGACAGTCAATCCGCCGAGCCTGTTCGGCGGCGCTCCGCCGCGTGTGTCGCCGCGTTCACGGTCCGCTGACGATTTGGTGTAAATTCGCCTCCATCGACCGGAGTGTCCATGCAGATCACAGAACGAGCGGTCGGCGACGTCGTGGTGCTCGATCTCAAGGGCAAGATCACGCTCGGCGAAGGCGACGAGCTGCTCAAGGACAAGGTCAACAGCCTGGTCAACCAGGGCTACCGCAAGATCGTGCTGAACCTGGCCGACGTGCCGTACCTCGATAGCGCCGGGCTCGGGGAGGTCGTCCGCGCCTATACCACCGTGAGCCGGCAGGGCGGCAGCCTGAAGCTGCTCAACCTGACCAGGCGCATCACGGATCTGCTGTCGATCACGAAGCTGTTGACGGTCTTCGAGACCTTCGATTCGGAAGCCGACGCCGTGCAGAGTTTCTCCGCGGCCAAGGTCTAGCGGCCCCGGCTCGCGCGGGGCCCGAGGCCCGCCCAGGCGGCCACATCGCCGGCCCGCGGCTGCAGCAGCGGGTCGAGCCTCATCGGCCGCATTCGATGGCGCGCAGCAGCTCGTTCTCCAACCTGGCGGTTCCCCAGCCCCCGGCGGCCGCGGTCCCCGTGCGGTCGTTCGCGGCGAATCTGCTCGTCTCGACCCGCCCGAACCAGTGGACCAAGAATCTGCTGGTGTTTGCTGGGCTGCTGTTCGGCAACGCGTCCATCGGCCGGAGGCTCTTCGATCCGCCGTCCCTCGCGCGCGCCGTCGCGGCCTTCGCGGTCTTCTGCGCGCTCTCGAGCACGGTCTACTTGATCAACGACGTCCTCGATCGCGACAGCGATCGCCGGCACCCGCTGAAGGCGTCGCGCCCGATCGCCTCGGGCGCGCTCGGCGTGCCGGCGGCGCTCGCCTGCGCCGGCCTTCTGGCGGCGGCGGGGTTGGCCGCCGCGCTGGCGATCAGCCCCGGCTTCGCGGCCGTCGCCGGGGCCTATGTCGCCCTGCTCGTGCTCTACTCGGGGCCGCTCAAGCAGATCGTCATCATCGACGTGCTGACGATCGCGGTCGGGTTCGTGTTGCGCGCCGTGGGGGGCGCCGTCGCCGTGGAGGTCGAGATCAGCCACTGGCTCCTCGTCTGCACGATTCTCCTCGCGCTCTTCGTCGCCCTGGCCAAGCGCCGGCACGAGCTGCTGCTCCTGGCCGACGGGGCGCCGGACCATCGCCGGATCCTCGGCGAGTACAGCCCGTACCTGCTCGATCAGATGATCGCGGTCGTCACGGCTTCGACGCTCATCGCCTACGTGTTCTACACGATCAGCCCCGAGACCGAGCAGAAGTTCGGCACCTCGTGGCTGGGACTGACGATCCCGTTCCCGCTCTACGGGATCTTCCGCTATCTCTATTTGATCCATCGGCGCGCGGAGGGCGGAAGCCCCGCCGAGCTGCTGATCACCGATCGGCCGCTGCTCGCCTGCGTCGCCCTCTGGGCGCTGCTCGTGGCGCTGATCATCTACCGGCCCCTATGACCGACTTCACCGTCCGCTCCGACTCGATCGACGTCGAACAGATCATGCAGCAGATCCGCGCGCGCATCCGCGAGAAGCGCGGTGTCGACTACACCGAGCAGCAGCTGCGCGAGCTGGCCGCCGTCAAGCTGGAGAAGTTTCTCGACCCCCGCGGCGTCCGCTCCGACCTGCTCCAGCGTTTCAAGGAGCGCCAGCCGGCCTATGAGCCGCCTCAGCTGCCGCTCTACGGGTTCGAGGACACGACGATCTACGAGACGCACCGCGCGGCGCTCCGCTGGATCCGGCGGGTGCTCAACCCGATCCTGAAGCTGTTCTTCAACCCGGGACCGATCATCGAGGCGCTCCACGCGCAGGCGCGCATCAACCATCTCAACCTGCAGCGCGAGGAGGCGCGCGAGCGGCGCCGGCTCGAGATGGAGGCACTCTACTTCGAGGTGATTCACAACATGGTGCTCGAGATCACGCGGCTGGGCATCGAGGTGAAGAACCTCAAGATGCGCGTCGAGTCGCTCTCGAGCCGCGTCGAGTTCAACGAACGGCGCGCCCGGGCCCTGGAGAGCGTCGTCGTCTACAAGCCGTCGGCGGAGGAGGGCGCTGAGGGCGCGGCCGCCGCCGGGCCGCCGCCCGCGCCTGGAGAGGCGCCCGCGGGAGCACAGGCGGAAACGGCCGCTGCCGGCCCCTCGCCGGCCGAGGGCCCGGGTCAGCGAAGCCGCCGGCGACGGCGCCGGCGTGGGCGCCGCGCCGGCCCGCCAGCCTCGGTCGTCATGGGCGCGGCCGCCGCCGCCCCCTCGAACGGCGAGCGGCCCGAGCCCGTCGATCAGGCCGGCGCCCCCGGCTCTCCGCCCGCGGAGCCGCCGTCGTCTTTCGGGACGCCGGCTCTGCAGCCGCCGGGAGAATCGCGGCCCGATCGCCCGTCCGAGCCCCGCGCAGAGGGAGCCGCCGGCCGACCCTCCGAGCCGGCGGGCGGCGTCGGCCCGAGCGGCGAATCGTGAAGCTCGCGATCGTCGTACAGCGGTACGGCCGCGGAATCAGCGGCGGCGCCGAGCTGCACGCGCGCTACCTGGCCGAGCATCTCGCCCGCCACGCGGAGATCGAGGTGCTCACCACGTGCGCGGTCGACTACGTCACGTGGCGCAACGAGCTGGCTCCGGGCGTGGAGTTCGTCAACGGCGTGGCCGTCCGGCGCTTTCCGGTGGCGCACGAGCGCGACCCCGAGACCTTCGGTCGCTGGTCCGACGTCGTGTTCGAACGGCGCCATGCGATCCGCGACGAGCTCGAGTGGCTGGACGCCGAGGGGCCGGCGGCGCCCGCCTTGATTGACCATCTTCGCGGCCGCGCGAGCGCGTTCGACCACGTCCTGCTGTTCAGCTACCGGTACTATCACGCGTTCTACGGGGCGCGCGCCGCCTCGCCCCGCGCGGTGCTCGTGCCGACGGCGGAACGCGACGCCGCCGTGGGCCTCGCGATCTTCGGCCCGATCTTCCGCGGTGTTCGCGCGCTGATGTACAACTCGCCCGAGGAGCGCGCCATGATTCAGGCCGCGTCGGGCAACCAGGACGTGCCGGGCGTTGTCGTCGGCGTCGGATCGGAGGTGCCCCCCAACCCGCAGCCAGGCCGCTTCCGCCAGAAGTACGGCATCAGAGGGCCTTTCGCCGTGTACGTCGGGCGCATCGACAAGAACAAGGGATGCGAGGAGCTGTTCGAGTTTTTCCGCGCCTACATGCGGGACCCTTCGAACAGGCTCTCCCTGGTCCTGATCGGCGCGTCGCTCCTGCCGGTGCCCCCGCATCCGCGGATCTGCCACCTGGGATTTCTCGACGATGCCGACAAGTTTGACGCGATGGCCGCCGCCGACGTCCTCATCATGCCGTCGTACTACGAGAGCCTGTCGATGGTGGCGCTCGAGGCCTGGGCGCTCGGCCGTCCCGTGCTCGTGAACGGACGCTGCGACGTCCTCAAGGGGCAGGCGATACGCAGCAACGCCGGGCTGTACTACGAGACGGAAGCCGAGTTCGTCGAGACGCTGCGATCAATCGAGCACAACCGCTGGCTCGCCTCCCTGCTGGGGCGGAACGGACGGCAGTTTTACCGCGAGCACTACGACTGGCCGGTCATCGAGCGGAAGTACCTCGACATGTTCGAGCGCCTGCGCCGGGAGCGGGCGCGCCGGGCGATGGAGCCGCTGCCCGGCTGGTGGGCGAGGCGGAAAGAGACCTGCGAACCAGGCGAGCGCGTCCTCGAGCGGCTGCCCAGGGGGCCGGTGCTCGAGCCGCGGCAGGCCGAGGCCGCCGCGCCGCTCGAGGAGCGGGCCGGCACCAACACGGGCCAGGCGACGCCCGCGAGCCAGGCGGCGCCCGCACGATCGCCGCAGCCGCGCCGCCCCTTCCAGGGACGCGCTCGCGAGGGACGGCGCGCGGGCGCCCGCCAACCCGACGGTCCGCCGAGATGATCCAGATCCACCAGGTCCTCGCCACGCTCGGCTACGGCGATGCGATCGGCCGCGAGGTGCTCGGGATCCAGCGCGTGCTCCGCGAGCACGGCTACGCCTCGGACATCTTCGTCGAGACGGCCGACCATCGACTCGAGGCGCTCACGCGCGATTACCGGGAGCTCGTCGACTGCTCGCACCCCGACCACCTGCTGATCCACCACTTCTCGCTCGGATCGAAGGCGTCGCGGACGGCGTTCGCCCTGCCGGACCGGATGGTGCTCGTCTATCACAACATCACGCCGCCGGAATACTTCGCAGGCGTCCACCGCACCCTCGCGCGGCAGTGCTTCCGAGGGCGCCGCGAGCTCGCCGCGTACGCCGCGCGATGCGACCTCGCGCTGGGCGACTCGGAGTTCAACCGCCGGGAGCTCGAGGCGCTGGGGTTTCCGAAGACCGCGGTCCTCCCGGTCGTGCCCGACTTCTCGCACCTCGACCGGATCCCCAACTGGATGATGGCGCGCCAGTTCGACGACGACTGGACGAACATCTTGTTCGTCGGCCGGATCATCCCGAACAAGAAGATCGAGGATCTCATCCGCGGCTTTCACGCCTACCAGGCGCTCCACAATCCGCGGTCGCGGCTGCTGCTCGTCGGGGCGTTCAGCGGATTCGAGCGCTACCTGGCGTCGCTCCATCATCTGATTGCCGCCCTCGGCACGCCCCACGTCCACTTCCTCGGCCACGTGTCGGACGAGGAGCTGGCGGCGTACTACCGGATTGCCGATCTCTTCCTCTGCGCGAGCGAGCACGAGGGCTTCTGCGTGCCCCTCGTCGAGGCCTTCTACATGGAGGTGCCCGTGCTGGCGTATGCGGCCGCCGCCGTGCCCGCGACGATGGACGGCGCGGGCGTGCTCTACGAGGACCAGGATCCGCGGTACGTGGCCGGCCTCATGGACGCGATCGTCTCCGACGCCCGGCTGCAGGAGGCGATCGTGGCGCGCCAGCTGGACGCCGTCCGGCGCCTCCAGTCGCGGGACTTCGCGGGCACGCTGATCGGCTTCGTCGACGAGATCCTCGCCGCGCCGCGGGCGCCCAGGCCGCGCGTCGCGTTCGATTTCTGGCAGCAGTTCGACGAGGCGGCGGAGCTGGAGGAGCTGCGGCTGTACCGGCCCGCCGTCTATCAAGCGCTTCCCGCCGGGACCGTACAATGGACGCCCGGCAATCCAGAAGACGAGGACCGCGTCCGCTGATGGCGGGAGCCCGCCCACGTGCGGGCGCCCGCCGGCGCCGGCCGGCGCGGCGCGGATCGCGAGCCTTTCAAGCGCCCGCGGGCGGATCGCCACCTCTCGAGTGCCGATGATCATCAACCAGTGGGTCCCGGCGGCGCATCGCGGCGATGCGATCGGCGACAGCGCGCGGCGCGTGCGCGATCTGCTGCGCGCGATGGGCCACCAGTCCGACCTCTACGCCCTCACGATCGACGACGAGCTGAGCGGCGACGTCAGGCCGTTCTCCGACGAGTCGGCGCGGCGCGGCGAGGCGACGATCCTCCACTTCGCGCTGCCCTCGCCCATGACCGCGGCGTTCGCGTCGCTGCCGGGGGCCCGGATCCTGCAATACCACAACGTCACGCCCGCGCGGTTCTTCGCGCCGTACGATCCCGGGCTGTTCCGGCTGGCGACGCTCGCCCGCGCGGAGCTGGCGACGCTGGCGGGCCGCGTCGATCTGGCGCTCGGCGACTCGGAGTTCAACCGCCGAGAGCTCGAGGCAGCCGGCTTCTCGCCGACCGGGGTCTTCCCGATCGCCGTGGACACGTCGCGGATCACGCGGCGCGTCCGGATGCCCTCGCTGGATCGGATCCTCGGCGACGGCCTGGTCAACTTCCTGTTCGTCGGGCGGATCGCCCCCAACAAGAAGATCGAGGACCACATCCGCCTCGCCGAGCACTACAAGCGCTACGTCGACGCGTACTATCGGTTCGTCTTCGTCGGGCGGTACGACGTCGTGCCGCGGTACTATTCGACGATTCGCGCGCTCATGTCGGAGCTCCGCCTGCTGCATGATCGCTTCCTCTTCACGGGGCCGGTCCCCGACGACGAGCTGGCCGTCTACTACCGCCACGCGGCCGTCTACGTGTCGCTCAGCGAGCACGAAGGCTTCTGCGCGCCCCTCGTGGAGGCGATGGCGGCCGGCGTTCCCATCCTCGCGTACTCGTCGACCGCCGTGTCCGAGACGCTCGGCGGCGCCGGCGTCGAGTTCGCGCCCAAGGACTTCGAGCACGCCGCCGAGCTCCTGGGCCTGCTCGCGTTCGACGATCGGCTGCGCGCGTCCGTCGTCGCCGCCCAGCGGCGGCGGCTCGAGGCCTTCTCCGACGCGCAGCTGCTCCGGCGGCTCGCCGCGCTCGTGGATCAGCTGCACGGCGCGCCCGCCCGGTCCGCCGAGGGGGCCGAGGCCCCCCCGGCATGAGGCTCGCCTTCGTCGTCCAGCGCTACGGGACGGAGGTCCTGGGCGGGTCCGAGCAGCTGTGCCGGCTGGTCGCCGAACATCTGGCTCCGCGCCACGAGGTCGAGGTGCTGACCACGTGCGCGCGCGACTACGTGACCTGGAAGAACGAGTATCCCGAGGGGAGCGACCGCATCCGCGGCGTGACCGTGCGCCGGTTCGCCAGCGCGGCGGTGCGCGACATCAACGCGTTCAACCGGTTCTCCGACTGGATCTTCAGCCACCCGCACACGCGCGCCGACGAGATGGAGTGGCTCAGGCGCCAGGGCCCGTGGTGCCCAGCGCTCGTCGACTATCTCCGTCGCCACCATCAGCAGTACGACGTTCTCGTCTTCTTCACGTACCTGTACGCGCCGACCGTCCTCGGCCTCGAGGTCGCGCCGGCGCGCAGCGTGCTCGTTCCGACGGCGCACGACGAGCCCGCCATCCGGCTCGGCATCTTCCGCGACGTGTTCAGCCGCCCCGCGGCGCTGTGCTATCTGACGGAAAGCGAGCGCCGGTTCGTCCAGCAGGAATTCCCCGACCGGCCGCTGCTCGAGGAGGTCATTGGCGCCGGCGTGGACCTCCCGCCGCACGCCGCCGGCGTGGAGGAGGGGGCTTACGACGAGGGCGCGGCGGCGATCCCCGCTGCCGAGGGCGACGATGACGAGCCGGGCGACGCCTCGGGCGGCCTTCCTGCGGCCCCTGCCGCGCGCGGGGCCGCCTTCCGCCGGCGGCACCGGCTGTACGGGCCGCTCGTGCTCTACGGCGGCCGCATCGATCCCGGCAAGGGGTGCGAGGAGCTGATCGAGTACTTTCGCAGCTATAGCAAGGAAGGCGGCCAGGGAACGCTGGCCCTGATGGGCGTCAAGCTGATGCCGCTCCCCGAGGAGCCGTTCATCCGGTTCGCCGGACGGCTCTCGGACGAGGAGCGGCTGCAGGCCCTCGAGGCGGCGACCGTCGTGGTCTGTCCCTCTCCCTACGAGAGCCTCTCGCTGCTGGCGCTCGAGGCGATGGCCGCCGGCACGCCGATCCTCGCCAACGCCCGCAGCGCGGTGCTCGTCGAGCACTGTGTCCGCAGCAACGCCGGCCTCTACTATGCCGACCGCGACGAGTTCGTGGAGTGCCTGAAGCTCCTCGTCTCGAACGCGCGGCTGCGCGCGCAGCTGGGCGCCAATGGACGCGAGTACGTGCGGCGCCACTACCAGTGGGATGTGGTGGTGAGCACGTACGAGCGGCTGTTCGCGCAGGTCAGGGGCCGCTAGGCGGCGTCAGGCGACCTGCGATCCGCCCGGCCGCTCCGGTGCGCCGGCGCCGCGCGCGTCGGGGTCGGCGGCGGCGGCGCCGCGCCGCCGCCGCGGCTGGATGTCGTAGCGCTTGATCATCTCGTTGAGCGTCGTGGGCTTGATGTGCAGCAGCTCGGCGGCGCGCTTCTGAACGCCGCCGGCGGCATCGAGCGTCGATTCGATCAGGCGCTTCTCGAAATCCACGATGACGTCCCTGAACGAGATGCCCTCGGGCGGCACGACGAACGGCGGCACCTGGAATTCCGGCGTCTTGCGCACGTGGTCCGGGATGAGATCGACGCCGATCGTCGGGCCCGAGGCCAGGACGACCGCGCGCTCGACGACGTTCTCGAGCTCGCGGACGTTGCCGGGCCAGTCGTAGGCGGTGAGCAGGTCGAGCGCCTCCGGCGACAGCTCCAGATCCGGCTTGCGGTTCTCCTGGCCGTACTTGGCCAGGAAGTGCCGCACGAGCAGTGGGATGTCGTCGCGGCGCTCGCGCAGCGGCGGCAGCTGGATGGCGACCACGTTGAGGCGGTAGAAGAGGTCCTCCCGGAACCGCCCCTCCTCCATCGCCTGCCGGAGATCCATCGTCGTCGCGGCGATGAGGCGGACGTCGACGCGAATCGGCTCGAGGCCGCCCAGCCGCATGAACTCGCGGTCCTGCACGACGCGCAGGAGCCGCGCCTGGGTGTGGAGCGGCACGTTGCCGATCTCGTCGAAGAAGATCGTGCCCCGGTCGGCGAGATCGAAGAAGCCCTTCTTCGGATAGAGGGCGCCC
>Ga0070741_10019124_pt1 | contig 10979 bp, 10 predicted proteins | sample Coa_R1_4_FD_66440 | JGI IMG/M metagenome (GOLD analysis project Ga0070741, IMG submission 66440) | Surface soil microbial communities from Centralia Pennsylvania, which are recovering from an underground coalmine fire - Coalmine... | ecosystem: Environmental > Terrestrial > Soil > Unclassified ...
CCGCGTACGAGGGCGCGTTCTTCACGAACAAAGAGGTGTTCACCGTCCGCGCCATCTCGTGGAGGTTGTCGATGCTCCGCGAGTGCATCACGGCGGTGTGGAAGAATCCGTGCTCCGCTTTCACCGCCTCCGCGATGGCGGCGTGCACGTCCGGCACGCGGACCATCGGGAGCACCGGCATGAGCAGCTCGAGCTGCACGAACGGGTGCGAGGCTTCGACCTCGGCGAGCAGCAGCGGCGGATCGCCGTCCACGCGGATCCCGGCAGCCTCCGCGATCCGGCGCGCGTCCTTGCCGATCAGCTCGCGGTTCACCTGCCCGTTGCGTCCGACGACGGCCTTCTCCAGCCGTCCGAGCGCGGCGCCGTCCACCTCGAAGGCACCGTTGCGCAACATCTCGCGCTTGAGGGCGTCGGCGATGGAGCCGACCGCGAAGAGCTCCTTCTCGACGATGCAGATGATGTTGTTGTCCATCGCCGCGCCGAGGACCACGTCGCGGCCCGCCTGGGCCAGATCGGCGGTCTCGTCCACCACCACCGGCGGATTTCCCGGCCCGGCGCAGACGGCGCGCTTGCCGCAGCGCATCGCCTCCTTGACCACCGCGCCGCCGCCGGTCACCACCACCATCTGGATGCCCGGATGCTTCATCAGGGCCTGCGCGCTGGCGATCGTCGGCTCGGCGACGCAGGTGACGACGTTCGCAGGACCGCCGTTCGCCACGATCGCTTCGTTCATCCAGCCGATCACCGCGCGGGAGATCTCTTTCGCCGCCGGGTGGACGTTGAAGACGACGGTGTTCCCTGCCGCGATCATCCCGATCGCGTTGTTGATGATCGTCTCGGTCGGGTTGGTGGACGGCGTGACCGAGAGCAGCGTCCCGAACGGCGCCCGCTCGTGCAAGGTGAGCCCGTCGTCGCCGCTGAACGCCTGCGTCTCCAGGATCTCCAGCCCGGGCGTCTTCTCGATGGCCACGCGGTTCTTGACGATCTTGTGCCCGACGCGGCCGAGCCCGGTCTCGGCGACGGCCTTGCGCGCGATCTCCTCGACGCGCGCGAGGCAAGCCCTGCGCACCGCGCCGATGCAGGCCCCGCGGGTCTCGAGTGAGGTCTCCCGCCATCTGCCGTACGCCGCGTTCGCGGCCGCCACGGCGCGATCCGGTTCTTCGAACACGCCGGGCGTCGCGCCGCGCAGCGCAGCCGGCGCTGCGGGCCGGGCCTCCGCGGCGCGGAGCTTCTCCACCACCTTGTCGACGAGCCGCTCGATCTGGTCGGGAGGCAGCATCTACTTTGTGTACGTCTGGCGGCCTTCGTGCTCGATCGAGTCCACGATGGCCATGATGGTGGCGTCGACCGGCCGATCCTTCGTCACCTGCGTCTGCCGCGCCGACGAGCCGCTGGCGTAGAGCACCACCTCGCCCACGCCGGCGCCGACCGCGTCGATGGCGACCACCAGCGACCCGGTGGCCTTTCCGTCCACGTCGGCGCCGCGCACCAGGAGCAGCTTGAGCCCCGAAAGCTCCTGCTCCTTGTTGCTCGAGACCACCGTGCCGACCACGCGGCCGATCAGCATCGCTTCTCCGTGCTAGCCCCGCTTCGCGCCGGCGGGGCCGCTGCCGGCGCCGAGCTCGCGGCGCGCCTCGTCGCTGCGGCCGAGCGGCAGCGCCAGGTCGATGTTCGCGTGGGGCCTGGGGATCACGTGCACGCTGACCAGCTGGCCCACGCGCTCCGCGCCTCGCGCGCCGGCCTCGGTGGCCGCCTTCACCGCCGCCACGTCTCCGCGGACGATCGCGGTGACGTAGCCGCCGCCGATCTTCTCGTACCCGACCAGCTCGACCTTCGCCGCCTTGACCATCGCGTCGGCGGCTTCGACCATCCCCACGAACCCCTTGGTCTCGATCATCCCCAGCGCGTCTGACATGCACTCTCCCGCTCGGAAGCGTTGAGCGGCGATAGCACGCCGGGACGAACGGAGGCAATGGAGCGGACGCCGCCGCTACATGCGGTAGCCCACCACCACCTGCGTGGTGAAGGCGAAGTCGGTGGGGCTCCCGGAGTACGAGTAGAACTGCGGGCCGAACCTCCCGTTCAGCCCGACGAGGAGGTTCTTGTCGACGAAGTACTCCACTCCCAGCCCGAACTGCGGCCCGACCTCGAAGAACGCCGTGTGGGTCCAGTTCACCGCCATCGTCAGCCCGGCAAAGGCGCCGAGGCGCAGCTCCGGCGTCGCCTGGATGCCCAGGACCCCGCCGACGGGGAAGCGGGTCATGAAGTCGCTCTGGCTGTTGTGGGTGTAGAGCCGCAACCCCGGCTCGATCTGGAGGAGGAGCGAGACCTTTCCGCTCCGGCTCACCACCAGCCGGAAGGGCAGGTCGGCGCCCGCGCCGAACGCGGTGTTCGTGGTGTTCTCGAAGGCGTACAGCAGGTCCACCTTGATCCCGAGGTCGCTCCGGTCGGACGTTCCGTGCAGATACGAGAAGCTGGCCCCGGGCCAGCCCAGCTCCAGGGCGATGGCGTCCCGTTCGGGGCTGACGGTCTCCCCCGTGTCCACCGACCAGTGGCCCGGCGCGCCGGGGCCCGCGTTGGGAAGATCGGCGGCGGCGGCGAATGCGGTGAACAGCGTTCCGGCAGCGAACAGCGCGCAGGTGCGCGTCATGCGATCCCTCCAGGTAGAAAAGAGCGCGCGCACTCTAACCATCAGGACCTGGCGTCGCTACGGACTTCCTTGCCGCCGATCGCCTGCAGCGCAGCCGTTGCGGCGGCGGCGGCGCTGTCGATCTGGGCCTCGTCCCCCGCCATGTAGAGCCGTCCGAAGGCGCCGAAGGGGGTGACGTCGATCAGGCGCACGTCCGCCGCTTTCTCCGCCTCGTTGGCGGCGAGCACCGCGTACGCGGCGGGCTCCGTCTCGAGAATGAACAGCGACTGCCCGGGCTGGATCATCGAACCGAAGCGGATCTTGTCGATGATCATCGCGTGCATCGGCTCGATGGCCCGGATGATGGTGTTCGACACCACCTTCGGCTTTGCCCGGTCCTCCTCCTTCGCGCCGAGGTGCCGCAGGACGGCGTCGCCGGCGGAGCGCACCTCTCCCTTGTCCTCGTGGTGAACCTCCAGCATCCCGAACGCGCGCTCTACGACCAGGGTCGCGGGGTGCACGGAGGTGCTCTTCAGCGCGGCGTCGATCACCTGGTGGATCGCCATCCCCGGCGCGATCTCGATGAACAGCGAGGCCACGTAAGGGACCGGGAAATATCCCCGGCAGGTGGTGCAGATGTGCGCCGCGAGCTGCGGCTGCAGCGAGTCGAGGAACACGTAGGCGCGGAGCTGGTTCTGGGACATGGGCGCGGCCCCGGTTAGCACGTCGGGATCGGGCGGGCAATCGGCGCTGGTGCGCCCCGGCGATCACCGGCTACAGTGCGCAGCTCCATGGCCGCCCTTCGCTCCACTGCGCGCACCGACATCGGCCGCAAGCGCAGGCACAACGAGGACTCCTTCCTCGCCGACGACGCGCTCGGCCTCTACATCGTCGCCGACGGGATGGGCGGACACGCCGCGGGCGAGGTGGCGAGCGCGCAGGCGATCAAGTCCATCCACGAGGCGCTGATCGAGGGCAAGCCATTGCTGGAGTCCTTCGCCCGCACGCCTACCGTCGAGGCCCGCGAGCAGGTGGCGCAGCTGATGGAGAAGGCCATCCTCAAGGCCAGCGCCGACATCTACGCGACCGCCGGGACCGATCTGGGAAAGCGGGGGATGGGGACCACGGTGGTGGCGCTCCTCGTCACCGGGAAGAAAGCGGTGGTCGGGCACGTCGGCGACAGCCGGGTGTACCTGCACCGCAACGGGCGCGCCCACCAGCTCACCGAGGATCACACCTTCGTGCAAGAGCAGATCAAGCGGGGCCTGATCACCCGCGAGCAGGCGGCGAGCGCGGGCGAGAACCGCAACGTGATCACCCGGGCGGTCGGCATCCAGCCGCAGGTGGCGGTGGACACGCTGGTGGCGGACGTCCTCCCCGGCGATCTCTTCGTCCTCTGCTCCGACGGGCTGCACGGATACCTTCCCGACGAGGAGGTCTCCCAGGTCTTCGGGCAGGACCGGACCAAGCTGGCCGGGCTGCTGGTCGATCTCGCGCTGGAGCGCGGCGGCAAGGACAACGTCACCGCCGTCTGCGTCTCGGTGGAGAACGGCGCCGGCGCGGCGGAGGCCGAGGAGATCGAAGGGAAGACGGACACCCTGCGCCGCATCCCTCTCTTCCAGCACATGACCTACAAGGAGTTGCTCGCGCTGCTCGGCATCGCGCACGGGCGGCAGTTCGAGAAGGGCCAGCACATCATCAACGAGGGCGAAGGCGGCAACGAGATGTTCGTCCTCTTCCGGGGCAAGGTGGACGTGCTCAAGAGCGGGCACCGGATCGCCCAGCTCAGCGGCGGCGGCCACTTCGGGGAGATGGGGCTGGTCGACCGCGCTCCGCGGAGCGCGACGGTGATCGCGGCCGAGGACACCTCGGCGATCTCCATCGACCGCGACAGCCTGCTCAAGCTGATGCGGCGCGAATCCCTGCTCGCGATCAAGCTGCTCTGGAGCTTCGTCGGCGTCCTCAGCGAGCGGCTCCGCACCACGAACGAGGCGCTCACGGACGTGAAGCTGGAGCTGGACGAGCTCCGGAACCCGACGAAGAAGTCCGGACCGCAGACTTATAAGCAATGAGCGCGCTCCGCCTGTCGCTCCCCCTCCTCCTGCTCGCCACCGCGTGTCCGACCGCCCCGGTCCTCACCGGGCCGCCTCCGGATCCGGGCGCGCTCTACATCCAGGCGAAGAAGGCCCACGGCGTTCCGGAAACGCTCTCCTGCGACGCGAAGGCCTTCGTGGACGCGCCCGAGAACGGCGGCCGTTACGCGCTGCACATCTCGGTGAAGCGGCCGGCGTCCATCCGGATGGAGGCGATCACCCCGATGGGCGATCCCGCCGCGGTCCTGGTGGCGGACAAGGGCGCGTTCGCGCTCCTCGATCTGCGGAACAACGTCTTCTATCGAGGCCCGTCGACGCCGGAGAACCTGAGCCGGCTGATCCCGGCGCCGCTGCGCGACGACGAGATCGTCTCGCTGATCACGGGCGACATCCCCGAGCTGCCGGACTCGCGCCCCGACAGCGCCGCGCGCAACGGCGACGGGTACCGGCTGGTGATCGTCTCCCCGCGCATGCGGCAGGAAGTTCTGCTCGGCGGCGATCTGCGGGTGGTGGAGGTGCGCCGGTTCGAAGGGCGCGATCGGCTCCTCTGGTCGGTCGGGCTCGACGAGCACGACGACACTTCGGGCGCGCAGGTGCCCCGGCTGCTGCATCTCGACGCCCCGCCGGGGCGGATCAAGGTCGACCTCCGGCTGCGCAACGTGCTCGCGGGAAAACCGCCGCCGTCCGGCGCATTTCTCCTCGGCGTTCCGCCCGGAATGCGCGTCGAGGAAGTGCAATGATCGGGTAAATACAGGAAGTTGCTGCTACCTTGCACGTTCCACTAGGATGTGGGCATGCGGATCAAGATCGGCGACCTGCTCGTCAAGGCAGGCGTGATCACCGAGCTGCAGCTCAAGGCGGCGCTCGCCGAGCAGCAGCAGTGGGGCGGCAAGCTCGGGGACATCCTCGTCCGCATGGAGTTCCTCACCGAGGAGGTCCTGGTCCGCGCGCTCTCGAAGCAGACGGGGATCGCGCGCGCCGACCTGACCGGCGAGGGCGACAAGGGCGCGCTCTCGGTGGTGCCGGCGGACACGGCCGAGGAGTTCGGGCTGGTCCCGGTGGGGCTCAAGGACCAGGGGCGCACGCTGGTGGTGGCGATGAGCGATCCGCTCAACATCAGCGCGACCGACCACCTCGTCTCCCTCACCGGTGGACGCAAGATCGAGACCCAGCTCGCGGGCGCGAGCGCCATCCGGCACGCCATCTCGCGCTGGTATCGCGGCGAGGAGCTGCTGGCGGGCGACACCGAGCAGTCGGGGCGGATGCGGATCATCAACAACGCCGGAAACACGGTGGTCGGATTCGACACCACCCGCAATCTCGGGAAAGCGGCGGCGGGGAAGGCGGCGCAAAAGACCGCGGCCTCTCCGGCGCGCGAGAGCGCCGTCGAGGTGCTGCGCGGCGTCGAGGAGACGCAGCGCCGCTCCGTCGCCGCGCTGAAGGCGATGGTGGAGCTGCTGATCGAGAAGGGTGTCTTTTCCCGCGACGAGTACCTCGCCCGCGTGAAGCGGTAAGGACGGACGACGATGCCGCCACGCAAGCGACTGGGACAGCTGCTCACCGAACTGGGAGTGATCGACGACCACCAGCTGCAGAGCGCGCTCGGTCACCAGCGGCAATGGGGCGGCAAGCTCGGCGCCATCCTCGTGCAGAAGGGGTTCTGCGGCGAGGACCAGCTGGTGTCCGCGCTGGCCCAGCACCTCAGCATGGAGCGGGTGAAGCTCGGGGAGACGAAGATCGATCCCCGGGCGGTGAAGCTCGTCAGCAAGCAGATCGCCGAGAAGCTCCACGTCTTTCCCTACCAGGTGAGCGGATCGGGCCGCAGCGAGGTGATCTCGATCGCCATGAGCGATCCCACCGATCTCTCCGCGGTGGATCAGCTCGCGTTCCACACCGGGAAGCGCATCAAGCCGCTGCTCGCCTCCGACGGGGAGATCGTCTCCGCCATCCAGTCCAACTATGGCGCCGCGGAGGAGAAGAAGGAGGCCACCGACAAGGTGGCGCGGCCCCCCGGATCTCCTGCCGCCGCAGCCGCGCCGGCCGCCGGGGCGGGATTCCCCAAGCGGATCGAGCCGCAGGCCGCGCCCGCCGCTCCGGCGCCCCGACCCGGACCGTTCGCCCCGCCCACGCCGGTTCCGCCAGCGAAGCCTGCGGCGGCCCCGTCTCAGAAGCTTGCGGAAGTCCCGCCCGCCGACGCTGCGCCCGTTCCGGCGGCGCCGGTCGCGCCGGTCGATCTGCCCGAGGACGATTCGGAGGATCTGGGCCTCGAGCCCATCGCCGCGCATTCGCAGTTCGGCGACGCCGTCTCCGGCGAGGAGGAGGTCGCGGGCGACGGCAGCGCCGCGGACACCATCGAAGGGCTGGTCTCGGCGAGCCTCGCGCACGAAGGAGCGGAACAGGCCCGCAGCCGCTCCGGCCTGCCGCCCGCCGACGAGAGCGCGCCGGCCGCCGAGGGATGGGGCGAGGCCGCCAAGCCGGACCCGGAGCTTTCGCCGGAAGCCGTGTGGCCCCAGGTGCAGACGGCGGCGCCGGACGAGCAGGGCTGGGGCACTCCTCTGAAGACCGACGAAGCGAGCTGGGCGGTCGCGCAGCCTTCGGCGGAAGTGCCGAGCGCGTGGCCGGCGGCGACGCCCGGCGACGGCTGGAGCATGGAGGAGCCTTCGACCAACGCCGGGTGGTCCACCGCGGAAGATGCGCAGGCGTGGAACGCCGAAGGCGGCGCGGCGGCGGAACCGGAGGCGCCCAGCGAGGCCCTTCCCACCGACGCGATCCTCGGCGCGGTGCAGGAGTTCGCGGAAGATCCAGAGGAGTCGGGCGGTGCGGGCTGGGACGCGGAGGAGGCGGCCGCGCAGCCGGCGGAGCAGGGCGGGTTCGAAGACCGGAGTGCCGCGGAAGCGGAGGCAGGCGCCGGGATGCAGGCGGAGGCCGCTGCGGAGATCCCGGCGGACGAGCCCCTGCAGATGCCGATTGAGGCCGCGCCCGAATCGCAGTCCGGGATGGAGGCCGAAGCCTCGCCGGAGATCGGCGAGGGGTCGCCGCCCGAGCCTGGGCTGGAGACGTCCGCCGAGCAGCAGCCCGATCCCTCTCCGGCGCCGCGCGAAGAGCCGTTCGCGGCCTCCGGCAGCGACGAGATCGCGGATCCGCTGGCGCCGGCTCCGGAGCCTGCGGCGGGACCGCCGGATGAGCCTGCAGAACCGTCGCGCGATCCGGACACCGAGCCGATCCCGGAGCGCCCGGCGTACGCCATCGCCGCCGACGAGCATGAGGCGGAACCTCCCGATTCCTGGGGCGCCATCGACGATCCCCTCGCGGCGGAGGCAGCGCCCGAGGTCGCGTCCCCGATCGAAGAGTCCGCGACGGCCAGCGATTCCGGACCGGACCTCGCTTCCGCGGAGATCCCGACGGCGGATGCGGGCGGCGCGGCGGATGCGGAGAGCGTGTCCCTCGAGGTCGACACCGCGACCTTCGAGGCCGAAGACATCGCCGCGAGCGGGGCGCACTCGCTCCAAGCGGAGCCGCCGGCCTGGCAGCGCGCCTCGGAGGAACCCTCGGCGCCGGCGGAGGTCGCCGGGGAGCGCGAGTCGACCGAGCGGTTCGCGCAGCAGGACCCGGGATGGATCGGTGAAGCGCTCGGGGCCGCCACGCCGCTTTCGCCCGCCGATCTCGGCACGCTGGCCTCGATCGGCATCGAGCCGAGCGACGGAGTGGGTGCGCTGCGGCTCCTCGCCACCCTGATCCGCATCCTCAACCGCAGCCAGCTGATCGAGCCCGACGAGCTGCGGGCGGAGATCCGGGAGAGCCGCGAGGCGGCCGCCGCCGTCGCCGCGCAGTCGCCGAACGGCACGGAATCCGAAGGTTCTTCGCGCTCCGAGGCGGAGGCTCCCGGGACCGTCGCCGAGACGTAGGACCGGCGTTCACCCCGGACACTTGTCTCGCACCACGGGCGGGCGATTACGTTTCCTTCCCTCGGGCCCACCCCCTCCCTTGGGCCCTCGAGGGCGTCATGGACTTCTCGTTGTCCGGAACCGTCCTGACACGGGACCTGGTGTCGGCGGATGGCCGTGTGGTCGCGTCGCGTGGCGAAATCGTCGATCTCTCGCGCCTGAAGGACGCGGCGGCAAGAGCGCCCCGCGAGGTTCGAGAGAAGCCTCTGTTCGAGACCACCTGCGCGCAGTCCGTGCTGGAGGCCTTCGAAGTCCCTTCGCTGCAGTTCGTGGTGGGGACCGAAGGCCTGCGGGCGCTGGCCGCGGACGTCCTCTCCGATGTGCGCTTCCCGCAGGAAGTGTGGGACGAGCTGGAGGCGCTGCGGCGCGACGACCCGGCGCGCTACCAGCATGCCGTCTGGACGGCGGTGGTCGCCGCGCGGCTGTTCCGGACGGCGCTCGGCACCGCGCCCGGCCTCGCCCGTCTGGTCGGCGGCGCCCTGGTCCATGACGTGGGAATGCGCCACTCCGCGCTCCGGCTCCGCTTCAAGCGCGATCACCTGACCAACTCCGAGGCGCTGGCGCTCGAGGATCACCCTCTGCTCGGCGCCCTCCTTCTCGCCACCGTGCTCGGCGACGCTCCGGCCGTGCACTTCGCGCTCCTCCACCACACCCGCGCCGGCCTCGGATACCCGCGCGTACAGGGCAAACCGCCGCTGCGCGGCCTCGATCTCGTCGCGGTGGCCAGCGCGTTCGCGGCGCTGGTCGCGCCGCGCACGTATCGCGCGCAGCCGTTCAACGCCCGCGGGGCGATCGATCAGCTCCTCGAGGACTCCTCGACCGGCCGCTTCGATCCCCGGGCGGTGTACCTGCTCATCCATTGCCTGCGCGGCGGAGACGGCGCGGCCGCCGAGCTGGTCCTGCCCCGCAAGCCCACGGGCTTCCGCCCGCCGATGAACCACCACGGCGTCTCGCCGGAAACGCGCCTCTCCGCCTGAGAGCGGCGCGCGCCGGAGTTCGTGTTAGGTAGATCGGACGCGCAACCGGCGCGTTTTATGCCGCAGGAACGCACCGACGAGGAGCTGCTGGCGGCTTACCAGCAGGGCGACGCGGAGGCCTTCGAGGCCCTCCTCCGGCGCCATCGCGCCCCGTTGTTCACGTTCCTCGTGCGCATGCTGGGAGACCGGGAAAAAGCGGCAGACCTGGCGCAGGAGACGTTCCTGCGCATCGTCAAGGGAGCGCAAGCGTGGGAGCACCGCGCGCGCTTCCAGACCTGGCTGTTCACCATTGCCCGCAACCTCTGCGCGGACGGAGCGCGGCGCGATCGGTTCCGCCGCGCCGAGAGCCTCGACGCGGAGGGCCCGGAAGGCGAGGCGTCGATGGTCGACTCGGTGCCCGGGCGCGAGATCGATCCCGGGCGGGGCGCGGAGAGCGCGCGGCTGCGGCCGGTGCTGGAGAAGGCGCTGCTTTCGCTGCCGCCGGAGCAACGCGAGGTGTTCGTGCTGCGCGAGCAGGCGGGCCTGCCGTTCCGGGAGATCGCGGAGCTCGTGGGAGTGAACGAGAACACGGTGAAGAGCCGGATGCGCTATGCCCTGCTCGCGCTGCGCAAGTCGCTGCTCGCCGCCGGAGTCTCCGGGGAAGTGGCGGCTGACGAACCGGCGGTGGACGCCCGATTGGGGAGGGCATGACGCACGCCGAGTCCCAGGATCTGCTCCTCGACCTCGCTTTCGGCGAGCTGGATGCGTCGCGCGCGGCGGAGCTGGAAGAGCACGTCGCCGGATGCGCCGCGTGCCGGGAGGAGAAGGCGGCGCTGGACGAGGCGCGCCGGCTCTCCGCGCCTTTGCGCACGCAGGAGGAGCCGCCCAAGGGATTCGACGACCGCATCCTGGAGGCGGCACGCGCCGAGGCGCACCACCAGCACGACGGGAACGTCGGCAAGGTGATCGAGGTGACCGGGAACGTGCGTCCCCTCGGGGTGGAAGCGGCGCGCATCGACGCGCATGCGCCGGTGAAGGCGCGCCCCGCCGGGCGGCGGCCGAAGTGGATGGTGCGGGCCGCGCTCGGAGGCTCCGTCGCGGCGGCGGCCGCGCTCGCCCTGGTCGTGAGCACCACGCTCGACGCGCGGCGCAGCGCGGAGAGGGCTTCCCAGGCACAACCGGACGAGTACCGGATCCGGGTGAAGCCGGCGGCGCCGGACGATCTCGCTCGGGCGGGGCCGCGCGAGAACGAGGGCGACCGCGCCGCCGCGGGCGAGAAGAAGCAGGAGCGCCCGGCGGCGCCCCCCGCTGCGCAGGCGCCGGCGCAATCGGCGCTCGATCGGACCGAGGAGGCCCC
>Ga0070741_10019125_pt1 | contig 10979 bp, 8 predicted proteins | sample Coa_R1_4_FD_66440 | JGI IMG/M metagenome (GOLD analysis project Ga0070741, IMG submission 66440) | Surface soil microbial communities from Centralia Pennsylvania, which are recovering from an underground coalmine fire - Coalmine... | ecosystem: Environmental > Terrestrial > Soil > Unclassified ...
CGCGGCGCCGCTCGACGTCTCTGCGCTCGTGTTGAGCGGTGCGAACCGGCCGGCGACGCGCACCGACGACGATGGCCTGCTCACGAGCGAAGAGGTCGCGGCGCTCGATCTTTCCGGCACGGAATGGGCCGTGCTGTCGGCGTGCGAAACCGGCATCGGCCGCAACGTCGTCGGCGAGGGCGTGTTCGGTCTGCGCCGCGCGTTCCGCCTGGCCGGCGTACACAGCGTGATCATGAGCCTCTGGACCGTCAGCGATGCCGCGAGCGCGGACTGGATGCTCGCGTTGTATCGCGCGCGCCTGCAACATCGCGCGTCGACGATGGACGCGGTGCGCAGCGCCGATCTCGCGCTGATCCGCCAGCGGCGTACCGCCGGGCTCGATCCGGCGCCGTTCTACTGGGCCGCCTTCGAAGCCGCCGGCGACTGGCGGTAGTCACAACAGCGCCGGACAGCCGTCGAAGCCCGCGCTGAACACGCGATCGGCTTTTTGCACTTCGTATGCGCCGATATCCGCGTTCGTCCCGGATCGCCGCGTGTACGGCGCGCCGCGCTGGTCGGTCGTCGGCGTCGCGGCCGTGCCGCCTGCATCGATAGCGGGACTGCCACTTTGCAACGCGTGGGTCTTCGTCGGGCCGCCGTTGTCGCGCAGCGGTCCGAGCAAGGGACACTGCACGGACACGGTTCCGGGCTTTTGCGGACCCGTGGAGGCGCGGATCAGGTTGTTCGCGCTGCTCACGGTGATCGTGCCGGTGCCCGCCGTGCTGAAATCCGCTTCCGTCGTGCCGTACGTGTTGTTCGACAGCAGCACGCTTTGCAGCGTCGCGGTGAACGAATCGCTCGGAAGCGCCACCAGGACCAGCCCGGGCGCCCGGTAGTAGTAGCCGACGAATGCGCCCGGCACCTTGCCTGCGCCCGCCGTGTTGAACGCGATCGTGCTGTATTGCACGGTCGTCGGCAAGCTGCGGATTTCGATGCCGCCGACCGTGCCGGCCTGCGCGCCGAAACCCGTCGCCGCATTGCCCGAGATCGTGCTGTTGACGATTTGCACATGCGCCGTCAGCGGGTTGCCGCGCACCAGTAAGCCGCCGTCGAAACCGGCGGAATTCGCCGAAATCGTCGAGTTCGTGATGACCGCGCCTTGATAGGCGACGACGCCGCCGCCCGTGCCGACGGCGATGTTGTCGCTGACGGTGCTGTAGTACGCGATGAACTCTCCGGTGACGAACGCGCCCCCGCCGAGGGGGCTTCCGCCCGTGACGAGATTGTCGTCGATCGTGCTGTATTTCGCGATGAGGTTCTTTGCGACGTGCAAGCCTCCGCCGACGGCCGAGGGCGTGCCGGCGGGACTTTGCGCGAGGCAAGCGGAAACGCGCGAGCGATAGAGGAACACCGAGCCTGCCGAATAGATGCATCCGCCTTCGGCGCCGCCGGTGTCGAGTTTGCCGTACGTGATGGCGAGATCGCGCACCCCGAGCGTGCCGGTGCCGCTGTGATAGAGCACGCGGTCGGCTTCGATGGTGCCGTTCGAATTCCCCGTGATCTCCACGCCGGCCGCCGGCCCTTGCAGCGTCAGATCGTTCTGCGGGATCACGATGGCGCCCGTGGTCAAGCTGATGCGGCTGCACGCGAGGCTGGAAAGATCGACGGTATCGCCGCTGGCCGCTGCGGCGACGGCGGAACGCAGCGTGCCCGAGCCGCCGTCGGCACAGCTCGATACCGGCCACGTGGTGGCGCCGGCATCGAACGGCACGCAGGTGCAGAGAGCGGCGAGCGCGGCGGCAAGCGAGGTGCGGCGCGCCGATGCAAGCGTCGGAACGGAGCGGCTGGCGAGATCCATGATCGCAATCCGGAAGGGCGAACAACGATGGAATGCCGCTCGGCGCGAAACCGCACAGGCCGGCCGTCGTCCGCCGTAGCGTTGGGGGAAGGCCCGAGCTCGAACGTCTTCTGATTCGCCGCTTCCGCGCTTCAAAGGTGGACGATGAAACTTCTCGCGACGATCTGCCTCGCGCTCGCAACGATCTGGCTGCCGAGTGCGCAGGCGATGACGCTCAATCCGCACGGTACGGGTCAGTACCTGCTGTTCCCGTATTTCACCGTGAATCGCCACCAGCAGACGCTCATCGGCGTGTCCAATGCGACCGATGCAGCCAAGGCGTTGCGCGTGCGTTTCCGCGAAGCCTACGACGGCCGTGAAGTGCTGGATTTCAACGTGTTCCTGCCCGCCCGGGCGACCTGGACGAGCGTATTGTTTTCGCTCGACGACGCCGGCTTGAGCGGCGGCGGCGCCGCCATCCGGCTCGACGACGCGTTCTGTACCGTTCCTGCGTTCTACAGTGCGAACACGCTTCCTGACGGGGCGCTGTATCAGCCCTTCCTCGACTATGGCTACGTCGGGCCCAATGACGACACGGGACCGACCGACGACACGCGCATGCGCGAGGGATATTTCGAAATCGTCGAGATGGCCGAAGTGACCGGCGCGACGCGCGACGCGATCACGCCGGTCAACGGTCGGCCGCCGGGCTGCGCCGCGATCGCGGCCGGCGACGTGGCGGAGTCGGACCTGCAGCCGCCGACCGGCGGGTTGGCGGGCAGCGAAGCGATCGTCGACGCCTCACTCGGCACGTTCTACACGGCGGCCGCCACCGCGCTCGACGGTGTATACAACAGAGCAGTGTATACACCATCGGGGACCGTCAGTCCCGACTTGCGCGATGCGAGCGTCGGCGCGAACGGCTTCGTCACCGCCTACGTACCGGTGAACGGCACCCTGCTCGCACTGAACTATCCGCCTGCGCAGGCGGTGGATGCGGCGAGCGCCCTGCTGGCATCGAGCGAGATTTCCATCGACTACGATGTGACGCCCGCCGCGGGCGCGCAGACCGATTGGGTGATCACGTTCCCGACCAAGCACTATTACGTCGACCCGCAAATTCCGACGAACGGCAATTCGAGCACGGCGCCGTTCGCGGAGCGGTTCGGCTCGAATACGCCGGGACGCTCCGACGTCGACATCGCGCTCGGCATTTTCGACCGGAGCGGACAGAGTTCACGCCCGAACTGCATCACGCCGCCTCCTCCGCAGCCACCGCCGCCGTCGCTGCCCTACGAAACGCAAGTCGTGACGTTCGCGTCGAGCGACGAACCACCGTTGGCCGTGTCCCCGGCGCTCGCTGCCGCGCATCCGCTGCTCGTCTGGCTCGATGATGCCTACCGCGCCGGCACGGCCCATCTCGACATCAGCAGCGACGGTTTCGGTTCCCGCTACGCGATGCGCCCGTCGCAAGAAGGCGTGAGTCTCGGTGGGTTGCCCGCGATCGGCTTCGAAGCGATCGAGTACGTCAACGCCAATGTGACCCCCGGCGTGCTCGCCAACTATAGCGCTGCGACACCGATGCACGCGCGGGCTCCCTCGACGAGCGGACACGCTGTCGCAAAAAGCACAACGTGTTCGTGACGAGCCGCTCGCGGCGAGAGCTGTCTCGGACGGCAGCAGTTTCCGCCGGCGACAGCGATGAACGAAAAGTGACGCCGGTCACACTGCTTGCGTGACGAGCGACTTCCGCAGCGATTCCGTCTGATGATATGGTCCGACAGCTATCGAATAGCCGCCTGCGTTCGAACGTCCGCCAGATGGCCTTGCAAACTCGCATTCTGATCGTCGACGACGAGCCGCGCTTCCGCACTTCATTCGGCGAAATCATTTCGCGCGAGGCCACGTTCGTGCTCGTCGCCGCATGCGCGACGGCGGCCGAAGCGATCGCGCTCGTCGCGTGCGAAGCGCTCGACGTCGCCCTCGTCGATCTCGGCCTGCCGGATGCGTCCGGGCTGGAAGTCATACGCGCGCTGAAGCGGTCGCAACCGCAGTGCGACGTCATGGTGATCAGCGTATTCGGCGACGAAGACAGGGTGCTCGCGTCGATCGAAGCCGGCGCGACGGGTTATCTGCTCAAGGACAGCCTGCCGACGCAGTTCGTGACCTGCATCCAGGAACTTCGCGCCGGCGGCGCACCGATCAGTCCGATGATCGCGCGCTTGCTGCTCGATCGCGTGAGGCCGGCCGCCGCCCAGCCGATCGTCGAGGAACCGGCGAACGCGATGCTGGATCTGTCGGAACGCGAGCTCGAGATCTTGCGCATCGTGGCGAAAGGCTTCAGTCTCGCGGAAATCGCAGACTTGCTCGACATTTCCATCAACACCGTCAAGACCTACGTCAAGCGCATCTACCAGAAACTCGCCGTGACATCGCGAACCGAAGCGATCTATGAAGCCAATCGCATGGGCCTGCTGGGCGCTCGCGGCGCTGGCGACTGAGCCCGGCGCACAGGACCTCGCCGCAGCCAGCGGTTCCGCCGCCGTTTCTGTCCAGGTGTCGCTGCACGTGTCCGACGTACCGCCCGCCGACGACGAAGGCTGGGCGCCGATCGACCTTCCTCAGCTCTTCGACGACGACGATTTCGGCGGAACCGACAAGGCCTGGCTGCGGCTGCAATTCGATTTGGCGCGACCGCCGTCCGCGGCATGGGCGGTGTACATTCCGCGCCAGAAGCAGAACGTCGCGGTATTCGTCGGGCACAATTTGATCGGCACGTCGGGCCACGTCGACGAGCCGTCCAGCGAGACCTGGAACTACCCGCAGTTGTTCGAAGTGCCGCCCTACATGCTGCATGCGGGACGCAACGACGTGTTCGTCCACTGGTACGGTTCGGAAGACGAGATCAGCTACATGTCGCAAATCTACGTCGGCCCCGCCGCGCTGCTCAAACCGATCCAAAGCCGACGCTACGCATTGCAGATCGAAGGTCCCGTCGTCGTCAGCGTCGTCTGCGGTGCGGTCGGCCTGTTCATGCTCGCCTTGTGGTTGCGTCAGCGCAAGGATGACGTGTTCGGTTGGTTCGGCGTCGTCTGCCTGCTGTGGGTCTTGCGCAATGCGCATTTGTGGATGCGCGAACCGCCGCTGCCGAAGCGGGCATGGGCGATGATCAGTCATGCATCGCTCGGCTGGCTCGTCGCCGCGTTGTCGCTCTTCGCGTTCCGCTTGATGTCGCTGCGCTATCCGCGTGCCGAGCTCGGATTGGCGTTCTACGCAGCCGCGGGCACGCTCGCGCTCGCGCTCGCTCCCGTGGGAACGCTCGGGTACATGAAGGAACTGTACTTCCTCGGCCTGCTGCCGATCGCTGCGGTGCTGATCGGCTTCCTGTGCTGGAACGCATGGAGGATGCGCACGTTCACGATCGGCCTGTTGACGCTCGGCGCGATCGTCTGCCTCGGCCTGGGCGCATTCGATTTTTACGCGCTCACGGTCCTGTACGACAAGGTCGAACAGGTCTACCTGATGCCCTACGGCGCGCTGCTGTTCACGCTGACCGCGGGGTGGGCCGTGATCGACCGCATGGTGACCGATCGGCGCGCGCTGCAGGCGCTCAATGCGAGTCTCGAAGAACGCGTCGCTGCGCGCGAGCGCGAACTCGCCGAGAGCTACGCGCGTGCGGCGGAGCTCAACCGGCAAGCCGCCGTTTCCGAGGAACGCCGGCGCATCATGCGCGACATGCACGACGGGCTCGGCGCGCAGCTCATGTCGTCGATCTCGCTCGCCGAACGCGGCGCGCTTTCGCCTGGCGAAGTCGCCGAACTCCTGCGCGAATGCGTCGACGATTTGCGCCTGGCCATCGATTCGCTGAAGCCGCTCGGCGACGATCTCAACGCGATGCTCGGCAATTTCCGCTACCGCTTCGAGAACCGGCTCGCCGCCGCCGGCCTCGCGCTCGACTGGTCGGTCGAGGAGCTGCCGCGGCACCCGGCGCTGACCCCGCAAGTGGTGCTGCACATCATGCGGATCGTGCAGGAAGCGCTCGCCAACGTCATCAAGCATGCCGGTGCGTCGCGCATGCGGATCGAAGCGCGCTTCGATCGTCGTCGCGAAGCGCTCTGCATCGGCATCTCCGACGACGGCCGCGGCTTCGATGCCGACGGCGTACGTCCGGGCGAAGGTTTGGCCAGCATGAACAGCCGCGCCGCGCACATCGGCGCCACGCTCGCCGTCGTGGCGGAGCACGGCACGACGGTCACGTTCTGTCTCCCGCTGCCGGGCGCGCAGGCGAAACTGGCTGATTCCTGAAGCCAGATCGCACAGCGGTCACCTCTTCGGGTGATGACGCACGTGCATGGCGCGGCGTAGAAATACCTGCATCGCCGGCTTCGTGAGCCGCCGAAAACGTAGGAGCAGGACCGTGCCTCGATCGCGATTGCACCCGCGCATTCCGGCGGAAGGATCTCGGCTGCATGCAGAAGTGCCGCAAGCTCGACTCGCAACTCGACGACCCCATCGCGGCGTGCCGGCGCTACTTCGATGCCATCGTTGCACGCGACCTCGAGGCGGTGCTCGAATCCATGACGCCGGAATATGGCGGTCAACTGCGCGAGTTGCGCCGCGCGCCGGACTTCGGTGCGTTCTTTTCCTTGTGGTGCGAAACGCAAGGTCGACTCGTCTCGATCGTCTCGTGCACGACGGGTGGCGAGCGCGCCAATGCCGTGCTCGATACCGGGGAGACTCTCGTCCGCGCGACGCTACGCCGTTGCGCGGACCGCTGGCTCGTCGATGCGGAATGCGAGCTCAAGCGGCACCGCAGCGTCACCCGCTGAAAATCTCCAAGCAGGGGATCGCTGCATCCGAGTTCCGCTACGGCCCGATCGGTACGTCGCAGCCCTCGAAGCTCGTGTCGAACACGACGTCGTTCTGTTGCACTTCGTAGGCGCCGACGTCCGCCGCGGCTCCCGAGACGCGCGCGAACGGCGGGCCGCGCTGATCGTTGTTTTGGCCCGCAGCATCGCCGTGGTCGATCGCCGGACTTCCGCTTTGCAAGGCGTGCGTCGCCGTCGGCCCGCCGTTGTCGCGCAATGGACCGAGCAAGGGGCAGACGTCCCTCATGGTTCCGGGTGGGATGTGGGCGTCGGACGCGACGCGCACGAGATTGCCTCCGCCCGTAACCGTGAACTGAGCCGCGGAGGGATTGCCCCTGACGCTGAAATCGTATTCGGCGCCATTGCCGTAGGTGTTGTTCGAAATCAGCGCACCCTGCAAGGTGAGCGCCGTGTTCGTCGGACCGGTCCCGACGAACAGCCCCGGCGCATAGGGCTTGCCCATGAAGGTGCCCTTGGTCGCTACGTTGAACGCGATCGTCGTGGCTTCGATGTTGATCGATGCGGCACCGACATAGACGCCGCCGAAGAACCCGCCCGCAGAATTGCCGGAAACGGTGCTGTCGATGATATCCACGGTTGTGGATGCCGGATCGATGGGGATCACGTCGATTCCACCGACATTGCCTCCCGCATGGTTGGTGGAAATCGTCGAATTGCTGACGAGCACGTTGCCGCGGGCCGCGAAGCCTCCACCGTACCCATAGTTGCCGCTCGAGCCGCGAGCGGTGTTGTTCGTGATCGTGCTGTACTTCATCACGAAGTTGCCCCCGCAAAACGCGCCCCCGCCGTCGGCCTGGTTCACGGTAGCGACCGCAGAATTGTATGCGAGGGTGCTCGACCGAAGCGTGATCGCGTTGCGCGCGTAGACGCCGCCGCCGCGCGCGTAGCGGGCGCCCGCGCCGCAATTGATGACTGTGGCGTGGTCCAGCGAGACGGAACCCGCAGAGTAGATGCAGCCCCCGTAGGCCGGTCCATCGCTGGGCGAGAAACTGCCGCGCTCGACCCTGAGATAACGCACCGTCAGCGTGCCACTGCCGGTATGCTTGAGCGCGCGATCGGGAGATTGGTATTTCGCGTTGATCGCCAGCGGCGTTGCGGTAGGACCGATCAGCGTGAGGTTGTCCTGCGTCGCAACGATCGCGCCGGTCCTGAGCGATATCCTGCTGCACGTGAGCGTCGACAAATCGACCGTGTCGACGCCCGCCGTCGCGACGGCGGCGCGCAGGCTGCCGGGTCCGTCGTCGTCGCAGTTCTGGACGACCACGGTCGACGCGAGTGCCGCGCCGTTCGCGAGGGCGAACGCGCTCGCGACCGCGGCGGCGATCGCGCGGCGGCTCATCGCGCCGGACCCTCGCCGAAGCGGCGATCTCGATACCTCCCTTTCGTCGCCGCGCCGTCGAAGCCAGACGTCGTCGGCCAGTCCGCAGCTGCCTGCGTCGGCAGCGCGACCACAGCGGGAGCGAACGCCCGAAGACGCATTCAGCGACATGGTGTCTCCGCGACAGCGGCGCGATCGCCGCGGCTGCTTTTTCTACGCGCCGGCACCGAGCGCGTCATCACCCGAAGGGGTGACATCGCCACGCGCGGTGTTCCATGGGCGTTCAGTGCTGGCCAAGCCGCCGAGTATCGTCGGCGAGATTCGTCCGCTGGATGTCTCGATTCGGCCTCGCCCGTGCGCCGTTTGGTGATCACAATCCAATCGGGCTTGCGCTGGCAAGCACGTTCAAAACACCCGGAGATCGATTCATGTTCATCAGCCTTCTCGCGTTAGCCGCAGAACTCAGTGACGTGACGGGCGCGGCGGCGCCGTCGACCGCGACGGCGGCCGCGCCGCAAACGGCACCTCGCAAACCCGGTTGCAGCGAGCCCGAGCGCCATCAGCTCGACTTCTGGCTGGGTGACTGGGACACCTTCGAGCCCGTGGGCGCTCCCGGAAATTCGCAGGCGCGCACGCATGTCGAATCGATCCTCGCAGGCTGCGTCGTCCATGAGCTCTACGAGCAGACGGACGGCCTCATCGGCGACAGTTTCCTCAGTTACGATTCGATCACCAAGAAGTGGCAGCAGACCTGGGTCACGAACTTCGGCGCCTACATGCTCCTCACCGGCACGTTCAAGGATGGCGTCCTGACGCTCGAAGGCACCTCGCACACCAAGAGCCGCGATCTTCCCCACCGGATCACCTGGAAAGCCGAGAAGGGCGGCGTCCGCGAGACCGGCGTGATGTCGGAGGATGGCGGCAAAACATGGGTACCGGCGTTCGACGTGCTGTTCCTCAAGCATCGCGCCGGAGCCTAGGAACCTAGCCGATTGCGTACTGCTCGTCGCTCGACGGGCGGCCTCCATCGGAGATTCCTCGCGGCGACATCGTCGGTCATTTGTCGTAGATGGAGAGTTCGATGGAGTTGAGTCCTCGAGTGAGCCGGAGCGACAATGGCGCTCTGCTGCGCGACCGAGCAGGAAATGCGATGACTCCGCAACGCATCGAGCCCGACGCAAAGCCACGCGAAGTCGGACATAAGACCGGCAGCGGCGATCGCATACCGGTCTACGTCGTGATCAGCGAGAACACGTTGCTGCTCGATCTCGCGGGCGTCATCGAGCCGTTCCGACTCGCCAACTGGTGGTGCGTGCAGGAAGGGTGGTCGCCGCGTTTCTCCCTGCAATTCGTCGGCTTGCACCCGAGCGAGCCGAGCTCGCTCGGGCTCAGCCTGGGCGACATCCAGCCGCTGCCGCAGCGCTTGCCGGAAAACACCTGGGTCGTGGTACCCGGCGTCGCCGACGTCAGCACGACATTCCCGCGTTTGGCGCAATCGCCCCTGGTCGAGTGGCTCGCCTCGGTCGGCGCAGGCGCCGCCCGCCGGCTGACGGTTTGCTCGGGAGCCCTGCTCGCCGCACGCGCCGGCTGGCTCGACGGCCGCTCGTGCACGACGCATCACAATCTGCTCGACAAGTTGCGCGAGCTCGCACCGAGCGCAAAAGTGCTCGAAAACCGCATCTATGTCTCCGATGGACCGCTTGCGACGAGCGCCGGCATTTCGGCGGGCATCGATCTCGCTCTATGGGCGATCGGCGATGTGCTCGGTCCGGCCGGAGCGCTCGGCGTCGCGCGCGAGCTCGTCGTCTACGCGCGGCGCGCCGGCGGCGACCCGCAGATTTCCGCATGGCTGCAACAACGCAATCACCTGCATCCCGCCATCCATCGAGTGCAGGATGCGATCGCGCGCGCCCCCGCAGAGGCATGGACGCTGTCGAGCATGGCGTCCGTCGCGCACTTGGGTGAAAGGCAGCTGACCCGATTGTTCAAGCAGCACGCCGGAGGAACGCCGTTGGATTATCTGCACGGCATACGCCTCGCAACCGCAGACACCCTGCTCGCGGATCCGCGGTGTTCCGTGGAAAGCGCTGCGCTGGCGGTCGGATACTCCTCCGCGCGTCAATTGCGGCGAGTCTGGCGCAAACAGCGAAATCGCTCGCCGCGCATGGACTCGTTTTCCTGATTCCTCACCTTCGCGGCATCTCGGCTCGCATCCTCGAGCAAAGGCGCCGGCCCGCATTTCCGTTGCCGGACGAGCCGCGCGAAAGATTCTCGCGCGGCTCGTAGCAGCGCTTAGAACTTCACGGTCACCTTGGTCCAATAGAAGCGGCCGACGGTGTCGTACGTGTTCACGTCGGTGTTGGCGTTGATGACGTTCTGCTGGAAGAAGATCGGCGGTTGCTTGTCCGTCACATTGTCGATACCGACTTGCACCAGCGTGTTGATCGGCTCGATGTTGTAGCCGAAATTCAGATTGTGATAGACGTAGGCGCCATAATGATATGGCGATGCACCGGCCGGCGTGTATGCGCCGTCCGCGCTGGCCGACGGGCCAAGATCTTGCGCCGCGTAGCCGATCGTGATGTGGCCGATATAGCGCGCCTGGTAACCGGCCGAGAACGGACCCCAGTTCCAGTCGATGTTGCCGAGGCCGCGCCAGCGGGCAATGTTGCCGTAGGTCTTGTCGTAGTGGCCGGACAAGTGCTGGTCGAATCCGCCCTGATTGATGTTGTATTCGCCGATATAGGTGGCTTGCAAGCCCACGCTGAAATTGCCGAACGGCGTTTCGGGAATACGGTAGTGACCGCCGATATCGATACCGCTCGTCGTGAGGTCGCCCGAGTTGAACGGCGCTTCGAACACGTACTTGAGCTGACCGATGTTCGAACCCGAGTTGTAGCGCAGGATCAGCGAGCAGACCGAACCGCCGTTGTTGAAGCACTGCGTGAGGATCGTC
>Ga0070741_10019126_pt1 | contig 10978 bp, 7 predicted proteins | sample Coa_R1_4_FD_66440 | JGI IMG/M metagenome (GOLD analysis project Ga0070741, IMG submission 66440) | Surface soil microbial communities from Centralia Pennsylvania, which are recovering from an underground coalmine fire - Coalmine... | ecosystem: Environmental > Terrestrial > Soil > Unclassified ...
AGCACGTCGCCCAGCTTCGGCGGTCGAGTGGCTGCGGCAGGGGATCCGGCCGGTGCAGGTCCGACGGTGGATGCTGGAGCCGCAGCGGGTCGCGGTGGCTTCTTCGCGGCGCCGGGCGACGCGGGCTTATTCACCTGGTAGGGGCTGGGCTCCCGCCCGTTCGCATTGGAAACAGGAGTTCCCGTCCCTGCCGTACCCGGCTCCGTTGCTGTAGTTTGAGAACCGGGTGCTGGTTGCACGGTTGCGGCGGCAGGAGCCGGTGTGGGTGGAACCACGTGTCGAGTCCGGCAGGCGGCCGCTGCGAGCATGAAGAACACCGGCGGGCCGAAACGACGTGAGCAGCACATGGATTTATTGAGGATTTCAGAGCAACCGGATTACACGCCAGTTGTCGCCGAGGTTGATACCTGACCTAGGAAGTCCACCATTCGCGGAAAACATAGCCGGAATGTGGTGCCTTTGCCCGGCTCGCTGGTAAAGTCGATTGTACCATTGTGCAAATGGACTACCCGGAAAGTAGTTGCCAATCCGATACCAGAACCGTTTTCTTTGGTAGTGAAGTAGAGTTGAAAAACACGCGGCTGGACTTCGGGATCGATGCCGGGCCCGGCGTCGCTGACCGTAAGCTGGCATTGCCCTGCTTCCAGAAAGGTCCGGGTCGTCAGCATACCGCCGTCTTTCATGGCTTCCATGCCGTTATTGATCACGTTGAGAATCGCCTGTTTCAGGAGGTCCGGATCGCCATGGATCCAAAGCGGCGCGCGATCAAAGTCGGTGTTCAAGGTCACATTCTTCGCAATCGCGTCCACTGAAATAAGGGCGAGCACTTGTTTCACCAGCTCGTTCAAATCGATGGCTTGGTAATTCAAGTCCACTGGGCGGTTGAAGTTCAGGAATGTTTTTACCACCGAATCCAGCCTCTTGATCTCCCGGCCGATGACCTCGATCTCCGGCTGCTGGCCGTCCAATTTGCCCTTCAAGACCTCGAGATGCAGGGCCATGGCATTCAGCGGATTTTTGATTTCGTGAGCCACTCCGCCCGTCAGCCGGCTAATCGCGGCCCAGCGCGTGGAGAAGTCGAGCTGTTGTTCGAGCTGCCGGCGGCTTTCCAGGTCGCGCAGCGTGACCAACGTGCCGATATGCTCGTGACCGGAAGAATTCTTCAATAGGCGAACGCTGACCGTCAAGCGCAGCGGGCTTTGACCGGCGCGCGAGAGCGTTACCGGCCTTTCCTCCACCGGCTGGTCCGTTCGCAGAGCATCTCCGACGATGCTGCCCAGAATAGTGGATTGCGGAAACACCTCGTGGATTGCTCGTCCCATCATCTCGTCGTGCGTTTTGCCGAGCATCCGTTCGGCCGGCTCGCCAGCCATCAACAATCGGCCAGTCTCATCGAACAGCAGGACGCCTTCCTCCAAGCGCTGCAACAATTGCTCAATGTTTGTGCGGAGCTCGTTGGCATCCTGTTTGGCGCCGCGATACTGTTCATCCAGCAGGCTGAGTTTTGAGTGTACGTCTGCAAACTCCCTGGCTTCGGGCCGCTGCATGCTCCCGCCGAATTGGCCCGTGCGAATAAGATCGATGCTTTGGCTGACGCGCTGCAAAGGGTCCAGAAACACATTGGGTAGCACGGCTCCCAAGAGAATCGCGACGCACAAGGACAATGCAAATGCCAGCACCAGGTTCTTCAGGGCCGGTTCTACGGAATGTTTCAGCAGCACCGATCGGATGATCACCGTGATATTGAACAAGACGTGCTTGCTGCCCTGCAGACCTACCGGCCGCGTGGCGGCGTAGTTTTCCCGCCGCGTGGTCAACTCCCAAAGATTTAAGGCCCACCAACGTTTTTCGACCCGGTGGATATCCTTGGAACCTGCCAACGCCGCCGCAGTGGCGCTGTCCTGAGCTGCAGGCGCGGAAGCCAGAATCTTGCCTCGATCATCTGTAACCAGAATCGCCAATGCCAGATCCGTGTTGGCTAGCGTGGCCTTTAGCATCTCGGTGACATCCGGATCCCTGCGTACAATTTCAGTCCAAGTGGCCTCCCACTCCTGCGGCGAAGCGGGATGGATTCCGTGCGTGGCGGTTTCCAGCGTCAGGTGGTTTTCAAGATAGACGCGAAACTGGTCGGCAACCAGATCCGCGCGATCGGATGCGCCGCTGAAGGCGGCCTTCGTGAAATCCGATAGGTACAACAAAGACATGACCACCACGACGGCGGTAATCAAAGCCACGATCGCGCCGCGCAGCCGTGCCTTCAAAGACATCTACGTATCGGTTCCCGCCTCCATCTCGGCTGCACCATATTCTTTTAGTTTGTTGAACAACGTCTTCAGGCTGATGCCGAGAATTTCCGCGGCTCGGGTTTTGTTGTTGCGGGTATGCTTCAGCGTTAGCTGAATGAGCGCCTTTTCGGCCTCGCCCACCGTGGTGCCCACAGGCAGCCGAACGGTGTCGGGCTCCGATTCCGGCTGCACCGGGCGCGCTCCGGCGGGCATCCCGAAGTCGCGCGGAAGATGGTGCTTGGTGATGCTGCCTTCGCCCGCGAGAATCACGGCGCGCTCCAATACGTTGCGCAGCTCGCGGACATTTCCCGGCCAGGAGTAATGCCGGAGCATTTCCTTGACTTCGGGATTGACGTCCACGACACGCGTATCATGCTTCCGGTTCAACTGCTCGATTAGAGCCTCGGTGAGAAGGGGAAGATCGCCTTCCCTCTGGCGCAGAGGCGGTAGCGGGACTTGAAACACGTTAAGGCGATAATACAAATCCTCGCGCAGTTCGCCTTTGCGTAGCGCCTCCTCGAGCACCTTGTTGGTGGAAGCGATCACGCGCACGTCCACCGCGATCTCGCTTTTGCCGCCGAGCCTCCGGACACACGAATCTTCCAGCACGCGCAGCAGCTTGGCTTGGGTCGCCACCGGCATCTCGCCTAATTCATCCAGCAGCAACGTGCCGCGCTGGGCCAGTTCGAAGCATCCCGCCCGTCGTTCTACGGCCCCGGTGAACGCGCCCTTCTCATGGCCGAACAGCTCGCTCTCCATCAGCGTTTCGGGAAGGGCGGCACAATTGATGGCCACGAAGGGACCATCGCGCCGGGGGCTCAAATGATGCACCGCGCGCGCTACCAGCTCCTTGCCGGTTCCGCTTTCGCCGGTGACCAGCACCGCGGCTTTCGATGGCGCCACTTGCCGGATCAACGAAAATACTTGCTGCATGGCCGGACAGGTGCCCACCAGGTCAACCAGCACGCCCTGATACGAGAGTTGCCTCTGCAGGCGTTCGGCTTCCTCGGCGAGCCTGCTCTGCGTTGCGGCCCGTTCCAGCAGGACTTTCAGCGCGCTCGGCTGGATGGGCTTTTCCAGGAACCAGAAGGCGCCCAAATCGTGCATGGTCTGCACCGCCGTCTCAATGTTTCCAAAAGCCGTGAGCACGATGGTGGGTGGCAGCGTATTTTGCGAGCCTAGACGCTTCAGAAGTTCGAAGCCGTCCATGCGAGGCATCATCAGATCCGTGACCAGAACGTGAGTGGGCGTTTGCGCCAGCTTGTCAAAAGCGTCCTGTCCATCGAAGGCTGTGTCTACCGTAAAGCCCCAGGACTGGATCATCTTGGCGAGGCCGGCTCGCTGGTTCTCTTCGTCGTCCGCCACGAGCACGCGAACATGGGGTGTTGACGGGCCATTTGCCATTCGATTCCAATTGTAACTAGCGGATGTTCGTTATGTACAGGAAAAGTGGGCTTCCTGACTGTTCCTAGGGGTTTTGCGCGCGCCCTGCTGACCATCCACCGCGTGATAACATAAAACTAAATCGAACAAAACATTCGATAGATACGTAATCCCGCTCGAGAGACCTGTCACCAGTGACCGCCAACGCTAAGATTCCTCTAACAATCGGTCTGTTTATACTCGTGGCCGGTGGCGTGGTCGCCAGCATTAAGTACAATCAACGGGGCACTGTCGAGGTACAGACCAGCCGCGTAGCGCGGCAGGATCTGGTAGCTACCGTCACCGCATCGGGCGAGATCAAGCCGAAGAACTACATCAATTTAGGTGCGAACACAATCGGCCCCGCCCCCATCACCGAGATTCTAGTGAAAGAGGGCGACAAAGTCCGGAAGGGACAAGTGGTTGCAAAGATGCAGTCCGTTCAGGCCAACGCCGATGTCGTGGCGCAGAACGCCAGTATCGCCACTGCGCTGGCCGATTCTGCTGCCTCGGAAGCCGGTCTGAAATCTCAGCAAGACGGCGTCACCACTGCGAAAGCCACGTTGGAGAAGAACCGCGCGGAATTGGACCGCACGAAATCCAATTATGACCGCGCTGCGGAATTGTACAAAGAAAAGCTGCTGGCCAAGCAGGATTTTGATCAGAAGAAGGCGGAATACGATACCGCCGTGGCGGCCATGGGAGAGGCTCAGGCGCGCTTGGATCAAGCCAAGGCGCAGGAGGCGCAGGCACGGCAGCAACTCGCCTCCGCACAGAAGCGCATTGCCCAATTACAAGCCAACTTGGATCGCTACAAAGATATTCTTTCGCAGTATTATGTGACGTCCCCAATTGATGGAATGGTGACCAACCTGCCGGTGCGCGCCGGCGAGACAGTGGTTCCGGGCGTGCAGAATTCCGCCGCCAGCACGATCATGACGATCGCGGATATGTCCGTAATCACCGCCGAGGTGAAAGTGGATGAGACGGACATCGTCAACGTTCAATTGGGTCAGCCGGCTGCGGTGACGATCGACGCGATGCCGAACCGCACGTTCCACGGCCGTGTCACCGAGATTGGCGATACGGCAATCCTGCGTTCGAGCGGCGTAGCAGCGTCGCAAAGCAATACGTCGGATCAAGAAGCGAAAGATTTTAAGGTGGTGATCGCGCTCGATGATCCGCCCGAGGACATTCGCCCCGGCCTGTCTTGTACCGCCAAGATCACCACCGCGACCAAACCCGGCGTCCTGACAGTTCCCATCCAGGCGCTGACGGTCCGTACGCGTGGCGACCTTGAGCCCCAGAAGGCTGGAAGCGTGCAGGCGGCCAGCGATCCCGCGACGGAGAAGACGAGAAAGGAAGAACTGCAGGGTGTCTTCGTAATACGCAACGGTAAGGCTCAGTTTGTTACCGTTGCGACGGGGATCACCGGCGCTACCGATCTGGAAGTCTTGAGTGGGTTGAAGGAAGGCGAACAGATTATCACCGGCAGCTACAAGGTCATTCGCACGCTGCGGAATCAGGCTCGGGTGCGCGTCAACAACGCAGTCGTCACGCCGCAGGCGAGTTAACGAATGGCAACGGCGACTCAGGAACTAGTGGATCGCGGCGAAAGCCTGAAGCGTGAAGGCGTCGTCATCCGCACCTATGATTTGTGGAAGACCTACGTCATGGGTGATCAGGAGATCCATGCGGTTTCAGGCGTAGATATCGAGATCCGGCGCGGCGAGTATGTCGCGATCATGGGGCCGTCCGGTTCCGGAAAATCCACTTTGATGAATTTGATTGGATGCCTCGATTCGCCTACGCGCGGACTGTATTATTTGAACGGCAATTTAGTGAGCGATATGCAGGACGACGAGTTGGCGCACATCCGCAATAAGGAAATCGGATTCGTGTTCCAGACCTTCAACTTGCTGGCGCGTGCTTCCGCGCTTCACAATGTAGAACTGCCCCTGATTTACGCCGGCGTGCGTAAAGAAGAGCGTGCAGAACGCGCGAAGGCTGCTTTGCGCGCCGTGGACCTGGAATCTCGCATGACGCACCGGCCGAATGAGCTCTCGGGCGGCCAGAGGCAGCGCGTCGCGGTTGCACGCGCGCTCGTGAACAATCCCTCCATCCTGCTGGCCGACGAGCCGACTGGCGCGCTTGATACCGTGACCGGTAACGACATTATGGCGTTGTTCGAGCTGCTTTGGCAGCAGGGCAACACCATCGTGTTGGTGACGCACGAGGCCGACATTGCGAATCGCGCCCGCCGCGTCATTCACATCCGCGACGGAAAAGTCGAAAAAGACGAACAGATCCGCTAAGCGGCTATTCGATCGCCACTGCGCCTTTCACCGGCCCCGTCTTCTTCATCAGGAACATCATCGGTATCCCGGCCAGGAACAGAACGCCCAAAATCCAAAAAACCTCGTTGAACGACAGCATCGCCGCCTGCTGCTGGACTATGTTGTAGATCAAACCGTGTGCCTGCGCCCCAGCCTGTGCGGGATCGGCGCCCCGCGTCACGAACATCTGCGTCGCGTTATGCACTGTGGATTGATAGGCAGCGTCCAGCGGCGAAAGATGCTCGATTAGCCGCTGCTGGTGGAACTGCTCGCGCCGCGCGATCAGCGTAGTGCAAATCGCAATCCCGCTGCTGCCGCCGATGTTGCGCGCTAGGTTGATAAGCCCGGTCGCATAGCCGGTGCTCGCCTTGGAGATGAAGGAAAACGCCACCGTATTGATCGGCACGAACAGAAATGCCAGGCCCAGGCTTTGTAGGGCTCGCGCGGAAACCGCGTGTCCGAAGTTGATCTGGGTGTTGAAGCGCGACATCGCGAACAACCCGAGCGAGGAAACCACCAGTCCAATAATGATCAACCAGCGCGCTTGGAATTTCGAGAGCAGCATCCCTACCACCGGCATCATGGCCATAATCACGAGGCCGCCTGGCGATAACGCCATGCCGCTCTGCATGGCCGTGTAGCCGAGCAGCGTTTGCAGGAACAAAGGCAGCGCCATCGTGCTGCCGTACAATACGAAGCCCAGCATGAACATGCTCGCCGTGGAGATCGCGAACGTGCGATCTTTCAGCAGCCGGAAGTCCACTACCGGCTCTTTCTGCCGCAGTTCCCAGACGACTACGCCGACCAGCGCGACTGCCGCAATCACCGCGGCCGCCACGATACCGTGCGAGGAGAACCAATCATTGCGCTGCCCTTCGTCCAGCATGATTTCGAGCGCCCCAAGCCCCGTGGCCAGCAGCCCCAGCCCCATATAATCGATCTTCAGGCCGTTGCGCAGCGTCTTGCGGAACAGGTACGGCGGATCGAAGATCAACAGCGAGGTCAGCAGCAACGAGCAAATTCCTACCGGCACGTTGATCAGGAAGATCCAGCGCCAGGTGTAGTTGTCGGTGATCCAGCCGCCCAGCGTCGGTCCCACCACCGGCGCAAACACCACGCCCATGCCGTAAACGGCCATCGCCATCCCCTGTTTTTCGCGCGGGAACGTCTCTCGCAAGATCGCTTGGGACACCGGTTGCAGCGCGCCGCCGCCCAGCCCTTGCAGGACCCGGAAGAGGATCAGCAACGGAAGACTAGGCGCCAGGCCGCACATCGCCGAGCTTGCCGTGAACAGCAGCACGCAGGCCATGTAATAGCGCTTGCGGCCGAACAGCGTGGAAAACCATCCGCTCAACGGCAACACGACCGCGTTCGCTACCAGGTAAGCCGTGAGCACCCACGTCGATTCATCGACGCTCGACGACAAGCTGCCCGCAATGTGCGGCAGCGCGACGTTCGCCACGCTGGTGTCCAGCACCTCCATGAACGTTGCCAACATCACCGTTCCGGCGATGATCCACGGATTTATTTCCGCGCGCGCGGGAGTGCGCACCCCTACGATTTCGGTTTCTAGAACTGCAGGCATAACGCCCCTACTTGGTGAGGATCGTCGCTTCCACGTTCATTCCGGGCCGCAGCACTTGATTGCCGCCCGGAATCGGGTCCAGCACGATCTTGACGGGAATTCGTTGGACCACTTTGACGTAATTGCCGGTAGCGTTCTCGGGCGGCAGCAGGCTCATGCGGGTGCCGGTGGCTGCGGCGATCGAGTCCACATGGCCCGGGTATGTCTTACCGCTTAAATCTGCCTTCACTTCGGCTTTTTGCCCTTCGCGAACGTCCGCCAACTGCGTCTCTTTGAAATTCGCCGTCACCCAAACGTCCTGCAACGGGACCAGCATCATGAGACCCTGGCCTTGCTGCACCACTTGCCCTACTTCGACGCTTTTCCTGGTAACGGTGCCATCCATCGGCGCTACGATGCTGGTGTAGCTGAGGTCGAGCTTTGCCGCCTCAAGATTGGCGTGCGCCTGGCCAATTCCGGCCGCGGCTGAAGATGCGTCGGCCACGCGTACCGGCACCTGTTTCTGAGTCGCCCGGGCTTGAAGAATGCCGGCTTGCGCCTGCGAGATTCTGGCTTGCGCCGATTCGATGGCGGCCTTCTTGGTTTCGGCATCCTTGGTCGTTGCCGCGAGCTTGTCTTTAGCTGCTTGCAATTGCGCCGCTGCCACGCGTGCGGACGAAACGTACGAATCATACTCCAGGCGCGAGATTTCCTCCTTATCCACCAGGCTCTTCATACGATTCAGATCCGCTTGCGCCCGGTCCGCCGTAGCCTGCGCGGTATCCACATTCGAACGCGCCACTGCGATATCGGCCGTAGACGCGCGTTCGTAATCCACCCTGGCCTGCTCGTAGTCCGCCTTTGCGGCGCTCAATTGCGCTTCGGCCGCAGTCACGCTGCTTCCCGTGGTGTCGCGAATCAACGGCACGCCCTCGCTCGCGCCCTTGGCCTGGCTCTCGGCCACGGCCAGAGCGGCTTGCGCCTGGTCCACTTTGGCCTGATAATCCGAGGGGTCGATGCGCACCAGCAGTTGGCCTTTCTTCACTTGCTGGTTGTCGTTCACCAGCACTTCCACCACTTTTCCGTAGATCTTCGGAGAGATCGGAGCGATGTGCCCATCCACCTGCGCATCGTCGGTAGTAATGCGGTTCATCGAGTGAACCCAGAAATAAATCCCGATCGCCGCCAGCACGGCGAGCACGCCGAAAATCAGCCATCCGCGCGATGAGCGTTTGCGGCGCGGAGGCGCGGCCGGAGGCTCACTCACGCGTGGCGTCGAAATCGAGATCTCGCGCTCTTTGGTCTCTTCCACTGTACTTTCCATTCTGCCGTTTCCCCTCGCCTATTTGCTATATAAAGATTCCATCTGGCCAGTGGCATGCGCCAGATCCGCGCGCGCCTGATTGTAGCGATACAGAGCCACAATCTGGTTGTCGTTGGCGCGGGCCAGTTCGTCCTGCGCCGTGATTACTTCGATGTTGTTCGCTACACCCGCCTGGAAGCGATCGCGCGCCTGCGTCACTTCTTCCCGCGCCAGCGCCACACCGGCGTTGGCTACGTCGACTTCAGTCTTTGCCGCGTCGAGCTCCGCGCTGGCCGTCTTCACTTCCTGGGCGATCTGGTTGCGCAGATCCGTTTGCTGCTGCGCCAATCTCTTCAGGTTTATTTGCGCGGTGGCGATTTCAGCGCGAATCCGCCCCCCGGTATACAGCGGCATCTCAAGAGACGCAGCGACATTGTAGGCTGGGATTGCCGTGGCCGGCGAGAGCCCTTCTTCGTTCCACTGCCCGCTCAAAGACAACCGTGGCAGCCGTGCGTCCTCGGCCGCTCTCTTCTCGAGTTCCGCCGAGCGGATCTCCGATGTCAAGGCCTTCATCTCAGGCCGTTCCATCCACGCCTTCTCAATCGTCTCGTCGGCAGAATACCCCGGTGTGTTGAAGAACTCCGAGGCGTCGGCGAGATCCACCGCCTGATGCGGATCGATGTTCAGCAGTCGCGCCAAGCCATACAGCGATGTCGCAAGCGCCGTCCGCGCTTCAATCAGCCTCTGCTGCTCGTTCTGGTATTGCACGTTGGCTCGCAAAGTGTCGATCGCGGTCCCGACCCCGTTCTTTTGTAAATCGCTCGCCTGTTGGAACAGCGCCTTAGCCAGGTCCACGCGTGACTGCGCCGCGCTCACATCGGCCGTCGATCGCAGGCTGCCCAAATACTGCGAAACCACCAGCAATACGTTCTGCTCCCGCACGGCCAGCTCCTGCGCCCGTGCGCCGGTCGTGTTTTCCTTCGATTCCCGCCAGCGACGCCAGGCCACCAGATCGAACAACGGTACCGATCCATTGCCCCCGCCTTGAAAAAGCCAGAATGGGCCCGAATGTTCAGGAAATCCCGGCACCGGCATCCCGAGGAACGCCCTGAGGTTTTCGCGCAACACGCTTTCTGAAACCGCGAGGTTCGCCTGAGGCAGGAGTGCCGAGCGCGTCACGATCTGCTGTTCCTGGGTCACTGCCGTGTTTAGATTCGCGATCTGTATCTGAGGATTCTGCTTCAATGCGATTCCTACTGCATCGCGCAATGTGAGGCGCAGCGGCTCCGGCTGCGCAGCCCTGGCTAATGGGCTGAGTAGCAGCAGAAACGTCGCTACAAGAACGATCGACGAAAGAATAGCCCCTGCGTCGCGCAACAGGCGATTGTGCTGGCCAGTGATCTCGGACACGATTGATTCGTTCATTGGACATGCCGTGCGAAAGAACGCGCCTTGTTCGAATAGCTTCTGCAAAACGCGCCGGCCTTCCTTATCGATGAACTGAGTCTCGGAAAGATCCACGATCGGCGCGCGCCGCTCGCGAACCGCCGCCGTCTCGCTCCACGATTCTTCTAGCGTCTTCGCCCACTCCCCGACCAGCTTTCCCTCCACCCGGAACGTCAGCGCTTCCGGGCCTTCCTGGATGGTGATCCGTAGCATTCGCTCTTACCTCGATCCTTAGAAGCAGAATCGCCGCCATTGTTTCCCCTGTATTTTCATAGGATTGGACCCAGGTGCCGAACTCCGGTTGCCGAAATAACGGCGCGGGCCGACTGCTCGGCGCAACCGCCGCCGCCATCGGGAACCAAGCTCCAAGCCGGGAACCAAGCTCCAAGCATGGTGTCTATACCAACGTGTTTGGACAATCGCTACTCGCGGATCCAGGACGCGCCCAGAGACCCTGGAATTTTCTACTATCGGCGGGCATTCAATCGCTCGCCGTCGGATTGGCGCTAGTGTGCTCGACTATCTTCCGCGATCGGCTGCCCGCGGTTCACTGGAACGATGTCATCGCGGGACCATCCTTGACGTCGCCTCAGCCGGTCAAACCGGTACGGTCGCAGGCCGG
>Ga0070741_10019128_pt1 | contig 10978 bp, 6 predicted proteins | sample Coa_R1_4_FD_66440 | JGI IMG/M metagenome (GOLD analysis project Ga0070741, IMG submission 66440) | Surface soil microbial communities from Centralia Pennsylvania, which are recovering from an underground coalmine fire - Coalmine... | ecosystem: Environmental > Terrestrial > Soil > Unclassified ...
CCTCATGGAACACCGCCGCGGTTTTCTGACAGGCGGCATCGATGCCCGATCCGGCGACGATGGCGATCGGCGCCGAACCGGGGAACAGCGTTTGCGCGGCGGTGGCGAGTTCGAACGCCTCGTCACCGCTTCCGTAAACGAATATGCCGGGGTTCGTCACTTGATGCCTCCCTTCGCCTTGAGCAACTCCACGATCTTCGTCGCCTTTTCTTCGGTACTCCCCTCGATCATGGCGGCCCCCGCGCCGGCGGTGGGGACGAAATAGTCGACGCGCCGGACTCGAGCGCCCGTCCGGCCCGCGCTGTCCGCGGGTACGCCGAGCGTGGCCGCATCGAGCAGCGGGATCTCCACCGAGGCCACCTTGCGAATACCGCGGATGCCGACGTAGCGCGGTTCGTTGATCCCGGTCTGGATCGACAGCACGCAGGGCATTTCGATGTCGCTGATCTCCTGGCTTCCGCCCTCGATCTCGCGGCCGATGCGGAGCGACTTGTCTTCATGGGTCTCGATCTTGTTGACCACCGATGCGTACGGCCAGTCGAGCAGAGCCGCGAGCATGCCGCCGACTTGCGCGGCGCCGTCATCGGCCTGCGCTCCGGCCAGAATCAGGTCGTATTTTCCTTTCTTCGCCACTGCCTCGAGAATCCTCGCCGTCCCCAGGCCGTCGGAACCTTCGAAGGCTGCATCGCTGGCCAGAAGTCCGCGGCCCGCTCCCATGGCCATCTCGCGGCGCACGATCTCTTCCGCTTCCGCATCGCCGATGGAGACGACGGTGACGTTTCCTCCCTCGCGCTCGGCGATCTGAATCGCTTCCTCGACCGCGTAGTTGTCCCACTCGTTCACCGTGTAGACCAGCTCCTCGCGCGCGATGTCCACGCCGCCCGCCGGCACGCTGATCTCGCTCTGGGAGGTATCGGGGACGCGTTTGACACAAACCAGGATTTCCATTTCGAACTCCTCTCACGATTCGACGAGCTGTCCATCGACCAGCTCGACGAGATCGAGAGCCTCCATTTTTCCCTCGAGGCCGGACACCTTGATGGCGTCCTCGATGTTCGTCAGGCAGTAGGGGCAGGCGGTCACGATGACGTCCGCTCCTGCCTCGCGCGCCTGCTGCACGCGTACCACTCCCATGCGCTGCTCCTCCTCGGGCTCATAGAAGAGCATCAGGCCGCCGCCTCCGCAGCAGAAGGAACGATCGCGGCAGTTGCCTTTCATCTCCACGCGCCGCAGTCCGGGGATGCCGTCGATGGCGATGCGCGGCGGGTCGTAGATGCCGTTGTGGCGTCCGAGATAGCACGGGTCGTGATAGGTGTAGGTCTTCGATGGATCGGCCAGCGGCTTGAGTTTGAGCGTTCCGCTCTGAACGCCGTCCGCGATCAGCTCGCTCACGTGCCGCACGGGCGGCATGCCCTCGTAGTCGTTGCGCAGCGCGTTCATGGCATGAGGATCGTTGACCACGATCCGTTTCGCATCCGAAGCCTTGATCGCCTCGCTGTTCTTCTCCTTCAGCGCCTGGAACAGCATCTCTTCGCCGAAGCGGCGGACATCGTGCCCGCTGTCTTTCTCATCCTTGCCGATGACCGCGAAGTCGACGCCGCTCTTGTGGAGGACTCGTGCCGTCGCCCGCGCGATCTTCTGCATGCGATCGTCGTACGCGCTCATGCTGTCGGCGAAGTAGAGGGTGTCCGCGGTCTCGCCCTTCTCGACGAGCTTGACGTTCACTCCGGCACCGGCGGTCCATTGGGCGCGGTTCTTCTCCAGTTTTCCCCACGGATTGCCGCGCTTCTCCAGGGCGCCCATCGCCTTTTGCAGCGACTGCGGCACCATCCCTTCGTCCACCATGCCGCGCCTCAGGTCGACGATCTTGTCGATGTACTCGATCCCCACCGGGCACTCTTCCTCGCACGCGCCGCACGTCGTGCACGACCAGATCTCATCCTCGCTGTAGATGCCGCCGATCAGCGGAGTCCCGTCGCCGTTCGCCCTGCCGAAAAGCGGATAGTGCGCGAATGCGTAGTCACGGGCTTTGATGCTGATGAAGCGCGGCGAGAGGGGCCGCCCCACGCGGTTTGCCGGACAGCGGTCGGAGCAGCGGCCACAGTCGACGCAACTGTAGAAATCGAGCATGTGCTTCCACGTGAAGTCTTCGAATTTCTTCACCCCGAACGATTGCAGGCCGTCGAGCTGCGCATCGGAGATCCCGTACACCACGGGCTTGACGTTGCCCGGTTTCAGCCGCATGAAGAAGACATTGAAAAGCGAGGTGAGGACGTGGAAGTGCTTGCCGAACGGCAGCCAGCAAAGGAAGAAGAAGAAGGTCAGATCGTGGAGCGTGTACGCCGTCACATTCATGATATGGAGTGTTGACGGCCCGAGCCTGGAGAACATCTGCTTGAACGCCCAGGGGAGAGTGAGGAACGTGGCGAAGCCGGCGCCGCTGGCCTCGAACGCGCTCTCGGAGATCATCAGCGTGGCGATGAGGCCGAGGACGAACAACGCTTCCGGCGTGTGCCCCTTGCCGTACTTCGCCGGGACCGCGTATCGCGCGGGCATGAAGAAAGCGCGGCGCACACCGAGGATCACCACCGCCGCGAGCACCGCCGTGGCGGCGATGTCTTTCACCACTCCATAAGCCGAGCCGAGCTCGAATGCGCCACTGAATCCGAGAAGTACCAACTGGATCGAGCGCGCCGAGAGAATGAGAAACCCGAAGAAGACGACGATGTGCAGCACGCCTGCGAGCATGTACCGTGGCTGACGCCACTGCGCGAGCCAGATCTTGAGGACCAGCACGATCCGCTTTGGAATCTGTTGCAGACGCGGGTCGGGCGCGGCACGAAGCAGAGGTGCGAGCCGGCGCACGATGATCCAGGCGAAGCTGGCCAGCCCGATCAGCGGGATGAGGACGAACAACAGCGTCACGGGTTACCTGCCCCCGAAAGACTCGTCGCAGATGTCGACCGCGACGCTGCTGGCGGCAAGAATTGCGTCCATCTTTCCGAGCGTCACGGGGAGCATGACCTGGGTGTGGAACTCGGAACTCTTGATCAGCCCTTCGTAGAACGCCTGGTCCTTCTGTTTGCCACCGTTGCCCAGCGCTTCCGCCGCGATCCGGGCGCGCCACAGAAGCATCCATCCGGTGATGACGTCGCCGCAGACCTCGAGGAATGGATGCGCGTGCGCGGCGGCGGTGAGAAGGTTGCCGTATGCCGCGGTCATGCCGATGTTCCGCGCCACCTCTTCCAGGCGGACCAACGCCTGCTCGAGCTTGTCCGCCATCGGAGCGGTGCGATCCACCGCGGCCGCGGCTGCAAGACCGCGGCGAATCTCCTCGCCCAGATCGATGATCGGGCGTCCGCCGTTCTGACCGAGCTTGCGGCCGAGCAGGTCGAGCGCCTGGATTCCGTTCGTTCCCTCGTAGATCGGAGTGATCCGGCAGTCGCGCAGCAATTGCTCCATCGGGTATTCCTTGATGTAGCCATAACCGCCGTAGACCTGGATTCCGAGGTTGCAGACCTCCAGGGCGCGCTCGGTGCTGTAAGCCTTGGCGATGGGAATCAGGAAGTCGATGATTCCCTCGAGCCTCTTCTTCTCCTCGGGATCCGACGAGGTCCGGATGGTGTCGGTCAGGAAGCCGATGTAGTAGCAAAGGCTGCGGATGCTTTCCACATAGATCTTCATGATCATCAGCATCCGGCGCACGTCGGGGTGCTGGATGATCGGAACTCCCGGCGCTTCCTTGTCCATCATTTTCAGCAGATGACGGCCCTGGATCCGTGTGCGCGCGTAGTTGAGCGCGTACAGATAGGCCGCGCTGGCGCAGGCCAGACCCTGGTTGGCCACCAGCAGCCGCGCCTCGTTCATCATCTGGAACATTGCGCGCATACCCTTGTTCGGCTCGCCGAGAAGCGTGCCGCGGCACTTCCCTTTGCTTCCCAGCGCGAGCGAGCAGGTGGCATTGCTGTGAATTCCCATCTTCTCTTCGATCCCGGTGCAGACCACGTCATTCGGCTCACCCAGGGTGCCGTCGTCATTGACCCAGATCTTCGGAACGATGAAGAGCGAAATTCCGGAGGTGCCGGCCGGAGCGCCTTCGATGCGCGCCAGCACGGGGTGAATGATGTTCTGGGCAAGATCGTGCTCGCCGCCGGAGATGAAGATCTTGTTGCCGGCAATGGAGTAAGTGCCGTCCCCGTTAGGCGTGGCGGTCGTGGTGAGAGCCCCGACATCGGACCCCGCCCCCGGCTCGGTGAGCAGCATCGTGCCGGTCCACTCGCCCGACAGGAGCTTCTTCAGGTAGAGCTTCTTCAGCTTGTCGTTCCCGAAACTGTTGATGAGCCTCGCGGCACCGATGGAGAGGTTGGAGTACATCATGAAGGCGAAATTCGCCGCCAGCAGGAAATCGGCGGCGGCCATGCCGACGGTGAACGGCATTCCCTGTCCGCCCCACTCGGGATCTTCGGTGATCGCGATCCATTCGCCCTCGCGGAGAGCGTTCCACGCTTTGTGGAACGACTCCGGGACGGTCACCTTTCCGCCCTCGAAGTGAACGCCGAGACGGTCGCCGTCGACCTGCGTCGGCAGGATCTCCCTGACCGCGAGGTTGCGCGCCTCGGAGACGATCAAATCGATCGCTTTCCGATTGAATCCCGAGAAACGCTCGTGCTTCGACAACTCCTCGACGTTCAACTGCTCGTGCAGGACGAAGTCGATGTCTCTGCGGTCCGCAAGAATCTGAGCCATGCTGCCTCCAAGTTGTCAGGTCCGCTCGAACACCGTGGCGATGCCTTGCCCGATCCCGATGCACATCGTTGCCACGCCGGTCTGATGACCGCCGCGCTTCATCTGGTGCAGCAGCGTCGTGATGATTCGCGCGCCGGAGCAGCCGAGAGGATGTCCCAGGGCAATGGCCCCGCCATTGAGATTGACCTTCTTTTCGATCTGATCGCGCAATTGCAGGTCTTTGAGGACCGGGAGCGACTGCGCCGCAAATGCTTCATTGAGCTCCCAGAGCTGGATGTCCGCGATCTTCATCCCGGCGCGGGCGAGCGCCTTCTTCACAGCCGGCACCGGACCGTAGCCCATGATCGAAGGATCGACGCCGGCCGTGGCCATGGCCTTGACCCTGGCCATCGGCTCGAGGCCGAGCACTTTCGCGCGATCGAGCGACATCACCAGCATCGCCGACGCCCCGTCGGAGATGGCCGAGGAGTTGCCCGCGGTCACGGTGCCGTTCTTCGGATCGAACACCGGCTTGAGCGCGGCGAGACTCTCCAGGTTCGTGTCTTCGCGAATGACCTCGTCGGAGTCGAAGACCACGGAGAAGCCGTTCTCGTCGTGCCCTTCCATCGGCACGATTTCGTCTTTGAAGCGGCCCTGAACCGTTGCCTCGTGCGCCTTCTGATGCGAGCGCAACGCGAACTGGTCCTGCGCCGCGCGGCTGATGCCGTGCAGCTTCGCCAGCACCTCCGCGGTCACGCCCATCATCCCGGCGGCCTTGGCGAAGTGCTTGCTCATCGCCGGATTCGGATCGAGACCGTGCGTCATCGGGAGGTGGCCCATGTGCTCGACCCCTCCGACGATGAACACTTCGCCGTTGCCGGTCATGATCGACATGGCCGCCGCATGCAGCGCGCTCATCGACGAGCCGCACAACCGGTTGATGGTCTGCGCGCTCGCGCTGTGCGGAATGTCGGTCATCAGCGACGCGAACCGCGCGATGTTGAATCCCTGCTCCAGAGTCTGCTGCACGCATCCCCAGATCACGTCCTCGATCTCGGCGGGGTTCACTTTCGGGTTGCGTTTGAGCAGCGCGTTGATCATCGCCGCCGAGAGGTTCTCCGCCCGGACATTCCGGAACATGCCTCCCTTCGAACGCCCCATCGGCGTGCGAACGGCATCAATGACGACCGCTTCTTTCATCGGCCACCTCCGGCGGGAACGAGTTCCGGCTTCGCCACTTCGTGGAACGTGCCGCCGTCCCGCGCAAGCTTGCGCATCTGGGCCGTTGGCTCGTACAGCTTGCCGAGCGAGGCAAATTTGCCTGCCTTCTCGATCAGGACCCCAAGGCCGACAGCGTCGGCGTAGCGAAACGGACCTCCGCGGAACGGCGGGAAGCCGAGCCCGTAGACCATGGCGATGTCCGCCTCCACCGCGCTCCTGACGATCCCGTCCTCGAGACAGCGCGAGCATTCGATGAGGTACGGAAGCATCATCCGGTCGACGATGTCCTGATCGGTGATCGAAGCATTGTTGTTCGCGCGAATGAGAGGCTTGAGCAGTTCCTGCACCTCCGGGTCGGCGCTCTTTTTTGGAGTGCCTTTCTTATCGGGTGCGTAGGCATAGAAGCCCTTCCCGTTCTTCTGACCGAATCGCCGCGCTTCGAACAGCACGTCGGTCGCGGTCTTTCCGGGCGAAGCCATCCGGTCGGGGAAGCCCTTGGCCATCACCGCGGCGGCGTGATGCGCGGTGTCGATGCCGACGACATCGAGCAGGTAGGCCGGGCCCATCGGCCAGCCGAACTTCTCCATGACCTTGTCGATCCTGAGGAAATCGACGCCGTCGAAGATCAGGCCCATGAAGCCCGCGAAGTAGGGGGAAAGGACTCGATTCACCAGGAAGCCGGGACAATCGTTCACCACGACCGGCGTTTTCCCCATCGCCAGCGCATACGCGACGGCCGTGGCGATCGCGCGGTCGCCCGACTTCGCGCCGCGGATGACCTCCACCAGCGGCATCTTGTGTACCGGATTGAAAAAGTGCATCCCGCAGAAGTTCTCCGGCCGCGCGAGCCCCTCGGCGAGCGCGGTGATCGAGATCGTCGACGTGTTGCTGGCCAGGATCGCGTCGTTCTTTACCTGATGTTCGACCTCGGCGAGCACCGACTTCTTGATCGTCTCGTCTTCGACGACCGCTTCGACGACGATGTCCACGTCTTTGAAGTCGCCGAAGGAAAGAGTTGGCCGGATGTGCGTCAGCACGCCGGCCATCTCCGCGGTGGTCATCTTGCCGCGTTCGACGCGCTTGGCCAGCAGCTTCTCGGCCTCGGACAACCCCAGCGCGATCGCTTTCTCGTTGATGTCCTTCATCACGATCGGGACGCCCTTCGACGCCGACTGGTAGGCGATGCCGCCGCCCATGATCCCCGCGCCGAGAACCGCCGCCGATTGGACTTTCGCCGCGGTGGCGGCGATTTTCTTGGCCACCTTCCCCACGAACTGATCGCCGAGGAAGATGGTGACCAGGTTGTAGGCGGTGGGCGTCTTCGCCACGCGGGCGAACGCGGTTGCCTCGATCTTCAGGGCGTCCTCACGGCTCCTGCCGGCGCCCTGCTGCATCGCCGTGATCGCCGCGACAGGCGAGGGATAGTTCGGGCCGGCCTTCGCCCCGACGAAACCCTTCGCCGTCTCGAAGACCATCATCGCCTCGTTCGGGACAAGCTTCAGGGGGGAGATCTTCTCCAGTCGCCGCGCTCTCCAGTCCCTCTTTCCCGCGATCGCCTGCTCGAGCAGATTGAGAGCGCCTTCGCGCAGCTTCTCCGGAGAGACCACGGCATCGACGACGCCGGTCTTCAGCGCCACGCCGGCGCCGTGCTGCTCGCCGCCGGCTATCCATTCGATCGCGTTGTCGGCCCCCGCGACGCGCGACAGTCGCATGGGGCCGCCCCATCCGGGGAAGATCCCCAGCTTCGTCTCCGGCAGGCCGATCTTCGCCGCCGAGGACATGACGCGATAGCTGGTGCAGAGCGCGAATTCCAGCCCGCCGCCTAACGCATAACCGTTGATTGCCGTGACCGTGGGAAACGGGAAGTCCTCGATCGAAGAGAAGAGCTTGTGCACCTCGAGGATCGACGCGACCATCTCGTCTTCGGATGCTTTGAAGAACTCGAGGAACTCCGTGACGTCGGCGCCGACGATGAAGCACTCTTTCCCGCTGGTGACGAGCAACCCTTTGATGCCGGGCTCCGACTTGATCAGCGCCACGGCCTGCGCGAGTTCCGTCAGGGTCGCCCGGTCGAATTTGTTGATTGAGTCGCCCTGAAGGTCGAATCGCAGCTCAGCGATCCCTCCCTCCAGCATCGAGCAGCGGATCGAGTGCCCTTCGAATCTCATGAATGAACCCTCATTCAGCCAATCTTCGGAGGGGATCGCACAGAGAGCGTATGAGTTCCGACACACCCGCGTGTAACAGGCGTCTCGTCAGGCTGTGCGCCTGTGCTTTACGGCACCGAGCTGACCCAGGCCATCCCGTCCGGCTGGTTGCCGGTGACGATCGAGCCGGTGAACGTCATCGTCTGGAGATCGAGCACGGCGACCTTCCCCGCGTTACTGCAGGCGACGAACGCGCGCTTGCCGTCGACGAGGATCCCGGCCGGACCGGCCTCGGTGTCGAGTGTCTTCAGCAGTTGCTTCGTCGCCGCGTCGAAGACCAGCAGGTGATTGGAGGCGAGGTCGGAGACCAGGACGTGCTTGCCGTCGGGCGTGAACTTCAACCGATTCGATCGCCGGGTCCCCGCGGCGATCGTCTGGGCGACGGTGTCGGTGGCGGTGTCGATCACCGAGATGCCGCCGTCGGCGCTCCGCGCGACCCACAGCTCGCGCCCGTCGGGCGAGAGGTCGATCCCCTCGGGCCCCTTGCCGACGGCGATCTGCTTCAGCGCGGTCGCGCGCGGCGCGTTGGTCAGATCGAGGACGCTGACCGAATCGGAGCCGATGTTCGCGGTGTAGATCTTCTTCTCGCCCGGCGCGACGACGACCATATGCGTCACGTTCGCGCCGGTGCCGCTGATCCAGTCAACCGACCCGCTGGCAACGTCGTACCGCGCCACCACGCGGCTCCCCTCGGCGGTGAAGTAGATGTGCCCGCCGGCGGCGTACGCGCCATGCGGCCGCAGCAGCGGTAACGACATCCGCTTCAGTTCTTTTCTCCCGGCTATATCAATGACTGATACAGTACTGCCCGGTTCCGGTCCGGTACCGTAGTTCGTCACCAGCGCGATGCGCCCGTCGGTGGAGACCGCCACCTCGTGCGGCGCGTTCCCCGTGGGCACCTTCGCCGTCACCTGCATCGTCGCCGCGTCGACGAAGGCCAGGTTCGAATCGCCCTTGTTGAGGACCAGCAGCGTGTCGGCGCGCGCGCTGGCGGCACAAAGGAGAGCGCAAAGCATTCGTTTCATGGCCATTTCCTTATCTTCGATGTTGGTGGAGTCGGGGGGGCGTCTACCACGGGTTCTTTTCAACCAGCCGACCACAAGTTTCGTGCATTTGCCAAACGTGAATTCGATCGGATCGAGGTCAACCTGTCGCGCCTGAACGGAAAGCTGGGAGCGGGATCCCTCATAGCTCGCGCACCGCGCGGGAGGCGGGACGCGGGACTGGTATCCTCACGGCAAATGAAAAGACTGTTCGCATTGCTCCTGTTCGCTGCAACTGCATTCGCTGATCAGGTCCCGTACGCGCCGAACCGACGGCCCGACGAAGGCGAGGGGCCGTTTCAGCGTCTGATCATACGCGGGGCGACGCTGGTCGACGGCACCGGCGCGCCGCCGGTCGGCCCGGTGGACATCGTCATCGAAGGGAACCGCATCCGCGAAGTGCGCAGCGTCGGATTCCCGAAAGTGCCCATCAAAGCCGAGGGGCGGCCGAAGGACGCGACGAAAGAGATTGATGGATCGAATCTGTGGGTATTGCCGGGGTTCGTCGATCTGCATGGGCACTCGGGCGGCGAGGCGCAGGGGACGCCCGCGGAGTACGTCTTCAAGTTGTGGATGGCGCACGGCGTGACCTCGGTGCGCGAGCCGGGATGCGGCAACGGTGTCGACTGGTGCATCCACGAGCGCGATCGGTCGGCGCGCAACGAGATCGTCGCGCCGCGGCTTTTTCCGTACGTCTTCACCAGCGCGCGCTCGTGGGACGGCGGCGAGATCGACACTCCCGAGCAGGCGCGCAAATTCGCCCAGTGGGTGGCGAAGAAGGGATGTGACGGAATCAAGATCCTCGGCGGCGCTCCGTTGTTCGCTCCCGACGTGCAGGCCGCGCTTCTCGACGAAGCCAACAAGCTGCACCTCGGGACGACGACGCATCTGGCCCAGCTCGGCGTCGCGCAGACCAACATCCTGCAGATGGCGCGCCTGGGACTGCGCGGGATGGAGCACTGGTACGGCCTCCCCGAGTCGCTTTTCACCGACCGCACCGTGCAGGACTTTCCGACGGACTACAACTACAACGACGAGCAGGACCGCTTCGGCCAGGCCGGACGCTTATGGAAGCAGGCCGCGCCGCCGGAGAGCGAGAAGTGGAACGCGGTCATCGACGAGCTGGTGAAGCTCCACTTCAACATCGATCCGACACTGACCATCTACGAGGCCAGCCGCGATCTGATGCGCGCCATGCGCGCCGAGTGGCACGACAAGTACACGCTTCCGTCGCTGTGGCGTTTCTACCAGCCAAGCCGTCAGGCGCACGGTTCGTACTGGTTCAACTGGACCACCGCGGACGAGGTGGAGTGGAAGAACAACTACCGCATCTGGATGCAGTTCCTCAACGACTACAAGAACCGCGGCGGTCACGTCACGACGGGATCGGACTCGGGATTCATCTTCAAGCTCTACGGCTTCGACTACATCCGCGAGCTGGAGCTGCTGCAGGAGGCGGGATTCCATCCGCTGGAGGTGATTCGTTCGGCGACGATGTGGGGCGCGGAGGCCCTCACCGCGTCGAAGGGGACGAGGCCCGATTTCGGCGTGGTCAAGGCCGGATACCTCGCCGATCTGGTGATGGTCGATCAGAACCCGATCGCCAATCTGAAGGTGCTCTATGGGACCGGCTGGCTGCACGTCAACGACGAGACGGGCAAGCCCGAGCGCATCGGCGGGATCAAGTACGTGATGAAGGACGGCATCCTCTACGACGCGAAGAAGCTGCTGCACGACGTCGAGGTGATGGTGCAGCAGGCGAAAGAGAAGGAGGCGAAGAAG
>Ga0070741_10019129_pt1 | contig 10978 bp, 11 predicted proteins | sample Coa_R1_4_FD_66440 | JGI IMG/M metagenome (GOLD analysis project Ga0070741, IMG submission 66440) | Surface soil microbial communities from Centralia Pennsylvania, which are recovering from an underground coalmine fire - Coalmine... | ecosystem: Environmental > Terrestrial > Soil > Unclassified ...
CTGACCCACCGCTACGTCGACAAGGCGCTGTTCCTGGCGCTCGACACGTGCCCGGTCTACTGCCGCTTCTGCACGCGCAGCTACGCGGTGGGCATCGACACCGACGAGGTGGAGAAATTCCACGTCAAGGCGCACGCCGATCGCTGGCAGAAGATCTTCGCCTACGTGCGCTCGCGCCCCGAGCTCGAGGACATCGTGGTCTCGGGCGGCGACGCCTACCAGCTGCGCGCCGAGCAGATCAGCGAGATCGCCGACGCGCTGCTCGCCATCGACAACGTGCGCCGCATCCGCTTCGCCACCAAGGGTCCGGCGGTCATGCCGCAAAAGATCCTGACCGACGATCCGTGGCTCGACGCGATCACGCGCGCCGTCGAGAACGGCCGCAAGCTGCACAAAGAAGTCGTGGTGCACACCCACTTCAACCATCCGAACGAGATCACCGGGATCACGCAGGATGCGATGAATCGGCTGTTTGAGCGCGGTATAACGGTCCGCAACCAGGCGGTGCTCCAGCGCAAGGTGAACGACGGCGTCGACACCATGAAGCTCTTGGTGAAGCGCCTCGGCCACATCAACGTCCACCCCTACTACGTCTACCAGCACGATCTCGTGCGCGGCGTCGAGGACCTGCGCACCACGCTCGACACCGCGCTCATGCTCGAGAAGCACGTGCGCGGCTCGACGGCCGGCTTCAACACGCCCACGTTCGTCGTCGACGCGCCGGGCGGCGGCGGCAAGCGCGACGCGCACTCGTACGACTACTACGATCGCAAGACCGGCGTCTCGGTGTTCACCGCGCCGTCGGTGAAGCCGGACAAATATTTTCTCTACTTCGATCCGATCGACGAGCTCGCGCCCGAGTCGCAAGCGCGCTGGGCGATCCCCGCCGAGCAGGAGCGCATGATCGCCGACGCGCTCGCCGCCGCGCACGCACGCCTGCGTTGAGTAGGTTCGCGCGGCACTTTTTCGTGTGCGTGAACGAGCGGCCCGTCGGCGGCAAGCCGTCGTGCGGCACGCGCGGCGGCCACGAGATCCTGAGCGCGCTGCAAGCCGGCCTGGCGTCGCATCCGGAAGTCTGGTCGAGCGTGGCGGTGAGCGCGGCCGGCTGCCTCGGGCCGTGCTTCGACGGGCCGACCATCGTGGTCTATCCCGAGGGCGCGTGGTACGTCGGCGTGCGCGTCGAGGACGTGCGCGAGATCATCGACGAGCACATGGTGGGCGGCCGGGCGGTCGCGCGGCTCGTTTATGAGTGGCCGGCGGCCGATTGATTGCTAGAACCTAATTAATGATGCCGCCGAAGCTCCACGTGACGCTCGGCCTGGCGGCGCTGGCGGTGGCGGCGATCGCGTCGCCGAGCTCGGGCGACGAGCGCGCGCCTCATTGGATCCGCGCCAACTTTCACGCGCACGCGGCGCGCGATCGCGTCGGCGACGACGGCGCCGAGACGCCGCTCGCGCTGCACCGCGCGCTGCGCGCCGAGGGCTTCGACTTCTCGGTGCACTCGCCGCACTCGACGGTGAACACCGGCGCCGACGCCGCCGCCAACTTCCACGCGCAGCGCGCCGCCGAGGAGAAGCTCGAAGTCCCCGGCCTCACCATCGCGCTCGGCGAGGAGCTGACGGTCGCGCCCGGCCCCAACTATCAATCACGCACGCAGGTGCTCGGCCGCTCGGCGCCCGGCAACCTGAACCACCTGACGGTGCTCGGCATGACCGAGCTGGTGCCGTCGGGCACGCCGCTCGCCGCCGCCTGCGATCGCGTGCACGCCGACGGCGGTCTGTGCATCGTCAACCATCCCGGCCCCGGCCCGATGATGTGGGAAGAGGGCCTCTGGGAGTCGCCGCAAAATCGCGGCAAGGTCGACGCGCTCGAGGTCTACAACGGCCAGGCGCTGTCGGCGATCGCCATCGACTTCGAGTCGCGCTACCGCGAGGCGACGGCGTACGGCGGGCTCGGGCTGCACATCGCCGCGACCACGGGCGCCGACACGCACGGCCCGAAATCGGTCGAGCGCGCCCGCTCGCGCCTGGCCGGCCTCGGCTCCGCCGGAAAATTGCTCAAGCTGGTGATGCCGCGTCCCGCCGAGCCGCGCCCCGAATTATCCGCGGCCACGCTGGTGCGCGCCGCGAGCGCGTCGCTCGCCGACGTGATCGCCGCCGTCCAGGCGCGCCGCACCGTCGCCACCTACGAGCTCGGCAAGCTCACCGTCGAGTGCCGCGGCCTCGGCGAGGTGCGCAAGACCGGCGACGTCGATCTGAAGATCGCGTTCTCGCGCAAGCTCGGCGAGGTCACGCTTTACCGCGAGGGCTCGCCCGTGCGATCGTGGCTCGACGTGAGCGAGGCCGAGTACAAAGAGACGGTCACGCAGCCGACCGCGTACGTCTGGACCGCGCGCGACGGCGCCGGCCGGCTCACCACGTCGGCGATCTGGTTCGAGCCGGGCAAATAAATGGCGGAAGAAAAGTTTCCCAACGAAGAGGTCGAGAAGCTCAAGGTGCTGGCGCGCGTCGAGGAGACGTTCCCCGACGCCGACGCGTGCGACGCCTGCGCCGAGGCGCGCCGCGCTTCCGGCGACCCGACCGATCTGTGCAAGGCGCACCTCCAGCGCATCTACGGAGTCTAGCGTGCAAGAGCTGGTCGACGCGGTAAAGGCGGGAGACGCGGAAAAAGTCCGCGAGCTGCTCAAGGCCGATCCCTCGCTCGCCGCCGCCAAGAAGAACGACCTCTCGTTCCTGCTGCTCGCGCTCTACGCCGGAAAGCCGGCGGTCGCCGACGAGTTCGAAGCCGCGGGCGCGCCGATCGGCCTGTTCGAGGCGTGCGCGCTCGGCCGCGCCGAGATCGTCGAGCAGCTGGTCGCCGCCGACGGCGAGCTGGTCAAGACCTACTCGCCCGACGGCCACTCGCCCCTCGGGCTGGCCTGCTTCTTCGGCAAGACCACCGTGGCGATGCTGCTCATCGAGCGCGGCGCCGACGTCAATGCTGCATCGCAAAATAATATGCAGGTGCGCCCGCTGCACTCGGCGGTGGCGCGCCGCTCGCGTTCGCTCATCGAGCTGCTCATCGCCCGCGGCGCCGACGTGAACGCCAAACAGCAGCACGGCTACACCCCGCTCCACGGCGCCGCCGCCGTCGGCGATCAGGAATTGATCGAGGTGCTGGTGCAGCACGGCGCCGACAAGCGCGCGCAGTCGGACGACGGCAAAACGCCGCACGCGCTGGCCGCCGAACGCGGCCATTCGGCGATCCTCGCGCTTTTAGCCTAGAGAACGGCGCGGCGGCCGTAGAGCCCCTGCGCCTTCATGACGGTGAACGCGGTCATGTTGACGATGGTCTCGACCGGCGCGTTGCGCGGCAGCACCGTGATCGGCGCCTGCACGCCGAGCAGGATCGGCCCCACCGCGATCGCCCCGCCGAGCGTCGCCATCAGCTTGTAGGCCACGTTCCCCGCCGCCAGGTTCGGGAAGACGAGCACGTTGGCCGCGTCGGTGAGCCGGGTGAACGGGAAGCGCTCCTTCAATTCGTCCACCATCAGCGCGGTGTCGGCCTGGAGCTCGCCGTCGATCTCGAGATCGGGCCGCGCTTTCGTCACCAGCTCGACGGCGCGCGCCACCTTCTCCGACTCGGGGTGCTGCGCCGAGCCGAAGTTGGAGAACGAGATCATCGCCACTCGCGGCACGATGTTGAACTCGCGCACCGCGTCCGAGACCTGCACCGCGATCTCCGCCAGCGTCTCGGCGTCGGGATCGATGTTGACCGTGGCGTCGGCGAAGAACTTCACGTCGCCGTTCTTGAGCACCATGAGGTACATGCCGGTGGCGCGCTTGACGTCGCCGCGCGTGCCGATGATCTGCAGCGCCGGGCGGATCGTCTCGGGGAAGCTCATCGTCAAGCCCGACACCAGCCCGTCGGCGTCGCCCGACTTCACCATCATCATGCCGAACGGGTTGCGCCGGCCCATCACGCGGCGGGCGAACTCGCGCGTCACGCCGCGCCGCTGCCGGAGCGCGAAGAACTCGTCGATGTAGCGATCGTAGTGATCGTACTCGCGCGGCGTCACGATCTGCACGCGCTCGGCGAGATCGCCCAGCTCCAGCTCGGCGATGCGCTGCGCGATCTGCTTCTGCGAGCCGAGCAGGATCGGGTGCGCGATCTCCTCGTCGACGATCTGGCGGCACGCGCGCAGCACCTTCGGCTGCTCGCCCTCGGGGAAGACGATCTTGCGCGGCGACTCCTTCGCGCGCGAGACGATCCGCCGCAAGACCGCGTGCGAGCCGCCGATGCGCCGCTTGAGCGCGTCGCGGTACTCGTCGAGATCGAGCTGCACGCGCGCCACGCCCGACTCCATCGCCGCGCGCGCCACCGCCGGCGCGACCCACCACAGCACGCGGCCATCGAACGGCTTCGGGATGATGTAGTCGGCGCCGAAGTGAAACGTCTTCTGCCCGTACGCCTCGGCCACGCTCTCGGGCACGTCCTGCTTGGCCAGCTCGGCGAGCGCGCGCGCGGCGGCCACCTTCATCGGCTCGTTGATCTCGCGCGCGCGCACGTCGAGCGCGCCGCGGAAGATGAACGGGAAGCCGAGCACGTTGTTCACCTGGTTGGGAAAGTCGGAGCGCCCCGTCGCCATGACGAGATCGTTGCGCACCGAGCACGCCTCTTTGTAGCCGATCTCGGGATCGGGATTGGCGAGCGCGAAGACGATCGGCCGATCGGCCATCGACGCCACCATCTCTTTCGTCACCACGCCGCCCTTGGAGCAGCCGAGGAACACGTCGGCGCCGCGCATGGCGTCGGCGAGCGTGCGCAGCTCGGTGCGGCGCGCGAACTTTTCTTTGTAGCGGTTCATGTTGTCGCTGCGCCCGGCGTAGACCACGCCGGTGGAGTCGACCAGCGTGACGTGCTCGGCCGCGACGCCGAGCGAGAGGTAGAAGTTGGCGCACGCGATCGCCGACGCGCCCGCGCCGTTGATCGCCACTTTGACGTCTTCGATCTTCTTGTGCTGGATGACGAGCGCGTTGAGCAGCGCCGCGCCGGAGATGATGGCGGTGCCGTGCTGGTCGTCGTGGAACACCGGGATCTTCATGCGCGCGCGCAGCGCCTCCTCGATGACGAAGCACTCGGGCGCCTTGATGTCCTCGAGGTTGATGCCGCCGAACGTCGGCTCGAGCGCGGCGACGACCTCGATCACCGCCTGCGGATCCTTGACGTTGATCTCGATATCGAACACGTCGATGTCGGCGAACTTTTTGAAGAGGCAGCCTTTGCCCTCCATCACCGGCTTGCCGGCCTCGGGGCCGATGTCGCCGAGGCCGAGCACCGCGGTGCCGTTCGAGACGACGGCGACCAGGTTGGCGCGCGCGGTGTACTCGTAGACCAGGTTGGGATCGCGCGCGATCTCGAGGCACGGCTCGGCGACTCCGGGCGAGTACGCGAGCGCGAGATCGCGCTGCGTGAGCAGCGGCTTCGAGGGCGTCACCTCGATCTTTCCGCGGCGTCCCTGCGAGTGGTAGTCGAGCGCGTCCTGCTTGCGGATCATGGCGAGTCTCCGTCGAGGAAGGGGGCAAAGCATTGCGCGCGTGCGGGCAAAGATCAAGCGAGCGTGCTATCGATTGAAGGTGCGGCTCGTGGGGTGGGTGATGGCGATCATGTGCGCGGCCACCGCCACGGAAGGCGCCGCGCGCGCCGCCCCACCGAGCGCGCACCTCGAGTTCGTGCGCTTGCCCGGCGCGGAGAAGTGTCCCGACGAGGCGGCGGTGCGCGAGGCGGTGGCGGCGCGGCTCGGCTACGATCCGTTTTCGCCGGCGGCGGAGTCGGCGGTGTCGGTGATCTTCGGGCCGAGCGGCCACGGGCTGCACGCGCGCATCGAGCTGGTCGACGAGCACGGCGAGGTGACGCACGCGCGCGAGCTGACCGCGCGCGGCACGGCGTGCGATCAGCTCGCGTCGACGGTGGAGCTGTCGATCAGCATGGCGATCAATCCGCTGGCGTTCGCCGAGGAGCTGGGCGCGCTGCCCGAGCGGCCTCAGGCGACCGAGGTCGCGCCGGCCAAGACCGAGCCGCAGGCGAGCGGCGAAACGCCGCAGGAGCTCGAGACCGCCACGCCGATCATGCCGCCGATTCCGCCCGCGCCCGCGCCGCCCGCGACTGTGGTCAAGCCGGCGCCGCAGCCGCCCAAGCTGCGGCCGCGCATCGGCACCGGCTTCATCACCGCCGTCGGCACCGCGCCGACGGTGGCGTTCGGCTTCACGCTGCACGTCGGGCTGCGCGCCAGATATTGGTCGGCGAACGTCGAGATTCGCGCGGACGTCCCCGCCAGCGCCGCCACGCCCAACGGCGGCGGCGTCTCGACCGGCCTCTACGGCGCGACACTCGTGCCCTGCTTCCACTACAGCGCGTTCGCCGCCTGCGGCCTGTTCACGGTCGCCGCGATGGTCTCGAAGGGCGAAGGTTTCGCGCTCAGCTTCGAGCGCTCGTCGCCGTACGTCGCCGCGGGCGTGCGCGCCGCGCTCGAGATTCCGCTTGGCCGCATTTTTGCTGTGCTCATCGCCGCCGACCTGGTGGCCCCCATCGTGAGCACGGTCCTGATCGCCAACGACACCCAAGTCTTCTCCACCCCACCCGTCGCCGGCGTGTTCCAGTTCGCCGGCCTGGGACATTTTCGATGACGGATCCATCACAGCGATCCCAATCGCCTGTCGTGGAGAAAGCGGAGGCGGTCGCCTGCGAGCCGTCTGCGCCGATGGTGGCGCAACCGTTCGACGACTTTCGAGCCGTGTACGAAGCCGAGTTCGACTACGTGTGGCGGACCTTGCGACGCCTGGGCGTGCCCGAGCGCGACCTGGAGGACTTGAGCCACGACGTGTTCGTCGCGTTCTATCGCTCGCGCGCCGGCTACGATCCGTCGCGGCCACTCAAGCCGTGGCTGTTCGGCATCGCGTTTCGCGTGTCGTCCGATTTTCGCCGGCGCGCGCAGCACCGCTACGAGATCCCGAGCGAGCACGAGGCCACCGACGACAAGGCGAGCGCCGAGGAGCAGGTGTCGCAGAACGAGCAGCGCGCGCTGGTGATGCGCGGGCTCGAGGCGCTCGAGCCGGATCGGCGCGCGGTGTTCGTGATGCACGATCTCGACGGGCACTCGATGCCGGAGATCGCGCAGGTGCTCTCGGTGCCGCTCAATACGCTATACTCGCGGTTGCGGCTGGCGCGCGAGCAGTTCGCGCAGGCGGTGCGGCGGCACCGGCGCCGGCGAGGGCATGGGACGGCGGACGATGAGTGACAGCGACTTGAGACCGCTCGATCCGGAGCTGGAGGAGCTGCTCCAGGCCGAGCGCGGCGCGTCGCCGCCGGCGGGAGCGCGCGAACGCGTGCGCTCGCGGGTCATGCTGTCGGTCGGGCTGGCGGCGGCAGGCAGCGTCGCGGCGGGCGTCGGCAAGGCGTCGGGGGCGCACGGCGCGCTGCTCAAGGCGGCGCCCAAACTTTTGTCGCTGCCGGCCAAGCTGGTGATGTGCGTCGCCGGCGTCACCGCCGTCGGGCTGGGCGTGCACGTCGCGCGCAAGGCCACTCAGCCGGCCACCCGCGTGCAGCACGCGCGCAACAGCGCGACGGAAAAATCGTCCGCGCCCGTTCCGCCCGCGCCGCTCGAAGCCGCGCCGCCCGTCGCGCCGGCGATCGCGCCGGTCGCTCCGTCGAGCGCGATCACGACGGCGAACGCGATCGATCCCGCGCCCGCGGCGGCCGAGCCGTCGCGCTCGCGCGCGCTCGCGCACAAGGGCGAGCCCGTCGACGAATTGCCCGCCGAGCGCGCGCTGCTCGAGCAGGGGCGCGCCGCGCTCGGCCACGGCGACGCCGCGCGCGCGCTGGCCGCCGTCGAGCGCCACCAGCGCAAGTTCCCGCGCGGACAACTCGCCGAGGAGCGCGAGAGTCTGTGGATCCGTGCCCTGGTCGCCGCCGGTGAGCCCGACGCCGCTCGCGAGCGGGCCGCCGACTTCCGCGCGCGCTACCCGCGCAGCATCTTCCTCCCCGTCGTCGAGGCCACCGTCAAGCCGCTGCCATGACCCGCGCGCGCGTCGCGTTTGCGGCGCTCGCGCTTGCGGCGTGCACCGACCGCGAGGTGATCGGCGCGAACGGCGACGGCCGCTGGGTCGAGCTGCGCCTCGGCGTCGCGCGGCAGGACATCGATCTGTTGTTCGTCATCGACAACTCGCCGTCGATGGCGCCCAAGCAGGCCGAGCTGGCGCGCCGCTTTCCCGATCTGCTGGCGCTGCTCGGCTCGAACGCGCCGAACGGCCAGCCGGCGCACTTTCACGTCGGCGTGGTCACCACCGATCTCGGCGCGCAGTCGTTCAACCTCGGCAGCCAGTGCCGGCCCGGCGGCGACGGCGCGCGGCTGCAAGCGCTCGGCGCCGCGGCCACGCCCGACTGCCGGCCGCCGACCGGCGGCGCGCGCTTCATCGACTACGATCAGCTCACCGGCAGCGGCAATTTGCCGCAGGGACAGGACCTCGCCACCACGCTGCGCTGCCTGGCGCAGGTGGGCGACGCCGGCTGCGGCTTCGAGCAGCCGCTCGAGGCGGCCTACCTCGCGCTCTCGCCGCCGCCGGTCGGCCCGCCGGAGAACGCCGGCTTCCTGCGCGACCAGGCGCTCCTGGCGGTGATGTTTCTCACCGACGAGGACGACTGCTCGGCGCCGCCCGACGGCGACCTGTTCGATCCCAACGCCGTCGGCACCTACGGCCCGCTGCTGTCGTACCGCTGCACCCAGTTCGGCCTCGAGTGCGGCACGCCGCCCGCGCCGCCGCCCTACGGCGTGTCGACGCCGCCGCTCGACCCCTGCGTGCCGGTCACCGACGGCAAGCTCTACTCCGTCGGGCGCTACCTCGATTTCTTCCGCCTGCCGAAGAGCGCCGGCGGCGTCAAGCCGTTTCCCGGCGACGCGTTCCTGTTCGCCGTCGCCGGCCCGCCCGCGCCGGTGATGGTGCTCACCGCCAACCTGAAGGCGCCGCCCGGCACGTACGTGCCGTGCGCCGGCCCCGTCGACGGCGTGAATTGCGGCACCGTGCTCCAGCACTCGTGCGTGTCGGTCAGCGACAGCTCGTTCTTCGCCGATCCGGCGGTGCGGCTGGCGGCGGTGGTGTCGGCGACGCAGGCCAAGCTCGGCGCGTCGATCTGCGACACCGACTATCGCCCGGCGATGATGGATCTCGCCGCGACGGTGACGTCGTTCCAGGCGGGCAACGGCTGCATCCCGGCGGCGCTCGGCGATCCGACGCAGCCCGACTGCCAGGTGAGCGACGACGTCATGAACCCCGACGGCACCGTCGCGTCGCACCCGCTGCCGTGGTGTCCCGACGCGCACGACGCGCCGCCGTGCTGGCGCATCGATCCCGAGGGCAACTGCGCCGCGGTGCTCGACGCCGCCACCAACATGCGCGCGCATCCGCAGCTGGTGATCGATCGCGCCGCGCCCGCGCCGGCCGATTCGGTGCCGCACGCGCGCTGCGTGATCGCGCCCTGACGCCGACGATATCGTCAATCGCGCTTGCATGAGATGAGCGTCGTGGATCAATATCCCGCCTCTATGCGTAGCCTGCCGCTCGTGCTGCTCCTCGCCGCCGGTTGCGGCGCCGTGGGCATCAACCCCGACGCCGCCGCGCTCGCCAACGCCGGCTGCCGCGCGCCGGCCGCGTGCTTCTCGACGACGTGCAGCTGCGTGCGGCCGCTGCCGGGGCAAAAAGATCCCTGCCAGCGCGACTGCGTGTTCACCATGAGCACCGACATGCCGACGTGCGAGTGCGTGATGGGCGACGTGTGCATCGAGCCGGCGCAGGAGTGCGTCGGCCGCGCGGTCGCGCCCTGCCCCGGCGTCGGCGCGCGCTGCCTGCCGGCGGGCTCGAGCTGCGCGTCGTCCGCGGCCGGCGATCCGCCCGACGTCGTTGGCGCCAATTCCGGCGATCCCGACGCCGGCCCGACGACCGAGCAGCGCTGCCCCTACGTCGACGACGTGTGCTGCCCGGGCATGACCGAGCCGATCGATCTCGGCGTCCTCGACGCCAACCTGGATCAGAGCATCGGCGACTAGCGCCTACTATTAATAGAGGAGCAGGCGATCGAGGTTCTCGCGCTCCCACAGCCGCGCGCGATCGAACTCCTCGAAGATCGCCTCTTCGGCGAGAAACTCGGGCGTGTGAAACTGCCGCCGCCCGCCCACCACCGGGATGTCGTGCTTCTGGTGCAGCATCTCGTGGTAGACGATCCACTCGACGAACAGCCGCGGCACGAACGGCCGATCCAGCGACGGGTGGATGCGGATCAGCCGATCCTCGACGGAGTACGACCCCATCTTGATCGAGTTGCGCCGCCGCTTGCGCGCGCCCGGCGCCTGGCGCTGGCCCCACGTGATGCGCGCGTCGATGCAGCCGGCGAAGTAGCGCTGGTTGAGCGAGTCGTAGATCGCCAGCAGGTCGTGCACCTCGCCGCGCGTCTCGATGGTGACCGAGACCGGGCGCGAGCGGCGCGCGCGGCGGATCTTGCGCTGGTTGATGTCGATGAACTGGCCGAGCAGGCGCGACGCCTCGCGATCGTTGAGCGCCACGTAGCGGCCGAGCGCGCGCACCACCTCGTCCTCGGCGTGCAGGAACATGTGGTGCAGCCGCAGGCGGAACAGGCCCTTCTCGCGCTTGACCGAGATCATGGTGTAGCGGTTGTCGGTGACGGCGAGCGCCAGCCGGCCGTCGGGGACGTGCCGCGCGATCGAGACCTCGAGCGCCTTGCGCGCCGAATCGTCGTCGCTCGGCGTCGGCTCGGGCTCGGCCACCGCCAGGCGCGAAGCCCGGCGCGGCGCCACCGGACGCGCCACCGCCACCGAAGGAGAGCCGAACCAGAACGAGGTCTGCTCGAGCCGCGTCACGTGTCCCTCCGCCTTAGAAAAGCCATGCGATTACAGTCACTCACCAAGCCAGTCGCACGACGGAACCGGGGT
>Ga0070741_10019130_pt1 | contig 10977 bp, 8 predicted proteins | sample Coa_R1_4_FD_66440 | JGI IMG/M metagenome (GOLD analysis project Ga0070741, IMG submission 66440) | Surface soil microbial communities from Centralia Pennsylvania, which are recovering from an underground coalmine fire - Coalmine... | ecosystem: Environmental > Terrestrial > Soil > Unclassified ...
AAAGAGCCGTCGTTTTGGATCGAAGGCTCTTTTCAGGTTTTTGCTCCATAATACTTCCTCTAAGACCCATATGCATTCACAAACCCTCAAAGGGGACACGGCGCTGCTCTGATGCTCCGCCCGGGCGGCTGCTTCGTAAGCTTCTTATTCCGCCAGAAACGCCGCTCGCGCGTCTGGCTGTGCCCATCTGGCGGGAAGGAGTGCGCGCTCTGCTTCTTGTTCCGGCTGGCAACGCCACTCTCGCGTCCCCTTGCTAGACACTCAGAAACCCCCAAAGGGGGCACGGCGCTGCTCTCGCAGCCTCTTAAAAGCCCGCCAGAAACGCCGCTGTCGCGGCTAGCCTTCGGCTCATCTGAGTGCAAGGTAGTACCTCCGGTCAGCCAGTCGGAAAGGCAGCGCTCATGTAAATGCAAGGAAATATAACCTGGTCAACAGACCGGCACCCTAAAGATAGAGATATAGTAACGCTGGGTCCAATCACCCACAAGGGGCACGATTATGAGATGTAACAAATTCATCCAGCAATACAGTTTGGGAACGAGAGGCCGATAAACCACCCAAAGGGGGCACGGTCGGCGGTGGGCTCGATAATATTGTTTGCGAATTTAATCTGGTAATGGGGAATGGCCCAGGCGATGGAAGGCGACCGGCCGCTCGGAACCGCTCGCGGTTGACCGCAAGGGATGGTCGCTACGCGTGGTGATCCCCAGCGTTGGAGGCGACCAACGCGGCGCTCTTACCAGATTAAATCGTTAATAAGGTTAATCGGCCTCCTACGGTCCCTTCGGGATCGTAGATGTTTCGCGCTCTGCGAGCGTATAAGAGAGCAGATTACCGGATCAATTTGTCAAAGTGCATTATAAGCCCGGAGCCTCTTGTGGGCGATTGGACCTGGCGTTACGAAATATATTGCCGCGATACCCTATTTAGAATAGGGATAGCAAGTTGCAATGCCCGGTGTCTTATTTATTTCATGCTGACCAAAGATATCTATACAAATTTGTTTGGCTACATGCCACGATTCCATGATCTCATCATGCCATCTCTAGTATACCTGACAATAAAGAAAAATACGAGTAAAAAAACAAACAGACGTATATACCAATCAAGCTATTGACAAAACATATAGCGGTTCATTAATATTGATTTGTATAGATAACTAGAGACATTTGGTCCCAGGCATAACATAAGTTGATGATAGTGATGAATTATTCGAGTTTTTATTATTTACCAATGGATTGACTTCGGAATCAGGGCCAGTGAACGAGAAATGGTAGAGCCCTGTTTCTCTTATCCTTTACAAGGATTGGACACGGGAAAATGTAATGTCAAATTGTTGTCAAGTGTTCAAACGGCTTATCAAGCACTCTCAGGCCCAGTTTGACAATTTGACATTGAATCTAGAGTATCTATTTTTATTTCCATACATGATCTACGATAATGGTAAGCATCGTCAGGAAAACGTTACGATGAACACACGCTTTGTAAGCACTTCATGATGCACTGCCAGCATATAGCGTAAGGTTTAGCAATGAGGCCAGCATTACGCAGAACCATTGCCGGTTTCACCACTAAACCTCACCATATATGAGCGCCCGATGTCATTTCATGCCCAGTCGTTTACAAACGATGTTCCCGTTACGTCCCATTCAATGGATACCAGCTCGATTTATTTCATTCAGGTCCTGGAAGGAGTATTTTCTCATGTCAGAACAACCAAGTAACGAAGGCACGCCTATCACTCGACGACAGATGCTCCAGATGACCCTGGTAACAAGTGGTGGCATCTTTGCAGCCGACTTGCTAGCAGCTTGCGATAGCAACCCTAATGCAAAGACCAGCACAACACCCAGCGGAAGCGGGGTAATACCAACACCACGCAATCAGACAGTAGTCGTCGACCAGACCCAATTCACCGTCTTTGACAGTTTCAACCCCTTTATTCCAAATGGCCAGGAATATGAAGCTGGCTTCGGCCAGGTTTGTAAAGAGTTTCTTTTCTACGATAATATGGTAACCGGCGAGATCAAACCGTGGCTCGCTACAGGCTGGAAATACAATGCAGATAGTACTGAACTCACGATCACTCTGAACCCCAAGGTTCACTGGAACGATGGTCAGCCCTTCACCTCTAACGATGTCAAGTTCACGATCCAGATGTTGATGAATAACGTCGCCCTCACTGGCGGAGACAATTATCGGCCTTTCGTTAAGGGTATCACGACACCAGATGCTCAGACAGTGGTCTTCAGCTTGAAGGACAAGAATCCCCGTTTTCATTACAACTTCATCTGCGGTATTGTAGCTGGACAGGAAATTGTACCCGAGCATATCTGGTCGAAGCAGGACCCAATGAAGTTTAAAAATAATCCTCCTGTATTTACCGGGCCGTACAAGTTGGACCACACCATTCCAGCTCAGTTCATGTATATCTGGAAGAAGGACCCTAACTACTGGAACAAGGATGTGATGGACCCCAAGCCACAGTATGTGATCTACCGCACGGCACCGACCCCCGACTCTGAGGTTGAAGAGTTTAAGCGTGCCGAGATCGATATGCCCGGCTTCGACTATACTCATGCCGTCGCGATCAAGAATGGCGGCTACCAGAATATCCAGATCGAGACGAAGTTCCGCGATCCTTGCCCGCGTGCTTTTGGTATCAATAGCGATCCTTCGAAGGGTCTGCTTGCTGATCCACGTATGCACTGGGCTATCTCCTATCTGGTTGATCGCAAGACGCTTGGGCAAACGGTCTGGCCCGTGCCGACACCGCCCGCGCAGTATCCCTGGGCAGACTACCCCGGCAACGATAAATGGTCTAACTCGGATCTGGCCTCCAAGTATCCACTCACGTACGATCCTGCGAAGGCTGCGGCATTGCTCGATGAAATGGGTGCAAAGCTTGGTAGCAATGGCAAACGCACCTACCAGGGTCAACCACTGCACTATGAGATCGCTTCAGCGGCAAAAGTTGGCGATCCAGAGTACATCAATGGGCAGAAGCTCGCGGATGAACTCAATAAGCTTGGGATTGACACGACGGTACGTGCCTATACGGGGTCGGTATGGCAAAACAAGCTTAACATGGGCGAGTATGATATTGTGACCTGGTGGATCTGCGGTCAGGTGTTGGACCCCGGTCAGTTGTATACACAGTTCGAGGTTAGAAAGACTAAGCCTATCGGTCAGGATGCCAGCACTGGCGGCAATACGCTGCGTTCTCAATATAAGGATCTGGACACGATTGCCAATCAACTCGATAGCGTCGATCCAACTGATCCTAAGAACAAAGCACTGTTCGACCAGGCACTTGAGGCCTATTACAAGGATTTGTCGCTGATTCCGCTCTATCAGACAACTTACCCCACGATCTACAATACAACGTATTGGACAGGCTGGCCGACAGATGACAATCTTTACCAGATTCCTTCAAACTGGTGGGGACAGTTCTTGTTTGTAGTCGGCAATCTTAAACCAACCGGCAAGTAGTCACACATAACCATACAGCTTCCCTGTAGCTTGATCCATGCAGGCTGGGCGTAAAGGCAATTACGTCCGGCCTGCATGATCCTAAGAATAAGGAGCACATAATGATCAAAAGCGTCCCTCGCGATAGCCAGCCTGGCGGTCAGGGGCTGCTAGCTACCCTACGTGCATGGCGGATCGCTCATCCGTTGGCATCATATGCCGTTCGCCGCTTTCTCGTGTACCTGCTCACTCTCTGGGGTTCCTTCACCGTCACCTTCTTTTTCTTTCGACTCATACCAGGCAATCCTATCGAGGCTTATATCCAGAGCCTTCAGGCAAAACAGATCTATAACGCCTCCGCAAGTCAGGACCTTGTCAAATACTACAACACAATTTTTGGCCTCGATGGCAATCTCTTTCAGCAGTATATTCACTATATGAACCAGCTCATTATCAAGCACGACCTGGGGCCTTCTCTCCTCAACTTCCCCGATCCCTCTCAGGTACTTATCGCTCGCTCCCTGCCCTGGACGATTGGTTTGCTGGGACTTGCGACCATTATCTCCTGGATACTTGGCCTCATCCTGGGAGCTTTGATTGGTTGGAGACGCGAGAAGAAGGCTGCGGAATGGGTCACAAACGTTTGCATCGGTCTTTCTCACATCCCCTACTATTTCGTCGCATTGATCCTTATCTTCCTCCTCGCCTACCAGTTTGACCTGTTTCCCTCTACAGCGGCGTATAATCCTGTCTATAATCCGGGCCTGAACTGGGATTTTATTTCCAGTGTGGTCCAACATGGCTTTTTGCCTGCACTATCTATCGTCATTATTAGTGTCTGTGGCTGGATGCTCTCAACGCGTATGCTTATGGTCACCACGCTGGGCGAGGATTATCTGACATTTGCGGAGGCAAAGGGCCTCAAGCCTCGTCACATCCTGATGCGCTATGCTCTACGCAACTGTTATCTACCTCTGATTACAGGGTTGGGCATTAACCTGGGTTTCATTTTCAACGGCAACGTACTTGTTGAGCAGTTATTTGCCTATCCAGGTATAGGGTACCTGTTCGTAACCGCTGTCCAGCAGCTCGATTACAATACAATCCAGGGGATTGTAGCACTGGCAATCTTCGGAGTGCTTACCGCCAATCTGATTCTTGACCTGTTACTCCCTGTACTCGATCCTCGGGTGAAATACAATTGATAAAGGAGGTGTGCAGTGCGTAGATTTCTTCTCGCTCTTGGAGGTTTATGGAACGCCAGCCGCAAAGTTCAGGCCGGAGTGCTGATTCTTGCCTTCTTTATCCTGGTGGCTATTCTCCATCAGCCCTTAAGCGCACTGATTGGACACGGCAGAGACCCACTGGCGCTGTCGGAAGCAGCTGCGTGGCAGATGCCGAATGGAGAACACTGGCTGGGAACGGATCGTTATGGTCGCGATATCCTGGCAATGACTGTAACCGGGCTTACGGCCTCACTCGAAGTAGGTGCGATTGCGGGGCTGCTTTCAACGATTTTTGGAGTAATTGTCGCATTCGTTGGGGGCTACAAAGGTGGCAGACTGGATAGCATTCTCTCAGGGACAACCGACGTTTTTCTGGTTGTGCCAAGTTTTCCGCTGCTGATTACGCTCTCGGCATACACAAGTAGAGTTAGCCTGTTCTCTGTCGCTGTCATACTGGCCATATTCAGCTGGCCGTTCGCGGCAAGAACGACGCGCTCGCAGGTGCTAAGTCTGCGTAGCCGTCCTTACGTTGAGCTGGCAAAGGTGACAAAGCTCAACGACTTCGAGATCATCTTTCAGGAACTTCTTCCCAACCTGCTCCCCTTTATTGGTGTTGGGTTTGCCTCCGCTTCGCTTGGATCTATTTTCGCGCTAGTTGGTCTTGAGGTCATTGGCCTTGGCCCAAGCGGTATTCTGGATCTGGGACAGATGCTCAACTGGTCTCAGGGCTGGGGTGCTTTGAGTCTGGGAGCCTGGCCGATATTCGTAGCACCGGTATTCGTGCTGGCGATGCTGTTCTTTTCTGTGAACCTGATCAACATCGGGCTTGAAGAGGTGTATAATCCCAGGCTGCGCAAAACGGCAGGAGCATAGAGGAGGCATAGCGTTATGGTGAATAATCTATCAAAAGCTGTAGAGAAAAAGACAGCGACCGGCTCTCCACTGATCGATATTGAGGACCTGAAAGTGTACTACAACACAGTCAATGGAGTCTCGCAAGCCGTTGATGGGGTCAATCTGAATATTAAGCGCGGCGAGATCCTTGGTATTGCTGGTGAGTCGGGCTGCGGCAAAAGCACGCTGACAACGGCACTACTGCGGCTTACACGACCACCAGCCTATATCGCAGGTGGCAAAATTACCTTTTATCCAGAGGACGACAATCCTATTGACTTGCTGGATCTGGATGGGCCACAGTTACGTTCAGTGCGCTGGCGACACCTCTCGTACCTGCCACAGGGATCGATGAACTCGCTCAATCCGGTGATGCGCATCAAAGATCAGTTCATCGATGTCATGCTCGAACATAGTGAGATTACCAGATTTGAGGCGGAGAAGACCATTCCAGAGCTATTGAGACGGGTCGGGCTCGAACCCTATGTTGCCAAGATGTATCCTCACGAACTCTCAGGTGGCATGAAACAGCGCGTTATTCTGGCAATGGCTATTGCACTCAACTCTGATCTGGTTGTTGCGGACGAGCCAACTACTGCGCTCGATGTGCATATTCAACGCGTGATTATCCAGATGCTGGCGGATTTGCGCGACTCTCTTGGCATGACGGTGATCCTGGTCACGCATGATATGGCGGTGCATGCCGAGCTCGCGGATCGCGTGGCGGTAATGTATGCCGGAACGATTGTCGAGGTGGGAGATGTGCGGCAGATCTTCAAGGCCCCTAAGCATCCCTACACACAGGCCCTGATCGGATCGATTCCACGTATCGGTGGAGATAGGGTACGTCTGGGGGGGATTGCAGGGAATACGCCCAGCCCGCGCAACTGGCCGTCGGGCTGTCGCTTCCATCCACGCTGCCCACATGCGATGCCGGTATGCAGCCAGGAAGTGCCAGAACTGCTTGTGTCCGATGAGCAAACTGCGGGCACGCAACAGCAGCCACTCGCGGCCTGCCACCTTTACACACAGCCAGGATCGGGAGGAAATCACCATGAACAGCGTCAATGATATGAATAGTATGATTGAGTTGAACGATGTGACTCAGGTTTTTCACGGAGCAGCTACACGCAGCACAGGTGGCGAGTTCAAGGCTGTGGATAACGTCTCATTCAGCCTGACAGCTGAGCCACCACAGATTCTCAGTCTGGTTGGGCAGAGCGGCAGCGGCAAAAGCACGATTGCGCGCATCATTCTTGGGCTGCAGAAACCGACGAGCGGGAGCGTCACCTATCGCGGAAAAGATATCTATAAGCTATCGGGCAAAGAGTATGATACGTACAGGCGCGACGTGCAGCCTGTCTTTCAGGACCCATACGGCATCTTCAATCCATTTTATCGGGTAGATCGCGTATTCTGGACAGCGATCAAGAAATTCAAGCTGGCATCTTCGCGCGAGAAGGGGTTAGCGCTGATCGAGGAGGCTCTGCACGCGGTAGACCTGAGACCGGAGGATGTACTCAACCGCTATCCCCATCAACTGAGCGGCGGACAACGCCAGCGCGTTATGCTTGCACGCGTCTACTTACTGCATCCCAAGTTCATCATCGCTGATGAGCCGATATCGATGCTCGACGCAGCGGTGCGCGTGCTTTTCCTGAATATCCTACTGGATTTCAAGCAGAAATATGGCATGACAACGCTGTTCATCACGCATGACCTGTCTACGTCGTACTATGTGGGTGGAGAGATCATGGTGATATCACGAGGCAAGATCGTCGAGCGAGGGCGCGTGGATGATGTGCTGGTGCATCCATCTCATCCTTATACGCAGATGCTGCTCGCGTCGGTGCCCATCCCTGACCCGGATGCCAGGTGGCATGAGAAAGTAATGATACCAGGTGAGGAGGAGGAGCCAGTCGTCGTAGAGCAGCCCGATTTGGAAGTTCCAGGATCGATTTAAACGATATGGGTAATTATGATATTTCCGTTCACCCTCCCGAACGGGTCAAAAAGAGGTTCGCGATAGGGCGCCCTTCACGACGCCAGGTGCTTATTGGCGGGCTGGTTGCTGGAGCAGCGCTGATCGGTGGAGGGGCGCTGGTGGAAAGTCGTCCGGGTCAGATGCCTCAGTCGATGGCGAGCCAGCCACTGGTGCTCGATATGGCCTGGGATGGGCTGGATTTTGCCTGGTTGCCTGATAATGCCCATCTCGCTTATGTGAGCGATCATGGATTGTGCATCGTTGATGTGAAGAGCGGGCAGAAGGTCTGGCTCAACCATAGTTACAAGTATCCAGAGGCCGTGACGTGGTCGGAAGATGGCACACGTATCGCCTTCACGATGCGTGGAACACTGTGGGTCCAGGATGTGAAGAGGGGGCAGAATCTGTGGACCTATACAGACCCGCAACGGCCCATAGATAGAGCCGTTCTTTCACCAGATGGCACGCGTATCGCCTTTACCAGCGTCAATCCAGGTGCTGGTATAGAGATCTGGAATATAGAGGAGAAGGGTAGAATCGCCCAATACCAGGGGCAGGGCGGTAGGCAAGGGTTTGCGGTGATTAGCTTGAAGTGGTCACCGGATAGTACGCGTATTGCGATGACAGGTCAGGATGGTTCGGTGCAGGTGCGGGATGCATCGGGACATCTTCTCTGGGTATATAATGGGCAAAGTGCATCTGGTCCGCGTGGAGTGATAAGCTGGTCGCCAGATAGTTCGGCTATTGCCTTCACCGCTGGCAATCAAAATCTGCTGGGAGTCTGGGATGCTCACAGTGGAAAGACGCGTTTTCAGGCGGCCGCAGATGTTGGTGACATTATCGATCAGAACCAGAGCAATAAAAGCATGGCCTGGTCTCCTGATGGGACACGGATTGCATTCTGGAGACAAATGCAGGGAGGTCCTGTCATCGAGGTATGGTCTGTTCAGACGGCCCAGCGACTCTTCTCCTGTTCACCAATACAGGGACAAGCAAACGCGCTCACCTGGTCGCCCGATGGAAAATACCTGGCTGCCCCAGATTACATTGTTGGTCAGGGCGAACTGGCGCGCGGTGACAACGGAGATCGTTCAGTTATTCAGTTCTGGGATGCGCGTAACGGGAAAAGCCTCTTCTCCTATGGCGCCCCAAAAAACCCGACTCATCTCACGTGGTCACCTGACAGCCACTACCTTGCAGTCATTACACCCAAAGCCTATGGAATCCTTGCGAACAGTACCTGCCAGTCTTTGTGCAGTTATGGCTATAAGAATTATGCACTTCAGGTTTTTCGGCTCTAGCGATTTTGTCAATAAAATCGCTAGAGCCGAAAAACCTGACACAGCGATTGTACGCCCTGCTCACCTATTCAAGCTTTGCGTTGAGAATGGTAAGCTGCTGTAGCACCTGGTCAAACTTCGCATCTTGAGATGTGAAGTGCTGTTCGATAGCATCGAAGCGCCGATCCACCTCAACAAAACGCTGTTCGACAGCATCAAACCGTTGATCTATGGACTCTTTGAGAACGGCCAAGTCATTTTTTATCGTCTTGATATCTTTTTCCTGACTGGAGGCAATACGAAGGAGGATAGTGATATTCTGATTGATTTCCCCGAGATTGTACGCTCGTTCAGCAGGGGTATTCTCTTCCGCCTTCCTCTGCTCATAAAGACGTTCTAGTTCCATAGCAGCTACCTTTCGTTCTAACGCAGCCATGCGATCTTCCACTGTAGGCATAGACCCTCCCATCTTCTCTTCTGTAGAGTATAGCACACTCGACAACATTGAGAACCATACTAAAGGACAACAATAAAACAAAAGGCAGTTGCTTCCTCGTCGAAAAGACGGTGTGGAAACAACTGCCTTGACCGCTCATTAAGTGCATATTGAACGGCCTCTCAAGTTTACAAGACTGGGGTGCAGGGATTCGAACCCCGATTTACTGATCCAAAGTCAGGTGTCCTGCCGTTGGACGACACCCCATCACATTGCCCATGTGCTTGTTATATATTAACCGGTTATTTGCGAACTGTCAAGAGAAAAGGACCGATTTTTCAGGGCAGTTGTAAGGTTGATAAAGCTTGAGGCTGTGACCATGCAACCATGCTGCGAGTATGGGGGGAGTATTTATGGAGCAGAGGAGGTTGAGTCAGGTGATGGGGGTTCATGTGAGGAATCTCCTGAGATGGTGGAATCTGGTTGGGACGATTGTGACGGTTGTATAGATTCGAACAGCTGGGATTCATCTTGTCGGGATGGATGTTGTGATTGAGACGATTGTGACGGTTGTACAGCTTCAGGCGGTCGAGATAACTCTATAGATTGGGACGGCTGGGACGGTTGTACAGACTCGAATGGTTGTCGTTGTTGCGGCTGAGGGGCGATATCGATGGATATCTCTTGAGTGGCAGGGGTGCTTTGAGACGTGGGTGAGGGTGAGATGAGGTCATCAGTGGAAGAGGAAGACTGAATAGGACCGGATGGTTGGGGTAATTGTGACGGTTGTGATGGCTGGGACGAGTGATGCTTGTGGGGAGAGGATGATTTGGAGGAGGTGGCGAGACAGGGGTGCTCGGGGGTAGTGTAGAGGCCGCGAGAAGGAGAGACGACTTCACGGGCGATGCGCATGCGACTGAGGGCACGGCGGACGGCATCGTAACCATGATCGATCTGCTCGACGATTTCGGGGATGGACAGGATACGAGGGCTGGCTTCCAGGCAGGCAAGGATGTCCTGACGGATCGCCGAGAGAGAGGCAGGGACAGCGGGTAAGGCGTTGGCACCTTGAGGCGGAGGCCAGTCGATGTTGGGCGGTAGCCAGCAAATGATGGGCAGGCTAGGAGCGTAGAAACAGGCCAGGTCTTCGGGCGACAGTTGAGCAACATCAGGGGTAGAGGCGGATGTAGGGGATGAAAGGGCCGGGATGAAAGAGGAGGCGGGAGCGGAGGAGATGAAGAAGGGCAGATCGAGAGGTTGTGCCGTCAGCGCATGTTTGGTAGAGATCAAGTAGCAGGAATCATCGTCGAAGGAGGGAATGAGGCGCAAGACACTGCGAACCAGGTGCAGGAGGGCAGGGGAGGTGCCGCAGGCGGTCAGGTTGCGCATGGTGGAGAGCGTCGGGGGACGCGAGATCGCGCGTATGAGCAGGATAGCACAGCCAGCCAGTTCAGCCAGGCGGTTCAGTTTGGGCAGATGGTCACGGTAGTGGGCCGAAGAGAAGGGTTCCTGGGTATCGAGGATCACGAGGGCGGGATTGAGCTGACGGATGGCGCGGCTTAAGAGGTCGAGATCGTGGGCAATGGAGAAAGGGCGATCGATGATGTCGGCACAGGCGCTATCGAGATCCTCGACGGTGGGCAGCAAGGAGATCTGGGTGGGATCGGCACCGGCAGCCAGCAGGCG
>Ga0070741_10019131_pt1 | contig 10976 bp, 12 predicted proteins | sample Coa_R1_4_FD_66440 | JGI IMG/M metagenome (GOLD analysis project Ga0070741, IMG submission 66440) | Surface soil microbial communities from Centralia Pennsylvania, which are recovering from an underground coalmine fire - Coalmine... | ecosystem: Environmental > Terrestrial > Soil > Unclassified ...
GCGTGCGCACCTGTTTATCTCGCCCCGGCTCGCTGCCGGGGCGGTCGCGCGCTAGCGGTCTCCCTTCGCAGGCATCGAGCCGGGGCGAACTCGTCCCTGTCGTCGTGCCTGTGAAAGGAGGAGAAACCGTTGGATACAGTCGCCGCCGTGGACTGGGAGAAGTACGTCGCCGACGCGCAAGCGGCCTACGCGGCTGCGTCGACGACGCAGGAGCTCGCCGACGCGAACGTCCAGTTCCAGGGCAGGAAGAGCCCGCTGAAGCTCGCGCTCCGCGAGGTGCGCGACCGGGAGACCGGCATGCGGCTGAACGCGATCCGCGAGCGCCTCGAGGCGCTCGAGCACGAGGCGACGGAGCGCGTCACGCGCGCCGAGCTCGACCGCAGGCTGTCGACCGAGCGCGTCGACGTCACATTGCCCGCACGCATGCTCGGCAAGGTCGCGCCGCGGCCGCGCGGGACGCTGCACCCGTCGACGCAGGTCCGCCGAGACGTCGAGGACATCTTTCTCGGTCTCGGCTACGAGATCGTCGACGGCCGCGAGGTCGAGACGACGCGGTACAACTTCGACGCGCTCGGGTTCCCCGACTGGCATCCGACGCGGTCGCCGCGCGCGAGCCTCTACCTCGACGAGGACACGCTCTTGCGCACGGAGACGTCGCCGGCGCAGATCCACAAGATGGAGTCGGTGCGCCCGCCGATCTACATGGTGTCGATCGGGCGCGTGTATCGCCGCGACACGATCGACGCGACGCACTTCCCGATCTTCCACCAGTTCGAGGGCCTCGTCATCGACAAGGGCATCACGATGGCCGACCTCAAGGGGACGCTCCTGTACGTCCTCCGCCAGCTGTACGGCCCCGAGCGCGAAGTCCGGTTCCGCACGCACTACTTCCCCTTCACCGAGCCCTCGATGGAGCCGGACGTGTCGTGCTTCAACTGCGGCGGCGCGGGCTGCTCGATCTGCAAGCACTCGGGCTGGATCGAGATCGGCGGCTCCGGGATGGTCGATCCGTATCTCTACGAGTTCGTCGGGTGGGGCCCGGAGGAGTACACGGGCTTCGCCTTCGGCCTCGGCATCGAGCGGACGGCGCAGCTCCGCAACGCGATTCCCGGCATCCGTCCGTTCTGGGACAACGACATCCGCTTCCTGAGGCAGTTCTGAGAATGAAGGTGCCGATCTCATGGCTGCGCGAGTACGTGCGCACCGAGGCCACGACCGCGCAGATCGCCCATGCGCTCTCGATCGCGACGGCCGAGGTGAACGGCGTCGAGCGGCGCGGCGTCGAGGGCGACCTGTCGCTCTTCCGGGTCGGTCACGTGCTCGAGGCCGACAAGCATCCGAACGCGGACCGGCTGCAGCTCACGAAGGTCGACGTCGGCGAGGACCGGCCGTACCAGATCGTGTGCGGCGCGTGGAACTTCGGCGCCGGCGCGAAGGTGGCGGTTGCGCTGCCGGGCGCGACGATCGCCGGCGGACTGACGCTCGAGCGGAGGAAGCTGCGCGGCGAGGTGTCCGAGGGGATGATCCTCGCCGAGGACGAGGTCGACCTCGGCACCGACCACAGCGGGATCATGGTGCTCGACGCTGCGCTCGAACCGGGGACGCCGCTTGCCGGCGTCCTCCCGCTCGTCGAAGAGGTGCTCGACATCGAGGCGACCGGCAACCGCCCCGACCTCTTCTCGGTGTACGGGATCGCGCGCGAGGTCGCCGCGCTCTTCGACGGCGAGCTCGTACCGCTCGACGAGGTCGACCCGCCGCGCGCCGGCGACGAGCCGGTCGACGTGAGCATCGAGGACTACGCCGGATGCCCGCGCTACGTGGGGCGTCTCTTCCGGGACGTCGCGATCGGCGAGTCGCCGGTGTGGCTGAAGGCCCGCCTGCGCAACGCCGGCGTCCGGGCGATCTCGAACGTCGTCGACGTGACGAACTACGTCATGCTCGCGCTCGGGAACCCGCTGCACGTCTTCGACTTCGACACGCTGCACGGCGGCCGCATCGTCGTGCGGCGCGCGCAGCCCGGCGAGCAGATCCGGACGCTCGACGGGACGGTGCGCACGCTCGACCCGCGCGACCTGATGATCGCCGACGCCGACCGGTCGGTCGCGCTCGCAGGGATCATGGGCGGCGAGGAGACGGAGGTCACGGCGCAGACGACGTCGGTGCTCCTCGAGGCTGCGAACTTCGAGCCCGTCGGCATCCTCGAGAGCTCCGAGCGGCTCGCGCTCCGCACCGAAGGATCGAACCGCTGGGAGAAAGGGGTCGACCCGCATCTCGCGGGCCCCGCGGGAACGCTCGCGACGCGGCTGATCGTCGAGCTCGCGGGTGCGCGCTGGACCGGCGCGGCCGACGTGCAGGGCGCGCTGCCCGAGCCGGAGGTGATCGCGCTGCGGGCGGAGCGGACGGACGCCGTGCTCGGCCTCGTCGTGCCGCCCGACGAGCAGGCCGCGATCCTCGCGAAGCTCGGCTTCGAGCGCGCGAACGGCGGCTATCGCGTGCCGACGTGGCGCGCGCGCGACGTGCGCCGCGAGATCGACCTCGTGGAGGAGATCTCGCGCTTCCGCATGGATCGAATCCCCTTCACGCTGCCGCGGCGCGACGTCACGTTCGGACGGCTCACTCGGTGGCAGCGACTGCGCCGCGTCGTCGAAGACGTGCTCGTCGGGTGCGGCTTCTCCGAGGCGTACACGCCGACGTTTGCGGCCGACGGCGACTACCGGCTGCCGGACCCGCTTTCGACGGAGGCGGCCGCGCTCCGCACCGCGCTCGTCCCGTCGCTCGTCGACGCCGCCCGGCACAACCGCGCGTGGGGGAACGCGGGCATCGCGCTCTTCGAGATCGCCCGCGTGTATCTGCGCTCCGGCGCGCAGCTGCCGAACGAGCGCTGGCATGTCGCGGGCGTCGTCGAGGGCGGCTTCGCCGACGCGAAGTGGGCCGTCGAGCAGCTGTACGGCGCGCTGAAGCTCGACGCCGCGTACGAGCGCGCGACGCACGATCTCCTGCATCCGGGCAAAGCGGCGCGGACACCGCACGGCTGGCTCGGCGAGCTGCACCCGCAGGTGCTCGAGGGCGCATGGGGCGCATTCGAGCTCGACCTCGACGCGCTGGTCGAGGCGGCGCCCGAGCGCGTGACGTACGCCGACATCAGCCCGTATCCGGAGGTGCGTCAGGATCTCGCGTTCGTCGTCGACGAGGACGTGCCGGCGGCCGAGCTCATCGCTGCGATTCGCGGCGCAGCCGGGGAAGAGCTGCAGTCGGTCGAGCCGTTCGACGAATACCGCGGCGAGCAGATCGGCGCCGGCAAGCGGTCGATCGCCTTCCGCGTCTCGTTCGGCTCGCTCGAGCGCACGCTCACCGACGCGGAGGCGACCGCGGCGCGGGAGCGGATCGTCACGGCGCTCGCCGACCGTTTCGGGGCCGAGCTCCGGGCCTGAAAACCGATCCCCGCAGGCCGGCGTAGAGACGGGCCGTGGGAGCGAAACTCCTGGCGGCAGCGGCAGTGGCGGCGGCGGGCATCCTGCTCGGCCTCGGCGTCGCGGGCGGCTCGCCCGCGGCGACGGGTCAGCTCGTCGGCGACGTCGGGCTCGGCGACTCGTTCCAGATCTCGCTGAAGGATTCGTCCGGTGCAGCCGTCAAGCATCTCGATCCCGGCACGTACACGCTCGTCGTCCACGACCACTCGGCCGAGCACAACTTCGATCTCAGCGGCCCGGGTGTCAGCGTGATCACCGACATCCCGGGGACGGGCGACACGACCTACACGATCACGCTCACGGACGGCCTCTACTTCTTCGTCTGCGACGCGCACGCTGCGCAGATGAAAGGCGAGTTCGCGGTCGGCACGGCGACGCTGCCGACGAGGACGACCGCGCCGACACCTGCACCTGCCGCGACGAAGCTCACCGCAGCCGTGTCGGCAAGCGGGAAGGTCAGCCTCCGTCCGACCGGCGGCCTCTCGGCGGGGCGCGTCACGGTCACGATCAGCGACGGCTCCCGCACCGACGGCTTCCGGCTCAGCGGTCCCGGCATCGCGAGGGCAACCGGGATCGCGTTCACCGGGAGGGTGACGTGGACGCTCGCACTCAGGCCCGGCACCTACGCGTTCTCGAGCGTCCGTCACCCGAAGGCGAAGCACGCCTTCCGGGTCTCCGCCTGAAGGTTCGGAACGACTGCAGCCACGATGAATCGTGGCTGCGTTGGCTGCGCTACTTCTCGACGAGCGAGAAGCGGCCCGCTTTCGCCTTCTCGCCGCCTTCGCGGCCGCGGCGCATCAGCAGTCGTGCGGTGGCGCCGATGCCGCCGGAGACGACGAAGCCGGCGCCGAGCGCTCCGACCGCTGCCACCGGCAGCTTCGAGCGCAGCTTGCCGCTGATGTCGGTCGCCGCGCCGAGCTCTGCGCGCAGCGTGTCCACCGCGTCGGCGAGCTGCTGCCGTTCGCTTCGGATCTCCGCGCGGAGCCGCTCGGTCTCGGGCTCAGTGGTCGCCATTCTTCAACGCCTCCGTCGTCAGCTTCGCTTCGGTGATCGCCTGCTCGGGGACGGGCGGCGTGCCGCGCGCGATCCGGCCGATGCCGAGCAGGCCGAGCAGCGTCGCGAGCCCCATGAGGCCGCCGAAGACGATCAAGAGCGCGGCCCAGGTCGGAAGTGCCGTCGCGATGCCCGCCGCGGCTGCCGCGAGCCCGAACCCGAGCCCGAAGAACGCGAAGAGCCCTGCGCCGACGAGCAGCCCGATCCCGACGCCGAGCGCGACGATCTTCTTCTTGAGCTCGGCGACCGCCAGGGCGATCTCGAGCCGGATGATCGCACTGACCTTGTCGGCGACGAGCTTCGCCGCGCCGCCGAGCCCGCGCTCACCAGCGTGGGTGGGCATGGCCTCTCCAATCGATCCACTTCGCGAGCGCGACCCCGGCGACGAACGCCACGCCGACGACGAGGAACGGATTCGGGCCGCCCGGCGACTTCTTCGCCTTCGGCGCCGGCCGCTCGCCGAGCTGCGGCCCGGACGGGGCTGCGGGCGCGGTCGCCGGCTCGCGGTCGGTCGGTGCCTCGCCCTTCGCGCGCTTCGCGATCAAGCTCGGCTTCAGCTTCCGCAGGAAGACCGCATCATCGGCGAGCTCGTCCGCGAGCTTCCCCTTGATGCCGCCCTGTCCGGACAGCCGCTCCGACGCCGTCTGGGCGCGATCCGCGAGTGAGTCGAGAACGCTCATCGCTTGGTCGGCGGCTCCTCGCCCGTCGCGAGCCGCCAGATCGACGACGCCGCGCGCCGGGCTCCCATGGTCGCCGCGGCGCCGAGGCCCGCGTAGAGACCGCTCCAGAGAAGCTTCCGCACCATGGCCGTACGGTTGCCGGACGGGGTGACCTGAAAACGTCGCAGCTCTATGCTCGCCGTGTGCATTCGAACGGGCAGCCGCCGCTCGGGAAGACGGATCGCCAGCGGCTGCTCACCGGGATCGTCGCACGAAAGCGCATCGGGACGCAGCTCGAACTCGCGCAGGCGCTCGAGGCCGCGGGCTGCCCGGTCACTCAGGCGACGATCTCGCGGGACGTCCGGGAGCTCGGCCTCGAGAAGACGCACGACGCGCTCGGGCGTCCGCGCTACGAGCTGCGCGCCGATCTCGGCCGCCGCCGGCAGGAGCCGCGCGACGCGCTCGCGTCCGTGCTCGCCCAGTTCGGGCGGCGCGCGACGGTCGCGCAGAACATCGTCGTCGTCCACTCCGAGCTCGGGTCTGCCCCTGCGATCGCCCGTGCGCTCGACCGCACCGCGAATCCGCGCATCGTCGGCACGCTCGCGGGCGACGACACGTGCCTCGTGATCGCGCGCGACGAAGACGACGCCGGCGCGGTCGCCGCGGAGCTCGGCGCGCTCTTCCTCAGCTGACCGGCGGCCGCCGGCCGGCCCAGGGACGCGCCTCTTCGAGCTGCGCGGCGAGGCGGACGAGGGTCGCCTCGGCAAACGGCCGCCCGATCACGTGCACGCCGATCGGCAGACCCTCGTCCGACCAGTGCAGCGGCACCGAGATCGCCGGCTGTCCGGTGACGTTGACGAACGCGGTGAACGGCGTGAAGAGCACCTGGTTCGCGAACGCGCGGTACGGGTCGCCGTCGACATCCGCCCACGTCCAGCCGATCGGCACCGGCGGCAGCGCGAGCGTCGGCGTCACGACGACGTCGTACTCGTCCCAGAACGGCAGCACGCGCCGGACCTGCTGCTGCAGCTCCATCACCGCGGCGACGTACACCGGGCTCGACGTCGCGCGCGCGTCCTCGGCGAACATGCGGTCGATCGGCTCGAGCAGTGCGAGGTCCTCGACGCCTGCGGTCGCCGGCCCGACCTGCCAGACGCGGATGAAGTAGGGGATGAGCTCGTCGCTCTGCCAGGGCGGCGTGGCCTCGACGACGTCGTGGCCGAGCTCGGTGAGCAGCCCGGCCGCGTGCTGCGCTGCGGCCGCGCACGTCGGGTCGACCGGTACAGGGGCGGGCGGCTCGACCGTGACCGCGATGCGCAGCCTGCCGGGCGGCCGCTCGGCCTCGGCGAGGAACGGACGCTCCGGCGGCGGCGCGACGTACATGTCGCCCGGCTCGTTTCCCGCCATCACGTCGAGCAGCGCGGCCGCGTCGCGAACGGTGCGTGCGATCGGCCCCGACGTGCCGAGGCCGAGCGAGCCGGAGACGTGCGGCGCGGGGGACACTCGTCCACGTGCCGGCTTGATGCCGAAGAGCCCGCAGCACGAGGACGGGATGCGGATCGAGCCGCCGCCGTCACTGCCGTGCGCTGCGGGCGCGAGACCCGCCGCGACCGCCGCGGCCGCTCCGCCCGACGAGCCGCCGGGCGTCCGCGACGTGTCCCACGGATTGCGGCAGTCGCCGTTCAGCTCCGACTCGGTCATCGCGATCGTGCCGAACTCCGGCGTGTTCGTCTTGCCGATGATCGTGAAGCCCGCTGCGCGAATCCGGCGCACGACGGCGGCGTCCTCGGTCGGCACGTTCTCCGCGAACGCCTTGCACGAGTACGTCGTCCGGAGGCCCGCCGTGTCGGTCAGATCCTTGATCGGCAGCGGCACGCCGAAGAACGGCCCGTCGCCCGCGGGCTCGGGATCGTCGGCGAGCGTGACGTATGCATTGAGCTGCGGATCGAGCCGGTCGATCCGGCGCCGGTAGAGCTCGACGAGCTCGCGCGGCGAGACCTCGCGTGCGCGGACGAGAGCGGCGAGGTCGAGGACCGACGCGAACGCGAGCTCGTCGTCCGGCACGCGTCAGTCCTGCTCGAGCGCCTCGACCGCGTCGCGCGCGAGCGACAGGTGCACCTCGCCCTCGAGGATCTGCGCGACGTCCTCCGAAGGGACGTACTTCGTGCGCGAGAGAACCCCCTGCGAGACCGTGAGCCCGTCGAAGATGTCCGCGTTCTCGTCGCCGCGGATCTCGTCGACGTGGCCGATCTCCTCCTGCGCGGAGTCGAAGACCGTCCAGCCGCGCTCGATCATGGTCCAGGCGACGGGGTCCGGCACGCTAGACCGCCTTGCCGCCGATGTACCAGACAGGCCCCTGCGTTCCGACGGGATGCGTGTCGGAGAGCGCGCGGACGATGCGCACCGCGCCGGGGATGTGCTCCTCGTCGAGGCGTTCGAGGCAGCGGTGCACCATGCCCGGCGACGCGCCGTAGCCGAAGCTCGCGGCGCAGCGGAACCGGAAGCCAGGACGGCCGGTGCCGCCCTGCACCGGGTTGAGCGGCGCGAGCAGCAGCGCGCCCCGCTCGATGTGGTCGGTCGAGGTCAGCTCGAGCTCGCAGAGCAGATCGCTCCAGTCCGCCGGCAACACCTCGAGCGCGGCCGTCCACTCGGCGGCGAGCGATGCGCGCGCGATGACGGGTGTCTCGGGCGCCTCGTCGGACGACACGAGCTGCAGCGTCCCGCCGATGCGCTCGTCGTCGAGACGCTGAAGCAACCGGCGCACCGCTTCGGGTCCGACACCGGCGACGCCGCCGCGCGTCGCGAAGAAGCGAATCGCCTTTCCCGCACGTCCCGGCACTGCCGGACCGAGCAATGCAAGCGCCCGTGCTGCGCGTCCCTCGTCGTCGAGCATGAGGTCGAGACGAGCGTCGCGCCACCTCGGATCCAGACCCTGTTGAACGGCGGTCCACTGCTCGACGAGGCGCATCGCGCGAACCGTACACTCCGCCCGTGGCCAAGGTCGAAGAGAAGAAAGGCACGCTCCGGAAGGACGATCTGAAGGACGTCCTGCGCGAGATGCTGCTCATTCGGCGCTTCGAGGAGAAGGTCGAAGAGCGCTTCCGCGCGGGCGAGCTGCCGGGCTTCCTCCACGTCGCGATCGGCCAGGAGGCGTGCGCCGTCGGCGTCTGCCGCGCGCTCGAGGAGGGCGACATCATCGCGTCGACGCACCGTGCGCACGGTCACACGCTCGCGAAGGGCACGCACCCGAACGAGCTGATGGCCGAGCTGTACGGGAAGTCCGAGGGCTGCTCGCACGGCTACGGCGGCTCGATGCACCTGTACGACGTGCAGCACGGGAACATGGGCGCGAACGCGGTCATCGGCGGCGGGCTGCCGCAGATCGCGGGCGCTGCGCTCGCGTTCCAGCTGCGCGGCGAGCCCCGCGTCGCGGTCGCGTTCTTCGGCGACGGCGCGACGAACATCGGGACGTTCCACGAGGCGCTGAACCTCGCGCAGCTCTGGAAGGTTCCGGCCGTCTACGTCCTCGAGGACAACAAGTGGGCCGAGTCGACGCCCGAGTCGCAGCACTCGCCGATCCGCGACCTCTCGGAGCGCGCGAAGGCGTTCGGGATGAAGTCGGTGAAGGTCGACGGCCAGGACGTCGAGGCGGTGTACAAGGCGACGCGCCAGGCGCTCGACTACGCGCGCTCCGGCAAGGGGCCCGTGTTCATGCATCTCGACACCGAGCGGTTCAGCGGGCACTACATCGGCGACCCGCAGGTCTACCGGCCGAAGGACCAGGCGAAGACGCTCCGCGCCGACCGCGATCCGATCGAGCTCGTGCGCGAGCGAGTCGAGCTGTCCGACGACGAGTTCGCCGACCTCGACGCCGAGGTGACCGAGATCGTCGAGGCCGCCGTCGAGTTCGCGAAAAACGGGACGGATCCCGCTCCCGAGGACGCGCTCAAGAACGTCTATGCCTGAGCTCTCGTATCGCGAAGCGGTGCGCGACGCGCTCTCGACGGCGATGCGGGAGGACGACGACGTCTTCGTGATGGGCGAGGACATCGCCGAGATGGGCGGTTCGATGGGCGTGACGCACGGGATGCTCGAGGAGTTCGGGCCCGAGCGCGTGCGGAACACGCCGATCTCCGAGATGGCGCTCGCGGGCGCGGCGATCGGTGCCGCGCTCCAGGGCATGCGCCCCGTCGCCGAGATCATGTACGAGGACTTCATGACGCTCGCGGCCGAGCAGGTCGTGAACCAGGCTGCGAAGCACCGCTACATGTCGGGTGGGCAGCTGAGCGTCCCCGTCGTCTTCCGCACGCAGGGCGGCGCCGGCTGGTCGCCGGGCGCGCAGCACGCGCAGCAGCTCGAGGCGTGGTTCGTGCACATCCCCGGGCTCAAGGTCGTGTTCGCGTCGACGCCCGAGGACGTCCGCGGCCTCCTCTGGTCGTCGATCTACGACGACAACCCCGTGGTCTTCTTCGAGCACCGCACGCTCTACGGCATCAAGGGAAGCGTGCCGGAGAAGATCGAGCCGATCCCGCTCGGGAAGGCGCGCGTGCATCGCGAAGGCTCGGACGTGACCGTGATCGCGACCGGCCGGCTCGTGCACGAGTCGCTGAAAGCGGCGGAGGAGGCGGAGCGCGACGGCATCTCGGTCGAGGTGGTCGATCCGCGCACGCTGCAGCCGCTCGACGAGGAGACGCTCGTCACGTCGGTGAAGAAGACGAATCGCGCGGTCGTCGCGCACGAGGCCGTCACGCGCATGGGCTTCGGCGCAGAGGTCGCCGCGGTCTTGCAGTACCAGGCGTTCGACTGGCTCGACGCGCCGATCGAGCGCGTGGGTGCGAAGTTCGCGCCGCTCCCGTTCGCGCCGGTGATGGAGCAGTTCGTCGTCCCGCACGCGGAGGACGTGCACGCGGCGATCAAGCGCACGGTGGGGAAATAGCGCGTGGCGACCGAGGTCAAGCTGCCGCGGCTCGGCCAGGGCATGGAGTCCGGGACGATCGTCAAGTGGCTCAAGTCGGAAGGCGAGCCCGTCGAGAAGGGCGAGCCGCTCTACGAGCTCGACACGGACAAGGTGACGCAGGAAGTCGAGGCGGAAGCGTCGGGAGTGCTGCTGCGGATCGCCGTCTCCGAGGGCGAGGTGCCGGTCGGCGAGACGATCGCGTTCATCGGCGCGGAAGGCGAGGAGGCGCCCGCGTCGGCCGAGAAGCCGGCGGAGGCGCCGAAGCGCGAGCCGGAGCGGGAAGAAGGTCGTGAAGCTGCGGCCGAGGTTGCGGAGGCGCAGCCCGCGCCCGCGGCGCCATCGACGAACGGCCGGATCAAGGCGTCGCCGCTCGCGCGGCGGATCGCGCGCGAGCGCGGCATCGAGCTCGCGCAGATCAGCGGCACCGGCCCGGACGGACGGATCGTCGCCGAGGACGTCGAGCGCGCGCAGGCGGGTTCTGCTTCTGCGCCTGCTCCTGCGCCCGTCGCGCAGGCGGCGCCGTCCGGTGACGTCGAGTCGCGTCCGCTCTCGAACGTGCGCAAGACGATCGCGCGGCGGCTCACGCAGGCGTGGACGGTGCCCGCATTCCAGCTGACGGTCGCCGCCGACATGACGCGCGCGAACGAGCTCGTTGCGAAGCAGCGCGAGCTCTACCCCGATGTGCGCATCACGGTCACCGACGTGCTGACGAAGGTGTCGGCGCAGGCGCTCATGCGCCATCGCGACATGAACGTGCAGTACTCCGAGGACGCGCTGCTCGCGTTCCCGAATGCGGACGTCGGCATCGCCGTCGCCGCGCCGCAGGGGCTCATGGTG
>Ga0070741_10019133_pt1 | contig 10976 bp, 10 predicted proteins | sample Coa_R1_4_FD_66440 | JGI IMG/M metagenome (GOLD analysis project Ga0070741, IMG submission 66440) | Surface soil microbial communities from Centralia Pennsylvania, which are recovering from an underground coalmine fire - Coalmine... | ecosystem: Environmental > Terrestrial > Soil > Unclassified ...
CGATTGTGACTCTCGCTGACCGAAACGACGAGGTGAAGTTCGGTAACTCCAGCAGAAAGGGCACGCTGCGCGCCCTTGATGTTGGGGACGAGAGCGCTATAGGTCACGCCTGGATGGTGAGGTAACTGAGCCACCACTTCGGCTGCATCAGCCAGCTGCGGGACAACGCTGGGATGCACGAAAGAAGTAGCCTCGATGGAGGTGACGCCTGCTCGCACCAGCCCCTCTATTACGCGTAACTTGTCCTGAGTCGAAATGATACGATCTTCGTTCTGAAAGCCGTCACGGGCAACAACGTCCGTAACAAGCACCCGTTTGGGTAGCTGCATCATTGCATTTGTCTTCATAAGACCCCCTGTGAATAACTCTAGATCACGCCGTCCTGTTGCAATTGTGCCAGTTGCTCAGATGTGAAACCGAGAAGCTGACCATAGACCTCTTCGTTATGTGCGCCAAGAGCAGGGCCAAGCCAGTGTGTTCCTCCTGGTGTCTCGCTGAGCTTGGGCACAATCCCTGGAAAACGCACAACGTTGGTTTCACCCGGTTCAATAGGTACCTCGTGATCTTCGATCATGCCGCGCGCTCGGTAATGTGGATCGTTCGCAATATCCGCCGCATCATAAATGGGTCCTGCTGGCACACCTGCCTCGACCATAATCGTCATAACTTCGTCGAGGGTATGCCGCGATGTCCAATCAGAGATCACCTGATCGAGAAACTCGCGGTGTTCTGATCTGCCAACATTGTCTGCAAAGCGCGGATCTTGTGCCAGATCGGGTTGACCAATTGCGTGCATGAGCCGCTTGAAAACACCATCCGCGTTCCCGCCAATGGCCACCCATTTGTCTTCCTGACATGGATAAATATTAGAAGGAGCAAGCCCTGGCAGGATGGTGCCTGTGCGCTGCCTAATAACGTTGTAGCCATCGTATTCAGGAAGGAGCGATTCAGTAACTGCAAAGACTGCTTCATATAGTCCTATATCGATTACTTGTCCATGTCCCGATGAAGCTTCTGGTCCGGCGAGATAGCGCTGATGTTCGCGGCGGAGCAATGCCATTAAAGCGCCAATAACGCCAAACATGCCTGCCAGCGAATCCCCCAGGCTAATGCCAATGCGTGTTGGAGGACGATCAGGATAGCCCGTCAGGTGGCGCAAGCCGCCCATCGCCTCGGCGATACCACCAAAGCCCGTGCGGCCGCGGTATGGGCCAGTTTGTCCATAGCCGGAAATACGCACGAGAATAATATCTGGATTGACCGCTTTCATCTCCTCATACCCCAGATGCCACTTTTCCAGTGTCCCTGGACGGAAGTTTTCAAGCACAACATCGACATGAGGGAGCAACTTGAGGACGATATCCTGTCCTTCTGGTTTGTGCAGGTCCAGGGTGATCGATTTTTTATTGCGTGACTGCAAGGACCAGAAGAGAGATGTGTTGCCCCGGAAAAGACGCCACTGGCGAAGTTCATCTCCTGTGCGCGGTCGCTCAACCTTAATGACATCGGCACCAAACTCAGCAAAAAGCCGACCTGCATAGGGGGCAGCAATCAAATTGCCAAGTTCCAATACCCGAAAGCCGCTTAATGGTCCTTTTTGTATCTCCATCTATCTACTCCATTGTACAAGGAACCGGTATGCGCCACTGAGCCGCCAGAACTGAATGCAGTGTATACTGGTGGAAGGTGTGAGTACATTATCAATGTTGTAACATGAAAGCAAGAGAACTGTCAATCTTGATCCAGTAAATCAATCTTTCTTATGAGACGTGCAATCGAGACAATTGTGACAGTTCTGACGATTGTGCTGATCATTTTGCAATGAAAGATCAGGTATTGTAATGCTTGTGACGGTTGTGACGACTGTGATGATGGTTCTTTGACGAATAATCAAGTTTTGTAACGATTGTGACGGTTGTGACGGTAATTTTTTTTGAAATTGGAGAAGGGGCTGAAATGTGCCTGGAGAGCGGCGTGAGTGCATCTTCTCTTAATATTTATTATACCTGAAAAAGGGAGTAAATATCAAGTGTATGTGGTGGGTGGTCATCAAATTTTTACAATTGAGGTACAGCAAGCGGGCGACCACAAGGGTACGCCCCTACTATACGCGTATGCACGTATAGTAGGGCGTACCCTTGTGGTCGCCCGCTCCTACGGAGTTGTCCCAGGGAGGTGGAACGCATACAGATTATGATCTTCCGAACCAATATAGACGACGCCATTGGCGACGGCTGGCGAAGAGTGATGAATAATACCAATACCTCCAGTTGCCAGCTTCGCCAATTGCGTTCCATTTGTGGCATCGAGCGCATACAAATCGTGCTCAAACGAGCAGACGTAAACGACGCCATTGGCCACAGCTGGCGAAGAAACGGCGCCGCTCCCTACTGGTTGAGACCAGACGAGAGCGCCAGTAGCGGCGTTGAAGGCAGAGAGATTGGTGTTCGCCGCACCCATATAGACAATGCCATTGGCGATGGCTGGCGAAGTCACGGAGATCCCTATTGGTTGAGACCAGATCAAGGTGCCAGTAGTGGCGTTGAAGGCGTACAGATTTTGATCATCCGAGCCGATGTAGACAATACCATTGGCCACGGCTGGCGAAGTAATGGTGAAATCCCCTATCGACGAGGACCAGACGAGAGCGCCAGTGGAGGCATTGAGGGCGTCGAGAGTGCGGGACGACGAGTTGTTGATATAGAGCAGTCCATTGGCGATAGCAGGTGAAGTATCCTCTCCCTCTGATGCTGTCCAGACCAGAGCACCAGTGGCGGCGTTGAATGCGTACAATGTGGATGGGGGATTGGATAACGAATTGATATAGACCAGGCCATCAGCTACGACTGGTGAGGATAGTAGGATGGCGATGCCAGCTGCAGAGCTCCAGATCAGTCTACCAGTAGAGGCATTGAAGGCGTAAAGTCTACCATTTCCTGCTCCTGCTCTCCCCGCGCCAACGTAGACCACGTCGCCGGCTACAGCAGGCGAGGAGGAGATGGCAGTACCCACAAAGGCTCTCCAGGCAAGAGTACCGTTACTGGCGTTGAAAGCGTACAGATACCCATCCTGAGAGCCAACGTAGGCCAGTCCTCTGGCGACTGCTGGCGAGGACTCGATGGAATCGCCTGTCTGTGCTGTCCAGTCAACAACCAGGGTGGAGGCGTTGGTGGGGTTGATGACGTTCTCCAGGTGATTGTAGCGAGTACGGGCCTGGTTGTAGCCAGACATCGGCCAGTTGGTGCGGACCAGGAAGGTCGCCGAGGCAGAAAGGCCACTCGTCTGCCCGGTCGCGTCGACGCTATGATTGCCAGGCAAAGCATTAGCTGGCACGGTGATGTCTTTTTTAAAAGCTCCTGTGGAGTCGGTGGTCGTACTACCCGCTTTCAGCGCGTCAAAAGAAATGATCACCTTTTCGCCCTGCTGAAAGTTGCTGCCGGTTACCACGATGGAACTGGTGGGTGCTCCTACACTTGACGACAGCTGGATGTCGGCACTGGCAGCCAGGGCTGTGACCCTCGTAGAAAGGAAGATTCCGAAACAGAGTAGCAGTATGAGAAAGGCACGAAGGAGACGATAAGACATGATCCATTCCCTTTCTCCTCGTTGAAGAGGTGATCCAACAATCATACCCACTTCTCCTGCTCTTTTGACAGATCGTTACCCTTCATCTCCCCAACATTTCGCCCGCTCCTCCTAAAACGATCATATTGCACTTTTCTTACCAGGGCTCAGGTGAAGTAGATATATCCAATTTTGGCCCCCGCCATCCAGTAAGTTGTATAGGCATGAAATGTTCCATTTGAGGGCAAGACCACTACACCAACTTGTACTTTAATGTTAGAATATGAGCCGGTATACACGGTTAAAGCAAAGAAGCCATTTCAATTTCATACAGTGCCTCCTTTGCACAGTATCATAAAAAACGTGAATGAGATGTTACATGTTTTAATCCGATGGTCGAATCAGTGAAGTTTGCTATGTCGATCATACCCAACTGCCGAGCTTTCCTGACAGATCGTTACCCATCGTTTACCCATCATCTTTCCAACATCTTGCCCGTGTATCATATAGTGAATGTATATATCTTTGTGCTTTGATAAGAGAAAACAAATAAGATGCGAATTGTTGCGCCTAGAAAGCGATCATCTGTTGAGTCATATGGTTTTACTTTTCCGGCATCAACAGTAAGATGCTCGACCCTTCCAGGTCGAGCATCTTACCTTCAGCGTAACTGTTCAAAGAAGGCCTGACTAATTATTCCTTCTCAACTTCGTACGTGACATGAGCAACTTCTTGAGATGGGACGACCTGTCTCATTTTCACTTTGATATCGGGATTCATGTTCGCAAAGAGCGGTGTGCCCTGGCCGAAAACCACTGGGACGTAGTGAATCGTGAACTCGTCAACCAACCCGGCGTTGAAGTACTGCTGGATCGCATTGGCTCCTCCCGCTATTCTGATATCTCTGTTTCCGGCAACCTCTCGCGCTTGACGCAGTGCACTTTCTATGCCGTCATTGACGAAGTAGAATGTTGTGCCACCGGGGCGCTGCCACGGCTCGCGCACCTGGTCGGTCAAGACAAAGACGGGGGTATGGAAAGGAGCCTCCTCGGGCCAGAATTGCTCGCCGCCACTGAACATATGCTTCCCCATGATGCTTACGCCAGTGCGCTGAAAGGTCTCTTTCAACATGCTGTTGTCTTGACCTGCCTCTCCACCTTCGCCAATGTTGAGATTTTCGCGGAAGAATTGCTGCCGAGTAACCCAATCCATGAGTTGCGTCCATTTTTTCAGCCACTGTTTGTATTCGGGGTCGTGTGCATGGGCCATGTCCATTCCTTCCGGGGCGATGAAGCCGTCCAGAGACACCACTACATCGAAAAACACTTTGTTTGTTCGCATTATCTACAATCTCCTCCTGTTTTTGATACTCATTTATGATCGGTTCGACCCTTTTATATGAGCGGTCGTTACCAACGCCAGTGTACCTCGAACATTTGGATGTTGTCTTGAACAAAATGGACAAGCTCCAAAGCAATCGCCTACAAGGGACCGCGTAGCGCCGTCCCTTGTAGGCGATTGCTTCTCTGGAATTACCTGGACAACTATTTCAGCTTCCTTGTCTGAGCAATTTGAGCAGGCGTTTGTCCTATGAAATGACGGAGCGATCTGGTCATATGCGATTGATCGGCATAGCCAGCTTGATATGCGGCCTCAAGGAGCGAGGCACCTTGCTCCAGAAGAGCTACCGCCTGATTTGCTCGTTCGATCTGCTCAATCGTTTTGTGCGTTAACCCGGTTGCAAACAGGAAACGACGCCTCACGGTGCGCAACGATATATCTGTAGGTTGACCAGCCAGGACTGCCTTCACGACCGGATCAGAAACCAGCATATTCTCGCGTACCAGTCTATCTACAAACGTCTCGACATTCTCATAGTCAGGAAATTGAAAGCTGGAGCCAGCAAGCTCAAAGGACGCTTTTGTTGCGAGAGGCAAAATGCCCTGCTCATCCAGGAGGTTTCTGGCAGGTACAGAGGGCAGAAAGGTGCCAAGCGGAAACGTGATGCCAAACCACTCGGTCCCCTCGGGCTGGGTCACGGATTTTGCTCTGGTCAATGGTCCCTCCACAGAAACATTGACCCTGCCATTCTGTTTGAGAAAGAGCAGATGCCAACGATCAGATGCTGGGCAAACAGGAGCATAATCACTGCCAGCCCGGCCACGCCAGACAGCTTCTATATAAGGAGAATCCGACTCTCTTCCTTCAAAGAAAGAGTTCATAATTTCTGCCTCCGATGTATCAGATGTGATACAACTCACCTTTGACGCAACTGCTCAAAGAAGGTCCGAATATCGTTGATGAGCAGGTCTGGTGCGGTCTGGGTGGCAAAGTGGTCGCCTCGGTCGTGGACCTTCCAGGAGACGATATTCTGGTGATAGCGTGAAGCAAAGCTGCGGATAGATGGGTAGTCGTTGGCAAAGCGACTCAGAGCGAGCGGGATGGTGGTTGGTTCGGTTGGTACATTCCTGGCATGAGCTTCCTCATAGTACAGGCGTGCCGAGGATGCTGCTGTGTTCGTCAGCCAGTAGATCGTCACGTTGGTGAGGATGTAATCGTCGCTCACGTCGTCTCCGTAGATCTGGTAGTTCCAGACGAGTTGGCCCACCGGCGAGTCAGCCAGAGCATGACCTAAGGTCTGGGGGATGGTGGATTGGAGTGGATTATAGACTCCTAGATTTTTTTCCCACCACAGGAATTCTTGCCACTGCTCCTTCTCCTCTGCAGACAAGGCTTCCATTTCAGTTGGATCACCGGAAGGACCAGTGAAGATCTGAGTGACGTGTACGCCAACGACATGCTCAGGATCGCAGCGGCCCACTTCCGGGGAAATCACAGAGCCCCAATCGTTGCCGTGCACGCCGTAACGCTCGTAGCCCAGAAGGCGCATCAGTTCAGCCCATGCACGGGCTATGCGGTACTGATTCCAGCCCGTATCGTGGGTGGGTCCAGAAAAACCAAAACCAGGCAGTGCGGGGATGATCAGGTGGAAGGCCTGATCCGCAGTGCCACCATAAGAGAGGGGATCGGTCAATGGGCCAATCAGATTAAGATAGTCGACCACCGATGTAGGCCAGCCATGAGTCAGGATCAGTGGCAATGCGCCATCAATGTTCGAGCGAATATGCAGGAAGTAAATGTTCTGTCCATCGATGGTCGTAGTAAACTGCGGATAGGCGTTGAGTTTCGCTTCCCAGGTGCGCCAGTCATAGCCCTCCTGCCAGTACTTGACCAGTCGCTTGACGGGATCGAGAGGCACTCCGTAGTAGATATCTACACTGGGAATCTCGTTGGTCCAGCGAACACGGGCTAGTCGCGCTTTCAGATCATCTAAGTCGTCCTGCGGGATCGCAAGCGTATAGGGAGTTATCACTCTCTGTTTCCTCCTCACTTTTGATGCGGGAAATGGGAACGCGTCCTGATACCACGTGTGAGGACGCGTTCCCATTTTGCAATACATCTATGCTTGACAATAGTATCGCATAGAAGGAAGGAAAAAACTTCTCCCATCTTGCTCTCTTCCTACCCACTGCTGGCCTCTTCGCAGAAGGCCAGCATGGTTTAACAGGTTGTATATATAAGATGAGAGGGAGTAGATGCCTATCTTTTGGGAGCCTACAGGGGGGCATTAGCCAGGATCAATCCCTCTGAGAACAAGTGTACCGGCCTGGATGCACAATCTGACTGTGCAAGGGGGTGATCTTCCAGCTATGCATTGTTCAAAAACGGAGAAGAAATAGGTAAAATCCATCAACGATGGATTCTTTTCCATTTAAAAAAGAGGGCTCCAAGGGTACGGCTTTGCGGTCGCAGAGCCCAGGAAACAATCACAAGAATGGCTACGATCAGGGGCCAGATGAAGTTGTCCGCGCTATCGCCGTTCAGAGCCCACGATGCCGCCGCGCCCGTCATGTTGAAGAAGGTGCCGGCATACGCCCATTCCTTGAGCCGAGGAAAGCGCGGCACAAGCAAAGCGATGGCCCCAAGCAACTTCCAGCATCCCAGGATCGTGAGCAAGTACACCGGGTAGCCAAGATGCACTATGACCTGGACGACGGGATCGCCGACTACAAGCAGCGCTCGCCCATGCAAAAGCTCCGTCACCCCACCTGCCAGAAGCTCTAATACGATGATCATAGTGCATGTCCAATAGACAATCATTTTCGTTTTCATGATATTTAACTCAACTTTCTGTCCAGTCAGAGAGACTTTTCTCCTCATCGAAAAACGAAACAACGGACTTTTTTGTTCGTAATAACAGTAGCAGCAGAATGGTATGATAACAAGAGCCAATTTTTGAGCAAACCATAATGACATTTTCGCCGTGATGCTTGATGATCACGCTTTATCAGGTGAGAGAGGGGCGGAATCACTATGCCGAAACGTGCAGCATATTTACCTCCTACCGGGATGACCCTTGATCCTGGGGCATCGGAGTCATTACAACGTCAGATCTATCAATGGATACGTCAGGCGATCCTGGATGGCCAGTTGCGAGCGGGGCAACGCCTCCCATCTATGAGAACGCTCGCAAGCGAACTGGGTGTCTCGCGCACCACGACCAGTCTTGCGTATGCCCAGTTACTGGCGGAAGGGTATATACAGAGCAAAGTTGGTCAGGGAACCATTGTTGGACCCACTATACTACCATCCCGACTGACTGACGCGAAGCGTAGCTCTGAGAAGAGCGTTGTCAGTCGGAATACGGAGGTACCGGAAACTGATCATCCCAGTGCGGCTTCTTCATCGCAACTGGTCACATCAGAAGAAGCCCTGCCTGTCCTGTCCCATGCCGCCAGGATGCTTGTGCAGAGGCCAGACCTTCCAACGCGTGGGGGCGGGAAGCCGCGCCCGTTTCGCGTGGGCGTCCCGGCCCTTGACGCTTTTCCCTTTAAGCTCTGGGCACAGATCCTCGCGCGTCGTGCCAGATCCACGCTGCCCACCGTTGCCGATTACCAGGACCCGGTGGGATATCGACCCCTGCGCGAGGCGATTGCCACCCACCTGGCCCTCACTCGAAGCGTGCACTGCCAGCCAGAACAGGTCATCATTGTCGCAGGCGGGCAGGCTGGAATGGAGTTTGTTGCACAGCTGCTTCTCGATCCAGGAGAACAGGCGTGGGTTGAGGAACCGGGCTACTTTGGCGCACGCAAAGCATTAGCAAGTGCCGGTGCCCGGCTTGTGCCCATCCCGGTTGGCGATGAGGGGCTCTGTGTTGAGGTCGGGCGTGTTCACGCTCCTCATGCACGATTGGCTATAGTGACCCCCTCCCACCAGTCCCCCCTTGGCATGGTTATGAGCTTGCGACAACGTCTGGCCCTGCTGCAATGGGCCGAGCAGGCGGACGCCTGGATTCTCGAAGATGACTATGATAGCGAGTATCGCTATAGTGGCCGACCCGTCGAGGCGCTCCAGGGGCTGGATAATAAAGGACGTGTAATCTATCTCGGCACCTTGAGCAAGGTCATGTTTCCGGCCCTGCGCCTGGGTTATCTGGTGGTCCCACCTCAGCTTGTCGATCTCGTCACAACGCTGCAGTGGCAACTGCAGAGACATGTCCCGATCCTCGAACAACTCGCTCTGACGGATTTTATCCAGGAAGGACATTTTGCTCGCCACATTCGTCACATGCGAACGTTATATAAACTCCGACGCGATGCTCTGGTTGAGGCACTGCGGCAAGAACTCGGCCCTCGTCTACAGATGCTTGTGTCAGAGACTGGTATGCACCTGGTCGGTCAATTGCCCGCACATCTCCCCGATGTGCAGGTGGCACAAGAGGCTGGCAGATGTGGAATAGAGCTTCAACCTCTCTCAAAGTGCTATCTTTCCCCAACAGGGAGACAGAACGGGCTCATCCTGGGCTATGCAGCCTTCAATGAGCAAGACATACGAGCATCCGTACACGCCCTGGCCGATATCGTGTCACATTGTGAAGCGTAATCATCGCGTATGAGTGTGGCATGAGGGTCTTATATGCGTTGGTTTCTTGTGGCAAAGGAAGAGAGGCGTGTTTGCAACAAAGACCACCCCACAAAGCGCTTTCGGCGTGTCCAACCTATGAGGACAAGGAGAACGAGGACTATTGCTGAAAAGGCGATAATTGGCCAGATCCCTTGAATGATCCCGGTTACTATGGCTCCGATCATGTCTATTACTAGCAATGCTGCTCCAAGAAGTGCGAAGCGGGGGATAAGGAAGAGAAGCGCTCCTGTGAACTCCAAAATGCCAACGATGACGACAAACCAGGCAGGATAGCCCCACTTGAGAAAAACCTGGACTGTTTTTGCGTCCAGGAGGAGCTTCCCTCCTGCTTCAACCAGGAAGAGCGCAACGAGAAAGATGGTTATGATCCAGAGAAGAGTGGTAGCAATCCGGCGACTGCATGAGGGGAGAGTAAGTTTCATATAGACCTCTCTTGTTGTCATTTTCATGCTTTAAATGAATTTTGATCAAAATTCATTTCATCAGGTAAAGGGATTACTTTTCCGATAATTCCTCCCAACGCTCCCAGGATCAGGCCTGTGATCAGGCCAATCCACAAATGCGCAATCATGGCCGCCAGGTAATCGCTATCCAGGTAGGTTCTGATGTCTGACAGACCGCTCCGTTCGAACTCATGGATGGTTTGGGGATCAGGCTGGCCTGCCGAGAGAAAAAGGCCAGAGAGGACGAAGGAGGCCAGGAAAATTGCCAATCCGCCACACATCCCACAAAGCAGACCAGCATCAAGGCCCGACACGATCTGTCTGGAGCGCCATACGGTGAGCAAGCTTGCCACCCAGGGCAGTACAAGGGCACTCCAGGTTGAGCCGTAATAGAGCACAAGGCGGAACCATCCTATTTGAGGACTCAACACATTAGCTGCGAACAATTCGATTACCCATAGGACTCCGCAAAGCAAGCCGAAGAGACTTCCCAATCGCAAGGCCATGCGTTCTGCTTGCGTCGTTGCTTGCATACGAAAGAGAATAAACCAACCATAGAGAAGCAGAGCCAGTACGAACAGGATGAGGTAAATCGATGCCCCGGCTAGAGTCAAGACCACCGTGTCTGCGAACAGTGTTAGCATGACCTTCAGGAGAAACAACAGTAGAGCGGCAAGCAAGAACCCACGAACCAGTAGAGACAGGTGATGAACGGTCATATGTCCTCCCTATATAGCAGACAAGCACTAACAAAATTTTCTCTTTAGAACAAATGCTGGCTTTCTTTCCGTTTATTAAGGCTCTCTATATAAAGCTAACCTATGCATAGTATTATATACTTTGTTATTCTAGGTGTCAAGCTAGTTTCTTTCCTTCCCCAACAGGGAGGCAGGCAAAAACGGAAGGCTTATGCAATCGCGCCCCTGCGATCAAAAATGCGCATTTTTGATCGCAGGGGCGCGATTGCATAAGCCTTCCGTTTTT
>Ga0070741_10019134_pt1 | contig 10975 bp, 6 predicted proteins | sample Coa_R1_4_FD_66440 | JGI IMG/M metagenome (GOLD analysis project Ga0070741, IMG submission 66440) | Surface soil microbial communities from Centralia Pennsylvania, which are recovering from an underground coalmine fire - Coalmine... | ecosystem: Environmental > Terrestrial > Soil > Unclassified ...
CGTGGCGGGGCCGGCCCTCAGCCACATCCTTCCCCGCGTGGCCGCGGTCGTCACCGAGCGAGGCGGCAGCACCTCGCATTTCGCGTCGCTCGCCCGAGAACGCGGCATCCCGATGGTCCTCGGCGTCGCCGACGCCACCCGGCGCATCCCCGATGGGGCGCAGGTCGCCGTCGACGGCGTCGCGGGCGTCGTCCGATGGCAGCGCTGAAACGTGGAGCGCTGGCGAGCCTCTTGCAGGTGGAGGTGTGGAGTTCAGGAGGTGCTGCCCATGGTGCCTCACGAGTCCGACCGCAATCGGGAATCGAACTGGACGCGCGCCACCGGCCAGCGACCCGGGACGCGGAAGACGTCCTGAGCAGGCACTGACGAAAATCGCGCTCGGACGGCAGGCTGCGGCCTATGGGTTTGCGGGCCTGCCACGTCCCGCCTTTTCACCGAAACCACCCACGCTTTCACGTCCCCGTTCAGAGACGCCTCATATCGCGGCCCCCAATTGGTCGAGGCGAATCAGCCGGTATGTCAATTGCATAAGACCGCCCAAGGAGCGAGCTCATGAGCAACGCGCGAGTGTGCCGCTTGATGATGGAGGTGCCGGGCCACCTTGCGTTGATGTCTCCCGACGCGCTCGAGTCGTACGTCCGCACGCACTGGGACGAGTGGCAGAGCAAGTGGCGGCAGGTGGGTGGGCCGAAGGCATCCGGGGATGGGATGTGGAAGGTGGCGGCCGGCCAGCCCATGTATCTGATCGAACGTGCCGGACGGCACTATCTCGTCACCGAAGGGATTCGTATCCTGTTCGACGCGGTGGCCTAGCGAGAGGAGCCGTGGCGCGGCGATCTTTTCAGCCGTGCTGCGGCGTGACGCGGCATTTTCCGCTCCCCTCCGGGTAGACTCTCTCACGCCTCCACCGGCTGACGTCTCCCTGCGCGATCGCGGCGTATTGCTTCACTGTCAAACGGCGACCGTCGCGGCTCAGGCCGCGTCGTGCGCGACGCCGCAATCCTGGACAGGACGACGGAGAGCGTCGAACACCGCATCGATGAGCCGGGCTTCCTTTTCGGCGATCGCGGCGAGCGTTTCGGCCTGCTGCGGATGGGTTGCGTCGGCAGCGGCCCTTTCGACGCGGCCCGCGGCCACGACGGCGGTCTTCCCCGCCTCAAGCTCGTAGACGGCAAAGGCTGTCGGCAGCAGCGCTCCCGCTCCGGGGTCGCGCTGAAGGGCTTCGATGGCGAGCTCCGGCGACCACGCTTCGACGAGCACGTAGCGGCGGAATGTCTGGCGCAGCGACTTCAGGAAGTGGTCGCGGACATCGAGACGGGAGATGACCGTCAGCCCCCGATCGCGGATCGCGCGAGTCAACTGACCCACGGCGGCTTCGAAGTCCAGGTCGACGACGATGTCGCGAGTGTGGTTCATGGAGGCGAGGTCGGGCGTTCGGGGTGGGTCGGACGACCGCGACCGGTCGTCGACGAGCAAATCGGATACCACAGCATCGTGATTGGATCTGGTGGGTGGCGCGCCGCAGGGCTCGTGGAAGTCGCGCTCTGGCCCGCCTAAAGGCGGGGTGATCCGGCCCGTCGGGCGGCCTCGATCGACTCGACGGCCCCTGCGTGGGGCACGGCCGTCCGCCAGCCGGCGACCCGCCCGGCTATGTCCATGACAACCCTCCGAATTCAAGATTTTGGACTCGACACACTCTTGATGACGGGGGTCGTTTATCGGCGCTTGACACCGCGTCGGGCCGCTGGGGAACATGGCGAGAAGCGCAGAAGCGATCACAGCCGAGAGAGGGTATCGGCTTGACATCGACAAGACGAGGTGAACACCGATGCAGATGTGGAGGAGCGTCAGACGCGCGGCGACGGTGGCGGCCCTGGTGCTGTTGTGGGCCGGGGCGGCGCGGGCCCAGAGCGTCATAGCCGGCGTGGTCAAGGACTCGTCCGGTGCCGTGTTGCCCGGCGTGACCGTCGAGGCGGCGAGTTCCGCGCTCATCGAGAAGGTCCGGACGACGGTGACGGATGGGGCGGGGCGGTACCGTCTGGAAGCGCTGCAGCCGGGCACCTACACGGTGACCTTCACGCTGTCGGGCTTTGCCACGGTCCGTCGCGAGGGGCTGATGGTGAGCGGCGCAGGCGTCATCACGGTCGACGCGGAGCTGAAGCCGGGGGGCGTGCAGGAGACAGTGACGGTCACCGGCGAGACGCCGGTCGTCGACGTGCAGAGCACGATCCGCGAGGTCACGCTCGACAACGAGACAATGCGGAACCTGCCGACCGTCCGGAGCTACAGCTATCTGCTCACGACGGTCCCGGGCCTGCAGACGAACGTCAACGACGTCAACACCGGCCCGGTGTTCGCGATCTTCCCGATCCATGGCGGCCGCGGCGTCGAGTCGCGCCTGACGGTCGACGGGCTGAACATCAGCAACCCGCCGGGCGGCAACCAGCCGCCCAACTTCACGGCCGACATCGGCAACGCGCAGGAAGTGACGATGACGACGTCGGGCGGGCTGGGCGAGACCGAGACGGCCGGCCTCACGATGAACATTGTGCCGAAGCAGGGCGGTAACACGATCTCGGGGCTGCTGTTCGTGTCGGGCTTTTCGAAGGGGATGCAGTCGGACAACTTCACGAGCGAGCTGAAGGACGCCGGCGCCACGCAGCCCAATCCCGTGTACCACGTCTACGATGTCAACGGGGCCATCGGCGGTCCGATCAGGAAGGACCGGCTGTGGTACTACGTGAGCATCCGCGAGCAGGGCCAGCGGCGCGACACGCTGAACACTTACTACAACGCGAACGCCGGCGACCAGAACGCGTGGACGTACGTGCCGATTCTGAGCCGGCCGGCGTTCTCGGACCGCATGTGGGAGAACTACACGCCGCGCATCACCTGGCAGGCCACCGAGCGGAACAAGATCACGTTCTCGTGGGACGAGCAGCCGGTCTGTCGGACGTGCTCGGGCACGACGTCGCTGACCGGGTCTCCCAACTTCATCTTCGCGACCTCGCCCGAGGCGGACGGCCACGGCGAGTTCAGCCCGCAGCGCGTCGTGCAGGCGCACTGGACCTCGCCCGCGACCAACAAGCTGCTCCTGGACGCCGGCTATGGCACCACCTACTACCAGTGGGGCGGCCGCGAGCTCGATCCGAATCCGACGGAGAACCTGGTTCAGATGCTGAACCTCACCCAGGTCATCACGCCCGACGTCACGACGGCCGTGCGGTACCGCTCCCAGGGCTGGCTCGACAACAAGACGAGCGGCTCGAACTGGTTCCTGACGGCGTCCTACATCACCGGGTCGCACAGCATGAAGTTCGGCTACCAGGGGACCTACTGGCGGGACGACCGCGAGATGCACACGAACACGCAGAACCTGGGATATGTCGGCATCTCGCTGCCGGGCGTGCCGTTCTTTCCGCTCTCGGTCGCTGAGTACATCAATCCCTATTTCGTCAACGCCCGGGCCATGCAGACCTCGCTCTTCGCGCAGGACCAGTGGACCATCAAGCGGCTGACGCTACAGGGCGCCCTGCGCTACGACCACCCGTGGAGCTGGTTCCCGGCGACGATCGAGCCGGCCTCCCGGTTCTTCCCCGGCGCGAGCTTCGCCCGCACGGACGGCGTGACCGGCTACAACGACATCACGCCGCGGATGGGCGCGGCCGTCGACGTGTTCGGCAACGGGAAGACGTCGTTCAAGGTCAATCTCGGGAAATACCTGCAGGGCGCCAGCGTGAGCAACCTCGCCTACGGCGCGAACCCGGCGCTGCGCATCCCCTTCGGCACGACCGGGCTCTCGACCTGGGGCCCCGAGGTCTTCGGGACGCTGGGTTTTTACAATCCGTCGGTGTCCCGGACCTGGACGGATACGAACTTCAACCTCGTGCCGGACTGCAATCTCAACAACCCGCTGGCGAACGGAGAATGCGGTCCGATCGACAACCTGCAGTTCGGCAGCAGCCAGCTGGTCGGCGCCCAATACGACCCGTCGCTCTTCAGCGGGTGGGGGATTCGCCCCTCCGACTGGGCATTCGGCGTCTCCATTCAGCAGGAGATCTTCCCGCGAGCCTCGGTCGAGGTGGGGTACTACCGCCGCTCGTTCACGCAGTACACGACCGGCGGCACGGTGACCGACAACCTCGCCGTGCTCCCGACCGACGTCAAGTCGTACAGCGTCACGGTGAGCGACCCGCGGCTGCCCGGCGGCACGGCCACCGTGTCGAACCTCTACAACCTGAACCCGAACGTCTTCGGCCAGTCGGACCTGCTCATCCGACCAACCAATAAGGTGGGCGACGACACGCGCGTGTTTGACGGCGTGGACGTGACGTTCAGCGTTCGTAATCTTAAGGGCGCGACGTTCTCCGGAGGGACGAGCACGGGCAAGGTCGTCAACGACTGGTGCGCGATCCGCGCGGCTGTTCCGGAAAGCTATCTGCTCAACCCGTTCTGCCACGTCGAGTCGCCGTTCCAGACCGCGTTTCGCGGGCTGGCGAGCTACACGATTCCGCGAATCGACGTGCTCGTCAGCGGCGTCTACCAGGACAAACCGAACGTCGGCACTGATCAGCTCGGATCGCTCGCCGCCAATTACACCCTCACGGCTGCCGATCAGGCGGCCGCAGCGGCGCAGATCGGCCGGCCGCTGACGGCAGGGGGTGCGCTGCAGGTCAACCTGATCGCCCCGGGCGTGCTGTACGGCCCCCGCGTGCGGGAGCTCGACCTCTCGCTGAGGAAGATCGTCCGGATGGGCGGCAACCGGCTGACGGTCGGCCTCGACATCTACAACGTGGCGAACAACAACGTCACGCTGGCGTTCAACCAGACCTTCGCCACGGGTGTGAAGGGATGGCTCGCGCCCACCTCCTACATGAACCCCCGTGTGTTCCGACTGAACGCCGAGTTCGCGTTCTGATGCAGCCGGGCAGGCCGGGGCGGGCCCTCTCCGCCTCGACCTGCCCGGCGCTATCCCGCCCTCACATCGAATCGGCCGCGCCCGGACGCGCTGCGCGTCGGCGGTGCGTATAATCCCTCCGGCGCCGTGCGGCGCCGTTGACCGATGACCCGCCGCAGGACGATCGCCATCGTCGGCGGGACCGGCGCGCAGGGAGGGGGGCTCGCCCACGCAATCCTCGGCGACCGGTCCGGCGCCTTCGCAGCGCGCGTGCTGACGCGCCGTCCCGAGTCGGCGCGCGCCCGCGATCTGGCGAGGCAGGGGGCCGAGGTCGTGGCTGCCGACCTTGACCATCCGCCGAGCCTCGAGCGGGCGTTCGCCGGCGCCTACGGTGCCTTTTGCGTGACGAACTTCTGGGAGCACTTCTCGCCCGAGCGCGAGATCGCCCAGGCTCGCGCGATGGCCGCGGCCGCGCGCCGGGCCGGCCTGGTCCACGTCATCTGGTCCACGCTTGAGGACACGCGCCGCTTCGTGCCGCTCGACGACGGGCGGATGCCGACCCTTCGGGGGCGATACAAGGTGCCGCACTTCGACAGCAAAGGCGAGTCGGATCGATTTTTCGGGGAGGCGGGCGTCCCCACCACCTACCTGCTCACGTCGTTCTACTGGGATAACCTCGTGCACTTCCGCCTGGGCCAGCACCGCGACGAGCACGGTCGGCTCCGGATCGTGCTGCCGATGGGGGACCGGCGCCTGCCGGGCATCGCGGTGGAGGACATCGGGCGGTGCGCGTTCGGCATCTTCCAGCGCGGAGAGGACCTGATCGGACAGCGCGTCGGCGTGGCCGGCGAGCACCTCACGGGAGCGGCGATGGCCGAGCAGCTGAGCTGTGCGCTGGGCGAGCCGGTCGACTACGTGGCGGTCTCGCCGGAGAGGTATCGGGGGCTCGACCTGCCGGGCGCCGAAGAGCTGGCCAACATGTTCCAGTTCAAGCGCGATTTCGAGGGGGTCTTCTGCGGGGCACGGGATGTGGCGCGGTCGCGCCAGCTGAACCCGGCGCTCCAGACGTTCGCGGAGTGGCTTCGCGGTCACGTGGCGGAGCTCCGGGCGACGGCCCGGTAGGAAGCCGTACGCCGAATCTGGGCGGAACAGCTACGCGGTCTTGACCCGACGCCGGGCGATGGGCAACGCGCCGCAACCTTCGACTGCAGCGCTCAGACGGAGTCCATTCAATCTCTTGGATCAGGGCCTCAGCAGGCGTTCAGGCAGTCCTCACACGTCCTGGTAGATGGCTTGACAGGTGCGTGTCTGAACGCTACTGTGTCGCGTCGCTGAACAAATCGTTGGAGGCGTGTAAAGGTACCACCCGTCCACACGAGCGCAGGCGGCTGGGCAGGGATCAGAGGAGGCCTATGCGAGCCACGACCAGGTTGCTCTTGATCGTCGCCACTCTCGCGGTGCCGGCGCTGAGCTTCGGGCAGGAGCTCGGCACGATTGCCGGCGTGGTCAAGGACGCGTCCGGGGCCGTCCTCCCCGGCGTGACCGTCGAGGCTTCGAGCCCGGCGCTGATCGAAAAGACGCGCGAGGTGGTGACGGACTCGACGGGCCAGTACCGCGTCGTCAACCTGCCGCCCGGCCCCTACACAATCACATTCACGCTCACCGGCTTCAGCACGGTGAAGCGGGAGGGCGTGGAGGTGTCGGTTGGCGCCGTGACGACCGTGAACGCCGACCTGAAAGTCGGGACCTTGTCGGAGACGATCACCGTGACGGGCGAGACGCCGATCGTCGATCTGCAGTCGGCCTCGCAGACGCGTGCGGTCACGGCGCAGGCCTTTAAGGAGCTGCCGACCGGGGGGTCGTGGATCCAGATGGCGGCGCTCGTTCCCGCGGTCCACGCCGGGAACACCGACGTCGGGGGGGTGCTGGGCGATCAGACCGGCGCGCAGGTGGACGCGCACGGCAGCCGGCCGGGCGACGGCGTGTCGATGATCGACGGGATGCGGATCGGCAACATGTATCTGAGCTCCAACCTCACGAACATGAGCCTGTCGCCGCTCCTCTTCGACGAGGTGAACGTCCAGCTCTCCGGGCAGCTCGGCGAGACCGGCACGAACGGCGTCATTATGAACGCGATCCCGAAGTCGGGCGGCAACCGGTTCAGCGGATCGGCGCTCGCCAACGGGTCGGGTCCGCGCCTGCAGAGCTCGAACGTCACGGCCAACCTGCAGTCGCGCGGCCTCTCCGGCGCGTCGACGACGCTCAAGACCCTCTACGACATCAACGGCGCCTTCGGCGGGCCAATCAAGCGGGACAAGCTGTGGTTCTACGTGACGTCGCGGTACTTCACGAACGAGTACTTCCTGGCGTCGCGCTTCTACGCGCAGGACCCGTCGGCCTTCGTGCGGGTCCCCGATCTCTCGCGGCAGGCGTTCGGCGGCACCTACACGTACGACAACAACGGCCGGATCACCATCGCGATCACGCCCAAGCAGAAGTTCTCGAGCTGGTACGCCTACCAGTACAAAGTCGATCCGCACTGGGTCATCCAAATCCTCAATCTCTCGCCCGAGGCCGCGCGGATCACGACGTGGCACACGCAGCTCTCGACGACGAAGTACAGCTACACGATCACGAACCGGCTCCTGTTCGAGGCCGGCGTCATGGCCGGCGCGAGCCCGGACACCATCCAGCCCGACTTCGATCAGATCGGCAAGTGCCCGGGCGATCCGTTCGCAGCCGCCGTGCCAGGCACGCCGTGCATCTCGATCACCGACCAGAGCACGGGCAGTCTGGTCTATCGCTCGCCGAACAGCTTCAACTTCGACGACCGCCTGCCGTCGCAGTCGTTCACCAGCTCGCTCAGCTATGTGACCGGGTCGCACAATCTGAAGGTCGGGTTCGACATGCAGCGCGGCCACTTCTGGCGCGGCGACAACAACGACTCGCTGGGCGGCGTCTGGTACACAGCGACGAGCGTCAGTCCGGCCTTCGTGCCGGCGTTTGTCACCATTCAGTCGCCGGTGACGGGCTATCAGAACAACCTGAACTACAACCTGGGCATCTACGCGCAGGATCGCTGGACGGTGAAGCGGCTCACGCTCGCCGGCGGCCTGCGGTTCGACTTCCAGAACGAGTCGACCGAGCCGTTCACTGCCGGGCCGCATCGCTGGCTGCCGACCCGCAATCTGACGTTCGGCGCGGTCGAGAACGTGCCGAACTGGAAGGACGTCGACCCGCGCGTGTCGGCGGCCTACGATCTGTTCGGCAACGGCAGGACGGCCATCAAGGCGAGCGCCAGCCGCAGCGTCGAGCAGGACTCGATCCGGTACGCGACTGCGAACAACCCGGCGACGACACTGGTGACGTCGACCAATCGGGTCTGGCTGAATGACGCCAACGGGAACCGCGTTCCAGACTGCACGCTGACCAACCCCCTCGCGAACGGCGAGTGCGGGCCGTGGCTGACGCCGAGCTTCGGCAGTGCGGTCCCGGGCACGGCCTACGACCCGGCGATCATGAACGGCTGGGGCGTGCGGCCGTACAACTGGGAGTTCTCGGCCGGCATCCAGCAGGAGGTCGTGCCGCGGGTCTCGGTCTCGTTCGGCTATTTCCGCCGCATCTACGGCAACTTCTACGTCGTGGACAACGAGAACCTCGGCCCGAACGACTTCACGGCGTTCAGCGTCACGGCGCCGCCGACGGCCAGCGCCAACGCCGCGGCGTTCACCCTGCCGAACGCCGGGCAGACGATCACGGGCCTCTACGATCCGAACGTCATCGTGGCACCGAAGAACGTGATCAAGTCCGCCTCGACTTTCGGCAGCCAGTACCTGCACTGGAACGGGTTCGACATCAACGTCGACGCCCGGCTCCGGAATGGGCTCCTGCTGCAGGGCGGCGTCAGCACCGGCAAGACGATGAGCGACAACTGCCAGATCGTCGAGCAGGTTCCCGAGGCGCTGCAGCAATCGGGTGTCGCCGGCATTCAGGCGCCGGTCTCGGCGGCCTTCAGTCCGGTGTGGACCCCGAAGTCGTTCTGCCATCAGGAGACGCCGTTTCTGCCGCAGTACAAGGCGCTCGGTTCCTACACGCTGCCGTGGGCGGGGATCCGCGTCAGCGGGACGCTGCAGAGCCTGCCGGGCCCGCAGATTGTCGGCACCGTCACCTACAGCAACGCAACCAATCGCACGACGCTCACAACGCTGCCGCGGCCGTTCACCGGCGGGCAGGCGCAGGTCAACGTCGTCAACCCGGGGACCTTGTGGGGCGACCGGCTGAACCAGATCGACCTGCGGTTCACCAAGATCGTCAACGTCGGCCGCGGGAGGGTCGATCTCGACGTCGACCTCTACAACGCGTTCAACTCCGATGCGGTGATCACCGAGCTGGCCACGGTCGGTCCGGCGTGGCGGCTGCCGACGACGGTGATCCAGCCGCGGTTCGTGAAATTCCAGGCTCGATGGGACTTCTGAGCTCGGCCTCCAAGCGGGGCGATGGCCGTCGTCTCGGTGGCGGCGACGGCCTCTGCCGTGCCCGCGCCGCCGGATGACCCAGGTTCAGGCACGGCGGTCTTCGGACGACAACTCGCCGGCGCGGACATCCATGGGGTGTGCGCCGACAGGGTTGGCGTGGCGAAGACCGTAGCGCTCTGGCCCGATGTGTGTGCAGCGCTGCGAGGGAGCTGCGGCGCACGCCGCTTCGTGTCAATGTAAACGAAGAGCGCTGTGAAGCTGTAAGAAGAAGCTGTGCGGAAAGAAGGCCGCGCTCCGAAGCTCGCGCTTTCTCTGCGGAGGCGCCCGAATCGACGCAGACGATCGTGCGTCGTCGTTAGCGGGCGCGGCGTCGACAGAGGGCGGGCGTGGAGGCGCTCCGGACGACACAGGGGAGCTCGATGAGAATGCGGACACTGCGGGCGGTGGTCGTCTGGCTTGGGCTGGCGGCCGCGCCGGCATTCGCCCAGATGGACTTCTCGGGCGAGTGGCAGCCCGTGCGCAACCAGGACAATACCGAGAACCCGCTCATCGGCGACTGGGTCGGCATTCCGCTCAACGAGGCGGGGCTCGCCCGGGCCGAGGCGTGGGACGCCTCGATTCAATCGCTGCCGGAGTGGCAATGCCGGCCGCACGGGTGGGCGTACATCTCTCGCGGGCCGACGGCGCTCCGCATCTGGAAGGACATCGATCCGTACACGCGCGAGGTGACGGCTTTTCACGCGCAGTGGCAGCAGTCCTCGGAAACGCCGATCTACCTCGACGGCCGCCCGCACCCGCCCGACTACGCGCCGTACTCGTGGATGGGCTTCTCGACCGGCGTGTGGGAAGGCACTAGGCTCAAGATCACGACGACGCATCTCAAGGAGGACTACTACCGGCGAAACGGGATCTTCTCGAGCGACCGGGCCACCGTGACGACGTACTGGATCCGGCACGGCGACTACCTGACCTGGATCAACATCGTCCACGACCCGGTGTACTTGTCGGAGCCGCTCATCCGCAGCGGCGAGTACCGCCTGAATCTGGGCGCGCCGTTTCCGCCGCATCCGTGCATTCCAGCCTACGAGGGCCACTCGAGCGGGGTGCCGGCGCATCCCCCCGGCCGGAATCCGTTCGTGAACGAGGCCGCCAAGATGATGAAGATTCCGCCGGAGGCGCTGCGGGCCGGTGCAGCGACCCTCTATCCCGAGTTCCGGCTCAAGGTCAGGACGCCGTGAAGCGGGCGCTCGTGATCGCGCTGGTCGGGGCCGTGCATCTTGCCGTGCTCGGCGCCCAGACGCCCGGGGCGCGCCGAGGCGCCGGTCAGGCGCCGGAGCTGCACGTCCTTCCCGTGCGGGGCACCGTGTATCTGCTCGTCGGCGCCGGCGCCAACATCACGCTGTCGGTCGGCCACGAAGGCGTGCTGCTGGTCGACAGCGGCATCGAGGCGCGATCGGCGGACGTGATTGCCGCCGTCGAACGGCTGGCGCGCGAGGTGACCGCCGCGCCACGGCCGGTCAGGCCCTGTCTGGGCTGTGCGGGCGTGCTCTATCCGTCGTACCTCGGCATCATCGCCTCGCCGCCGCCGCCCCGGCCCATCCAG
>Ga0070741_10019136_pt1 | contig 10975 bp, 12 predicted proteins | sample Coa_R1_4_FD_66440 | JGI IMG/M metagenome (GOLD analysis project Ga0070741, IMG submission 66440) | Surface soil microbial communities from Centralia Pennsylvania, which are recovering from an underground coalmine fire - Coalmine... | ecosystem: Environmental > Terrestrial > Soil > Unclassified ...
GTATTAGTATGTCCCAAAACTGCAGTTCCTAAAATTAAAAAACTGGTTGAGAGTTTAAGCGGAACTGAAAACGAGCATCTAACATAAATTTTCCAAAGTATGCCTTATAAGGAAGTAAAAAAAAGTTTTATCTATGAACTGTTTAAAAGATTAATTGATCTAATTTTCTCACTCATACTGCTGATAATCTTCCTGCCAATTATTGTAATTTTAGCAATTTTAATAAAACTGGACTCAAAAGGACCGGTATTTGCCGATACCCCAGAGAGAGTTGGAAAAAATGCCAGGCTATTTAAAATGTATAAATTCCGATCAATGGTTGAGAATGCTCATTTGCTACTCAGAACTGATCCGCAGTTTGCCACTTTATATAAGGATTACAAAAGCGGAAGTTACAAACTAAAAGAAGATCCCAGAATAACTAAAGTAGGCAAATTTATCCGTAAACATTCCTTAGATGAGGTCCCGCAATTTTTAAATGTTTTAAAAGGGGATATGAGTTTGGTAGGTCCAAGAGCTTATTATCCAGATGAACTTAGAGATCAGCAAAAAAAATATCCCAAAACCAAAGAAGCAGTAAAAATTGTACTAGCTGTTAAACCAGGTATTACAGGTTACTGGCAGGTAAGCGGAAGGTCAAAAATTAATTTTGATAAACGTATAGAGCTTGATGCTAACTATGTTAAAAGAAGGTCAATACTATATGATTTTTACATTTTATTTAAAACCCCCTGGGCTATGATATCTGGAACTGGAGCTTTGTAAGAATAGGTGGTTTGCAATTAAACATTTTTTTCGCTAAAATTGTGCTATGTCCGATTTTGAGAAACTTAGCTTCAATAGTTATTTGCAAAACGACGGCAAAACTGGACAGTTTGAAAGTATGAGAAGACGAAGAAGAAGTCAAAGTGGATATTTGGGTAAGAATTTATTTAAATCCAAAAAATTTAGAATTTTCTTAGCCGTATTTGCAGTTTTTTTGATATTAGCAGTGTTTTTTGTAATACTGCCTGCTAAGCGATTGTATACTTCAATTAAAAAAACCCAGGCACAGGTGCAGTTAGTTGGAGCAGCACTTAAACAGGAAAATATTTCACTTGCCTCTGATTATTTAGCTACGACCAAAACTGATCTTGAGCAAACTCAGCAAAATCTGAATGCGATGGCTTATTTGCAGTTTATACCCGTTGCAAACTGGTATTATAGCGATGGTGATCATTTGGTAAAAGGCGGGTTTTATGGCATTGATGCTGCACAAACTATGCTTGATGCAATTAAACCAAATGCCGACCTTTTGGGTCTTAAAGGTAAAGGAAGCTTTGTAGGTGGATCAGCAGAACAGAGAATTTCAACAGCTGTTGCTGCACTTGGCACAATAACTCCAAAAATTGATGACATTTCAAATTCGCTTCAGCTGGCAAAAGTCGAAATTGACGCCGTTGACCCAAATCATTACCCAGCATTTTTAGGCGGAGGGAAAATAAAAGCACAATTAACAGAAGCTAAATCTGTGCTAGATCAAGGTTCAGTTTTTATTGCAAATGCTAAGCCATTAATTAAAGTATTACCATCTCTGCTTGGCGAGCCCAATCCCCAAAAATATTTAATTATTTTTCAAAATGATAAGGAGCTTCGTCCCACCGGCGGATTTATAACAGCTTATGCAATTTTTGACATAGACAAAGGAGTAATTTCAGTTGAGAAGTCCAGTGATATTTATGAACTTGATAACACAATTTCCAATAAACCTAAAGCTCCTCGGCCAATACTTGAGTATTTGCCACTTGTATATACTTGGAATTTAAGAGATACAAACTTATCTCCTGACTTCACAGTCTCAATGCAGGAGTTTAAGAAATTATACGCTCAAAGTAATGGCCCTTCGGTAAATGGAATAATTGCTTTAGATACAAGTATGCTAGTTTCCACCATGGACATTTTAGGCGATATTCAAACCGAAGGGGCAACTTTTACCACCCAAAATGACGCCAGATGTGATTGTCCGCAAGTTATTTATGCCCTTGAACAGGCAGATCAGCCAGTAAATTATATAAAATCAAATCGCAAAGGATTAATTGGTGACTTAACCTATACTTTAATGCACAAAGCTTTGTCCTCATCTCCTAAACTTTACTGGGGTAAACTTTTTCAGAATGCAATTGCGCAAATCTCTCAAAAACATTTATTATTTGACCTAAATGATCAAAATGCTCAATCAGGGCTTGAATCTCTAAACGCAGCAGGTCAGATATTACCATTTAATGGTGATTATTTACATGTTAACGATACAAATTTTGCCTCAGGAAAATCTAATTTATATGTTAAAGAAGCAGTTAATCAGGATTATCAGGTACAAAATGACGGTTCAATTATTAAAACAGTAACGCTAAAATATAAAAATGATCACGCTCCCTCAGATTGTAGTTTAGCAACCGGAGGACTTTGTTTAAATACCACCTTTAGAGATTGGAACAGAATTTACGTTCCAAAAGGAAGCCAGCTAGTGTCCTCAACCGGATCTGAAGTGAAAGTTATTTCCTATGATGAACTTGGCAAAACTGTATTTGAAAGCTTTTTTACAGTCAGGCCCCTTGGGCAAAAAACATATACAATCTCTTATAAATTACCATTTAAAATGCAAAATGGCTCAACACTTCCCCTTCTTATTCAAAAGCAGCCAGGAACTAATGATAATCAATATAGCTTAACTATTGCTCAAAATCCCTACAATGTAACTTTTAACAATCAATCGGTAACCACTTTCCCTCTTAATACCGACCAAAAATTTGACTTAAAGCTTTAAGAGCTTTAAAATTTAGTTATCACATTTTTGGCTATGCGTAATCTCAAAACTGAAGGAATAATTATTAAGAGAAGAAATTTTGGTGAGGCTGATCGAATTTTAACAGTTTTTACTAAAGATCATGGCAAACTACAACTTAAAGCAAAGGGTGTCAGAAGAATTACCAGCAGAAGATCCTCACATACTGAACTACTAAACTTAACTTCTTTATATCTGTATCAGGGTAGAAATATGTATTTGTTAACAGAAGCAATAGTTGTTGAAAACTTCTCTCAACTTAAAAATGATTTGCTAAGTGTCGGATTTGCTTATCATATTTGTGAATTAATTGATGGTTTGTGTCCGGAAAACCAGGAAAATCAGAAAGTTTTTGATTTATTAAAACAAACTCTTTTTGCCCTAAAAAATGATAAAAACTTAGAAAATATAGTTGAGATAATTCACGACTTTGAAGTTAATCTTTTGATTCTGCTTGGGTTCTGGAAAGTATCAGATAGGATCCCAGCAAAGATAGTAAACACCCACTCTATCATCGAAAATTTGCTAGAGCGCAAATTAAAAAGTAAACAAATTCTTCAGCTTTTGAAATAAACTATAAATAAAGCCAATATATGTAAAAAGCTGCCTATTTTCTAACCATATCCAAAACTACTGCAACTACCATTAAAACTAATCCAAGCCACCACATTGCTAAGCTTGGCAGCAGTGCTGCTAAAAATAACCCAAGACCAAGTCCAAATAAACTATGCATTAAGACATGGCCGGTAAAGCATGATTTCATTTTTGCATTCATGTTTTTATCACCTCCTTCGCTTTTAGTATGAGTCAATTTATTTTGCCCGTCAACATGTAAAAAGACGCAGAGCTTTTGGTATTTTGCTATAATTAAAAAATGAACAGTGGTGATAGTAGCAATTTAATTCTTGAAAACGTTGTATCTTTAGCTAAAAGACGAGGATTTGCTTATCCAACTTCGGAAATTTATGGCGGGTTAGCAAACTCATGGGACTTTGGACCGCTTGGAGTTTTGCTCAAAAATAACATTCGGGATTTCTGGTGGAAACATTTTGTTTTAGATCGGGAAGATATGGTTGGAATTGATGCTTCCATTTTTTTAAATCCTAAAGTTTGGGAAGCCTCTGGTCATGTTGCAAACTTTACTGATGCTTTAATAGATTGTAAAAATTGTCACCATCGAACCAGAGCTGATCATTTAATCGAAGATAATTTTCCAGATATTAAAGTAGAGGGCTTACCAACAACAAAGCTCGATGAAATTATTAAAGAAAAAAAAATAAAATGCCCGGTGTGCGGAGAGTTTAACTGGACAACAGTTCGGAAATTTAACCAACTATTTGAAACAAGTATAGGTATTTTAGAGGAAAGTAAATCCAAAGCTTATCTTCGTGGTGAAATTGCACAGGGAATATTTTTAAATTTTAAAAACGTCTTAAATACAACAAGAGTTAAAATCCCTTTTGGCATTGCGCAGATTGGGAAAGCTTTTAGAAACGAAATTACCATGGGCCAGTTTTTGCACAGAACTCTTGAGTTTGACTTAATGGAATTTGAATATTTTATACCAAAAGAGGGATGGGAAAATAAATATTTAATGTGGCAGGAAGAAATGCTCTCCTTTGCCAAAAACCTAGGCTTAAATGATAAGAATTTGAGATTTAGAGAACATGAAGAATTTGAGCGCTCGCACTATTCCCAAAAAACTATGGATTTGGAGTATAAATATCCATTTGGCTGGAAAGAAATGTTTGGCTTAGCTTATAGAGGAGATTTTGATTTAAAAAATCACGCAAATGCAACAGGTGCTAAGTTAACATACACAGATTTGCAAAGCGGTGAAACATTTATACCTCATGTCATTGAACCCACCTTTGGCTTATCTCGACTAGTTGGAATAGTGCTTTTTGATGCATATGTCCAAGATGGTAAACGAACTGTTCTTAAGCTGGATCCTAAAATTGCTCCTTATAAAGCAGCAGTATTTCCTCTTTTGGCCAATAAAGAAGAGCTAGTAAAAAAAGCAAATAATATTTACCAACATTTAAAAAAGAAATTCCAAACTTACTTTGATGATAGGGGAAACATTGGTAAGAGATATTTATACCAGGATGAAATTGGTACCCCATTTTGCATAACAGTAGATTTTGAGAGCTTAGCAAGTGATGATGTAACAATTCGCCATAGAGATACTACAAAGCAAGAAAGAGTATCAATTGAAAATATTGAAAATTTTCTCAAAAGTCACATTTTGTAATTGTGAGAGCATTTAATTCTCTTGACAAAGAGTATATAAGTATGATTATAATTTAGAAAATGAAACAGTTATTAAATGACAAGAAATTACTGTCCTTACTAATTGTTTGTTTAGTTGTAGTAATTGGTGGAGTATATTTTATTTTATCAAATCATAAAAATACTTCTCAAAGTCAACAAATTCCTACCCAAATCGAAGCAATTCCCACACTTTCCCCCTCAGATATCGGACTTAAAATAGTTCCTCATATTGGTAATAAATGTTCAACCACGCCAACTCCTTACAATGAAGTTAAGTTTCAACTTAATAAAACAGCCGATGTTAAGCATGTATCCTGGCAATTTACTTACGATGCAGATATACCTCCATCTGAACAAATTGGCGATGGTACAACAGGACAGGTAACCCAGCAGCTGGGATCTGATGAGGGACAGGACGTAAAAAGCAATCAAACTTACGACTCAAGATACGAATTCTTAGGAACTTGTTCTAAAAATGTCTGCCGCTGTGATACTGGTGTTAAAGCAATTTCTCTGGTGCTTAAACTAACAAAATCTGATAATAAGGTTTATGAGGTTAAGGATTCTGTAAACCTACTTACATACAACCCCTAAACTCTACTTTTAGTTATTTTCTATCTTAATTTTTGCTACATCTAGTACTTGACACAGCTTTGTATTTCTGTGAAAATAAATGGAGTGTGGTGAAAAGTGGTGAAAAGTGGTGTGGAATGAGATAGGAAAATATGTTGCTTGGCCAGTTTGAAGGTAGAATAGAGCAAAAACACAGAATCGCGTTTCCGAAAAAATTAAGATTGGTACTAGGGACTAAACTGATCATAACCAAGGGATTGGACGAAAACTTAATTGTCATATCTGAAAAAGATATTGGATTTTTATTGGAAGGGACTAAGGAAAGACCGTTTATAGATCGCAGCACAAGGAGATTGCAGAGATTTTTATTTGGTAATGCTTCAGAAGTTACATTAGATAGTCAGGGAAGATTTCTCTTGCCTGAACATTTAATAAAATTTGCGCATCTTGAAAAGGACGTAATATTTGTAGGAGTGAGAAGTTATGTTGAGGTTTGGGATAAAAAAAGATGGGAAGAGGTACAGGAAAATACCAAGGAAATAGAATCAATTGCAGCGCACTTGGTAAAACAGGATGAGCACCAATAATTATCACACAAGTGTTCTAAGTAGCGCAGTTGTAAAGCTGCTAAAAGTAAAAGAGGGTAAAAAATATATTGATGCGACACTGGGAGGAGCTGGACACGCGGGGCTTATCTTGCAAAAAGGAGCATTAGTGTTGGGAATTGATCAGGATGAAGATGCTATATCTTATTCAAGCAAGAAGCATGAGTATTATATTAAAAATAAAAGTTTTAATGTAGTAAAAGGCAATTTTCTAAACCTTGCACAAATTGCACGTTTAAATAAGTTTGAAAATGTGGATGGAATACTGTTTGACTTAGGTGTATCTTCACACCAGCTGGATACAAAAGATAGAGGTTTTGCTTTTAAAAGTGAAGGTCCGCTGGACATGCGAATGAATAAGTCATTAGCGGTTAGCGCCAAAGATTTAATCAACGGATTAAATAAGAAAGAACTGATCATGCTTTTTACAAAATACGGTCAAGAGCCAAAAGCAAAAGCAGTTGCGGCAAGGATTGTAGAAGCAAGAAAAAATCAAATAATTTCAACTACAACCGAACTGGCAAGCATTGTAGGCAGCGTAATTAAAAGGTCGGAAAAAGGCATTCACCCGGCAACCAGAGTGTTTCAGGCGCTAAGAATCGCTATAAACGATGAACTCTTTAGCTTAGAGGAGGCTTTGCCTCAAGCTTTACAAGTAGTAAAAAAGGAGGGAAGAATTGTAGTTATTTCTTATCACTCTTTAGAGGACAGAATTGTAAAGAAAAGTTTTATGGAATTTGAAAACGAGAAAAAAGGAATTATTATTACTAAAAAGCCAATAAGCCCAGAAAACTTGGAACTTTTGGAAAATAAAAGAAGCAGGAGCGCAAAACTTAGAGCATTTGAGAAGATATGAAAAAACAACTAAATTTGATTTTATTTTTGTTTATTTTAATTACACTTTTATCCTTAACTAAAATAGCTATTTCAAATAGTATTACAACAAATGGAATTACTCTTAATTCTATGCAGCAGGAAATTGTAAGCCTTAATACTCAAAATTATATTATCAGACAAAAATATCTTCAACAGGCTTCACTTTTAACAATTGAACAAAAAGCAAAAGCAGAGGGTTTTACTCCTAACCAAACTGATTATTTTGTTTCTGAAACACAGCATTTAGCTTCCAACCAATGAACTGGAGGTATAGAGCAACTCTAATTACTCTAATTGCTTTTTTCTGTTTAGTAACAGTTAGACTATTTTACTGGCAAGTTGTAAAAGCTGATGAACTCTCACGTCTAGGTCAAGAACAATACTCAGCGCTTATTAATATTGACCCTAAAAGAGGAGAAATATTAACTTCAGACGGGTTTCCAATTGTTGCCAATAAAGTATCTTATCTTGTGTTTGCAAATCCTAAGGAAATTAAAAACAAAGATGAAGCATCTAAATTACTTGCCGATAGTTTACAGATTGATGTTGCCTCAGTGAGCGCTCAGCTTTCTTTAAACAGATTTTGGGTCCCGCTTTATTATAATGCTGATTTTAAAACAAAAGCTCAGGTTGAAAAGCAAAAAATTGATGGAGTGGGTTTTACAGAACAGTATTCACGCTTATATCCTGAAGCGTCTATGGCAGCCCAGGTAGTGGGATTTGTCGGAAAAGATGAAGAAGGAAATAATAAAGGGTATTTTGGTTTGGAAGGATATTATGACAGATTACTTCGGGGTAAAGCAGGAGAAGATATTGAAATTCATGATGCATTTGGAAGGCCAATTCTGGCAGAAGCAAATACTAACACGAGCGTTGAAAACGGAAGCAATTTAAAATTAAGTATTGATAGAGCTATACAATTTGATGTGGATCAAAAATTACAGGAAGGACTTATACATTATGGTGCAAGACGGGCAATGGCAATAATTATGGATCCTAAATCAGGGGCAATAATTGCTATGTCTGTGTTTCCGCGTTTTGATACTCAAACTTTCTGGAAGTATCCACCGCAAACTTATGTAAATCCGATAATAAGTGACTTTTATGAGCCAGGGTCAACTTTTAAATCACTGGTAATGGCATCAGCTATTGACGCAAACTTAGTTAAGCCCACCACCAAATGCAATATCTGCTCAGGTCCGATATCTCTTGGAGGATTTCAGATTAAAACCTGGGATAATAATTATTTTCCAAATACCGATATGACTGATGTAATAATCCACTCAGATAATACTGGTATGGTTTTTGTTTCGCAGAAATTAGGACTTAATAGACTCTACTCTTATTTAAATGCTTTTGGAATTGGAAGCCCAACAGGTATAGACCTTCAGGGGGAGGCTGTTCCCACGCTTCGTGATAAGAAAGACTGGTATCCAATTGATGTTGCAACAGCTGGTTTTGGACAGGGTATTGATGTTACCCCAATTGAGTTAATCGATGCATTTTGCGCAATTGCTAATAATGGTGTAAGGATGGAGCCACATGTGGTGTCCCAGATTCAATCAGATAATGGTGAAAATGTCACTATTTCCCCAAAAGTCTTAAATCAACCAATTTCAGCTTCAACAGCGCATATAATGACTGAGATTTTGGTAGATGCTGTTAATAAGGGAGAAGCAAAATTTGCCAGATTACATGGTTATCGAATTGCAGGTAAAACAGGAACAGCACAAATTCCCATAGCCGGTCATTATGACCCCAGCAAAACTGTTGCTTCATTTATTGGATTTGCTCCCGCCGATAATCCGAAATTTGCAATGCTTATTATATATGATGAGCCTTCAAGTTCAATTTACGGCTCAGAAACTGCAGCACCAACATTTTTCTCAATTGCCAAGGATTTATTAAATTACTACGGAATTCCACCAACTGTTGAGAATGATAATTAAGTAACAGCGCTACCGTTTTCCACTTTACTTTGTGGAATAAGAGGTATAGGCGGATTTCCATCTACTGCCAAAAGCATTCCCTGCGACTCCTCGTCCATCATTTTTCTGCTTTTTAAATTATATAGAAAGAGCAGTTGTTTATTCAAAAAAAACTCCGGTTCATATATTGGATATAATGCTGTAAAAATAGTTCTTATTTCATTTCCAAAGTCAACTTTTAAACGAATTAATCGCTCTGAACCTTCTTTTTTACTGCTTTCAATAACTGTTCCTGCTCTTATATCTAGCTTTGAAAAGTCTGAAATTGAAATCTCATCTTTCATTAAAAGTAATTATATCACCTAAAGCCGTTTTTGTTTTTGCTATTTTTCCTCTCTTTAGTTCAATTATCTTGTTATATTTAATAGGCCAGAGGAAAATTTTATTTGGCTTAAGATTTTCTTTAAGCGCTACCACTTTGTCACCTTTATCAAGTATCAAAACATCAATTGAGCTTTTCAACAAAAAGGTATGAATACCAAACCTTGTTTTTATAATTATTGATTCACTTTTACTGCCTATTAGTCCTTTACTTTTGGCAATTTTGCTTTTGGCAAAAGTAGCATTTTTGGAAAGAGTGGTATTTTTACTTGAATTTATAATCTGCATTTAATCATTGTAGAGAATAACTTTTAAAAACGCTATAATTGATGCATGCAAAAAGTTAAAAACTACTATCATCTCTTAGTTGCTATTTTGGCCAACGCCATGTTTTTTTATCCGTCCCGAAAACTAATAGTAATTGGTGTTACAGGTACTGATGGAAAAACAACAACTACTTCGCTAATTTACCATATTTTAAACTCAAACGGTTTTAAAGTATCAATGATTTCCTCAGTTGGAGCAATTATTGGCGAAAAAACTTACGATGTGGGATTTCATGTTACTAATCCCTCATCACTTCCACTTCAACGTTTTATTAAAAAAGCAGCAAGTTTAGGAACACAAAAAGAGCCAAATTATTTAGTTCTTGAGACTACTTCTCATGGCCTTGATCAATATAGAACTTTTGGCGTAAAGTTTGCTATCGGTGTTATTACAAATATTACACATGAGCACTTGGATTATCACAAAACTTATGAAAAATATTTACAAGCTAAAGCAAAATTACCATACTCCTCAGGAGTTGCAGTTTTAAACGCTGAAGATTTATCTTACCCAATTCTTTTGGAGTATTTACAAAAAAGACATTACAAAGGTAGTATTGTTACTTATGGTTTAAAAAAAGGAGATATAAATAGTTTAAATTTTACTTTTAAATCGAACTTAATTGGTGATTTTAATATATATAACAGTTTAGCAGCTATTTGCGTATGTAAAACTCTTAATTTAAGCGATGAACAGATAAAGAAGGGTTTAGCTACTTTTTCACCACCCAAAGGCAGAGAAGAGGTAATTTATGATAAAGATTTTAGCGTTATGATTGATTTTGCCCATACCTCAAACTCCATATTGGTACTGCTTCAGACTCTGCGGCCAAAAGTTAAGGGAAGAATTATTCATGTATTTGGAAGCGCAGGGGAGCGTGATAGGCAAAAAAGAAAAGTTATGGGAGAAAATAGTTCAAAATTTGCAGATATAATTGTTTTAACAGCTGAAGACCCAAGATCAGAGGATGTAAATAGAATTATTGAAGATATAGCCTCCGGAATTCCTAAAAACAGCAAAGCACAAGTAATTAAACTACCAAACCGGGAAGAAGCAATAAAAGAAGCAATTCTTATGGCAAAAAAGGGAGATATGGTAGTATTAACCGGTAAAGCTCATGAAAAATCAATGAACCTAGGGCACGGTGAAGAGCCTTGGGATGAGTTTGCAAAGGCTTATAATGTCTTAAA
>Ga0070741_10019137_pt1 | contig 10975 bp, 6 predicted proteins | sample Coa_R1_4_FD_66440 | JGI IMG/M metagenome (GOLD analysis project Ga0070741, IMG submission 66440) | Surface soil microbial communities from Centralia Pennsylvania, which are recovering from an underground coalmine fire - Coalmine... | ecosystem: Environmental > Terrestrial > Soil > Unclassified ...
CGCGGCTTTGCGCATCATCCATTCACCGCCATGAATATTCAACTCCTGCGAAGGCGGGGCCAAGCCCTGTGAAAATCAGGCAATCCCAGTGCGGGGCAAGGGATTCGGCTGGTCTGTTGTTGGCGGTCTCAACCATCGTTGGGCGCGGCGGCAGGAAATCGACAGCTATTCGACTTCGAGTTTCTCATCCAGGAGACGTTTGTCTGACTCGTCGGTGCCGGACAGTTCGAAGGCGTTGGTGAGAACTGCCTTCCCCTTCTCCACGCTGGTGATCACATACGAGCAGCCCAGCCAGTGCGCCTCGGCGAAGTCGGTTTGCGACCACTGCGCGGGATGGTCGGGATGGGAGTGGTAGAACCCGACGATGTCCTCTCCACGCTCCCGGCCTTCGCGCTGGATCCGGACTAGTTCCCGCGGGTCGATGTTGTAGCGGTTGTGGGCGGAATCGGTGCGGGTGTTGCCGCAGCGGGCGACGTTGGTGACGATGCGGCTCCCGTCTTCGTGGAAGCGGCCCAGGAGAATTCCGCAGCATTCATAGGGATAGGTTTCTTCGCCATGAACGCGGATCGCATCGTAGTCGAGGCGCGAAATTCGAAGCATGGTGGAGGACTGAGGTAAGTTAAAGAAATTAAAAATCCCCCCACCCCAGCACTTGGCGCGAGAAGGGTAGGGCACCCCTATACTTCTCCGTACACTTTTACTTCTGCATTCCGACTTCTCACTTCTTACTTACTTCTGCATTCTGACTTCTAACTTCTGACTTCTTACTTCTGCATTTTTACTTCTTGCTTTTGCCTTGCCCTCACCCTTCGCTCCAGAACCGCTCGCTCAGATATTTGTCGCCGGAGTCGCACAGGATCGTGACTATGACCGCTTCCTGATCTCTTCTCAGCTGAAGGCCGCGGGCAATTTTCAGGCATCCTACGACCGCGGCCGCGGCGGAGATTCCCAGCAGCAATCCCGCATTCCTCGAGAGGTGCCGCGCCATGGCGTAGGCATCCTCTGTCGCGATCTCCAGATTCTCGTCGGCCAGCGCGGGATCGTAAATTCTGGGCACGATTGCGCTCGCCATGTGCTTGGCACCTTCGATTCCGTGAAAAGAAGAGTCCGGCTGCAAGGAGATGCACTGCACGGCGGGATTGAGTTCTTTCAGGCGCCGCGTGGTGCCGACAAACGTTCCGCTGGTCCCCAGCATGGATACGAAATGCGTGATGCGCCCCTGGGTCTGCTGCCAGATTTCGTTGGCGGTATGAAGGTAGTGCGCCTTCCAGTTGGCCTCGTTCGAATATTGATCTGCGTAGAAATACTGGTCGGGATGCTTGGCCGCGAGCTCTCGCGCCATGCGGATAGCCCCATCCGATCCGTCCGCCGGATCGGTGTACAGGATATTGGCGCCGTAGCCTTGCAGGATCTGCTTGCGCTCCCGGGACACATTTTCGGGCATGCACAGCGTGACGGGGAATCCTTCCGCCGCTCCCAGCATGGCATAGGCGATCCCGGTGTTTCCGCTGGTGGCGTCGAGAAGAATTTTGCCGGGACGCAGCAGTCCCGCGCGGCGGGCTTCCGCCACGATATTGCAAGCGGCGCGGTCCTTCACCGAACCGCCGGGGTTATACCATTCGGCTTTGCCCAGAAGTGCTATGCCCGGCAGGTCGCGCATCACCCTGTCGAGCCGCAGCAACGGAGTGTTCCCGATTCGCTCCACCAGGCTGTGGCCCAGTGTTTCCCCTAGTGTCGCAGGATCTTTGCCGGTTGCCGACAACAGTTCCGACGATGTGGCTGCCCTTTTGGTGGACGCGTTTGTCATCTTTGAACTGGAGCACCGTGACCAACGTAATGTGCTAGGTAGTCCGAAACAGGGTATGTAGTATTTTGGTTAGATGAAACAGAGTCCCCCGGCGATGCACGTCCCGTAAAGTTACGCACGTTCTTCATAAAAATGCATCCAATCCAATGGACGCAGGCCGGCATAGAAAGGTTAACCTAAAAGGCAATGGCAAAAACAGAGGAAGCACGAACCTACGAAGAGGCGCTGGCCTGGGTGCGCGATCACGGCTTCGACGTTACCGATGCGCCCGGCACCGCGGCTCGCGTGTTCCTGCGCAAGTATAACGTGTCTGCGGCGATCGAAAAGACGCGGGAAGACGGGGTGAAGATTTTTGCCTATCCCGGCTGCCTGATCGGAAGCGAAATCTCCAAGCTGGTCAACCGCGGATACCAGCAGTTTCTCAAGACCTCCAAGAATGAAGTTCCGGCCACGGCGGAACAGTTGAAGAACCTGCAGCTGTTTTCCGAAGAATTAAAGGCGGCTCTGAATCTGCCCAGCCTCTACAACGAGTCGCTGGGGACCGTCAGCGAGGCTTACCAGTACGATCGGGTCGTGGATCGGGACAAGCCGACACTGGAGCGCCCTAAGCGCCCCTGGGAAGTGGCGGGAAAAAAGGCGGTCGCGGCCAAGAAGGGGCGGGCTTAGGCAGTACTGCTCCACATCTCTGGGCAGCCCAAGCGGCTGTCTTTACGTGCGTTCTCTCACTCCCATCTTTCCTTCTGAACTATTTCGCTGTGGCTGGATCTAACGCGGGCGGCGGGGTGGAGATTTTTCCGGCGAGTCCTTCGTCGGTTTTCTCGTGCAACTGGCGGACTTTAGCGAGTTCTCTATCGGCGGCGGCCTTGTTTCCCTGGGCTTGGTACAGGCGTCCCAGCTGGTAGTGGGCGTCGGGCTGATTGGGATCGAGGGCGACGGCCTGGCTGAGAGCGGCCTGGGCTTGCCTGTAATTTTTCTGCTGCACGTAAATGGCTCCCAGGTCCAGGTACGCGATGCGCAGGTCCTGCTTGGCTTTGATGGCGCGCTGCAGAAATGGCAGGGCGGCATCGGGCCGGTTGTTCTTCCACTCGATGTCGCCCCTGTACGCCAGCGCCTGCGCGTGATTGGGGTCGATGGCCAATTCGCGGTCGAATTCCTGCCGGGCCTGATCGTACTGTTGCGATTTCCAATACAGGTAGCCGAGCCCGAAATGAAGGTTAGGCTCCTGGGGCGAAATCCTGGCCGCGGCCTGGAATTCGGAGATGGCTTCGGGAGTCTTGCCGAGTCCGTCATAGGCCTCGCCCATGAGAATGTGAGTTGGAGCGGACTCGGGGTTTTGCTGCAGCAGAAGCCGGAACTGCTCCTGCGCACAAGCGAGCTTCCGTGCCCAGAGACAGCTTTGGGCAAGCATCTGGTGGAGCTCGGCATTGTTGGGATCGGCTTGGGCAACCGGTTCAAGCGCTTCAGAGGCGAGGTCGAATTTCCTGGCTCCGTAGTAGCTCATGCCCAACAGTGTACGAGCCTGAGTATTCGAGGGATCCGCTTTGAGCGCGGAGCGTAGCGCGGCGGCGGCTTGGGAAAAACGCCCCTGCTTGAATTCAGCGAGGCCCAGATTCAGTTGCAGTCCGGGAAGTTTGGGATTGAGTTGCAAAGCCTTGCGGTAGGCGGACGCGGCTTCGCCATACTTCTGCTGTCGCGCCAGATCAAGGCCGAGGCTGGCGAAAGCGGCGGCATCGTTGGGATTGCGTTCGGTGAGTTGCTTCCAGACCTGGGCCGCTCGACTCCATTCTTGCTGCTGCTCCAGCGCGAGAGCGTCGGCGGCCGTCGGCGCCTGGCAGAATGCGCCCGCCGAGCAAAGCAGCATCGCCGCGAATTGGATGAGGTACCTCGTCATCCGGTGGAGTCGGCGCCGGCTGGCTGGTCAAAGGTTGCGACACGTCTCACGAAAGCCTTCCCTGCGCTAAGGACGGCGAATCGGGCTTTTGGGTTTGATTCACTGCAGGCACCGCAAGATCACGCAGAAAACCCCGCCCGCAGTTTGTTTCCTGCGGGCGGGGCCTGCATGCTGACAACATCAATCAGAAGTACAGCTTCAACCCAAGTTGGATTTCACGTGGGTCGTGAGCCGAAGTGATCGCACCGAAATTGCTGGCAGAGAATGATGTGCTCACATTGTTCCATTCGGTGTGGTTGAACGCGTTGAAGAACTCCGCGCGGAACTCGAGGCGGCTGCCGCGAGACTCGCTGAACACGAAGCTCTTGAACAGGGCCAGGTTCCAGTTCTGGCGGCCCGGGCCCCGCAGGTAATTGAAGGGCAGGCTGCCAAAGGCTCCGGGAGCGGGCGCTGCAAACCCCGAAGTCGGAGAGAACCAGGCGCTGACATTGTGTGGATACGTGATCGCGCCGGCGCGGTCGGGACGGTTGTTGCAGTTGGGCATGGTGTTACAGATATTGCCGGTGGCGCCGCCCAACGTGACGTTGAGAGGTTCTCCGGTCTGCATCGTGACGATTCCGGATACCTGCCATCCGCCGACCGTGGACTTCATCAGGCGATTGGAAGAATTCTTCAGGAAAGGAATGTCGTAGACGAAGTTCACGAACGCGATATGGGTACGATCCAGGCCCGAAGGTCCGTTGTCGTACGCGTGGCTGTAGGGATTGGAAACCGTGGTCAGGTCGCTGACGCCGTTCCCGTTGGTTGCCGGATCGATCGCGCGCGACAGCGTGTACGCGGCCTGGAGCGTCAGATCATTGTGAATTTGCGAATGCAGTTCCACTTGCAGAGAGTTGTAGTGCGAGCTCTGCACGTCCTCCGACCACCGGATGGAATGGAACCCCTGGTAGGGAACCAGCTGGTTGTACGGAGTTGGGTTGGAACCTGAGGCGATACCCGGCAGCAGGCTGGGATCGGGCAGGTTGGTTTCACGATAATCGTTCTGGTTGCGGTTCTGGTTCCCCACATACTGGACAGCCAGCACAGTGCGGGTGGAAATCGCGTGCTGTACGCCCACGCTGTACTGGTAGCTGATCGGCATGTTGTAGTGATTCTTGTCGAGCGCGGTAATGTCAGCCACCGTCACTTCGGCGGCGGGATCAATCGTGCTTCCATCCGTGAGACTGGTCGTCGGACTGGAGAGCAGGATCTTGTTCAGTGTCACATTGGTGCTGAAAGGAATATTCGGCCCGGCATTGTACATATCGTTGCCCTGGATGCGCTCGTACATCATGCCGAATCCGCCGCGCAGAATGGTTTTGCCGCTGCCCGTCAGATCGTATGCGAAACCGAGGCGTGGACCGAATGCCGCCCACTGATTGTTGACCAACCCCTTCGGTACGCCAGGGGTTCGTCCGGGGATACCGATTCCATTCAGGTAGAACTGATAACCCGCAAGGATCGGGTTGGGGCTGGTGCCCAGGCCGGGGCTGCTCGTGCTGATGGTGCCGTCGGCGTTCCAGATGGGCGCATTGGCCGGGTTGTACAGGTTCGGGTAGAAGTTACCCATGCGGTTGTTGGCTTCGTAGGTATGAGGAGCCCCATCCCAACGCAGGCCAAGATTCACGGTCAGCCGGTTGTTCACGCGCCAGTTGTCCTGAACGTAGGCGGCCCAGGAGACGTTGTTCCAGTACCCCTTGTCCTGCACCGCTAACTCGTTGTAGGTATCCGCGTATCCCAGCAGGTAGTCGGCAAAGTCATTGCCGGTATACGTGTTGTTGAAAGTGAAAGCTCCCTGGGTGTTGCCGAACAGATCCTGGATCTTCTTATAGATGGCCCAGCTCGCGCCCATCTTGAGCTGGTGAGCACCCTTGGTCCAGGAAATGTCGTCGCGGATCTGGTAATCGTCAGCCTTGTTGCGCCACGGCCAGCTGGCATTGGTGTAGTCAGATCCGGTCACGCCCGCCAGGTGGATTTCCGGAATGCGGTCGTTGTTATTTCCCGGGAACAACTCGGGAACCGTGAATCCGCTGGGACGGCCCAAAACTCCGGTAGGCAGGATGTTGATGCGATTGCCGTTGTAGTTGAACGCCACTTCATTCAGCAGCGTGGGGCTGATGGCATACGTGGTATGGATCACGCCGCTGTAGGAAGGATTGCCGAATGTGTTGCTGGCGGTGGGAACGTTGTCACCGCTCCACATCGACGTACCAAAGTTCTGCGCAATCTGTTCTGCCAGGTAGTGACCGAATATGGAGAACTTGGTGCTGAACTGGTGGTCGATGCGGACGATCTCTTCCTTCACGTTAGTGGGAACGTTGTTGCCGCCGATAAACTGCGCCCCGCTGGTCGGTGCTGGAAAGATTCCCGCGTTGAGCAGTGCTTGGGCATTCGAATCCAACAGCGATGCCGGAATGGCATTCGCGTTGAACGGAACTTCCAGGGTTGTGTCGGGGGCGCCTGCGGTGCAACCGCTCATCGCCTGCCCAGCGGCGGCGAATTGCGCTACAACCGTAGGCGAAACCTGGCAAGAGAAAGGAGCATGCAGCTTATCCAGACTTAGCCCCTGTGGCGCAAAATTGCCGCCGTAAGAGCTCGTCAATGGCACAGTCTGGTTGAGGATCTGACCCTGAATCAGGCGCCGCCATTCCATGTTGTAAAAGAAGAAGGTCTTGTGTTCCTTGGCCCAGAAGTCCACCGGCCCGCCCACATTGAAACCAAAGGTGTGGAAGCGGAGTTCGGCAACCTTGTTGGGGGCGGGGTTGAAATAGTTGCGTGCGTCAAGAGCATCGTTGCGCAGGAACTCCCAGGCGCTGGCGTGGATCTGCTTGGTTCCTGACTTGATGACGGCGGTCATGGTTGCAGAGGACGACAGGCCGTACTCCGAGCTGTAGTTTGAGGTCATCTGCCGGAATTCGGCGATGGCATCGAGGGAGGGCATCACATCAGACCCGCCGGCGCCGCCGCGGTCAGCGCTCTCGCTGCCGTCGAGCAGGTACAGGTTGTGGCTCTGGCGCATGCCATTGAAACTCACATTGGCGTCGCCACCCACTGGGGTTGGAATCTGGAAGTCTCCCTGGCCGCTGGACGCGCCCGGAGTCAGTGAAATGAGCGAGTACATGCTGCGCCCGTTGGTGGCGAGCTGACTCAACTGCTGGCCGGTGATGACCGAGCTGATTTCGCCGGTTTCCGATTGCACGGCGATGGCGGCAGCTTCGACCGTCACCTGTTCCTGGGCACTGCCGACCGTCAACTTGAGATCGACACGGGCCCGGTCGCCGACCTGCAGCGTGATGTTGGTTTGTTCCGTCGTCTTAAAGCCGGACGCGGCGGCCCGCACCGTGTAGCGGCCGATGTGGAGGTCCGGGACAACGTATTGTCCGTCTCCGCTCGTGGTCAGGGTGCGAGAAAGGCCGGTGTCGAGGTTTGTCACCGTAATGCTTGCGTTGGCAACGGCGGCACCGGAGGGATCGGTGACCGTTCCGACGATGGTGGCTTCCTGCGCAAAAGCTTGCGCAGTGAAGATTACGACGAGAGCTGCGAATGCCGCCACCAGGCGAAAATCGCAGCGTTGCAGAAATCGGCCGATACTCCCGGCTTGCGTGGGCGAGAGGAATTTCATTTGCCAGCCTCCAAAGCTTCTATGCTTCTTATGGTTCGGGGTGGTAAGCAGGGACGGAGTGACCCCGACGTATTCCGAGAACGTTTACGGTGTTACATCCGGTGCCCGACCGTTGTCAAGCGCAAAATCGATATTCTTCATTTTTTCTGCCGTTAACCAAGCCGATGCTTAACCCTGACCCGGCTGCGGACTCCAACCCCGAAATCAGCGCCTTGCCCGTTTTCCAGCCCCCCATGGATTCCCGCCCGTCGTCCGCAAACCCCCGCCAAAATGGGGCAAGCGGCTTGGATTCTGGGGACTGCGGTGGTCCGCAGCCTCTGCTGCTGATGTGCTGATCAGAACATGCGCCCTGCCCCCCAGTCTTGACCGCGAAGGTTCCCTGTGCTACAAGCGACGGTCGGACCGTAATCGTTTACGGATTTCATCTCACTGAACCTGGTTGTTTCGCAGCCGCTCTGGTTGCGGAGGAGATTTCCATGGAAACTGGCCTTCGTTGCACATTGCGCGTCGCACTCTTTTTCCTTCTTGTGGTTGGCTGTTCTGTCGCTCAGAGCACTGGAGCGCTTTACCTCGATCCTGCCCAGCCCGTCGAGGCGCGGGTGGATGACCTGATTAAGCGGATGACGCTGGAGCAAAAGGCGTCGCAACTGGTGAATCAGGCGCGCGCGATTCCAGACCTGCAGATTCCCGCCTACGACTGGTGGAGCGAGGCGCTGCATGGCGTCGCAAATGCTGGAACGGCTACGGTCTTTCCGGAACCGATCGGGCTGGCCGCGACCTTCGACGATCCGCTCATCCACGAGATGGCCGTGGTGATTGGCACCGAGGCCCGCGCCAAGCACGACTTGGCGGTGAAGGCGGGACGGCGCGACATTATGGAGGGCCTGGATTTCTGGTCTCCGAATATCAATATTTTTCGCGATCCGCGCTGGGGGCGCGGCCAGGAAACCTACGGCGAGGATCCGTTTCTCACCGGACGGATGGGTGTGGCCTTTGTGACCGGACTGCAGGGCGACGATCCGAAATATTTCCGCGTCATTTCTACCCCGAAACATTACGCGGTACACAGCGGGCCGGAACCTTCGCGCCACTCCATCGATGTGCAGGTTTCGAAACACGACATGGAAGACACGTACCTGCCCGCGTTTCGTGCGGCCGTGACCGAAGGCAAGGCGGAGTCCGTCATGTGCGCCTACAACCGGGTCAACGGGCAGCCCGCTTGCGCAAGCGACTTCCTGCTGGTGGATACCTTGCGCGGCGCCTGGAAATTCAACGGCTACGTCGTCTCCGACTGCGATGCCGTGGTCGATATTTTCGAAGGCCATCATTACACCAGGAGCCAGGCTGAGGCCGCGGCCGTCTCCATGAAGCACGGCATGGACAACGAGTGCGCCGACTTCTTCACCATCGCAAAAGACAATCATGATTTCCAGCCTTACGTCGATGCCGTACGCCAGGGACTGATGAGCGAGGCGGACATCGATCGCAGCCTGAAGCGGCTGTTCACGGCGCGCATGCGGCTGGGCATGTTCGACCCGCCGGGCATGGTTCCCTACGCCAATACTCCGGCATCGGAGATCGATAGCCCCGCGCACCGGCAGTTGGCGCTGAAGACGGCGCAGGAGTCGCTGGTGCTGCTAAAGAATGACGGGGTGCTGCCCCTGGGCGCGAACGCGAAGAAGGTCTTGGTAGTGGGACCGCTGGCCGAGTCTACCCAGGTGCTGCATGGAAATTACGCGGGAACGGCTTCCCATGCCGTGACCGCGCTGGAAGGTATTCGCAAGCAGTTCGGAGCGGCCAAGGTTTCCTACGTACCGGGCACGAATTTCCTGCGGCAGGAAAGCCTGATCCCCACCTCCGCTTTATCCACGAACGACGGGAAACCCGGGCTGAAGGGCGAGTACTTCTCGGGCGACGTGTCGGGCACACCGCAGCTGGTGAGGACGGATCCTGACGTCCATGTAGACCTGTCGCATCACCCCGACCCTCATGCCCTGGAGCTGCCGAACGGGATGAAGGAGTTTTCCGCGCGCTGGTCCGGATTCATCACTCCGGCGGAGACGGGCACGTACCGCATCGGCCTGATCGGGTCCATGAACCGGATGTGGCTGGATAACAAGCTAGTCGTCGATGACCCGGTTTTGCACGATCCCAACGCGCAGACCGTTACCACGGAATTGACCAAAGGGCGCCGCTACCCGGTCAAGATCGAATACCTGCGCGGCGGCTTTGGCACAAAGCTGGTCTGGCTGGCGGTGAGCGCGAATCCGCTGGCCGAGGCGGCATCCGCGGCGCGGAACGCCGATGTCGTGGTCGCGGTCGTGGGCATCACTTCAAAACTCGAAGGCGAGGAGATGAAGGTGGACCTTCCCGGCTTCCGCGGCGGCGATCGCACCAGCCTGAATCTGCCCGCCGAAGAAGAAGTCCTTCTGGGAGCCATTGCGGGAACCGGCAAGCCCCTCGTGGTCGTGCTGATGAACGGAAGCGCCCTGGCGGTGAATTGGGCGCACGACCATGCCAACGCGATTCTTGACGCCTGGTATGCCGGAGAAGAGGGTGGAACCGCCATCGCCCAGACCCTGGCGGGTGAGTACAACCCGGCGGGCCGCCTGCCCGTCACCTTCTACAAGGGCGTGGAACAACTGCCCGAGTTCGAAGACTACAACATGAAAAACCGGACCTACCGGTATTTCACCGGCGAGCCGCTCTATCCCTTCGGCTACGGGATGAGTTATTCGACGTTTGAATACAGCGGAATGAAGTTTTCAAATCCCAGCTTGCAGGCTGGAAGTCCGGTCGACGTGGAGGTGGACGTAAAGAACACCGGCAAGCGCGATGGAGATGAGGTCGTGCAGCTTTACATCAGCTTCCCCAAAATGGCCGGTGCGCCGTTGAAAGCCCTGCGCGGGTTTACCCGCGTGCATTTGAAAGGCGGCGAGTCGCGGCATGTGAAGCTGACGCTTTCGCCCCGCGATTTGAGTTACGTGAATGAAGGCGGGGACCGCCTGGTCGCAGCCGGCGATTATCTGATCACCGTCGGCGGTGGCCAGCCCGGCACTGCCGCCGCGCATGCGGACGGGCATCTGACGATTCAGGGCGAACAAAAGTTGCCGGAGTAAGATGGAGACAGCGGAAGGCAAGCTCTGCCTGGGATGAGGCTGGCGCAGGAGTCCCGCTGGGACTCTCAGGCTCGTCCCGCCGAAGGATCGTAAGAGTTGCCTTCGCTTGCGCTGCGTTCGAAATGAATCTCTATCATTTGCCCCGCCGGGTAGCCGGAATTTCCCTGGTCATTCTGATCGCGGGCGCGCCTCCTGGTATGCGCTCGCAGGCTTCTCCCCAGCCAGCCTCGGCGGCAACTTCCTCGGAAAGCCCGGTTCGTTTTACCTACCAGGCAATCGATTTCAAGCTGGACAGCGACGAGACTCCGGAGCATCACGCGCCCGAGACCATGGCAGGCGGTGTTGCGGTTTTTGATTACAACAATGACGGGAAACTGGATATCTTTTTCACCAACGGCGCCGACATTAAGACCCTGAAAAAGGATTCCCCGAAATATTCCAACCGGCTGTTTGAAAATGATGGCAAAGGCCGCTTCACCGACGTCACCGAAAAGGCC
>Ga0070741_10019138_pt1 | contig 10974 bp, 10 predicted proteins | sample Coa_R1_4_FD_66440 | JGI IMG/M metagenome (GOLD analysis project Ga0070741, IMG submission 66440) | Surface soil microbial communities from Centralia Pennsylvania, which are recovering from an underground coalmine fire - Coalmine... | ecosystem: Environmental > Terrestrial > Soil > Unclassified ...
CCGGGATGCGAGAAGGTCCACGTCCTGCCCTTCAATCCCCTGTCTCTTTCCGAGGTCATTCGAAAACTGCTGATCCACCCCCGCCGGGTCAGTCGACCTTAGGCATCGATGCCGGAAGGGGTTGAATCTGCGTAAATCCTTTGGTTGCGCTGGCAAATGAAAGCGTGTCCATCGGGCATACGCTCACGCAGATGCCACAACCGATGCAGGAACTCGTGGCATTGTCGAGAACCTGTTGCTTGAGCGCGTAGCTCATGACGTCGATACCCACCTGGCAGTTGCGTGAGCACTCGGTGCAGGTTATGCATTTGTCGTTGGCAACGATGGCGAACCGGCTGATGCCCAGCTTCGTGTAGGCTTTGCTCATCAAATGCATCAGTTTGGCCAAAGGACACCAATAGCGGCACCAGATCTTCCCGCCCAGGAAAGGGTAGAGCGTCACGGGAAGAATCCCGACCAGCCAGATGTCTGCGATCAGGTGGTAGGTTTCAAGTCCCCAACCCGCCGGATGACGCAGGAAGGCGACGCTATCCTTAAGCAGAACCGCTGCCGTCACCACCGCCGCTGCCCCAAGCACGACCGTATTCATCCATTCCCAACGGATGCTCTTCCGACCCTTCGGCGCAAGATGCCGCCATTGGTCTCCGAAAGTTTCGGCCAGGCCGCCGCACCCGCAGATCCAAGAGCAATACCGCTTGCCGTGGAAAAGGACGAAGATGGGGATGATCAGGAAGGTGAGCAGCACTCCCCACACAACCCAGATCTGGTGCGGATTGTTGAAGAACGTGTAGAAGAACAGGGGCCAGGCATAGATGATCCCATAAGCGCGCCACGGTTGCTGTGTGAAGGTGGGGTCAGAAGCCAGGCGCGCACCCACCCACTGATACTTGACCGCCCATTGGAAGAGAAATTCCGGAACGAGAAAGAAGAAAATCCACTGGAATGAAAGAAGGCTGACGTAGCGCCAGATCTGGAACTTATCCCGCCGCTCGAGGCCCCACCTTTTGACCGCCCTGATTCCAAAACCGGTCATCAGCAAGGTATACAGAACCGTGTACCAGAAGGACCATGGGCGATCAAAGAACGAGAGTGCTTTGTAACCCCAATCACGATAAGGCCAGAACTCGTTACCAGGGCCCGCCTTGGCTCCATAGACCGTATAGACAGCGAGAAATGAAATCGCCAGCCACGCATAACGGTCATCCCTCTTGAGGCCCAGCGTGGCGAGCCCACCCAGAGCGCACGCGGCTGCCAGCGCGCCTCCCCAGCGTGGAATCATACCCAATACTTGCAATGTGTTGCCCGCGTGGCCTCCAAAGATCCAGAGCCCACTGAGGACAACTAACGCGGAAATCGCGGCACGCAACAAACTCCCGTTCCATTCGTTCTCCAACTTGATCCCGAGCGATTTCAGGAACTTGACCGGCAGCTCCGCTCCGATCAGGACGAAGGCGTGATGATACGGGATTTCAATGGATTTCCGCGTCCCCCCCTGCTCGATCTCGATCCAAGCCGTGTGCTCGCCGAACTCTTTGACCGTCGAATTGAACAGGACTTCGATTTGTTTCTTGGCGATGGCTTCGTTGAGTTTTCTCTCGTTGTCCTTGAACAAGCGAGAAAAACTGTGACCGCGATATGAAAGCCGGACACGATTCTGCTCCGACAACACGAGGGCCGCCTCGATGGCGCTGTTTCCACCGCCCACGATCAGGATGTCTTCATTCCTGTAATGCCGGGGCGCGTAAAGACGGTGGTAGACCCTTTCGCGATCCTCGCCGGGCACATTGAGCTTGCGCGGGTTGCCTCGCTGCCCGGAAGCCAGAATGACTCTGCGGGCCGAATATTCGCCCTTGTCGCTCGTGACTCGGAAGGTCCCATCTTTCCTGCGCTCGAGCGATTTCAGTGCCTCTTCGGTTCGCACGTCCAGTTCATTTTCATGGACGATTTGATGCCAGCGCGCGATCAGATCCTCTTTGCGGGCCCCGTCCAGCCACAGCTTGCCTTTGGGGGGAGTCGCGTCGGGTTCCGCGTAGACCCACTTGCCTTCGGGGAAATTTTCGATGGTGCTGGCGATCTTGCTCTTCTCAAGAACCAGGGTGCGAAGTCCTTTGTCCTTGGCTGCCAAAGCCGCGTTCAAGCCCGCTGCTCCGGCCCCCACAACAATGAGGTCATACAGAGCAGAATCATTCGATTGCCCTCTCGGGAGCGAGGCAATGTGCTCGACGACTTCAAAACCCTGGGCCATCGCCATCTTGATGACCGGCGCCCCGGCCAGATCGCCGATGACATAGAGACCAGGGATATTGCTTTCGTTGTGAGCCTTGAGCGCCGGACGACGCTGATCCATGTCGCCGCTGCTGAGAATTGCGTCGAGCTTTTCTTTTATGTGGGCAAACATTGTCTTTGCCGCAGAATGAGGATCCCGATCCCTTACAGCGGCCGCGGTGCTTAGATCCTGGCCCGCTCCACCTCCGAAGCGACGCGCGGGACAAGTTGCTGCCCGCAGGCGGAGCACGACGTCGCCGAGGGATGGTTCATCGCTCCGCAGGATGCGCAGGGCACGGGGGAATAGGTCAGCGGTACTTTGGCCAGGCCTTGCGGGACGCCAGAGGGAGCCCCGCTCCGGAAGCCGGGCGGTCTTGTCATCAACACCAAATAAGCGAGCGCATTGAAAAAGAATCCCCAAAAGAACCATGGGACGGGCCTCAGGCACCGATTGACGGCGCGATAGGCGCACAGTCCAGCGAACACCAAACCCGCGATGGCATACAAACCCAAAAGCAGCCAGCCCAATGTAACCCGCTGGTATCCGCCGGGCTCCGCTCCAAGGAAAGCCCCTCGCGGTTTCAGTTTGGCAAGATAGCGATCAGGATTCTCCTTGAATCTCTCATCGCAAGCTCCTGTGTGGACCGGAACGCGCTGTCCCTCGACGACGTAAACGCGGTCAGTTTTGCCAATGGCGCGGTCACACACCAGGCAGAAGTCCCAGGGGCGTGGCTCGGTCGTTGCATAAGACGGCACCCCATCCTGTGCGAGCAGCAAAGGCCCTGCCCACGTGAGCAGAATGGCGCATAGCGCGGAAACGATCACAGGGCGAACCGCCTCGTGAGCGGCGCCGTTGGGCGTGGGTCTATTTCGACGCATGGGCATTATCTGGGCCGCGGGTGAATTGGCGAAGACTTCACGCGGGTTCACCCGTGCGACGCCAAAGGGTCGGCGGGTTCGCGGCAGATTAACTGCAATTGCAATCGAAATCTCGTCGTTTCAGCCCGGCCTTTTGTTGATATCACAATTGCGGCGGGGAGTCACGCCTTGTTTGCCGTAAAGTCCGGAGCTTCTGAAGGCGGGGCGGAAGCAGCCTCGACTGCGAGCGCCGGGATCTTCGATGTCTCAACCGGGAATCCCCGTTGTTTCCAGCCCTCCAGACCGCCGGCCAAGGGGCGAACACGGGTGATTTCTCGTTCCCTGAGCAGCAGCGCCACACGGGCGCTGGAGGCTTCGTTGGGTCAAGTACAGTAGAGGATGATGTCGCGGTCGCGGGGGATGCCCCGATCATACGCGTCCATCTTATCGGTGGGCAAGTGGATCGCCCCCGGGATAGTTTCCGGCGAGGCCTCAAATTCGAGCGAATGACGCACATCGACAATCACGACGTCTTCGCCGGCGTCGATCCGGGCCTTCAACTCCTCGGGCGTAATGCGGGCAATATCCAGTTGCCGCAGGAAGTGCCGTCGCTTGATGTACTTCCAGGCAAGGTAGCCGGCGAGCGCGGCGAGCAAAAGGATGAGGAACGTACTTCCCAGGCGCAGAGCGTGATGCGCCACTCGCTCAAGCTGATTGCTGAACAGGTAACCTAATCCCTCGAAGGCCCCGACCCAAAGGGCCGCCCCAGCCACGTCGTAGACCAGAAAGTGGCCGGGGTGAACCTTAAACACGCCAGCCAGCGGCGTGGTGACTGCGCTTAATCCCGGGATGAATCGAACCACCAGCAGGGAACGTGGGCCAAAACGAGCGAAGACGTTTTCGGTCCGGCGCACGCAGGAGTCGGGTTCAAGCGAAATGCGACAGAGCTGGCGCAAGACGCCGCCACCGAAGCGCCGGCCGAGCCCATACCAGACTGCGTTTCCGATCACCGCAGCCAGAACTGCATACGCAAGCGCCTTCGCCAAACTCAGACGTCCAGCTCCCGCCAGAGCGCCGGCCGCGAGCAAAAAGGGAGAGGCCGGGATGGGCAGACCCAATTGCTCTGCAAGCACCAGAGCAATAAGTGCGGCGTACCCATGGGCCATCAGGAACTGGATCGTTTCGCTCATGGTGAGGACGAGACGAATAGCCAGAGATCAATCGTCAGCACTCGCGCTCCCAGGGTTCAAGACAGCTCTTTCCGGCAAGCGCATACCCCCTTAGATGCTCACGGGCTATTGCCGGATTCTCTACTCCACGGCCGTCGGCGAGCGCTCGCCAGACTCCAGGCGTCAGGCGCGATTGACTGCCAAACGGATTCTTTCTAGGATAGCAGAGTCGGGATCAAATTGCGTTGCTGCCCCTGCGAGGAAATCTGCCCGGTCTCCTTTGCGGAGGAAGGTCCCTCATGTTTTCTTGCTCAGATGCCCTCACAGCGCGACGGACAAGAATGGAGTAAGCTCGCGAGACTCTTGACGGGTGTTTTCGGACACGCCCAGAGGTTGTTTCACGTGGTCGTGGGGCTGGCCTTCCTGTTCTTGACGTTGGCGGGCGTGGCCGTATCATTTTCCGAATGGCGATACTATACAGAATCGCCGGCCGGAGGGCTGTTGCGGTTCTATTTGGTGGCGGGCTTCACCGTTTTTCTCTTCATCCTGTGCCTCTACTCATTTGCCAAAGCGCGCAGCGTGCGATGAGCGACATCTGCTCCAGAAGTCGAGTTGAGACTTCCAACCCTGCCCGACATCTTTGAGGACCGGGTCAATCCATGGATTCAGACCAGGGGCTGAAAAACAAACGCAAACTTACCTCCGCCGAAGGAACCAGGGTATCGTGTGGACCCGCGGAGCTGACGGGGTGGAATTACGAACGCGACGCAGGCTACCCCGGCGAGTACCCGTACACGCGCGGCCTTTATCCCAGCCAATATCGCAGCCGCCTCTGGACCATGCGCCAGTATGCCGGCTTTGGCACTGCCACCGACTCGAATGCGCGATTCCGGTACTTGCTCTCCCAGGGACAGACGGGCCTGTCCGTGGCTTTCGATTTACCCACGCAAATCGGACTGGATTCCGATCATCCCCTGGCCCAGGGTGAAATCGGGCGGGTTGGCGTTGCGATCGATTCCCTCGAAGATATGGAAGCTCTCTTCCGGGGGATTCCGCTTGACCGCGTCTCCACCTCCATGACAATCAATGCGACGGCTGCGGTCCTGCTGGCCCTCTACTTTGCGGCGGCGGAAAAACAGGGAGCCGACCTCGGGAAGCTCTCCGGGACGGTCCAGAACGATATCCTCAAAGAGTACGTGGCCCGGGGGACTTACATCTACCCGCCCGGCCCGGCGCTCCGGCTGGTGACCGATATCTTCGCCTTTTGCCGCGAGCGCGCACCCGAATGGAATCCGATCTCCATCAGCGGCTATCACATGCGCGAAGCCGGCGCGACGGCCATCCAGGAGGTCGCGTTTACGTTTGCCAACGGACTAGCCTACATCGAGACGGCCGTGAAGCGCGGTCTCGGGGTGGATGAGATGGCCCCCCGGCTGTCTTTCTTCTTCAATGCGCATAACGACCTGCTGGAGGAGGCGGCGAAGTTTCGTGCGGCCCGAAGGCTGTGGGCGCGCCTCATGCGCGAAAGGTTCGGGGCCACTTCGCCGCGGGCCTGGAGGCTCCGCTTCCACACCCAGACCGCCGGATCGACGCTCACTGCCCAGCAGCCCGATGTCAACATTGCGCGCGTGACGCTCCAGGCGCTGGCGGCCGTGCTGGGTGGCACTCAGTCACTCCACACGAGTGCGCGTGACGAAGCTCTGGCGCTGCCCACGGAGGAATCCGCCCTGATCGCCTTGCGGACGCAACAAATCATCGCGTACGAGAGCGGGGTTGCGAACACGGTGGATCCGCTGGGAGGCTCTTACTATATCGAGAAACTCACCGGCGAGATCGAGCAAGGCGCCGAGGCGTACCTTCGCAAAATCGAGGCCATGGGCGGCGTCCTGGCGGCCATTGAAAGCGGCTTCATCCAGCGCGAGATCCAGCAGGCCGCTTACGAGTATCAAAGGGCCGTCGAAGCGGGAGAACGCGTCATCGTGGGAGTGAATCGGTACCAGGAGGGTCGGAATGCTCTTCCACCTATTCTTCGCATTGATCCTCAAACCGAACGCGAGCAGGTGGAACGGCTGAAGAAGCTGCGCGCGCGGCGTGACTCCAGGCGCGTGCAATCGGCACTGAACCGGGTTGAAGAAGCGGCTCGCTCCGAAGCCAACCTGATGCCGGCCATCTTCGAAGCCGTGAAAGTCTACGCCACGGTGGGGGAGATCTCGGACGCCCTGCGCCGGGTGTTCGGCGAGTACCAGGAGTCAGTAGTGATTTGATAGCGCGCGCCCCATCCGGTATGTTTCCAGCATGGCCAGGTGTAAGGTGCTTGCGCTCCTACTGTGCGAAAAGGCGACAAGCGACGACGATGGAACGGTCGCCCTGCACGGTCTCTTCGACAGAATCATTACTCCACCGAATCCGAGGTTTCCGAAACTCTTTTTCGTTTACTATAAAGTTGATGTGGCCGAGCCGTGTACGATCACGCTGAGGGTAACTGACCCGGTCGGCGAGGATATTCCTGGGCATTGGAGCGATTCATTGTCAGAGCGTGGTCCTGTTCAGTCAATCTGGGCTCTCGGTACGAGCCTTTTCAAGCAGCCAGGAAACTACGTGCTCGAATTGAGGGATGAAACGGAGATTTCGCAGCCAATCCCGTTAGTGACTACGTTATGGGTAGGGAATAAGATGGGGGAATAGACGCCGATGAACAGTAAAATAACGATGCTGGAGACTCGATGGGCCAGGCCTGTAGAAGCAGTGATTGCTGCGGCGTGCCGACCCGACGCTCGGTTATCGGACGGTGAACATCCGCTTGGCGACGGGGACTTCTTAGCGGAAAAATCATTAGCCGAATTGGCGCGCACTCAAGGAGTAAGCCCAATAAAGAACCTCAAGGTCTTCGCGGGCGTCATCCCTGACGACGAAGACGTAGATGAGATGCTTGCCAAGATCTATCGGCTCCGAGAGCCGTAGACGGCACACCCCATGGAAGAAGTCCTCCTCGACACCGATGTTTTCTCCTTCCTCCTTCGTCATGGGGACACCCGAGCCAAACTTTATCAACCTCATCTTCAAGAGCGGATTGGCGTCATTTCCTATGTCACAATTGGCGAACTCTATTATTGGGCCGAGCGGAGGAAATGGGAACCCAGGAGGATTACGCTCCTCGAAGAAAAGATCCGTGCGATGATAGTCGTCCGCTACGACCTGGAGGTCTGCAGGACGTCTGCTCGACTCAAGTGCGGGCTAAGAACGCCCAGTGGCTCTCACCAAGTCATTGGCGATAACGACCTACGGATCGCCGCCCGTGCCGTGCGGCATGGAATTCCCCCGGTCACCCATAATCGCCGCCACTTCGAAGGTATTCCAGCCTTGCGGATCATCAGTGAGGCACCTTGATTGCCAAGGATCATCGATGTCCACTCTGACTTTTCTCGGCGCCACCGGCACGGTGACGGGTTCCAAGTATTTGCTCGAAGCCGGCGGCGAACGGCTGATGGTTGATTGCGGGCTCTTTCAGGGCGACAAGGAGCTGCGCTTGCGCAACTGGTCTGCCTTTCCCGTGCCGCCCGCCCGCCTTCAGTGGCTGGTGCTGACGCACGCGCATCTGGACCACATCGGCTATATCCCCAGGCTCATCAAGGAAGGGTTTCGGGGCCGGATTCTCGCCTCGGCGGCGAGCGTCGATCTGGCCAAAATCGTGCTCCCCGACTCCGGGCACTTGCAGGAAGAAGACGCGGCCTACGCCAACAAAAAGGGCTTCAGTAAACACGCGCCCGCTCTGCCGCTCTATACCTACCAAGAGGCCGTCCAATCCCTCGAATATTTCCACGCCATCGCGGATTCAGAAGCCTTCGACCTTTCGCCCCACTTCTCGCTGCGTCTGCATTTTGCGGGGCACATTCTTGGCGCGCGCATGGCTGAAGTCACAGTGCGCGAAAACGGCAGGCAAAAGCGCATTCTCTTCTCGGGCGACCTGGGACGCTTCCCGCAGTTGATCCTGCCCGAGCCGGTGGTTCCGGAAGACGGCTTCGACTTCATGCTGCTGGAATCAACCTACGGCGATCGCCTGCACCCGCGAGACGATGTCGGTGCGCGGCTTGCCTCCGTGGTGGAATCCACCGCGTCGCGTGGCGGCACCGTGGTCATCCCCGCCTTTGCCGTGGGTCGAACCCAGGAACTGCTGTACCTTTTCCGCGAGTTAATCGAACAGAAGAGAATGCACGCCCTTCCGATCCATGTTGACAGTCCCATGGCCATTGATGTGACCGACCTCTACCGAAAGCACAAGGAAGACCACGACCTGGAAACCGAAGCGCTGGAAGAAAAGGGAATCAAGCCCTTTTCTCCCCCCGACCTGCACTTCGACAAGACCGTCGAAGAGTCGAAAGCGCTCAACGAAGCGCGATACCCCATGGTGATCATTTCGGCGAGCGGCATGGCCACGGGCGGCCGTGTCGTCCATCACCTTGAACGTTGTCTCCCCGACCACCGGAACACCATCCTGTTTGTGGGCTTTCAGGCAGCGGGGACGCGCGGCAGGACAATCCAGGCAGGGCAGCCCGTGAAAATGCACGGCGAGCAGGTCCCGGTCCGGGCGCGGGTGGAGACCCTGGAACATCTGAGCGCCCACGCCGACTACGGCGAGATTCTCGGCTGGCTGCGACAGTTCAAGAAACAACCGGGCAGGATTTTTCTGGTCCACGGGGAACCGAATGCCAGCGAGTCGCTCCGGGAAAAGATCCGATCGCAGCTACGATGGGACGTCGATGTCGCTACCTACCTTCAGAAGGTGGCGCTCTGACGAGCCGGGTTCCAGCGGGGGCCGGCGAGACCCGCCGGATGGGCTTTCGGCTTGCCCGTCTGTAATTCGTGCGATCCCACTGCACTCAACGACCGATGGGTGAGGGGATGTCCGGGCGGCCCGGGTGGAGCTTCAAGGGCGGACACTCAGAATGGCGCGCTCGCGGTCGAGATCTCTGAAACAAAACGCCGGCCCTTTGAATCCGGCGCGGAGGAGCCCTCATGAGTTCCGAACCGGATCTCCATCGGAGTGTTCTTGGCAAAGATAACGTCAGCCCCCCGCGCCAGGAGGTGCGAGTAAACAGACCAGCCGGCACCATAGATCGCGAAGCCGGTGGTGAGGGGCCCGTAATGGGCCGCCAGGGCGATGACGCTGCCCAGAAACGCGAAACCGGAAGCCCCCCGGATTGCCGAGCCGCCCAGATCCGGACCTTCATTCTGAGTTGCCTCGACGGCGCGACGATGGGCGTCATAGTCCATCGATGACGTTGCAAGAAGCACCTGGATCGCGGGCATGACGTATTTCGTCTTGGGCGCGACGGCGTGGGCGCCGCCCTCTTCGTCGAGCTTCATGTGCGCGCTCGTGGCTGCATCAATCCCTTGCAGACTGGCTTCCACCTTGCGCGGCGCACGGGTGGGCGAGAGCTCCATTTCTCGAAACATGAACCGGAGCTGACCATTCCGGCCCAGCCGCCGGGCGGGCTGCACCTTGGTCACCGTGCCTTCCAGGCGGGCGCCCTCGGGGAGAATCAAGTGATGGTCGGAAGAAAAGACGGGTTCGGAAACTACGGCTTGAACCGGCGAGCCTTTATGGTCGGTCGCTGAACTCAGGGGCGTCACCAGCCTGACCCGGACAATGCTTCCCGGGGGGATTTCCGTGCCGAGCTGGTCGAACTGCCGGGGCGCCGGGTCTTCCTTTCCAAACTCCAAAGGCGCTTTCAGTTCGGCGGTAAAGGTTGTGCCCGCTGGAAGGACCTGCTTGTGGTAAGGCAGTTCGGCTGCAAGCTTGCTTTTCAGCCGGCTCATCTTTCCGGGGGCCCTCACCTGCTCGATGGCCTCACGCTCGCGGGTCTTCGCCTCCTGCCTGGCTTGCGCGACGGCCGTGCGTACCTTTCCTTTCTTCTTTTGGTTCTTGTCCTCACCCGCCGTGAGATGGACGATGCCGGCGGCGCCCTGGTAGACCGCGGTGCGGAGCGGCAGCCGCCTTCCGTCCTTGAGAATCAGGCTGTCAAAATCCACATGGGCCGTATGAAGCGGCGTGAAGTTGCCGTTTGCAATGGCCAGAGCCCGTTGCTTGCGCGGGATGGGATCGACGCGCACCACACGTCCCAGAACCTTGCTGCCCGCCGGAATAACCAGGTGATCGAAAACATAAACAGACTCGGTAAGATGCCCCTCAACCGTCGCCCCGGCGCGCTTGATCGACACGGGTTTGTCTAATACAAGATGCAATGGAACTCCGGGCCGGACGGTGAGCGGAATCGGTTCCGGAGCGAGAGGTCCGCCTTGGGCAAGGGTGACAGGGACAGAGAGGGATAAGAATGCCAGCACTGCAAGGAGCACGAATACGCCCTTTCCTGCGCCCATGGATACGTGCCTCTGAGTCAGCCCTTCTCTCGTGGTGACCATTGGATGCTACCACCTGTGGGGCGAGTTGGCCAGCGGTGGTTGCCCGGTGCGTGCATGGACTTTACACGGAATTTACACGCCTCGAGTTCACTCCCCTCCAGTCCCTGCCATCCAAGGGTAAGCCGAGGAGCTGTGTTTCGCAGGTGTCCAGATCGTTGGGAAGCAGTGATGGAGTCCTCGCCTGAAAAGGGGCAGAAACGATGAAAAAGGTGTTGCCGCTTTGCGTGGCCGTTGGGTTCTTCACGGCGTTCGCGCATGCCAA
>Ga0070741_10019139_pt1 | contig 10974 bp, 10 predicted proteins | sample Coa_R1_4_FD_66440 | JGI IMG/M metagenome (GOLD analysis project Ga0070741, IMG submission 66440) | Surface soil microbial communities from Centralia Pennsylvania, which are recovering from an underground coalmine fire - Coalmine... | ecosystem: Environmental > Terrestrial > Soil > Unclassified ...
GCGCCGGGGAGATCGAGGACGCGATCGCGCGGTGGTCGGCCGGGAAGCGGGGCCTGGCGCCCCGGGCGCGCGGATCGGAGGCGGTCGGGAGACGGGCAGCCCGGCGTCTCGCGGGGCCCTCGGCCCCGACCCCGGCCGGAAGCGCTCGGACCGGGGACGTCCGCGGGCGTCTAGAGGCCCTTCCCCTCCAGCAGGGCCCGGAGCATCCACGCCATCTTCTCGTGCCGTTCCATGAGCCCGGTCAGGAAGTCGGTGGTCCCGGCATCGCCGTGCCGGTCGGCGACCGTCTCGAGGTCGTGCCGCAGGGTCCGGATGACCGCCTCGTGATCGGCGAGCAGGTTGTCGACCATCTCCCGGGCGTTCGGGTACCGCCCCGGGTGCTCCTTGAGGCGGGCGAGCTTCTGGAACTCCGCCAGGGTCCCGACCGCCGGCCCCCCGAGGCTCCGGGCGCGCTCGGCGACCTCGTCGACGATGTCGTCCAGCGCCTCGTACTGCGCCTCGAAGAACTTGTGGAGGTCGTGGAACTGCGGCCCTGTCACGTTCCAGTGGTAGTTCCGCGTCTTCGTGTAGAGCACGTACTCGTCGGCCAGGAGCCGGCCGAGGACCTCGGTCACGCCCTGCCGCTGCCGCTCGCCGAGCCCGATGTTCACGCGATTCGCCATCTCCCGCCTCCCCTCCCGCCGCCATCACGCGCCGGCGGCCGTTCCGATCGTCGCGTCGATTCTGGGACGGCGCGCGCCGCCCGGAGGATTCGCGTCCGCCCCGTAGGCTATGATGGACCGCTGATGGGGGAAGGCGCACCAGCCCGCCCGCGCGTCACGAGGGTGCTGGCCGCCGCGCTCGCGGGCGGGCTCGCGCTGCTGACGCTGGCGGTCATCCTGCTCCTCCGGTACGTCGAGTCGGAGGCGTTCCGCGACGCGGTGCTCGGCGCCGCGCGCCGGGCCCTCGGCGCCGACGTGCGCGTCGCGGAGATGCACGTCTCCGTGCTGTCGGGGGTAGCGCTCCGCCAGCTCAGCGTCGGCAACCCCTCCGGGGCCCCCGGCGAGCTCATCCGCGCGGAGGCGCTCGTGGTCCGCCCGCGCCTCCTGCCGCTCCTGCGACGCCGGCTCGAGATCCGCGAGATGCGGCTGGAGGGCCCGGCCGTCCTCGTCGCCCGCGGCCCGCGCGGCCAGTGGAGCTACGAGCGCCCCCCGGCGGGCCCGGACGCGCCGCCCGCCGCCCCGCCGCCCGCCGCGCCCGCCCCGCCGGAGGCCCCGGACCGGGCGCCGGGCGCCGGCGGCCTCGACATCGTCGTGCCGCGGCTGGTGCTCACGCGGGGCGCCCTGGGCGTCGTCGACGACCGCGGGCGGCGGATGCTGGCGCTCGACGGGATCGAGCTCGCCACCGCGCTCTCCCGGGTCGCCGGGGCGCTGAGCGGCGCCGGCCAGCTGTCCGTGGCCACCTTGCGGATCGCTGACCGGATCGAGGCCCGCGACCTCGCCGGGCCGCTCCGGTTCGCGGGCGGGAGCGCCACGGTGGCCCCGCTCCAGGGGCGGGTCCTCGAGGGCACGCTGACCGGTGACGCCGCCGTCCACCTCGTGGGCGCGCCCCGGTACACCGTCGCGCTCGAGCTCCGGGACGCCCGGGCCGAGGCGCTGTTCGGCGCGCTCGGAGGCCGCGGGGTGACCGGGCGGCTCGAGGGCCGGGCGCGCCTGGCGGGGACGACCGCCGAGGCGACCGGGGAGGGTCACGTGGAGATCCGGGACGGGCAGCTCCCCGACTTCCCCGTGCTGGGCGCGGTCGCCGCGGCGCTGGACCTGCCGCTGCTCCGCGACCTCCGGTTCGAGGAGGGGGCCGTCGACTTCGTCCTCGCCGGCGACGTGCTGCGCACCCCGACCGTCCGGTTCGTCTCGCGCGACGTCCGGATCGTCGGCTCGGGCGAGATCGCGCTCCGCACGGGAACGCTCGCCCACCAGCTCACGCTCCTGGTGCCGGCGCGCGCCGTTCGCCGGGCCCCGCCCGAGATGCGCGCGGCGTTCAGCGAGCGGCCCGGGGGGCTGATGGGCGTGGACTTCCGCGTCTGGGGCCCTCACCGGGCGCTCCGCACCGACCTGCAGGACCGGGTCCTCCGGGGCCTCGCGGAGTCGCTCCTCCGGAAGGGGCTGCGCCAGCTGTTCCGCTGATCCGGCGCGATCCCCTCCCGGGCGCGCGGGCTCGCCGCCGGCGGAGGGGAACCCGCCCGCTCGCGGGCGCGTGGACTCGCCGCCGGCGACCGGGACCGCGGCGGCCTCGGGCCGCGCTCGCCGCCGGCGACCGGGACCCGGCGGGCCCGCTCCCGATGGCGCGGCGCGCCGAGGGGGCCCGGGGGCCGGCGGCGGCCCCGGGCGCGTCTCGGTTGTCGGCGCCGGGACCCCTCGGCTATAGTGGCCTCCACCATGGCCCGCGGGCGGCTCTTCTACGGGTGGTGGGTCACCATCGCCTTCGCCGTCATGGTCTTCCTGTCGAGCGGGCTGCGGTTCGCGACCGGGCCGTTCCTCAAGCCGATGGTCGCGGATCTCGGCACCGACCGCGCCAGCTTCTCGGCCGTGGTGTCGCTCAGCCTCTTCCTCTACGGCCTGTTCATGCCGTTCGTCGGCCGGCTGGTGGAACGGTGGGGTCCCCGCCCGGTGGCGGTCGCGGGCTCGCTGGCGTTCGGGCTCTCGATCGTCGGCACGGGGCTCGTGAGGACGCTCTGGCAGCTGGCGCTGGTCTACGGGGTGGTGGTCGCGCTGGCGCTCTCGGCGACGGGACACGTGGTCGCGTCGGCGGTGGTCTCCCGATGGTTCGTGCGGCGGCGGACGACCGCGCTGTCGCTGCTGGGGGGCGCGTCGATGGCCGGCATGAGCCTGCTCGTGCCGACGGCGATGTGGCTCATCCTGCGGCTCGGCTGGCGGCTCACGTACGTCGTGCTGGGGCTCGCGTCGCTGGCGATCCTGCTGCCCCTGGCGCTGTGGGTGGTCCGGGACTCGCCGGAGGCCGTCGGTCTCGCGCCGGACGGCCAGCCGGCCCCGGCGACCGCCGGCCCGGTCGGCGCCGAGCGGACGGCCATCGCGACGGCGGTCCGCTCGCGGCCGTTCTGGCAGCTCGCCGGCGGGATGTTCACCTGCGGCTTCTCGATGAGCCTCCTCTCCGGGCACGGCGTGCCCATGCTCACCGACCACGGCTACCACGCGATGGTCGCGTCGTGGACCATGGCTGTCCTCGGAGCGTCCAGCTTCGCCTGCACGATGGTCCTCGGCGCGCTGGCCGACCGGTTCGGACGCCGGCCGGCGCTCGCCTGGATCTACGCCAGTCGCGCCGCCCTGTTCGCCGCGCTCTTCGCCGTCCACGGCACCTCGGCGGGCCTCCTGCTGGTCGCGGCGCTCGGGGGCGCCAGCATGTCGGGCACCCTGGCGATGACGTCCGCGCTCACCGCCGACATCTTCGGCCGGTTCTCGGTGGGCTCGGTGTTCGGCGCGATCTTCCTGGTCCACCAGGCGGGTGGGGCGCTCGGCAGCTGGCTGGGGGGCCTGCTGTTCGAGCTCTCGGGCGGCTATGGCCTGGCGTTCGCGGTCGCCTGCGGCCAGCTGCTGGCCGGCGCCGTGGTGAGCCTCACGATCGACGAGGCGACGCGCTGCGCCCCCCGCCTGCGGCCCGCGCCGGCGACGCCGTAAGGCGGGATGGGGCTCGAGGTCGTGGTCCCGCGCCTGGGCTCGGTGGGGCTCGGCACGCTCATCGAGCGGCTGGCCGCCGCGGGGCTGCCGGCGTCGGTGGCCATGGTGGACAACGTCCTCCAGGGCCCCGGGGCCACGCCGCCCGCGGCCTGGCGCGACGTGCGGCTCCGCACCCCGGCGGGCGTCATCGCCCTCCGCCGCGTCCAGAGCGGGGTGGCGGTGGTCGTCTTCGGGAACGCGGACGAGCGCCTCCAGGCGGCCCAGCGGACGATCGCCGAGACGCTCGTCGGCCTCCCCTGACCGGGCGGCGGCGGATCCGCATGGCCGCGGTCGACGTCTCTCCGGGAGGCCTCCCCGGCCCCGGCCCGTCGCGGAGGAGCCGGGCCCCGTGAAGATCACGGACGTCGAGGTCTACGTGGTGGACCCGACCGGCGGCGCCGCCACGTACAACGACGAGCCGCAGAACGTCTGGACGTTCGTCCGGGTCACGACCGACGCCGGGCTCCACGGCTGGGGCGAGGCGTCGAACTTCCCGGGGAACGGCAGCCTCATGGTCGCGGACGCGATCGGGCACCTCCGGCCGTGGATCGTCGGCCAGGACGCCGGGGAGATCACCGCCCTGTGGCACCGGCTGTTCCGGAAGGCGGCGTACCTGGGACCGCGGGGCCTGCCGACCGCTGTCGTGAGCGGGATCGACATCGCGCTGTGGGACATCAAGGGCAAGGCGACCGGACAGCCGGTCCACGCCCTGCTCGGCGGGAAGGTGCGCCCCTCGGTCCCGCTCTACGCCAACGGCTGGTCCGGCCCCGCGGAGGGCGAGCTCCCGTGCGACACGCCGGCCGGCTACGCCGCCGCGGCGAGGCGGATCGTCGCCCGGGGCCACACCGCGATCAAGTGCGACCCGTTCCACGAGATGCTGCCGCTCCACACGGCCTACCTGGGCGGCCAGATCTCGCCCGCCGGCGAGGACTTCGGCGTCGCGTCCGTGGCAGCGATCCGCGAAGCCGTCGGGCCCGGGGTCGAGCTCCTGATCGACGCCCACGGGCACTACAACGTCCCGACGGCGGTCCGCCTGGCGCGCCGCCTGGAGCCGTACCGCATCGGGTGGCTCGAGGAGCCCACCCCGCCGGAGAGCCTGGAGGCGCTCCGGGCGGTCCGGGAGCAGGTCGCGGTGCCCCTCTGCGTCGGCGAGCGGCTGTACACGCGCTGGGACTTCCTGCCGGTCCTGGCCGGGCGCCTCGCCGACTACCTGATGCCCGACGTGGTGTGGACCGGCGGCATCAGCGAGCTCCTGCGGATCGCGGCGATGGCGGAGGCCTACCACGTCCCGGTGACCCCCCACAACGCGATGGGCCCGCTCCAGGTGATCGCCGGCGCGCACGCGATGCTCGCGGTGCCGAACTGCTACCGGCTCGAGCACAACGTCGCGAACGTGCCCTGGTACGACCGCTGCCTGGACCGGCCGCTGGACCTCCGCGGGGACCAGCTCCACCTGTCGGATCGCCCGGGGCTCGGGGTCGAGCTCGACCCCGGGTTCCTCCGGGCCCACGCCGCGCGGGCGGCCACACCGCGCTGAACGCTCGCCTCCGGGCGGGGCTCCCCGCGCTCGATCGTGATGGCCACCGGCATCGTGGCGTCGTCCGGACCGCCCAGGCGAGCGGCCGGGACGCGGCGGTCCGACCGCCCACCTCCGCCGGCGGTCGCCTTCGCGACCTGCGCCGGGCGGGTCGGCCGGCGCCGCATGCCCGTCGGGGGCGATCCGGCCGGACCCGGCCCGATGCGCCCGGATCCCGGGTCCCGGGTCAGGCCGGCCAGGTCTGGTCGCCGCCGTCCACCCGGAGGATCTGCCCCGAGACGTGCCGGCCCGCCGGGGTGACCAGGAACGCCACCGCGTGGGCGATGTCCTCGGGCTGGCCGTACCCCTCGAGGGTCCCGATCTTCTCCCGCAGCTCCGGCCGCGCCTGGCCCGTCGCCACGAACCGCGCCGTGATGGTCCCGCCGGGCGCGACGCAGTTCACGCTCACGTCGTAGGGCCGGAGCTGCACCGCCAGGCACCGGGTGTACTCGTGGACCGCGGCCTTGGCGGTCGCGTAGATGGCCCCCTCCGCGCGGCCGTGGAGCCCGGCCACGCTCCCCAGGTTCACGATGCGTCCGGCCCGGCGGGCGATCATCTCCGGCGCGACCGCCCGGCAGACGTAGATGCAGGAGAGGAGGTTCCGGTCCAGCACGGCCCGGAGGTCCTCCGGCGCGATGAAGACCGCGTCGTTGTCCCGCGGGCGCCCGCCGCCCGGGGCGAGGGCGCCCCCGCGTCCGATGTCGCCGCCCGCGTTGTTGACCACGATGTCGATCCGTCCGAGCTCCGCCCGGATGCGTCCGACCGCGGCCTCGACCTCGGCCGGCTGGGTGAGATCGGCGGGGACCGCGAGGACCCGCCGGCCGGTCCGGGCGGCCACCTCGCGCGCCACCTGGTCGAGCGATTCCCCTTCCCCGAACGCGCGGGCCGAGGTCTGGGTGGTGCCGTGGACCACCAGCGTCGCGCCGAGCCGCCCCAGGTGCTCGGCGATGGCGCGCCCCAGCCCCCGCGACGACCCCGTCACCCATGCGACCTGTCCCGCCAGCAGTGCTCCGTCCATGTCCCGTCCTCTCTTGGGGCGCCGGGCTCAGTGATGGTCGGGGGGCCGGCGCGCCTCCCCCCGGCCGACGCGGCCGCCGGGCCGCGCGGCTCGCTCCCGCCCGTTCGCCTGCGGCGCGCTCGCTCGCATGATCTCCTCACCCTCTCCGGCGAAGGGAGAAGGGAAGAGGACACGGGAGCCGGGAGGGACGCCGCCGCCAGGCCCTCGGTCCCACGGCGGACCGGTCACGGGGGCTTCCGGCCCGCACTTCAGGTGATCGTCGGCGGGGCGGTCGGGTACCGCGCGTACCGCCGCTCGCGGACGACGGCCGCGATGCGCGCCACCGCCTCGTGGAGGTCCGCGAAGCGCGTGTAGAGGGGCGCGATGCCGAGCCGGAGGTTGTCGGGGGCGCGGAAGTCGGGCAGGACGGCCATCTCCTCGATCAGGGCCCGGTCGATCCGGAGCGCCTCCGGATGGCCGAGCGCGACGTGGGATCCGCGTTGGGCCGCGTCCCGCGGGGATCGCAGGGTGAACCCGAGCGGCCGGAGCTCGCGGGCCCAGAGCTCGATCAGGTACTCCGTCTGGGCGATCGACTTCGCCCGGATCCGCTCGACGCCCGCCCGGCGTACCAGGTCGATCCCCGGCTCGGCGGCCAGGAGCGAGAGGACGGGGGGCGTGCCGACCAGGAAGCGCTGGATGCCCGGCCCCGGGTCGTAGTCGGGCGCCATCGCGAACTGGTCGCGCCGCCCGAACCAGCCCCGGATCGGGTTCGCCAGCTCGGCCTGGAGGGCCCGCCGCACGTAGAGGAACGCCGGCGCGCCGGGCCCGCCGTTCAGGTACTTGTACGTGCACCCGACCGCGAGGTCCGCGCCGGCTTCTCCCAGCGCCAGCGGGAGCACGCCGACCGAGTGGGAGAGATCCCAGCAGACGAGCGCGCCGGCATCGTGGGCCAGCCGCGTGACCGCGGCCAGGTCGTGGACGAACGCCGACCTGAACGCCGTGTGGGAGAGCGCGAGGAGCGCCGTGTCGGGGCCGAGCGCCCGCGCGAGCCCCGCCTCGGACACGGTCAGGTCGTCGTCCGAGCGAGCGACGACCAGCCGGTGCCCCTGGCCGGCCAGCGCGACGGCCCCCTGGAGCACGTAGAGGTCGCCCGGGAAGTTGAGCGCGTCCGTGACCACGGTCCGCCGGCCGGGCCGGGCCCGGAGCGCGGCCACGGCCAGCTTGAAGAGGTTCACCGAGGTCGAGTCCGACACCACGACCTCGTCAGGGTCGGCCCCGATCAGCTCGGCCAGCTTGCCCCCGATCCGTGCGGCCGCGGTGAACCATCCCTCGCCCCAGCCCCGGATCAGGCGCGCGCCCCACTCCCGGCGGACCACCCGCCCGAGCCGGGCGACGGTCCGGCGCGGGAGCCGGCCCAGCGAGTTCCCGTCCAGGTAGAGGAGCCGCGGCTCGGCGACCACGAACTCCGCACGGAAACCCGCCAGCGGGTCCGCCCGGTCCAGGGCGCGGGCCCGCGCGTCGCCCGGCCCGGTGGCGATGCCCGTCCGCCCCGCCCGGACCGGGGCCCCGGGCGCGGCGGGCCGCCCGTTCGCCCGATCCCGCGCCGTCACCGGCGCGAGCGGCCGGCGGGCGGCCCGGGGTCCCCGCTCACGCCCCATCGATCGCCCGCACCTCGGCCGGCGTCAGCGTGAAGTCGAGCGCGCCCGCGTTCTCGCGGACGTGCTCGGGACGGCTGGCCTTGGGGATCACGAACAGCGCCGGGCGCCGGGTCAGGAAGTTGAGCGCGACCTGGCGCGGCGTCCGGCCGCGCCGGGCGGCGATCTCGGCCACCGGGCCCCGCATGAAGCCGCCGCGCGCGAGCGGCGTGTAGCCCACCACCGCGATCCGTCGCCGCTCGCAGTACGGCAGCACGGCTCGCTCGATCGCCCGGTCGCGGAGATGGTAGAGCACCTGGTCGCACGCGAGCGGGACGTCCGCGAGCGCCGCCTGCGCCGCCCGCAGCTGCGCGACATCGAGATTGCTCACGCCGACGAAGCGGGTCAGGCCGCGCCGGACCAGCTCGGCCATGCCGCGCATCGTCTCGGCGATCGGGTGCCGGGTCGACCACCAGTGGAGGAGGTAGACGTCGAGCCGGTCCGTCCGGAGCCGCCGGAGCGACGCCTCGCAGGCGCGCACGGTCCCCGCGTACGACGCGTGCTCGGGCAGCACCTTGCTGACCAGGAAGACCTGGTCGCGGCGGCCGGCGATCGCCTCCGCGACCACCCGCTCGGCCCCGCCGCCACCGTACATCTCGGCGGTGTCGATGTGGGTGAGCCCGAGCTCGAGCCCGAGCCGGAGCGCCGCGACCTCGCTCCGCCGGCGCGTGGGCTCCTCGCCCATCCGCCAGGTGCCCTGTCCCACCACCGATACCTCGACGCCGGTGGTCCCGAACGGCCGCCTGATCACGGCTGCCCCGCGCGCGGCGGCGGCGCCGGCCCCGGGCGCACCGGGATCTCGCCGAAGGTCCGGCCCTCGCGGAGACCGATCAGGGCGGCGGGCGCCCGCGCGAGGCCGTCGAGGACGTCCTCCCGGGACGTGAGCCGGCCGGCCCGGACCCGCTCGCCGAGCCGCGCCGAGATCAAACCGCAGACCACGAACCGGGCGACGATGGTGACGTGCCGGGACACCGTCTCGGTGATCCACCCGCCGACGCTGTCGAGCCCGCCAGCCGGGGGGCCAGCCGCACTTGCCGGTGGGTCGCCGGGATCACGCCGGCTCCTCCTTCGCGCAGCGGGCGGCGGCCACGCCGAGAGCCAGCGCGATCCAGAGGAACCGGAACCGCATCAGGTCGAGGTGCAGGCTCGCCAGCAGCACGCCCGCCGAAGCCACGGTCTGCCCGCGGGCCAGGCCGGCCGCGAAGCCGGGCCGCGCCCCCGGCCACATCGCGCGGAGCGTGAGCGCCCAGAACGCGCCGAACGCGACGAGGCCGATCACGCCCATCTCCGCCGCCACGGTGAACGGCTCGCCGTGCGCGGACTCCCAGCGCTCGGCGCGGGGCGCGTAGCCCATCTCTCCGGCCCACGCCTGGATGTGAGGCCAGGCATCCTGCCCCCAGCCGGCCAGGGGCCGCGCGAGGAACGCGTGGACGGCGATTCGCTTGAGGACGAAGTAGAGGTTGTGCACCCACTCGACGCGCAGGACGAGGGACTCGACCCCGGTGTCCGGCATCGAGGCGTAAAAGGGGTGCCTGACCGTACGCGAGCGATCGGCCCCCCACGTCACGTCGTAGGCCGTCACCTGCCACGTCGAGACCGCGATCGTGAGGAGCAGGCCGACCACGTAGAGGACCGCGACCCCGGCCAGGAGGGGACGTCGGCGGCGGCCGACCTCGAGGACGCCGAGCACCCCCAGCACCGCCAGGTATTCGAGGAGCGGCCGGGCCCAGGTGAGGACCTCGCAGACGGTCATGGCCGCGAGCAGCGCGAGGCACCCGCGCCGGGTCCACGGCCCCCCGCGGCGCGCGAGGGACACGACCGCCGGCAGCGCGACGATCAGCAGCGTCGCGAGGAGGCGCGAGGTCGGCTGGAGCGTCGCGCGCACCCGCAGGCGGTCCCCCAGAACGGGCAGTCCTTCCCGGAACTCGACGAGGTAGTTCGCGGCGCCGGCGTGTGCCGCGAAGACCCATCCTGCCAGGCCGAGCCCGACCACCGCCGCCACGAGCACCACCCACCACCGGAGGAACCGCGCGAGGCGCCCCGGGTCGCCGAGCACCGCGGCGCCCCAGATCAGCACCAGGGCGAGGTACACGAAGGCGGCCGTCTCCCGCCAGGCCGGCCCCGGCCAGGGCGCGACGCTCGCGACCAGGACGTTCGCGCCCACCCAGACCGCGGCCGGGCGGCCGGCCGGCGCCGCGATCCGGGCAAGCCCCGGGGCGCCGGCGAGGAGCCACACCGCGAGGCCGGCCAGGAACACGAGATCGGCGGGCTGACCCTTGCCGGCGAGCACCGCGGGGAGCAGGCTGCCGCGCGGCACCATGAGGAGGGTCGAGGCGACGTACGCCGCGAAGGCGACCGCGGGGAGCGACAGCCGGCCGGGGCGCACGATGCCTCGGAGACTAGCGATGGCCCCCCCGGGGCGTCAAGGCCGCGCGCAGCGGAGCGCGCGGGCGGATCGACGGCCGCGCGAGACGGCGCGGATCGTGCCGCTGTCGCGTGCCGCCAGCGGGGCCGGCGCCGCCACCGGCTGCCCTCCGGTCCGGTCGGTGAGACGGCACGCCGGGGAAGCCTGGGGGTGGCCGTTCAGCGGCGCCGCGTGACTCCGGAGGGCATGATGGCCCACCCGAAGGCCCGGGCGATGCGGGGCCGCTCAGCCGCCCCGCGTGTGCATCTCGAGGCGGGGGTCGCGGCGCAGCCCGTCGACCGGGATCAGGACGCCGCGCTCCCCCCGCGCCTCCAGCTCGCGCCGCTCCTCGGCGCCGCGATCGCGCCGGACGGTCCACCCGCGGGTGATCAGCTCCCGGAGCTCCTCCCGGGACGCGCCGGCGCGGAGCGGCGTCCGGAGGTCTAGCCCCGACTGCGCGTAGAGGCACAGGTACCAGGTCCCGTCGGCGGTCAGCCGGCTCCGGTCGCACGCCCCGCAGAACGGCGCCGTCGTGGACGCGATGATGCCGAAGGTCGCGCCGTCGGGGAGCCGGAACCGCTCGGCGGGCTCGG
>Ga0070741_10019140_pt1 | contig 10974 bp, 9 predicted proteins | sample Coa_R1_4_FD_66440 | JGI IMG/M metagenome (GOLD analysis project Ga0070741, IMG submission 66440) | Surface soil microbial communities from Centralia Pennsylvania, which are recovering from an underground coalmine fire - Coalmine... | ecosystem: Environmental > Terrestrial > Soil > Unclassified ...
TTGAAGCTCTGGAAGATGAACCCGATCTCGCGGTTGCGCACGCGCGCGCGCTCGGACGCGGGGAGCTCGGCCACCGGACGGTTGTTCAGGAGGTACTGCCCCTCGGTCGGCGAATCGAGCAGGCCCAGGATGGACAGCAGCGTCGACTTGCCGCAGCCCGACGGCCCCGCGATCGACACGTACTCGCCCTTGGCGATCTCCATGTGGATGCCCGAGAGCGCGTGCGTCTCGACCTCGTCGGTGAAGAACACCTTGGTGACACCATCGAGCTTGATGATCGCCTGTCCGTTCTGCGCCATGCGTTTTCTCCCGGCAGGCCCGCGGGCCTGCGCTTCGGCTACTTCAATCTGATGCGTTCGTAGGCGTCGTACTGGGACATGTCGGAGAGGATCACCTGATCCCCGACCTTCAGCCCTGAGAGGATTTCCACCGTGTTGACGGAGCTGCGACCCAGCTTCACCTGCACGCGCTCGGCGTTCACGCCGTCGGGATCGACCTTGAACAGCCCCACCGTGCTCTGTTCCTGCCCGAAGGCGGGGCGGCCCATGTACAGCACGTTGTTCATCGTCTCGAGCTCGATCGTGCCGTCGACGCTCAGGTCGGGCACGGCGCCCTTCGGCAGCTCGCCGCTCATCGTCACGTCGACCGTGCGGGTGCCGTTGATCACCGACGGATCGATGCGCGCGACGTGGCCCTCGACGATGCCGTTGCGCGTGTCGATCGTGGCCTTCTGACCGAGCTGGATGTCCTTCGCCTGGGTCTCGGCGATCTTGATCTCCGCCTTGAGCCGCGCCGGGTTGGCGACGCGCGCGAGGTTCGTTCCGGGCGCGACCTGTTGCCCTTCCTCGACGGGCACCAGCTGCAACATGCCGTCGAGGCCGGCGCGGACGCGCAGTTCGTCGTGCTGCTGCCTGGCGAGCGCGAGGACGGCGCGCGCCTGGTCCACGGCCGACTGCTGCACCTGGAGCTGGGCGCGCGTCGAGTCGGTCTTGCTCGCGAGCTGCTCCTTGGCGATTAGATCCTTCTGCTTGGTCTGGTCGGCGTCGACCTGCGAGAGCTTCAGCACCTGTTCCGAGACGAGCTGGTCCTTGTAGAGCGACTCGTTCATCTGGAACGTCATCCGCGCTTTGTTGTAGTCGGCTTCGGCGATCGTGGCCGCGGAGCGCGCGGCGAGGAGGTCGTTCTGGAGCTGCACTTTCAGGTTCGCGAGTCCGGCTTCGGCCGCCTGGAGCTTCAGCTGCGCGTCCATCAACTGCTGATCCAGCGTCGGGTTGCTCAACTCGAGAATCACCGAGTCCTTCTTCACCGGCGTGCCGGGCCGCAGCACGATCTTTTCGACCCGCGACTGCGTCGTCGCCGGGATCCACCGGATGTCCTCGGGTGTCAGGGTCCCGAGGCCGCGGACTTCGCGCTTGATGCTTCCGCGCTTGACCGTGTCGGGCCAGATGACGGCCCGTTCGACGGTCGGCGCGGCCGGCTTGAGACGCGAGAGGCCCACGCTGACGAGCACGACGGCGACGAGCGCGACGCCGCCGTAAATCGCCTGGCGGATGCGCTTCTTTCTGGCGTTGGACGGGCGAGCAATATCCATGGTTGTGTCGTTTCGAGACGTTAGACGGAAAAGAAACTGAAAACGATCGCGTACGGTCAGCGCAAACGCAGGGCCAGCCGTCGAGTTGCGTCTAACCGATTGTATTACAAAGCTTTATTTCGCGCGACCGTCCGTGCCAGGCGGGGGAAAAGTGTCCGTACGTGGGACGAGGCAGTCCCACGTACGCGCTAGTGGCGGCTCAGCACGCGGAGGAAGCGATCGACGACGTCGGGATCGAATTGCATCGGGCAGCAGCGGAGCAGTTCGTTGACCGCGCTCGCCGACTCGACCGGATGATGGTAGACGCGGTCCTGCGTGATCGCGTCGTAGGCGTCGGCGACCGCGATCATCCGGCTGCCCAGCGGGATGTCCGCGCCGGCGAAGCCGTGCGGATAGCCGCCGCCGCCAAACCACTCGTGCGACGCGCGGACGAGCGGGGCCGCGTCGGCGGTGGCCGCGAAGGAGGCCAGCAGGTCGGCGCCGACTTCGACATGCCGCCGCATGATGATCTCTTCGCCGTCGGTGAGCACCGACGGCTTGGTCAGCAGCGCCATCGGCACCGCCGCCTTCCCGATGTCGTGGAACCGCGCCGCGATGTCGAAGACCGCCGCTTCGGCGCCGCATACGCCGGCGTCGCGCGCCATCGCCCCGACGAACCGCGCGACGCGCGCGCTGTGCGCGGTCGTGCGCGGAATGCGGGCCGCCGCCGTGCCCGCGAAGGCGGTCAGCTCGTCGACGCCCTCGTCGGCGACGCGGCGGGCGACGTCGCGCGCAATCGCATCGGCGCCGTCGCGCAGCTCGACGTTCAGTTGCGACAACCACTGCGATTCGGCGATCGCGTCGCGGCGCCAGTAGCGCCCGCGTTCGACCGCGAGCTGAAAGCGATCGCGCTGGAACGGCTTGACCAGCAGGTCGGCGTAGTCGTGCGCCGATCGATCGCCGTCGAGCAGCTCCGTGTACGCCGTCGCGAGGACCACCGCGATCTGCGGGTGCTCGCGATGCAGCTGGTCGAGCAGCCAGAGGCCGTCATGTCCCGGCATCATCACGTCGACGATCGCGATGTCGCACGGCTGCGTGCGCAGCGCGGCGAGCGCCGCGTCCGCGCTGCCGGCGGTGTGCGGTTTCAAGCCGCAGGAGAGCGCCCACCGCGCGATGACGTCGCGAACGGCCGGCTCGTCGTCGACGATCAGGACTGAGGTCATCGCGCCCGAGGAGGGGCAAGAGCACTGCCACCGCGCGCGAGGGCGGCTGCTGCAGGTTTCGATGCCACCGGCCGATACGATGTGCGGAGACGCACACTTCGTGCGCGCCCGCAGCCGGACGGCCCGACCGAAGCGCACACTCCGCCTGCATCCGCCCGCGTTTGGGAGGCGGGCGCGGCGCTGTCGTCGGGCACAGTTCTTGGACGGCCGAGCTCGCAGCTCATGTCGCCCGAAGCCCTGTTGATGACGCTGGTGCGGCCACACGATGCGCAGCTGATGACGAACAACACGCGCCCGCTGCTGATGGTCGTGGACGATGAACTGCCGGTGCTGCGCGTCGTCGAACGCATGGCGGCGAAGGCCGGCTACGACGTGGTGACGTGCGCCGGCGGCGTCGACGCGATGCGCGAGCTGCTGCGGCGCCCCGCCGACCTCGCGATGGTCGATCTGCGCATGCCCGACGTGAACGGCCTCGACCTGCTGCGGCAGATCCGCGCGACGGTCTCGGGCTGCGAAGTGATCCTGATGACGGGGCACGCCGCGGTCGACAGCGCGGTCGAAGCGATCAAGCTCGGCGCGCGCGAGTACCTGACCAAGCCGTTCGACCACGATCGCCTGCGGCAGCTGCTCGTCGACATCCGCCTGGAGATCGAGCGGCGCGCGCAGGTGACGGCGCTCGAGAGCGAGGTGGCGCGCCAGGTCGAGTTCTGCGGGATGGTCGGCCGCAGCCCCGCGATGCAGGAGGTCTTCAGCCTGATCACGCGGCTGGCGCCGCACGCGAAGGTGGTGCTGATTGCCGGCGAGACCGGCACCGGCAAGGAGCTCGCCGCGCGAGCGTTCCACCAGGCCGGCCCGCGGCGGCACAAGCCGTTCGTCACGATCAACTGCTCGGCGGTCGTCGACACGCTGTTCGAGAGCGAGCTGTTCGGCCACGTGCGCGGCGCGTTCACGGGCGCCGTCGATTCCAAGGCCGGCGTGTTCGAGCTGGCGCACGGCGGCACGCTGTTCCTCGACGAAGTCGGCGAGCTGCCGGTGTCGGTGCAGGCGAAGCTGCTCCGCGCGCTCGAGAACGGCGAAGTGCAGCGCGTCGGGTCGCTCCAGCCCAAGCGCGTCGACGTGACGGTCGTCGCCGCGAGCAATCGCGATCTGCGCGCCGAGGTCGCCGCCGGACGCTTCCGCGGCGATTTGTTCTACCGGCTCAACGTGTGCGAGGTGCTGCTGCCGCCGCTGCGCGAGCGCCGCGAGGACATTCCGTACCTGACGTCCGCGTTCGTGCGCGACGCCGCGCAGCGGACGCGCAAGCCGATCACCGGGCTGACGCCGTCGGCCGAGCGCAAGCTGTTCAACGCCCAGTGGGAAGGCAACGTCCGCGAGCTGAAGAACGTCATCGAGCGCGCCTGCATGCTCGCCGATGCGACGGTGATCTCGGAACGCGAGCTGGGCGGCGCGTTCGGCCCGGCGCGCATCGCGGCGCCGGAGCCGTCGCTGGCGCCGGCCCGCCCGCCGCGTTCGATCGCGCCGGGGGAGGCCGACGGCATCACCCGTCCGCTCGATCAGATCGAACGCGACCACATCGTCGACGTGCTGCGCCAGGTGCGCGGCAATCGCATGGCGGCCGCGAAGCTGCTCGGCATCAGCCGCCGCGCCCTCTACCGCCGCCTCGAGCGACACCGCTTGATCGACGAGGTGCCCTCGTCCGGCGCCTCGCGCCGGATATCATGATCGACGCCGCCGTCCGGTACCAGGAGCTGGTCGACGGCGGGCTGCTCGCCGTGTTCGACTCCACGATTGAGGGCCGCCTGCGATCCTGCAACGACGCGTTCGCGCGCATTCTCGGCTACCCGTCGGCGAGCGAGGCGATCGGACGCGACGTCACCGGCTGCTACGCGGACCTGAAGGATCGCGCGCTGTTCCTCGAGCGCGTCCGGAGCGATCGCCTCGTCGACGGGATGCACGGCCGCTTGCGCACCGTTGCCGGCGAGATTCGGTACGTGCTCCTCACCGGGATCGGGGAGTTCGACGGGAGCGACCGGCTCGTGGCCGTTCGCGGGTACATCATCGACATCACCGACGGCATCCACGCGCAGCTAAGACTCCAGCGCCGCGAGCGCGAGCTGGAGGAGCGCCTCGCGCAGGCGCAGAAGCTGGAGACGATCGGGCGGCTCGCGGGCGGCGTCGCACACGACTTCAACAACCTGCTGACGGCGATACTCGGCTACGCGGAACTGCTGGCGGGGAGCCCCCGCGTGGGCGACGCCGAGCGCGCCGACATCGAGGAGATCCGGCGGGCGGGTCAGCGCGCGGCGTCGCTGACGCAACAGCTCCTGGCGTTCAGCCGCCGGCAGATGCTGATCCCGAAAGAGGTGGACGTCAACGGCGTCGTGATGAACCTGCGGTCGATGCTCACGCGCCTGATCCGCGAAGACATCACCCTCACGTGCGAGGCGGCGCCCGAGCCGGCGATCGCCTGCGTCGATCCGACACAGCTCGAGCAGGTGGTGATGAACCTGGTCTTGAACGCGCGCGACGCGCTGCCGTCGGCTGGATGGATCCGCGTCGACGTCGCGTGCGTGTCGGCCGCCAGCGTCAGGCCGCCGGCGGACGTCGGCCCGCTCGACTGCGAGATGCTCGTGCGCCTGCGCGTCTCCGACAACGGCGTCGGCATCGCGCCCGAGGCGCAGCGGCATCTCTTCGAGCCGTTCTTCACGACGAAAGGGGTCGGGCAGGGCACCGGTCTCGGTCTGGCGTCGGTGTACGGCGTCGTTCGCCAGAGCAACGGGTTCGTCACGGTCGACAGCGCCCCGGGCGCCGGCAGCACGTTCGTCGTGTATCTGCCGCTCGTCGCCACGAGCTCGACGAGCGCCGGCGCGAATCCCGGCGCCGGGTCCAACGGCGGCGCGACGACCGTCCTGCTGGTCGAAGACGAACCGGCCGTGCGCACCATCGTCGCGGCCGGCCTGCGGCGTCACGGTTTCCGCGTGCTGGAAGCGGAAGGGCCGTCGGCCGCATGGCCGCTGTTCGACGCGCACCGCGACGAGATCGAGGTGCTCGTCACCGACGTCGTGATGCCCGAGACGTCGGGTCCGGCGCTGGCGCAGCGGCTCGTGGGCGCGCGGCCGGATCTGCGCGTGCTGTTCATCTCCGGCTACGCCGACGCGCTGCGGCCGCTCGACATCGGGCATCCGCTGGTCTCGTTCCTCGGCAAGCCGTTCGAAGCGTCGGCGCTGGTGGCGACTGTGCGGGAACTGCTCGCGCGCGGTCCACAGCCGCACACCCGGACGACGATGGCGGCGTCGTGAGGGCGCCAACCGGCGCGAAACGCGCGATGCGCGGCGCAGGCGGCCTGGCAGGGCGTTTGCCATGCTGAAAGGCATGGCTTCGATCGCAACGCTCGTCAAGGGATACATGGCGCGCATGCAGCAGGTCACCCCGCGCGACATGTGCGTACTGATCGTCGACGATGAAGAGCCGATCCGGAAGTTCGTCAGCCGCGTGCTCAGCGACGCCGGCTACAAGACGGCGCTCGCATCGGATGGCCCGCAGGCGCTCGAAGTGGCGAAGACGCTCGAACGCCTCGACGTCCTGCTCACCGACCTGATGATGCCGGAGATGCAGGGCGACGAGCTCGCGCGCCGCCTGCGGCTGGATCAGCCGGCGCTCAAAGTGCTCTACCTGACCGGCTACAGCGACCGTCTGTTCAAGGACAAGATCACGCTCTGGGAGGACGAGGCGTTTCTCGACAAGCCGTGCAGCGTCAAGGGGCTGCTGCAGGCGATCTCGCTGCTCCTGTTCGGCCGCTTCGAGCTGCCGCAGGAATCGACCGTGCCCTAGCTCGCGCGGCGCTTCGGCCGCGCGGCCGCTCGCGCCCGGCCGTCCTCGAACAGCATCGGCGGCGCGTCGTCCCAGACCGCCAGCGTGTCGGCGATTGCGCTCAGCGCCGACACGAGCGCCCGGCGTTCTCTGGCGGGCAGCGCCGCAATTCCCGCGATCAACCGTTCCTGCACCGGCTCCGGCGATCGGCGGAGCAGCGCCCGGCCGGCGTCGGTCACCGACAGGCGGACGCGACGCCTGTCGTCGGCGGCGGGCGCTTTTGCGACGAGCCTGCGCGCCACGAGCCGCTGAACCACGACCGACACGGAGCTCTGGTGCGTGAAGGTCCGCGCGGCGAGGTCGTTGACGGAAGCGCCGGACATGCCGGCGAGCTGCTGGAGGGCGAACAACTGCGCGGCGCTCAGCCCGACGCGCCGTTCGGCGTCGCGGCTCGACAATCGGAGGGTCTGCACAATCCGGCGGAAGGCATCGAGGGCGCCGCGCACGTCCGCGGCGAACGACGACGTATGGGAGCCCATGCTAGCAGCAAATCTTACGCTACCCTCCGCGCGTGTGCATCTCGAGATGCGGATCGCGCCGGAGCAGATCCTGGACGGGCACGAACGCCCGCCGCTCGCCCAGCGCGACGCGCTCTTCGGCGCCGCGATCCTCGCGCCCGCGCCAGCCGTCGGCGATGATCGACGCCAGGTCGCTGCCCGAGGCGCCGGCGCGCAGCGGCCCGCGCAGGTCGATGCCGCGCGCGGCGTAGAGGCAGAGGTACCACATGCCGTCGGCCGTCAGGCGGCTGCGATCGCAGCTGCGGCAGAACGGCGCGGTCGTCGAGGCGATGATCCCGAACGTGGTGCCGTCGGGCAGCGCGAACCGCTCGGCCGGCGCGGTCGACTCGGGCTCGACGAGCGGGACGATCGCGCCGTAGCGCCGCGTCAGGGTGTCGAGGATGTCCTGGCGCGAGACGACGCGGCCCGGGGCCCAGCGCGTCGCGCCGCCGACGTCCATGTATTCGATGAAGCGGACCTCGGCGTGCACCGCGCGGCCGACCTCGATCAGATCCGCGAGCTCGTCGTCGTTGACGCCGCGCATCACGACCGTATCGATCTTGAAGCGGCCGTAGACGCGGTGCGCGGCCGCCAGGCCGTCGCGCACGGCGTCGAGCTGGTCGAAGCGCGTCAGGGCCGCGAAGCGATCGCGCCGCAGCGTGTCGAGGCTGACCGTGATGCGTCGAAGGCCGGCCGCCTTCAGCGCATCGATCTGCGCGGCGAGCAGCACGCCGTTGGTCGTCAGCGCGAGATCCTGGAGCGCGGGCTTCTCCGCGAGCATGCGCACGAGCGTCGCGATGTCGCGCCGCAGCAGCGGTTCGCCGCCGGTGAGCCGCACCTTGTCGACGCCGAGCGAGAGGAACACGTCGACGAGTGCGCTGAACTCTTCGAAGTCGAGGACGTCCTGCCGCGGCAGCCAGTGGTAGTCGTCCTCCGGCATGCAGTACTCGCAGCGCAGGTTGCACCGGTCGGTGACCGACAGCCGCAGGTTGCGGAGCGATCGGCCGAGGCGATCCTTCATCGTGAGCCGAGGATTGTAAGTTGCCGGCGGCTCGGAATGAAAGGACGGTCGGCGACCTGGCCGTCGAAGGTGCGGCTCCAGCGGCCGGGAAGCGCCGCGGCGCACGCGGGGCAGCGGCCGTCGGGCGTCAGCTTGTACTCGCGGATGTGATAGCCCCAGCGCCTGATCAGCGTCTCGCCGCACGAGGCGCAATGCGTGTCCTCGAGGCTGCCGACGTCGCCCGGGAGGTTGCCGGCGTACACGTACCGCAGTCCGTTGGCGCGGCCGATGGTCGCGGCTTCGATCAACATCTGCGCCGTCGTGTCCTCCGGCTCGGTCATCTTGTAGTCGCCGTGGAAGGCGGTGACGTGCCACGGGATGTCTGGCGAGACGCCTGCGATGAACGCGGTGAGCCGTTCGAGCTCGTCGCGGGAATCGTTGAAGCCGGGGATCAGCAACGTCACGATCTCGACCCAGAAGTCCATCGCGTGCAGCCGGCGGATCGTGTCGAGAATCGGCTCGAGGCGTCCGCCAAGCTTCCGGTAGTGCAGGTCGTCGAAGCTCTTGAGATCCACTTTGTAGAGGTCGACCCAGGGCTTCAGGTACTCGATCACTTCCGGGGTTCCGTTGCCGTTCGACACGAAGCCGGTGGTGAGGCCGGCGGCCTTCGCCTCTTTGAACACGGCCACCGCCCATTCGGCCGTGATGAGCGGCTCGTTGTACGTGCTGACGATCGCCTTCGCACCGAGGCGCAGCGCATCGCGCACGAGGTGCGCGGGGTCTGCCCCCTGCGCCGGCGCGATGGCGGCCGGATCGCGCAACGCCTGCGAGGTGACCCAGTTCTGGCAGTAGGCGCAGTGCAGATCGCAGCCGAGCATGCCGAAGCTGTACGCCAGCGCGCCGGGATGCGCGTGGAAGAATGGCTTCTTCTCGATGGGATCGCATTGCACGCCGCCGACGTATCCCCACGGCACCATCAGCCTGCCGCCGGCATTGAAGCGCACCTTGCACACGCCGGCCGCGCCGTCCGGCAGCGGGCAGCAGTGGCCGCACGCGTAGCAACGGAGACGTCCGTTCGGCAGCACGTCGTACAGGTCGCCGACGCGCGTTTCGCGCGCGAGCACCTCAGCCAGGGTGGACATGGATCTCTTCACATTGTACGGCACGCCGATTGACCCGGATGCCTCGTGGAGGTGCGGATGGCCGCGCGCTGGGCTGCTGCTGTGCTGTTTGTGACGACTCTGATGCCGTTTGTCGGAAATGCTCAGGTGTATCGCGTGGCCACTCCTGCGCCGCAGGTGACCGCGGCTGCCGCGCCGTGGCAGATTGAAAGCGCGCCAATCCTGTTCAACGGCATCGTCTACTACCCGACGGCGCTCGTCCGTCAGTTCGACGGCAACGTGATGACGCAAGTGGGCGTCTTCGATCGGGTGCCGGTCTACGCCGACGCCACGCTCGAACCGTTCAGCGTTCTGTACGTGCCGGTCGCGCGCGGCATGCGCACTTACGAGCGTCGACGCGCCGGCGATGTGGCCGGGACCACCGGCAGCCAGGCGCCGACGCTGCCGGTCGACCCCGTGAGCCGCTCGGAAGATCGTGCTCTGGGAACGACCGGCGCCGTCACCGTGACGACGCCCTCCACGACGAACAGTCCAGCGCCGATCCGCACCCGCGTCGAGTCGTTGCCGCAGCCGCGCGCCACCGACGGCGTCTGGATTCGGTATGACGGCGCGCGGTGGTACAGCGACGGCGAAGCCGCGCCGTACACGCCCGACCGCTTCACGCAAATCGGGAGCTATCACGGCTTCCCGGTGTACCGCGAGCGTGGCGGCCAATCGCGCGACATCTGGGTGGCCGTCGTCCAGGACGGGCCCGTGGCGCCGTACGCCAGGCGGTGAAATGAAAATGGCCAATGGTCGCCTTCCCCCGTGCGGTCTGGCTCCTCGGATGGGTAAGCCTCGCGACCGACGCGGCGACCGAGGCGATCTATCCGCTCCTGCCGTTCTTTCTCACGCAGGTCCTCGGCGCCGGCGCCGTGTCGCTGGGCATCGTCGAAGGCGCCGCCGAGGCGGTGAACAGCCTGGTGAAGGTGCTGTCGGGCCGCGCGGCGGATCGGGCGGCGCGCAAGCGCCCGCTGGTGCTGTTCGGGTACAGCGTGTCGTCGCTGGCGCGGCCCTTCATCGCGATCGCGTCGACGTGGACCCAGGTGTTCGCCGTGCGCGTCCTGGATCGCGTCGGCAAGGGCGTTCGCGGCGCCCCTCGCGACGCGATGCTGGCGGCGATCGCCACGCGCGACAACCGCGGCCGGATCTTCGGCTTCCATCGTGCGATGGATCACATCGGCGCGATTGTCGGTCCGGTGGCGGCCTCGGCGTTCCTGCTGCTGTATCCGGGACGGTACCGCACGCTGTTCGCGCTGACGATCGTGCCCGGGCTGATCGCGGTGTGGCTGATCACACGCATTCGCGAAGCGGGCAGCGCACCCGCGACGCTCCGCGCGTCCGAAGCGCCTGAGCGACGCGACCGACCGGAGGTGCCGCGGGCGCAACGCCGCGCGTTCACCGCGTTCATGGTCGTCCTGGCCCTCTTCACGCTCGGCAACTCCACCGATGCGTTCCTGCTGCTGAAGCTGACCGACGCCGCCGGGTCGGCGAAGTTCGTTCCGCTGATGTGGGCCGCGTTGCATGTGGTCAAAGCGTCCGTCTCCGTCGCCGGCGGCAGCTGGTCGGATCGGATCGGGCGCCGTCGCGTGATCGCGCTCGGCTGGCTGGTCTACGCGATCGTGTACGCCGGCTTCGCGGTCAGCACGTCGCT
>Ga0070741_10019141_pt1 | contig 10974 bp, 8 predicted proteins | sample Coa_R1_4_FD_66440 | JGI IMG/M metagenome (GOLD analysis project Ga0070741, IMG submission 66440) | Surface soil microbial communities from Centralia Pennsylvania, which are recovering from an underground coalmine fire - Coalmine... | ecosystem: Environmental > Terrestrial > Soil > Unclassified ...
CGCCCTCGACCGTAACGTTGTCCCCCACTTCCGCGGCATAGCGCCGCATCGCCTCGAGCCGATTGCGCGCCGAGAGCGGTGCCCGCCGCGCCCATACCGCTTCGTAAATGCTTTCCTTGCCTTTGAAGTGGTAGTGAATCAGTGTCGAACTGACGCCGACCCGCGCGGCGACGTCCTTCAACGTGACTCCGTGATAGCCGAACTCAGCGAACAGTTGTTCGGCGGCATCGAGAATGCGCGCGATCGACGCTTCGCGGGCGCGCGCCTTGTGGTTTTTGGGACGGGAGCGGCGCGGTGCCCGGCCACTCTCCGGCGTTGGTTTATGGGTGTTGCTCATCGGCCGTAGGCTGCCGACCTGGGACAGGCGCGTCAACGCTGCAACCCCGAATCGTTGGCGGGCGGAAAGGCCGAAAAGCCGATGTCGAGCCGCCAACCCCGCCCCTGCCGCCGCCGTTCCGCGATCAGCTCGTCAGCGAAGGCAAATGCACCGGGCTGGAGGTCTTGCTTGGCGTACGGATGGTCGTCGAAATCGAGGTAGGCGCGTTGCTGTGCGGTATAGCGCGGCCAGGGCGGCTCACCTGACGCCTTGGGGACGCCGTTTCGGATGAACGAAGTCCAATAGCCCATCAGGGCTTCCGAGAGCTGCGACTCCGTGCTCGTGAGCGGGGGCTGTGGCCAGTTCGGCCCGAGCGCCGCGGATGCCCCGATCTGGCCGAAAATATAGGGGAGCTCGCTGGCATGGAACGCCGCCAGGTCACGAGCGCGCTCCGCCGGCGTGCTATGCCGGAAAAAATAGAGGTAGGCCGGCTGTCCCGTCGCCGCTTCCCGCCGCACCAGATACTGAGCGGCCCAGCCATACAGGCCGTCCCGAATCGAAGCCATGACGTCGGCCTTCGGATCGACGCCGGGATACACGGCGAGGAAGTCGGCAGCCTTGGCGCCAAAGCGACGCCGCACGTCTGCTTCGTACGCGGACTGACTGTCGGGCGCCTTCGGCATCAGGAACAGGAGCGATCGGATTTCTCCCTCGTTGAAGCCGGCAAGGACAGGCACTCTCGCCTCCTCGCCGCGAGCGAAGACTTCGGCGAGCTGCCGCGTCAGCGCGACTCCATCGATCACGGGCTCAGGTTGCCACCCCGTTTTGAGGCCGGCCTGAAATAGAGCCGTCAGGTCGGCCGCGCGGAGCCCTGCCGCGTTCGATATGCCGACGGCCGTCGCCAGTGCCGCGCCGGCCGCTTCCGCGGAGGGTAAGCCGAGCGTTTCATCGTGCAACGCCCGATATGACGGCATGTACCCACTCTGCACGATAGCCCGAATGAACAAGCCACGCGCGAGAGGACTGGCAAGAAGCGCGATGACGCTGAGGCCGCCCGCCGACTCGCCCGCGATCGTGACCTGCCTAGGGTCGCCCCCGAGCGCCGCGATGTTGTCGCGTACCCAGCGCAGCGCCTCAATCTGGTCGAGAAGCCCGTAGTTACCGGACAAACGCTGCGGCGACTCGGCGCTCAGTGCCGGATGCGCCAGATACCCCAAGAGGCCGAGCCGATAGTTGATCGAAACAACGACGACACCCCGCTCAGCGATCTTGACGCCGTCGTACATAGGCTCGGAACTGCTCCCGCCCACCAGCGCGCCTCCGTGGATCCAAACCATGACCGGCAGCCTCCGCGCGCCGATCGGGGTCCAGACATTCAGGGTCAGGCAGTCTTCGCTGGGCGAGGCCATGCCGCCGGAGTAGAGACCCGTCGGCTGTTGCGGAGGCTGTAGGCAGGCGTGCCCAAACTCTCGGGCATCCCGCACACCCTCCCAATCAGGCGCAGGAACCGGTGGCCGCCAACGTAATTCCCCTGTTGGGGGCTTGGCATAGGGAATGCCTTTGTAGGCGGTCACTCGGGAGCTCGCCTCAGTAACCCCTTGCAACACGCCCGTGCGAACGCGGACCTGCGGCGCTGCCTCAGGCGCACCTGGATCGCTTACACTCAGAGCCGCCCCCGCCGCCGTCAGGGCGACGACACCTAGACACCAGGACGAGAAGGCGGCCGATCTGCGGGCGCGTCTCGGCCGAACCGAGCCCGGCGCTACCTTCATCGCCATGCCACCCTCAAAATGAGTAGCCAATCCGAACACCTAGCGTCCTCGGCCGCAGGATGGCGTAACGACTGTCCACGAATGCCTCGGGATGAATGTACGTAACGGCACCGCTATTGGTGAGGTTCTCCACGTACAGCGTCGCGTTCGTTTTGCCGAACCCGATTCCGGTCTCGAGGTTGACATACGTGTACGAATCGGTGTGAGCATAGAGCGGGCCAGGCTTCCCCTGCGTGCCCGGCGTGTTGGGAAAGCCGTTGGGAAATGACCCGACGTGCTCGATCTGGAAGCTGCTGAATCCGGTGATTGCGCGTGTCAGACGGTAGTTGTCTGTGCCGAACAAGGATCCTTGCACCTGCGGTGACGCCAGGCGCGCGTTCTTGACCGCGCCGGAGATCACCGCCTCCTCGGGCGAGAGCTCCGTCACCTTCGCCTCGTTCAGTGAGCCATTCAATCCCAACTCGAGCCCGTGCACCGGCGCCACAGTGACTTCGGCCTCCAGGCCCTCGCTGGCGGCGCGCCCGACATTGGTCGCGAACTGGATCGAATCCGAGGGTCGGTTGGCCTGAACCTGAATGTTTCGCCAGTCGATGTAGTATGCGGCAACGTCCGCGGTCAGCCTCCCCTCCAGCCAACGCCCTTTCAGGCCTACCTCATAGTTGGTGAGATTGTCCGAGCCCGCTCCAGCGGGAATGATGAGGTCCTTCGGGTTGACCGTGCTGACGCTACCCGCGAACGCGTTGTAGACCGGCGTGCGGTAGCCAGTGGATACGGTGACGTATTCCGTCAGATTACGTGTTGGCTCATAGGTAACGCTCGCTTTCCACGAGGCCTTTCCCGCTGAGGGGAAGTGGGTGGTCGACGCCGCCACTGGCGCAAGGACGAGCGGCCCGGCGATGCCGGACAGCGCGTAGACAAAATACGGCGAGCTGGTCCCTGCAAAGTTGTCCTGCGTACCGCCATATCTTCCATAGCGGACGCCACCAGTAATCGAGAGCTTGCCCGTGAGGTGGTAAGTCAGATCACCGAACCCAGCGAGCTCGTACGTGCGTGTATCGCTCGGAGCGGTCAAGAAGGTCGCGTCGGCCGGGAGGCCGGTGATGCCGCGTGCGGCGAGGAATTGTGGACTCGACCGCTCGACCGTCTGCAGACCAGAATCGCGATGCAGATAGAAGCCACCCACGACCCAATCGAAAGGGCCGCTCGTGTTGGAGACGAGCCGGGTTTCCTGGACGAACGTCTTCACTTGAAAAGGGTCGAGGAGGTAGAACGGAATCGCATCGGCAAAAGTGCCGGCGAGATCGACGTCGAAGCGGTTATTCGAGTAAGAATAGGTCGACGAGCTGGTCAGGTTGGCGAAGTCGAATTTGTAGCCGAGGGTTGCGTTGTAGATCTCGGTGATCGACGTGTAGAGATCGGGGGTCGTCGAATACCGCTTGCGATTCCCCAACAATGGATTGATCAACGAGGCGTCCTTGGGATCGCTGTCCTCGTAGGAGCCTAGCAGTCGGACGCTGAGCCGGTCGGTCGGCTGCCACAGCAGGATTGCCCGCCCGCCCGAATCGATCAATGAATTCGAATTCTTGACGTGTGTTCCAACGTTGTCGATATAGCCATCCTCGTTCCTGTAAAAGCCGACAACACGCAGTCCGAGCGTGTCCACGACCAGCGGAATGTTGAGCATCGCGTCATAGCGCTGGCGGATGGCGCTGACATCGGGCGTGTCGCCGATGTCGACCAGAGCGGATGCGTCGTAGTGCGCAAGATCGGGACTATGCGTCAGGATGCGCAGCGCGCCCGACAACGAGCCGGACCCGAACAGTGTGCCCTGGGGCCCGCGAAGGAATTCGACTCGTTCGACGTCGTAAAGATTCGGATTGAGCGTCACCGTATTGCCAATGGTGCTGATCGGCAACTCATCGAGATAAATCGTGGTGGTGGTCTGCAGCCCAGCGCTATATCCATTGGTTGAAATACCGCGGGCCGTGAGCCGGAAGTTGTTGTCGCTGCCATTGTTGAGCACGGCGCCCGGCGTCTCTCGCGCAATCCCTTCGAGCCCGACGATGCCCTTCTGCGTCAGGTCCTCTTGGGAAAAGGCGGTAATGCTGATCGGCACGTCCTGGAGGCGTTCGCTGCGGCGGGTCGCCGTGACGACGATCTCGTTGAGAGTGTACGACCCGTCGCTCGCCTCGCCGGCCGGCGCACTCCCCGCGACCGGAGGATTCGTAGCGCCGCTCGTCGCGGCACCCGCCGCCGCGACGGCTGGAGCCGCCGCGACAGCCAGCCCCATCAGGGACATCGTGTAAGCCAAACGGTCCATTCCCCCTCCCCCTTTTTCGCTGCCGCGTCTTCGAGACGCTGTTCCGCGGCAGCGAGGCGTTCGCTCGCTACACCTACAGATTAAATACTGACTGCCGAGTAAGTCAATATTAAATGGTGATGGAGCGTTCCCGCCAAGACGGCTCGGGATGGGGAGGCGCTTGGGACCCCGGCCCCGCCGGGCTACGTCGCGTCTTCGAGAAAGTCCGTGATCGAATCGCGACTCGGCGTGATGCCTCTCAGTTGCAGGACGGCGCCGGCATTGCCCCGGTGATAGGTTCCGTGCAGGCAAACATGCAAAATGATTTCGCCGCGTCGCATGCGCGCCGACTTGCCGCTGGTGAAGACGAAATCGACTGGTTGCTCGAAATCGCTCTGCGCCAAACTATCGACATAAGACGCATACCACTCGTCGACCTCTCTCACACTGTTGGAGAGCCAGTGCAGGTCCGGCATTTTTTCCGATCGCGGCGCCCGAAACGTGTGCGGCAATCCCTGTAGATGATGCTGAAAGATCCGGTCGACCACGTGCATGTGATCGAGGATGCGCAGCATGATCGAGGCGTCCGCGTCGCTCAGCTGATCGATATTGCGGTTGACCAGATCGTAGAGGCCGCGATCGGCCCACCGCTTGATGTGAATGAGTTGGGAGTAAGGCGCGCGCGTCATGAGGGTATCCTCCGTTGCTTTTCCATTCGCTGGCGAGATAATACGAGCGATAGCTCGTATTCCTCTACTCGCATTCGGAGCGCGGAAAAATGGCGCGCAAGCCGCTCACAAATCCCCGCAAGCACGCCTCGCAGCACAGATCACGCGCTACGGTCGATGCCTTGATCGAGGCGACCGCTCGCATTCTGGTCAAGGAGGGTTTCGACCAAGCCAGCACCAACCGGATCGCCGCAAAGGCGGGCGTCAGCGTTGGCTCGCTCTACCAGTATTTCCCCAGCAAAGAGGCGCTCGTTGCCGCCGTAATCGACCGCCATCAGCAGGATCTGATGGAGGTCGTCCGTCGCGTGCTGTCCGAGGTTGCGGCGCTCCCGATGGAGCAGGCGATACGCAAGGTCGTCGCGGTAGCGGTCGAGGCGCATCGCATCGACCCCAAGCTACATCGCGTGCTTGCGGAGCAGATTCCGCGCGTCGGAAGGCTCGAGAATATAGAAACCTTCAACCGCGAAACCTATAAGCTCTTCAGGGCCTACCTCGAAAGCCACCGCCACGAGATTCGGGCCATCGACCTGGGGCTGGCGACATTTGTCTGTGTGACATCGATCGAGGCGCTGACGCACACAGCGATCCTGCATCGTTCTGAAATGCTCTCGGACGAAGCGATCGAAACACTCATCGACGAGGCTACACGACTCGTGGTCGGCTACCTGCGGTAGCTCCGGACGGACCGAAGACCGCTTACTGCACCGGAGCGGCGATTCGCTGCATAGGTGAGTTCGCGCCGATCGCGGCTTGGCGTAAAGTGACGTCATGACCGCACCCGCCACAGGCACGCGCCCGATCCGCTGGCGATGGATTGCCGCGATCTGGTCCGCCGGCGGGCTGTTCGACGCCAGTCAAACAGTGCTCATCATGCACGCCGAAGGCCGACATCACCCGTGGCCACCGCTCTTCGTCACCGAACTGGTGTCCTGGCTGCCCTGGGCACTCGCCACCCCGCTCATTGTTCGCCTGGCGCGGAACCACCCCGTAGTGGGTGGCCTCAGCCCCCGAACGGTCGGCGTCCACCTCGCCGCTTTCGCCATCGTAAGCGTGGTCGCCGAAGCATGGTCCGCGGCGCTCCAGGTTCTCGTCAATCCGTGGGGCAATCGTAAATGGCCAACATTCGTGGACACGTGGAGCACGACACTCCTGTTCCAGGTTCTCACCTTCCTGATCGCGTACGCTCTGATTTTGACCGTGACCTATGTGGTGGACGCGCGAGAAAGCATGGCCCGCCATATGACCGAGACCGCACGGCTCAATGAAGAGCTCTCGAACGCCCAGCTCGCGGCGCTACGTAGACAGATTGAGCCGCACTTCATGTACAACACCCTCAATTCCATCGCCGGCCTGGTGCGCGATGATCGCAACGATGCCGCTGTGGACATGATCGTCGGGCTGAGTGAGTTCCTGCGTCGCTCCTCGGAGGATTCCCACCGTTCGCAGGTCGCGCTGCGGGAGGAAGTGGAGTATCTGCAGCGCTATCTCGATATACAGAAGGCCCGCTTCGGAGAGCGCCTGCGGGTGAGCGTGAACATCCCGTCGGAACTGCTGCAGGCGCAGGTTCCCAACCTGCTATTACAGCCGCTCGTGGAAAATGCCATCAAACACGGCATCGCCAAGCGGGTCGCCGGAGGAACCGTGCGCGTTATCGGTGCGTCGCGCGACGGCAACCTGTTCCTGAGTATCTACAATGATGGCCCGAGCCTGCCAACCGCGTGGGAGGCGGCGCAGACCGGTGTCGGCCTCGGCAATCTGCGCACACGCCTGCACATTCTGCACGGCAACGAATCCGAGTTACACCTGAGGCGCGCCCATCCGGACGGGGTGGAAGTCGTGGTGAGGCTGCCTTTCAGGGAAGCGTAGATGCCAAGACCCGCACCGATACGGGCCCTCGTGGTCGACGACGAATCACTGGCACGGCGCAATCTAACGGTGCTGCTGCGGCGTGATCCCGATATCGGCTCCATCGTCGAATGTGCCTCTGGGTTCGAAGCCATCGAGGAAATCAAAAACTCGAAGCCTGAGCTGGTATTTCTCGACGTGCAAATGCCCGAATGCGGCGGCTTCGACGTGCTCGAGCTGTTGGGCAGCGAGCTGCCGCCGACCATCATCTTCGTGACGGCCTACGACGAGTATGCGCTGCGCGCTTTCGAAGCGGGTGCGCTCGATTACTTGTTGAAGCCATTCGATGACGCGCGCTTTGGTCGCGCTTTGAATCGAGCCAAAGAGAAGCTCGCCCACTACCCCCGGCGGCCGCCGCGAGTAGCAGAGCGACTCGTCGTCAGAAATCAGGGCCAGGTGCTGTTCGTGTGTGTCGCGGACATCGACTGGATCGAGGCCGCGGGGTACTACGCCTGCTTGCATGTAGGTAGCGAAACGCACGTCTTGCGCCGATCGCTGTCGGAGCTCGAGCAGGACCTGGGTGGGGAGCAGTTCATTCGGATCCACCGCTCGGTCATCGTGAACCTGGATCGGATTCGCGGGCTGGAGCTCCAGAACGGCGGCGACTACGAAGTCGTGCTGAAATCCAAAGTCAGATTGCGGTTGAGCCGGCGTTACCGGAAGCGACTTCAGGAGCGCATGGGCGCGCTTTCGGAGCACGACTGACCGAACTCACTTGCCACGGCACACGCGCAAACCCTGATCCGGTCCCGTGCCATTCGCGGCCAGACTGCCACGGTACGCCGAGGCGCCGCAGAAGTCGGCGCCCATCCAACCGCCGCCCTTCCAGACCCGTCCAAAACCGCTTTTGCTCCCTGCAGGGTTGGCAACGTCCGAAGCCAGAACTCCGTGCCAATCCCAACACCACTCCCTGACATTACCTGACATATCGTAAAGGCCCAGCTCGTTGGGCTTCTTGCGACCGACCGGCCTCGGCCGGCCATGGTTTTGCTCGATCGCGCGCCAATTCCACGCTCCTGACAGGGGTTGATCGCCCGAGTTTCTCCAGTACCAGGCGACTTCATCCACAGCATCGCTGCCGCTGTACGTGTAGCTCCTGCTCTTCTGGCCGCCGCTCGCGGCATATTCCCACTCGGCTTCGGTCGGCAATCGATAGCCATTGGCGCCCTCATTGATCGTCACGGTCCATTTCACCGGGTCGAGATCGCCAAATTTCGGGTCCGGGTGGTTGTTCGGGTCCCTCTTGCCTTTGTCAATGTTGTAATACGGTCGCAAGCCCTCTTGCAAACTCCTTCGATTGCAGTATTCGATGCTGTCATACCAGCTCACCATTTCGACCGGTAAGTCGTCACCTTTGAATTTCGCGGGATTGGTGCCCATCACTTGGGTCCATTCCTTCTGGGTGACCTCGAACTTGCCGATATAGAAGCCTGAAACGGTCACGTCTTTGCCGTAGTAGTTGGATTTCGTGTTCCTGAAATGCCCGCCCTTCACCCATACGAAGTCCGCGCCCGGCCCCTGGGAAGAAGAGGCACCGGCCACGTCCATTGCGACCAGGCTCGCGACAACCATGAGCGCAGCCAGCATGAATGCCTTTTTCATCGTAGCGCTCACCCAGCGCCTCGGGCCGGCGGCTGGAGAGCCCGCCGGCCTGCGGATCAGTTGAATTGCCGTGGATTGGTCACCAGACGGTTGCGTTGACCTCGCCACTGGCGCCGTTATAGGCCTCGGTTGCCAGGATCATGTAGTTGAAAGCTCCCAGGCGCATGCCGAGACTCTGCCAGTGGCTGAAGTGGTTGCCCGTGGTGACCGTGTGGTTGGATCCGATCGAGGATCCACCCCAGGCATCCAGGTACTGCTCGAAGGTTGCCGTGCCTATGATGGAAGGTTGGTTGACTTGTTGATGCTCATAGGTGTTGTACGTGTGCCCATCGCTGCTGACGGAACCCTTGAAGGTGGCATTGGCCGTAAACAACGAGCCCAGCTCGGTGATGTAATACTCGACCAGTGGGTTGGTCGTCCAGCCATAGACCGATATGGTGTTATAGCCACGGGCGGAGCCGACATTGTAGCCCACGCTCATGTTGCCGCCGGTGCGCCAGCCTTTACCGCCGACCATGTCACCGACACCCGACCATGTAATGGCGTAATTGCCGGGAAATTGCGCGTTCTCCGGGAATGTCATGGTCGCTGAGCCACCACTGGTGAACAACGAATAGAAGTAGCCGTTATTCGTGCCGGTGCCATTGTTGTTGACCGTTTGGGCGTTCGCCGCCATCGACAGGCAACCTGCTATCAGAGCGTAGAATAGAATTGAGCGCATACGAATTCCCCTCTTTCCTCGTCCGCTTAAGTTAGCGCTACTACAATCACACCGCAGAGTACACGGCATGTCGGGCACCAACGTCAAGAAGAGTGTTCGGTCGTTGGGTATTGGAGAACGCTGTCAACCTTCCGGCTGAGTAGGCGCGCTGCCGCCGAGAGCCCTGTACAGCGCCACCAGGTCGGTCGAGACGCTCACGACACTTTCGGCGAGCGACAGCTCGTTTTGTTGCAGCGTGCGTTCGGCATCCAACACGATGATGAAGTTGGCCACACCGCTCTCATAGCGCTGACGCGCCAGCGTGAGCGCATCGCGGCTGTGCGCCACACCGGCTGTGAGTTGCGCTCGGCGATCTTGATCCGCCCGATACGCCGCGAGGGCATTCTCTACTTCGTGCAAAGCCGAGAGCACCGTCCGCTCATAGTCGAGGGCTGCCTCCTTCGCCCTGACATCCTGCACCCGGATGGTTGCCCAGCGGCCGCGATCGAAAATCGGCAGCTCGAGCGTCGGACCCATCGTCCCGAACCGGCTCGCCCACTGGAGGAGGTTCGAGGTGCTCTGCGACTGCACTCCCCCTTGTGCGCTCAACGTGAGCCGCGGAAACAGATCCGCCACAGCGACGCCGATACGCGCGGTTGCGGCGTGCAGCTTTTCCTCCGCCTCCCGGATGTCGGGACGGCGCCTCGCGAGGTCCGCCGGCAAGCCGATCGGGATCTGCGGGGGAACCGGCGGCACAGCCTTGGGCTCCTCGAGCTCAGCGCGCAGCGCGTCGGGCTCACGACCCAACAGCTTGCTGAGCAAGTTGATGTCCTGCGTCATCTGCAGGTCGATGACCGGGAGTTGCGCCTGAGTGGTGTTGACCTGCGCCGCTGCGTTCTCGACGTCGAGATCGGTCGTAAGGCCCACCGCCTGCCGCTGGCGGGTCAGATCGAGCACCTCGCTCTGAGTGGCAAGGCTCGCTTCGGTAACGGACTTGCGCAGCTGGGCACCGCGAAGATCGATGTACGCCCGCGCAACATCACTATCGAGTGATACGAGAACCGCCCGCTGATCCTCGACCGAGGCCCGCAGGTCGGCATAGGCCGCCTCCACCGAACGGCGAACGCGACCGAATAGATCGGGCTCCCAGGAAGCCCCCACTCCGAGTTGGTACTGACTGTAAGGGTTCGGGAAGCTGAACGCGGGCACGCCGGGAATATTGACGTTGCTGAATCGGGTGAATACCGCACCGTTCGGCGTAGACTCACTGATGCGTTGGCGCGTGTAGGAGGCATTCGCCGAGAAAGTGGGCCAGAAGCTCGCCGCGGCGACGTCGCGCTCGGCACGCGATTCACTGATTCGGAGTACGGCCGCTCGCAGGTCGAGGTTCGACTGCCGGGAGCGCTCGATCAATGAAGATAACCCCGGATCGTGGAACTGAGCCCACCAGGTGGTAAGGTCTGCTGCCTCGGTGTTGATCGTGCTCGTGGGCTGCGCAGCCGGCGCCGTAGATGAGTTGGACCATTGAGCGGGCACCGACGCAGTGGGTCGCGTGAACCGCGGTCCGACCGTGCAGCCAAGCAACAGCACTGTCGGTGCAATCGTCAAAGTCAGGAGGCGTGCGGTATGCATAATCACTCCGTCCTGTGGGT
>Ga0070741_10019142_pt1 | contig 10973 bp, 9 predicted proteins | sample Coa_R1_4_FD_66440 | JGI IMG/M metagenome (GOLD analysis project Ga0070741, IMG submission 66440) | Surface soil microbial communities from Centralia Pennsylvania, which are recovering from an underground coalmine fire - Coalmine... | ecosystem: Environmental > Terrestrial > Soil > Unclassified ...
CTTTTCGCAGCTCTGTTCTCGTTGTTTGTGTTTGCAACCAGCCTGGTGTTGGATTACACCCTTTTGGTGCACAAGGATTCGGCGCTGGCCACGGTAGAAATCTCCGACATCTTTGCCGGGCTATTGGCGGGTATTTTATTTTTCAAGATTCTGCAGGCCTGGAGGGCGCAACGGCAGCAAATCCTTAACCGCTTACACACTATTGACGAAATGAACCATCACATTCGCAATGCGTTGCAGGTGATTTCGCTGACCGTCCATGCCAATCCTCAGCACGCCCAAGAGCTCGCCCACATTGATCAGTCGGTCAATCGCATCCAATGGACGCTGCGAGAAATCCTACCCAAGTTCTGAAGGCCACTCCAGAGCTGGCCTGAGCTAGTCCACAGTGTGTTTTGCGGTGTAGCCCTCGCGAGCGATCACTTGGTATTTCAACTCCTTGCCTCGCTCGTCGCGCACCTTCAATGGGGCGCCGTCCGGCGCTACGACCTCAATTTTCAGTTTGCGGTAAGTTCCATCCAGCTTGGGGTTCGTGGGATGGTAGGCCAGCGTGTACTGATTGCGGAGGGAATTTCCGATCTCGCGGAAAATATCCGGTAGCTCGCCTTCGAAACGAGGAAAGAATGCCCTGCCTCCGGTCATGCGAGCGAAAGTGTTCATCTGATTATCGGCCTGGAGATAATCCATCATGGCCTCAGATACGTTCGGATTACTTCCATAGCGGGCGTCAATCCACTCGCGCAATGCTCTCCCAATGCTGACGGGAAAGATGGTCACATTGGGCGTGGCTTTCACTTTCTTCATGATCTGATCCAGCGTGAGTTTGCTGAAGGTATCGCGCCCGGTAGAAACCAGAATAATTTCCTTGCGGCCCTCAATTCGATCCAGCCGATCTAAGGTGTCATAAAGTGCGTCAAAAAGATTGGTCTCACGAAAGCCCGGTATTCGCAACCGGTTCAGCCCGCCGTAAATGGCCCGCTTGTCCTGGGTAAAATCAACCAGGATTTCGGGCTTCATATCGTAAGCAACTACTGCCACCCAGTCATTCGGTTTCAGTGAGTTAGCAAAGTAGTAGGAGGCATTCAGCGCGTCATACATGAATGAATAATTCGTGGCCGCGAATTCCACCAACAGTACTGCCGTTATCGGCGCCTCAGACTGGCTGAAGCTGGTAAGTTTCTGTGGCACCCCGTCTTCCAATATCTTGAAATTCCCTGCCTTAAGCCCGGGAATGAAGTGACCGTCTTTGGTTTGAACCATTGCGTCCAGGGTCACCACCGGTACGTTTACCTGGATGGTGTAATCCGGCATACCCGGAACCTTCTTGGGGGCGGAAGGCGGCGGGGGTGGCGGCGGCTCTTCCTTCTTCTTAGGGATAGCGTAAGGGCCGGTCTCACCCTGAGGGCCCCCCGCTTCAGGAGGGGGTTCGGTCTGCTTCTGCTGGTCGGCGGATGGCGGCTGGGTATTGGGGGTCTGGGTTTGCCCGCCGGCTGCGGTGAGGGCGGTAGCCAAGATCAAGGGGAATAAAGCCCCCCAGGGAACCACAGCAGATAACCTACGGCGAATACCCGGTAAAAACCGGCAAAACTCAGGGGAAAACATGATTGCCTCTGGTATGTGAGTCTCTGTACTATAGATGCAACCTGGCGCGATCTGGTCAATTATCTCGCGTCTGGCCTGCCTCCCTCAACATAAAGACTTTGGCATTTTCCTGAAAAATGCCGGGGAGAGTGGCTGTTCTCAATGAAAAAAATTAGTGTGCGCCTCGTCCTTCCGCTGGTACTTACCTTTACCCTTCTCGGATCTGCGTCTCAAACAAGTGTAGGTCGCGATGCGACCGCCATGAAGGCCAAGATTATCCCCTTGGAGCAAATTCACGCTGGCATGCGCGGTGTCGCGTACACCGTATTCCAAGGCGTCAAACCCGAGCCCATGGATGTTGAAGTTCTTGGCGTGATGAAGAATGTCAATGGTCCGAAGGGCGACATTATCCTTGTCCGTCTGCACGGGACAAAGCCCGAGTACACCGGTGTGGTGGCCGGAATGAGCGGCAGTCCGGTTTACTTCGACGGCAAACTGGCGGGCGCGCTCGCATTTCGCATTGGCGAGTTCTCGAAAGAGCCAATCGCCGGCGTAACTCCAATCCAGGAAATGTTGGAAATCGGCGAGTTAGATACGCGCGAAGCAGCAGGAATGCCAGGTTCAGGCAAAACTGCGAACGTGGTCAGCAAGACCTCCGGCCCGGGATCGAGTTCCGGCACTTCCAGCTACACCAATTACCTGACTCCCATTGATACGCCGCTGGTGTTCAACGGCTTCACGGAAGAAGCCTTCAGGCGTTTCGCGCCCCAGTTCCAAGCTGCCGGCATTGTTCCGGTGATGGGTGCGGGATCATTCAGCGATGCTAAGCAGCCGGAGCCCATCGAGGCCGGTTCCTCCATCAGCGCGGTCCTGGTCCGCGGTGATATGAACATCGCCGCCACCTGCACAGTGACCTACGCGGATGCTTCACATTTACTGGCTTGCGGCCACCCGCTGATGCAGTTCGGCAGAATTGATCTGCCCATGAATAAGGCGCAGGTTCTGGCGACCTTGCCCTCGCCTGCGAACGCCTTCAAAATCGTCAACACTACCGAGGCAGTCGGTTCCTTCGTACAGGATCGTCACACCGGAATCATGGGTGTCTTCGGCAGGAAGCCGGACATGATCCCGGTCACCCTCAGCATCCATGGCATATCGCGTCCCAAGGAATTCCATTACGAAGTTCTCAACAACAGCAAGATCAGCCCCATGGCCATGATGGCCACCGTGTTCAGCGCTCTCCAGGGAGTTAACGAATACGGCGAAGGCACCACTTATCGCATGCAGGGAACCATCAAGGTGAACGGCTACCCCGACGTCGCATTGCGTGACATGTTCGCTCCGGTCGACGGCGGCCAGCCCACAGGTGTGCTGATCGCCCTTTCGCTCGGCGAGCGTTTTGGCCGCATCTTTGACAACTCTTACGAAGTCCCTGAAATCCGCGGCGTGGATTTGAGCTTCGATCTGGTGAATGAGCGCCGCTCTGCGCGCCTGGAAAGCGCTCGCACCGATATGACTGAAGCCCGTCCCGGCGACGAGATTGTAGTCGAGACCGTATTGCGGCCCTACCGCGGTGAACGCATGGTTCGCCAGATTCCGGTACGCGTGCCCACCTCCACACCTAAAGGGGCGCTGCGGATTCTCGTTTCCGATGGCGATACTCTCGATCGCATGCGGCACGGTGGCATGGGCATTGGCCGTCAATTCGATCTCGGTTCCACGGTTGCTATGCTGAATAAAGAGCACTCTAACGATCGCCTGTACGTCTCGTTGCTGGAGGCGAATCCGGAAGCCATGGTCCAGGACAAGGTCATGCCGACCATGCCTCTTTCCGTTATGAACGTGATGGACGGGATGCGTGGCACCCAGGACATGGTGGTACTCGGCGAATCCGCGGTTGATGAAGCTTCAACGCCGCTGGATTACGAAGTGGCGGGCGCGCAGGTAATTACCTTAACTATTAAGTAAGGAAGTTTTGTGGCCGAATGCGCTATCCACGCGTGCAGCCCACCCCGCGTGCATGGTAACCTGAACTTTCCCTGCATCTTCTGATCGAGGTATCAAGTGCGTCATATTTCCCTCTCTCTGGCCGCAGTTATTGTTTTCGTCACGCTTTCATTTGGCGAGGGCACACGCACCTGGGAGCAATCCAGCTTCGACGATTTCGAAAAAGGCACCGCCACCGGCGTCGCCATTCGCAATGATGGTTCGCTCGCGCTGGCGCCTTCCTTCAAGCCCTTGTCCACCACTCCTTCGACTTACATTTGGGCAATTGACACGGACAGTGATGGCAACGTGTACGCCGCCTCCGGCTCGCCCGCTCGTGTGTATCGCATTGCTAAGGACGGAAAAGCTAACCTCATCTTTGCCCCGCACGAACTCCAAGTGCAATCGCTGGTAGTAGACCCGAGCGGGGCCATCTTCGCCGCCACCTCCCCTGATGGCAAGGTTTACAAGATCGTGCATCGCAAAGCCGGTGCCGCCCCCACCGAGGAGACTCCCGCGGAGACCGAGAAGACCGACCGGAGTCAGTCTGCCTCTGCACCGATGCCCGTGGATCGTTCTTACAGCTCCTCGGTGTACTTCAATCCTGAAACCAAGTACATCTGGAACCTGGTTCTCGATAAACAGGGCAACCTGTACGTTGCCACTGGCGATCGTGGGCAGATCTTCCGCGTGGGAAAAGACGGCCAGCACTCGGTGTTCTTTAAGAGTGATGAAGCCCACATTCGGGTAATGGCTTTCGACCCCAAAGGTAATCTGATCGCCGGTTCCGACGGCAGCGGTTTGGTGTATCGCATCTCGCCGCAAGGCGAAGCGTTTGTGCTTTACAGCGCGCCCAAAAAAGAGATCACCGCGCTCGCAGTCGATAGCGCCGGCAACATTTACGCAGCCGGGGCAGGTGAGAAACGCGCGCCTTCCGCCGCTCCCGGCCAGATGCCCGTGACCGGCCCCGTGACCACAATTGGCTCACTCCAAGGCACGATCTCCCTGGGCGGGGCATCGCCTTCTCCCACCCCGGTGTTCTCTACCGCAATCTTTGCCAACACTGGCGGATCGGAGATCTACCGCATCGCGCCCGATGGCGCGCCGTTGCGCATCTGGAGCTCGCGCGATGACCTTGTCTACGCCCTCGCCTTTGATCAGCACGGCACCTTGCTGGCGGGTACAGGCAATAAAGGCCGAATTTATGCCATCAGCGGTGATGATGTTTTTGCCGATTTACTAAAGGCGAGCGCCAATCAGGTAACAGCATTCGCCAAATCGCCGAGCGGCGGGCTTTACGCTTCTACCAGTAATTTTGGAAAGCTGTTCCTGCTCGGACCCGGCCCGGAGACGCAAGGCTCCTACGAGAGTGATGTCTACGATGCGAAGAATTTTTCCCAGTGGGGGCGCGCTCAGATGCGGGCGTCCGGCAGCGTAGATTTTTTTGCTCGCAGCGGGAATGTTGACAATCCTGATCGCAATTGGAGCCCCTGGCAGCGACTTGATCCGCTCAAAGATGTCCCGGTTGGCGTTCCCTCCGCACGCTTCGTGCAGTGGAAGGCGGTCCTGCACGATGGCAAGACAGCGCCTCGCCTCGATTCTGTAGTGCTGAATTATTTGCCTAAGAACGTGGCCCCCGAAATTGAGGAAGTTGGAGTGCAAATCGGCAGCCGCTATCAGCCCACGCCCAAGCCTGTGGGCGCCTCAGCTTCGGGTCAGGGGCCACAGCAGTTCGACTCCAACCCGCCGCCCCCAATTCACGATCGCGGTTCCATTGCGGTGCACTGGAACTCGCGAGATGAGAATGACGATCAGCTTATTTATTCGCTCTACTATCGCGGCGATGGTGACAGTCGCTGGCTCTTGCTGAAAGACCATGTTGAGGACAGGTTCTACTCCTTCGACGCCAGCCTGCTTCCCGACGGCGGTTACAGCATCAAGGTGGTCGCCTCCGATGCTCCTTCGCATTCGCCTAACGAGTCGCTGAGTGCGGAAAAAGAGAGTCCACGCTTTGAAGTGGACACTACGCCGCCCGCAATTCAGGACCTCAAAGCTTTTTACGATGGTGAGCAAGTGCGCGTCAGCTTTCGCGCGGTGGACGGCTTTTCTCCCATTAAGCGCGCCGAGTATTCGGTTGATGCTCAAGACTGGCAATACGTGGAGCCTGTAGGGCAGATCTCCGACTCCCGTGCCGAGAATTACGACTTCATCGTGTCCGGTGCAGAAGCCGTAGCGGCAAACGTAAACGCGGCGCCAAACAAATCCTCTCACGGGCCGCGAGTGGCTACCCAGTTGCAATTTAACGGCGAGTCGCAGGAGCACATCATCGTGGTCCGCGCCTACGACCGTTTTGACAATATGGGCTCCGCCAAATTCGTGCTGCACCCGATCGCTGCTGCCGAGAACGACAAGTCAAATCCACCGAACCCTAACAGTCCACGCATCGCCAAAAAGCAATAAGCGGTTGCCGCTGCTAGAATCGCAACGTGCTCCGGTTCCTTCAGACGGTGGGATGGCTGGCGTGCATCATCTACAGCAGCATCCCGTCTTTCTGGCTGATCATTCATCCCCGGATTGAATATTGGCGTGCCCGTAGCCGCTCGCCATACCGCGTGCTAGTTCCGCTTTGGCTGCTGATGTGGATCATCCTGGGCGCAATCACCTGGCCCTGGCGTCACGTCCAACTGTATCGCACGCCACTCTCGTGGATTCCGGCGGTCGCATTGTTCGCTTGCGGCATCCTGCTTTATCGCGCCGGCGGCAGACGCTTCAGCAGAGAACAACTGGGAGGCCGCCCGGAACTCGAACCGGCGCGTCATGAGCAGCGCCTGGTCACCACCGGCATTCGCTCCCGCGTGCGTCACCCGATTTATCTGGCGCACTTCTGCGAACTCATGGGATGGAGCATCGGTACCGGCTTGGCGGTGTGCTTCGCCCTTACCGTATTTGCCATCATCACCGGAGTTTTCATGCTTCGCGTGGAAGACCGCGAACTCGAGCAGCGCTTCGGTGACGAATATCGCGAATACCGCCGCCGCGTACCTGCTATCCTTCTTTTTTGAACGTGTCAATTTTTTTCTGGTGATTCTTTCCGCGCGTCCACACCTAGTGAACATTAGATCTTCCTGTGCACAACTTCCTGCCCCTAGGGAGAAAGTCTCCAAGTCACTCAGAGATTCAACCGATTCTTACGCCCGTCAAGTGCTTGTAGTTTTGCTGCAGTCAATCGCACATCGCCACTGCGTCCAGCCTGAGTCAGGAGAAAATTGTGAGACAAAAGGTTACGCAGCTCGGGACGTTGCTCTTTGTTCTGATCTTGGCTTCCTGCGGCGGTTCCACCGGCATTACCGCAAACAAGCATAGCGCGGCTTCTGCACCGAAGGCTTCTCCGCCGCCGCCTCCCCCGACGACAGTTGTGAAACTGTACTCCAAGCATGTTTGGGTGGTGGCTCTGGAGAACCACAGCTACGAGGAAGTCGTCGGCAGCTCGTCTGCGCCGTATTTCAATTCCCTGTTCAAGGGTTCATCGGCGAAAGGCGCCATTGCCGACCAGTACTATGCCGATCGGCATTCTTCGTTGTGCGCCATCATGCACTACATCGCTGGCGAAGATGTCTCCGCTGACTCCGCCGGCAAGTGCGACAACTACACCCTCTCCTGCTTCAGCACCAACAACATTATTCGCGAGATGAAGCGCGCGCACCCCACCTGGACCTGGACCAGCGCGCAAGAAGATTTGCCGTACCCTGGCTACGCCGGCCTTTACTCGGGCAGCTACATGCGCCGCCACAACCCGCTCGATTACTTCTCGCCGGAGACCTGCCATTCGCAAAGCAACATGCCGTATCCGCTGTTTATGGCGAACCTGCAGCTGTTCGCCTCTCCCAACTTTATTTACATCACGCCGAATAGCATGGACGACGCCCACAACGGCACGGTCGGCGCAATGGACAAGTGGCTCGCTGCCCATGTGCCGGCGCTACTCGCCCAACCTGCTTTCCAGCCCGACGGCGACGGCCTGATGTTTGTGGTCTTTGACGAGGGCCACGTATCCACTGACAATCGCTGCTCGGCGTCCAAGAGAACAGGCTGCGGCGGCCGCGTGGCCACACTGGTGATCGGGCCGCAGGTGAAGAAGGGCTACCACTCCACCACGTGGTACAACCACGAAAGCCTGCTGCGCACCATGTGCGGCGCCATGCACCTGCTGGGATGTCCGGGAGCAGCCGCCACCGCCCATCCCATGGGCGACATGTTCCTGCAACCCATGTTGTAGACCGAGGGCGTGGGCGCGGGGACTTCTGTCCTCGCGCGCACCGGGTACCCCACCCCCCTCCCCTCTCCCCACAATGGAATCAAAGATTTGGGCTATGTTGACAGCCGAAAGGTAATTATCCCTTGACAACAAGTAGATAGAAAAGCGATAATGGGGTTGTGAAGAAGCGGAACGCAATTGGATGGCTCATTTTCATCCTATTTGTTCTCGTGATGTTTCTGCTGGCGCGTCACGGCGCGGGCTTCTGAGGTCAACCATGAATCGCAGACAGGCTATCCCCAAAGAACTGCGGTACACCGTAGAACAATTCCATCAGGAATTTCCGAACGATGCCGCTTGCCTTGCGCGTGTTATGGAGATGCGCTATCCGGGTCACGTTGCTAAATGTGATTCCGGGGATTGCGCTGGTGCGCTTCGCAAACATCATCGCGTCTCTGGCCGCAGTGCCTACGCTTGCGACTATTGCGGACATCACCTGTACCCGCTTGCGGGAACCATTTTTGAGCACAGCAGCACTTCGTTGCGCTTGTGGTTCTACGCGATGTATCAAATAGGTTCTACTCGTTGCGGAATTTCCGCTAAACAAATTCAACGCGAGACTGGCGTCACCTACAAAACCGCATGGCGGATGTTCAAGCAGATTCGCACTCTGGTGTCGGAGGACATCAGATTGGAGGGTTCCACAGTTGAGGTTGACGAAATGTGCGTCGGTGGCCGCAGCAAGTGGTTGCGGGCAATTGAGAAGCCCAAGACCACCGTTCTCGGAGTGGTACAGCGCAAAAGCGGGCGTGTGATTGCGCGTGTTGCGCCTGACGCAAAGAAACCCACTCTGCATGGATTCATTAAAGAGTTTGTAGTGCCCGGAAGTGTGATATTCAGTGATGAACATCCGTCGTATGATGGCATCGAAGGGCCGAAGTATCGGCATTACCGGATTCGCCATAACGCCCGCGTTTACGTCACTGGCTCGCGGAAACAGATTCACACTCAGACCATCGAAGGACTTTGGAGTTTGGTAAAAAGAGGATTGGGCGGCGTGTACCACTCTGTAAGCAAGAAATACTTGCAGAGCTATCTCAACGAGTATTCTTTCCAGTACAACCGCCGCGAGACCGGGAACCTGATTTTCTTTGCGATTTTGGCGACGGTCGCTGAGCTGGCGTCTCAACCGCCCGTTGCAGCATCCGCTCAAACTCAGACCGTGTGAACGGTCGCGTTTCACTCTCAGTCTTCTTCGCGGGATTCTTGGAGTGATTGGCCATAAACAATTTGTCGGCCCGAAGCGCCTTTGATGCGCTCCAGCTAGGAGTGTATCATGCGGGTCGAAACTCACGCGCCTCCGCTATTAGTGTTGGTCTTCCGCAAGGAGAAGCCATCAATGCCAGACCAAGAAAACCTATTCTCTGCGTATCTCTCGGTTGCCGTATTCTGCGAGAAAATTCTCATGGAAATGGACGGGGCAATTAGCATTATCCGGATTTTCGATAGATTCAACGTTGTTGGTCCGTCTCCTACAATGGGGAACCAAGTCTTGCGATTTCAGATTTTGCTTCTGTTTAGGTCGGGCATTCTAAGGGGTAAGCAATTAGTACGGATACGGCCTCACTCTCCCAGTGGCAGAGATTTACCAGCTATCGAAATTCCTACGCTATTCGAGGGGGATGATGAGCGCGGCAATGTATTGCGTGGCGATCTCAACTTTGTTGTAGATGAGGAGGGGGTGTTCTGGTTCGCAGTCTATCTTAATGACGAGATGGTGACCCGGATGCCTTTGAGGGTGACGTACCAACAATCTGCCACTCCGACGACTGCGTGAGAGGTCCGCTGATGGTGGAAGCAGTACCGATGTACACAGATGGTGCTGGGCCGCCAAATGAAATCCTGACAGGTGACTCCAGCAACTGTCTCAGCTCTCGCTGTAGTTCTGCTTCTGGAAGATGTCCGTTATCATGTTCGGCGAGACGGAGTTCAATGGCGTATGCCAAACGTTGAGCGTCTATCTCCGAATCCTTATGCATATTCCAACTGCGTTGAGCGAACCAATCCTCAAAGTCATCCAGCGACAGCTTGCCGCTGATAAGTTTGGCGATTTGTTCCCGCAGTTCAATCAGTGACATCATGGCAGCAGAGCATCCTATACCAATCCAGCGCATCTCCAAAGAGGAAATGTGCCAGATGTTCAATGACGGTAATTATTGGCAACGAGCCAAAGATGGCGAATTCACGATGATTGTGCTCAAAGATCGACATCCTGCACGCATCGAAGCCGATGAACCATTCTGTACAATGAGCCAACTGGTTTCTTACAGAGATGCCGCGGATTCTGAAATTGTACGCGTCCATCAATATCTCCGAACCAATAAGGCCATTGGAGCGTCCGGGAAACCAGACCCAAAACGTATGTTTGTAGACGGTATTTTGTACCGTCTTAATAAAAAGCAAAAGGGCACCAAAGACTGAGCCCTCATTACCTTTAGATGCCCCGTCACGGCAATTCGACCTTGGCAGAGGCGATACTTGTTGTCAAGGGATAATTACCCCGTTCCGCAACCGGAATGCTATATGCAGGGTGAGGAAGTGGAGGGATATTTGTCAAGTACCGGTTAAACGCGGACTGAACCCAGCATGGGCCTATACTCCTCCCGCCTTCAAGAATGTGTTCTCTTTATGGATGCCTAACTTCATGGTTCTAAAGAGGGGGGAGGAGGGTAGGGACGCACGCGCCATGCCAAAGATCACTGAGCGGTAATTGGGTAATTGCGGAATCGGGCAATCGGGGAATTTAAGAGCAGGTATGCGCGGTGAATGACAGGTCAAAGCGGTGATTGTTCAGGAGGGCAGCCAGATTCTCCTGATTACCCGATCAACCGATCACGCAATTGCCCGATGCTCTCCCTGCTAGTCGTCGTTCTTGGTGGCGGCTACCAGCTCGCCGGTAACGTCTTTGACGAGTTCGCGGCGGGGAGCGGGGGCGGAGCGGGTGCCTCGGGTGTCGAGCACTTGCACGCGGCGCGCAGGCACGGTGATGGGATCGAGCCGCAGGATGTTGCCGTTGCTGACCTGCGCCTGGAAGCGGAACCAGTCGGTACGGAAGAGGCGTCCGGAGGCGTAAAAGGTGACCGAGGCGGCG
>Ga0070741_10019144_pt1 | contig 10972 bp, 10 predicted proteins | sample Coa_R1_4_FD_66440 | JGI IMG/M metagenome (GOLD analysis project Ga0070741, IMG submission 66440) | Surface soil microbial communities from Centralia Pennsylvania, which are recovering from an underground coalmine fire - Coalmine... | ecosystem: Environmental > Terrestrial > Soil > Unclassified ...
AAAGAGGAGAGCGATTTCCCTTTTGCGGTTGCCGTGACCGATGTTTACGAAGGACCGCTGGACCTGCTGCTCGACCTGATTCGCAAGCAGGACATTGATATTTATGACATTCCGATCGCGAAGATAACCGCGCAATATCTGTCGTATGTGGAGAAGATTCGCGACCTCGACGTAAACATCGCGGCGGAATTCATATACATGGCCGCGGTGCTGATTCATATCAAATCGAAGATGCTGCTGCCGCGAGATCCCATGGCCGCCGCCGAGGAAGCGGAAGATCCGCGCAGCGAACTGGTCAACCGCCTGCTCGAGCACGAAAAGTTCAAGTCGGCGGCACAAATGCTGCTTCAGAAACAGCAGATTGAAGACGCGGTGCTCACCAATCCCTCGCTGAAGGAATTCATGGACGCGGAGGGAACCGAACCGGAGATTGCGGCCGATGTCATCGACCTGGTGAAAACGTTCCAGCAGGTGCTGGAGCGGGTTCGTACCCGCCCGGTTCTGAACGTCGATGAAGAAACCGTGACGGTGGGACAGATGATCGATTATCTGCGGCGGCGATTGTCGCTGGAAGACCGCCCGATCCGGCTGAAGCAGCTATTGATGAAAGTACAATCGCGGCAGGCCCTGGTGTGCATGTTCCTTGCCCTGCTCGAACTGGTGCGCCTGCAGGCCATCCAGGTGCGGCAGGAGAAATTGTTCGGGGAGATCGCGGTTCGCAAGCACTCGCACTTTGACGAAGTGATGAATCAGCAGGCCGCGGTCCGGGACGACTGGAGGTAGAAGTATCCAGGAACCGGCCGTCGGGTGCCCGCATGATTACCGGCTCCTGATTTCCTGATTCCGGATACCGACTGAATGTCACTGAAAGCGCAACTCGAAGCCATCATTTACGCGGCGGAAACCCCCGTCACGGTTGAGCAGATGACCGCGCTGGTGAAAGAGGCGGTGGTCGCCGAGGGAATCTCGCAGGAAGCCGAGATCAAGTCTCGCGTGCGTTCCTGCCTGGAGGAACTCGCCGGGGAATACGGATCGGAGGATCACGGGATCGAGATCCGACAGGTGGCCGGCGGGTACCGCATGTCCACCAAGCCCGAGCAGCACGAGGTGGTGCGTTCGTTCGCCAGGAGCCTGAAGCCGCCGATCCGGTTGTCCTTGCCCGCGCTGGAGACGCTCGCTGTCATCGCCTACAAGCAGCCGGTCACGGTGCCCGAGATCAATGACATTCGGGGCGTGGATTCAGGCGGCGTCATTGGCACCCTGCTGGAGCGCAAGCTGATTACCACGGCGGGACGGAAGCAGGTCATCGGGCGGCCCATTCTGTACAAGACCACGAAGGAATTTCTCATGCGATTCGGGCTGAAGGACGTCAGCGAATTGCCCAGCATGGAGGAATTCGAAAAGCTCGTGGCCGAGTCTTTTCAGGCGGAGTTGATTCCGGCCGGGAGTGCGGAACCGGACACGCACAGGGCCGAGGAAATCGACGAAGCAAATGAAGCGGAGCCGCAGCAGGAAGCGGCAGCGGAAGAAAAAGCGGGCTGACCCCGGAAATTCACCCAAAACGCAACCCTGGGCTGCAGCTCTTCCATTCTTGCCCTGGCGTACGATGGAGTAGCTTCACCGGGAATTCAGCCACTAACGACTTTGAGTCCATCATGCCTTCGGAACGCCTGCAAAAGATCATCGCCGCTGCCGGAATTGCTTCCCGACGCAAAGCCGAGGAGCTGATCACTGCCGGGCATGTGCAGGTGAATGGCGCAACCATCCGGGAACTGGGCAGCAAGGCTGATCCTGAAACCGATCACATCCGTGTGAATGGCAAGCTGCTGCAACCGCGCGAGCAGCGGCACTCGTACATCTTGCTGAATAAACCCAAGGGATTCGTTACCACCATGAGCGATCCGGAGAAGCGGCCCACCGTGATGGACCTGGTTCGCGGGGTGAAAGGGCGGGTCTACCCGGTGGGACGGCTCGATTATGCGAGCGAGGGCCTGCTTCTGTTGACCAATGACGGCGAATTGGCCAACCGGCTGATGAAGGCCGCCTCGCATGTGCCAAAGACTTACGTGGTGAAGGTTGCGGGAACTCCCAAGGCGGAGGCGCTGGACAAATTGCGAGCAGGAGTTTCGATTGCCACCGATGATGGCAAGCGAGTTCGAACCGGCCCGGCTTCGGTGCGGGTAGTGAAGGAAGCGGCTAATCCTTGGTACGAAGTCACGCTCATCGAGGGGCGGAACCGCCAGATCCGGCGTATGTTTGAAGCGGTGGGGCATCACGTGGAAAAGATCAAACGCGTGCGCTACGGACCGCTGACTCTCGACGTGCCGCCGGGCGAATTCCGTTCCCTGACCTTGAAAGAAGTGGAACGATTGAAATCGGCGAGCAAGCGCACGGACAAGAACTCCGTGCGATGATGTGCGGCGGACATGAGCCGTTTCTTTGATCTGTTAGTGAACCCGGCACGCTACAGCGACAGGTCTTCCGGGAGCTCTGTCCGCCAGTCAGACACGAACCCGGAATCCGCGATGATCAGGCTCGATTCCAACGAAAATCCGTTTGGCCCGTCGCCGCTGGCGCTTGACGCGATGCGCGAGGCGCTGGAGAGTTCCAACTTTTACCCGGAGGATGACTCCGCGCCGCTGCGGCGCAAGCTGGCGGACGTTCATGAACTGCCCGCCGAACAGATACTGGTGACCGCCGGCTCCACGCAGATGCTGTCCCTGCTCTGCCAGACCCTGCTCGGTCCAGGACTGAACGCTATTACCAGCGAACGCTCATTCATCGTATATGGCATGGCGGTGCGCGCGACCGGGGCGCAATTGATCGAAGCCCCGATGCGCGGAGATCAGATCAACCTGACTGCGATGTTGGATCTGATCAACGAGCATACCCGGATCGTTTTCCTTGCTAATCCCAATAATCCCACCGGAACCATGCTGGATTCCGCGTCCATCGACAAGTTTATCGCCGAGGTGCACGGGCACGTGGTCATCGTTCTGGATGAGGCGTACCACGACTTTGCGGCTCATTTTGCCGAGCGGCGGAAGGTGGAGTATTCCGATTCGCTCCGATACTTGCGGAAAGAAGGCAACGTCGTCGTCCTGAGGACGTTTTCGAAAGCCCATGGTTTAGCGGGGCTTCGGATCGGGTATGGCCTGGGCCCGGCCGAATTGATGGGCTATTGCGCGCGCATGCGGAACACCTTTTCGGTTTCCTCGGTCGCGCAAGCGGCGGCCCTTGCTGCCCTGCAGGATCAGGCACACGTGCTGCGCGCCGTCACCAGCAACGCCGAGCAGGCGCAGAGCCTTGGCGTGGGGTTGTCGGAATTGGGCTTTCGCGTGGTTCCCACGTGGGCAAATTTCCTCTACTGCAACGTGGGCGAAGAGGCGGCTGGATTCGCCGAACGGCTGCGCGGGCATGGCATCAGCGTGCGCCCGCTGGAAACCTGGGGAGCCCCGGGTTGCATCCGCGTCAGCATCGGCACGCCCCAGCAGAATGAAGCCCTTTTGCGCGCTCTTCAAGGTATGGGCAAAAAAATGCCCGACGCGCGAGTCGTTGGGGAATAGTTTCACGTCTGTTCCTTACGCACACAGAAGCGGGGACATACCCTGCTGGAGGATCGATGAGGCGACTTGTCATTGTAGTTCTGCTGGTCCTTACAGGAGCGACTCTTGCCGTGACGCAATCCACCCCTGCGCCGGCCATGCGCAACCTGGATTGGGACACCTATCTCGACAAGGTAGAAGGCGCGTGGATGGGCAAGATGATCGGCGTCACGTTCGGACAGCCTTGGGAATTCCAATACCAGAACACGCCCATTGGCTTCGACATCACCGACTGGCCGCTCTCGGCCACTCGCATGAAGGATTACAGAGCGCACGCCGACAACAAGCCGGGGGATTGGACTCCAATCACTCGCGAGAGCGACAACCGGAAAATTCACATCGTTCACGACTTCATTCTGGAATCCGAAAAGGAGCATCCCAGCTTTGGCGCTCCCGACAACGACGACATCTATATCAACCTTCTGTTCCTGTATTGCCTGAGGCGCTACGGAATCGATGTGGATCCAGTCACGGTGGCCCACGAGTGGGACGCCAAGATCCGGCAAGTCTGGCACGCGAACGATGCCGGTCTGAAGAATATCCGGAAGGGCATCCTGCCCCCGGAGTCGGGCAATCCCCGTTACAACCTGCATGCCGATGATATTGATTTTCAGATCGAGTCGGATGTCTTTGGCATGATCGCCCCGGGAATGCCCCAGGTTTCCAACCGCTACGGCCAGCGCATGGGGCACATCATGAACTACGGCGATGGCGTGTACGGAGGCATGTTCATATCAGCCATGTACACGCAGGCCTTCTTCGCCAAAGGAATCCGCGAGGTAGTGGAGAACGGGCTGAAGGCGATACCGGCGAAGAGCCGTTACGCGCAACTCATTCGCGATGTCATTCAGTGGCATGACGAGAATCCTGAGGACTGGCTGAAAACCTGGCATCTGCTGCAGGCCAAGTGGGGAGAGGCCGATCACTGCCCGGACGGCTACAAGCAGCCATTCAATATCGATGCCAAGTTGAATGGCGGATACGTGGTTATGGGCCTGCTTTACGGAAACGGCGACTGGTACAAGACCATGAACTATGCCACGCGGGGAGGCCAGGACGCCGACTGCAATCCCTCCAACGCCGCCGGCATTCTCGGAACCCTCATCGGGGCGCGCGCTATCCCCGCGGAATATCGCGAACCCCTGCACAATACGTATTGGAACAAGACGCTGGCGGGACTTCCCGATTCCTACGAAATTGATGTGCTGGCGGAAGACACCGCGCAGGTGGGCTTGAAGGTTCTCCTGGCGAACGGCGGCGAGGTCGCCAGCCGCAACGGAAAACTCGTGCTCCAGGTTCCCTACCAGCAGCCAATCGCCCCGGCCACGCTCGAGCAAGTGGAATGGATCGACGACAAGCCGGTCCTGAAATAACGTCAGAGTAAATCAGGGAGGCGCGCTGCACCGTACAGACCGGCATCGCTGCCCAGCAGCGCCTGGGTGATGATCGTCTTCTTGCGGGTATAGTTTGCGATCTGGGCCGACGCGCCTTCCTTCTTTCCCTCGGGCTCTTCCGGAGCACTGGCGGCATAGACCAGGGAACGTTCGCGCAACTCCGTAAACATCCTGGGCGCGAATGCGTCCCACGCGCTCACCACTCCGCCGCCGATGACGAACATGTCCAGATCGAGAACATTCACCAGATCGGCGAGCAGAATTCCGAGCGCCTCTCCAAAGCGCTGGAAGATCCGCTGGGCATCGGCATTTCCCTGGACGGCCAGGTTGTAAACCGACTTGGCGCTGAACTCCGGGTCCGAATTCGCGGCCTTGGCGAGTTCCGGAGCCAGCCCGGAATCAATGGCCTCGCGCGCCATGCGGACGACCGCTGTGGCGGAGGCGTAGCGCTCGGCGCACCCGTGATTTCCGCATCCGCAAGGGACGCCATGGGGCTCGATGGTGACGTGTCCGAACTCTCCCGCCATGCCGCTCATGCCGTAAAAAACCTTGCCGTTCAGAACAATGGCCCCCCCAATGCCCGTCCCCAGGGTGAGCATGGCCATGTTATCCACGTCGCGGGCTGCGCCTAGCCATTTTTCTCCCAGGGCCGCGACGTTGGCGTCGTTGTCGAGACAAATGCGGGCCCCGAGGCGGCGCTCGATTTCATCCCGTACCGGATAGTCGGTCCACCCCGGCAGGTTCGCCGACTTGCGCATCATCCCCTTTTCGACATCGATAATTCCCGGAACGCCGATCCCCGCCCCCACAAACCGGCCGCTGCCCTGATAATGCTGGGTAAGACGCTGAATGGCATCACACATCTCGCCGATCACGTAATCGCGGCCCAGCGCGACCTTCACCCCTAACGTGATCTTTTCCAGCAGCTTTCCTTCCGTGGTGATGGCTGCGATCCGGAGATTGGTACCGCCCATATCAACACCAATGGAGTAGTCAGGCATAACGGATGAGAGTAACACGGCTGATTGCGGATCGCCGATGGCGATTGCACCGGGTCGCCTCAGATCTGCTATCTGAACGTCAGCTCTGGCATTTCGGGCAGTAATGGCTGCTGCGCCCGCCGATCACGACGCGCTTGATGGGAGTCTTGCATCCCAGGCAGGGTTCACCCTCGCGGCCGTAGACGCGATGTTGCAGCTGGAAGAATCCCTCTTCGCCGTCGGCATCCACGTAATCGGAGACCGAGGATCCTCCCAGGGCAATGGCTTCCGTCAAAACTTGTTGCACGGCGGAGTACAGGGCCGTCAATTGGCCGGGCGCGATGGACGAAGCACGCCGCCGCGGGCGAATACCCGAGCGGAAAAGTGATTCATCGGCGTAAATGTTCCCTACTCCGCGCAGAAGCTTCTGGTTCAGGAGCGCGCTCTTAATGGGAGTCTTGCGTCCCCGGAACAGGGACAGGAAGCGTTCCAGATCCACTTCCAGGGGCTCGACCCCGGTTGCATCGAATGCGGTTGCCACGCTGAGCCGGCCGAACCGGCGGGGGTCTACAAAACGAAGCTCCCTTCCCGATGCCAACTTCAGGATGGCATGCGTGTGCTTGGCGACTTCGGTGTCTGGTTCGCAGATTCGCAGGCTGCCCGTCATGCCGAGATGGACAATCCATTGTGCCTTCGGCGATGTGGGGAGGGCGTGCACCGCCGCCGGGGAAGGCGCTGACCTCGATTTCTTCCGCTTTGTCTTTCGTTCTCGTGCCTGCCCGGACGACGCCTTCCCCGCCCCATGGTTGGGTTGCAGATCGAAGACGATGTGTTTACCCATCCTGCGTACGCTAGCGATGCGGCTCTGCTCCAGGGCCCTGGCAATCTCCGGAGCGGGAGATTTCAGCGGTTCTTTCTTCTGCCCGAGCCACACTGATTCAATCACTTCTCCGGTGACGCGTTTGGCGAGGCCGCGGGCAATGGTTTCTACTTCGGGGAGTTCAGGCATGGGTGGAAGGCAAAATCATACAACCACACGGGACGCGAATTGGACGCAGGAATTCTTTCTCATCACCATGAACTACTTCTTCAGGAATGTGCCCTGCTCAAGTTCCCGAAAGGCCTGCTGCAGTTCCTGCTGAGTATTCATGACAATGGGCCCGTACCAGGCTACCGGCTCTTCGAGGGGCTTGCCTGAGACCAGCAGGAAGCGAATCCCGTCTTCTCCGGCCTGAACCGCGACCTCGTCTCCGCGATCGAACACGATCAGGGAGCGGTTTTCCGCGTCGGCGGGAGGACGGGTATCCGCCCATCCCACGCCCTCTGTGGGCACAGCTAAGGGACCCGACGCATTGCAGAATTTCCCGTCTCCCGCAAACACGTAGGCGAAGGCGTGGCGGGTCGTCTCGACGGGCAGAGTCTTGCGTTTGCCCGGCGGAACCGAGACGTCCAGGTAGATGGGATCGGCGGCAATTCCATCGACCGGCCCCTTCTTCCCCCAGAAGTTCCCGGAAACGATACGGACGTGTGTGCCGTCGTCATCAGTGACCTGGGGAATGTCGCCGGTCTTGACCTCCTGATACCGCGGCGCGGTCATCTTGAGCGCGGACGGGAGATTCGCCCAAAGCTGAAATCCGTGCATCCGTCCCGTGGCATCGCCCTTGGGCATCTCCTGGTGAATGATGCCGCTGCCGGCGGTCATCCACTGCACATCCCCGGCAGCGATGGCGCCGTGGTTTCCCATGCTGTCGCCGTGCTCCACGGTTCCCGCCAGCACGTACGTCACGGTTTCAATGCCGCGGTGCGGGTGCCAGGGGAAACCGGCCAGGTAGTCCTCGGGAACATCGTTGCGGAAGTCGTCGAGCAGCAGAAATGGATCGAACTCCCCGGTGTTGCCGAAGCCGAAGGCGCGACGGAGATGCACTCCTGCCCCTTCCAGTGTGGGCTTGGATTTGATGAGCCGCTTGACCGGTCGAATGGACATTAGATCCTCCGCTGTCGCAAAGCAGTTCGTTGTGCGTGCGAGGATTGGATGCAGCTTTACCCTGATTGGACGCGGACCGCAAAAGGAAGAGCAACTAGTCTTTGAGGGGAACCACCGGGCTGCCGTCGCGACAGAGGGTGGCAACCCGCTGCAGATCGCCGTTGGCTCGTGGAACCGTCATCACCGGGCCATAGCAATAGACGGCGTGGCCGCTGGCGGCAAAGTACCACCGCCCTCCCCGGGAGTGCTTCGCTAACTGAGAAGCGGGCTCAGGCAGCGGCTTTTTGGGAGACATTGATCCCACCGGCAAACTGAACAACAAGGCTAGGGTCAGGAGCTTCATTGTTTCCACCTGGGTGACGTCTTTACTTCGTTGCCGAAACTCTTGCCAGTGAAGCTGGTTAAAGCGCAGGTCTCCGCCTGCTGAATGAACGATCGTTAGATTGTGAGCAGGGCACGTGAGCTGTCCGCCAAGTCGGTTGCGGGTTTGGACGGGGTGCGAAACGGCTTCTGCTGTACTGGACGGTTGCGGGTACCTGTTTGCGAGCCTGCCTGGGAAGACGGGGCTTTTTTTGCTGGTGCCTGGGTTGACGGGTTTTGCGGTGCGATTTTGTGCGGCGCGGGCGAACCTTGCCGGTGCGCCTCCAGCTTGACGGCCGAAAGCTCCTTGCTGTCGCGGAAAAGTTCGCGAATCAGCGTGCGCTGGGACTCGATCGTCTGGCCCTGTTCTACGATCAGCATGGTCATCAGTCCGTACGAGATCAGGAAAAGGACGGTCAGGAGTGGCAGCCATCCATGCCTCTTGCGCGCCACGGCTTCGATTAGGGGTACTTCAGCGGGTTGGACAGCGCCGAATACGGTGTTCAAGTGGGGCTCCGGTCATTGCCTCGGCCAGCAGGCAGGCTCAAAGGTGCATGCCTCGCGCCAATGAACGGAATCACTGCAAATAATTACAAAGCAAAGACTTAGATGGGACCTCTGCGAAGAGCCGGGAGCCTGCGGACTGCAACTCGCTGCACATAATGAGCATGCAAGATTTGCTTCGGTCCGCTCTTTGTCGCGCGCCAACTGGATTACCAAAGTTACTCCGACGCGCCGCGAGGCCCGCTCGGCCGCAGCCCCGAAGGATTCACACGGTGCATCTCCCACCAATGGAGGCCCGAAGCCGCGATGACTATCTCCCGAGCACCAACTTGGCAATCGTCGCCAGCTGCATGTTCGAGGTGCCCTCGTAAATCTTCCCGATCTTGGCGTCGCGCCAATATTTCTCGACGGGGTAATCCTTGGTGAAGCCGTAGCCTCCATAGATTTCGATGGCGAGCGAGGTAATGCGTTCGGCGACCTGCGAGGCAAACAGCTTGGTCATGGCGGCTTCTTTGACAAAGTTCACGCCCGCGTCCTTCATGCGCGCGCAGTTATAAACCATCAGGCGCGCCGCTTCGAGTTCGGTCGCCATCTGGGCGATCTGGAACTGGATGCCCTGATTTTCGGCGATTGGCTTGCCGAATTGCTTGCGCTCGAGCGCGTACTTGCAGGCGAACTCCCAGGCGCCGCGGGCCAGCCCCACCATCTGGGCGCCGATTCCGATGCGGCCTTCGTTCAAGGTCTCGATCGCGATCTTGTAGCCCTTGCCGGGCTCTCCTAATACGTTCTCCTTGGGCACGCGGCAGTCTTCGAGAATCAGTTCGCAGGTGGATGAGGCCCGGATGCCGAGTTTGTCCTCTTTCTTCCCCACGGTAAATCCCGGAAAATCCTTTTCGATCAGGAACGCGGTGATGCCCTTATATCCGGCGCTGGGGTCGAGGGTGGCGAACAGGACGAACAGCCCGGCTTCTTTGCCGTTGGTGATCCACAGCTTGCGGCCGTTGAGCACGTATTCCGATCCCTTCAGCGTGGCCCGGGTTTGAAGAGCGAACGCGTCCGACCCTGATCCGGCCTCGCTGAGCGCATACGCGCCAACCATCTCGCTGGCCATTCGAGGCAGGAATCTCTTTTTCTGATCTTCCGTGCCCCAGCGCAGCAGGGCATTGTTGACCAGCGTGTTCTGCACGTCGACGATTACCCCGGACGAAGCGTCGACGCGAGACAGCTCTTCAACCGCCAGGATTGCCTCGAAAAATCTACCGGCGCCCCCGCCATACTGCTCCGGGATCTCGATGCCCATCAGGCCCAGCTGGAAGAAATCGTGGATGAGATCTTTTTCGAAGACGCCTTTCTCGTCCATCTCTTTGACCAGCGGCCGGATCTTTTCATCGGCGAACTGGCGGATGTTGTCGCGGAAGAGGATCTCGTCTTCCGTCAGCGTGGTCAGGGGAGCGGGCAGGGTGGCTTGCAGGGTTTCCGGCATAGGGCACCTTCGTCGTGGAAGTGGGCAGACTTGTAATGGTAGCACTCCTCGGTGCGAGGAGTTGTGGCGAGACGGCTCACGCAACCTGCGCGGCTACAGCCCGAACCTCTGCCGGTATGCGCTGGGGGAGACGCCCGTATGCCGCTGGAAGAGGTTGCGGAAAAAGGCGACGTCCTGGTAGCCCACGGCGCTGCTGATCTCCTGCACGCTGCGATGGTCGCCCTCCAGCAAGCGCTTGGCGGCCGCAATGCGCAGCTTCTGCAGGTACAGCAAGGGGCTGTCTCCAGTAGCCTGCTTGAAGCGGCGGACGAAATTGCGCAGGCTCATGCCCGCGCGCCGGGCTGGGGCCTCGAGGGGAAAAGTCCTGTGAAAATTATGGTGCAGCCACTCCTGCACGCTGGAGATGCTCTCATCGTTGTGTTCGGTCTTCAGAGGGACAATGCCAAATCCGGACTGCCAGGTCCGCGGCGTCTCGATCAGCATTGCCTTGGCGCTTTGCATGGCAATCTCGTGCCCGCAGAATTTCTCGACCAGATACAGGCTGAGATCGAGAGCCGCATGTACTCCCCCGCCGCAGTAGAAGCCGCGGTCCTCGGTCACCATCAACTCGGGCATCCATTTCACCCTGGGATATTTCTCGCGGAAGCGCGGCGCCAGGCCCC